>JAEEGG010001495.1_pt1 | contig 63308 bp, 56 predicted proteins | sample 9134161 | NCBI WGS metagenome assembly JAEEGG01 (sample SAMN16246543, study PRJNA631951) | gut metagenome | biome: gut microbiome; feature: rumen; material: CR-attached | host: Bos | place: Iran: Karaj | collected 2018-10
CACGTGCCGTGTTCAATATTGAACAATTTCCTCGGGCAAAATCATATCTCGAAAAACACAAAGAACAACTCATAAGACGTCAATATCTTATTAATGCCAATAGACAATGGTTTGAGATGTGGGTTCCACAGAATCCAACTTATTGGAAATATCCTAAAATTGTTTTTCCCGATATCTGCACCGAGGCCCGATTTTGCATAGATTATAGCGGAAGCATTGTTAATGGGAATTGTTATTGGCTATTTTCCAAAAAAACCGATGACCTTCCTCTGCTTTTACTGATAGAAGGTGTAGCAAATTCCTCTTTAATGGCTAAATATCATGACCTGTTATTTAACAATAAACTATATTCTGGAAGGCGAAGATATCTTTCCCAATATGTTGAAAAATATCCAATTCCCCATCCAGATAACGTACATTCGCAAAACATTATCCGCATCACCCAAGAACTCAACCATAGTAACGATGTTACTACGATAGAAAATTTATACAAAAAACTCAACAAAGAGGTCGAATTAGCATTTGGTATTACGGATTAAAAACACACTTGCGAGCATATTTGTTGAAGAAATCCATTTTAATTGCCCTCTGACATTTATAACTGCTTGCTGAAATATAGGTGAAGTGACTTTCAATATCCATCCCTGAAAGCAGCACAACACCTTTGACCATATTTGTTTTTGCATGAGTTAACACTATCAGATAACGAATATCTTGGGTTGTGATTTCAGGTTGACGACAAACTAACAATCTGCTTTCTGGTGTATATTTTCCTAAATCAATAGTTGGAGAATCCTGAATCTTCACTTCTAATAACTGATTAGGCAAATCGGGGAATTGTCCAACCAATCTTCGTTCCACTTTATATCCTAATAGTTCCGCAACCTTTCGTTCCAAAGCTTGTCCTCGGCTCTTTGTATCAGATTGAGTGAACTTTTTTCCTATCAAACCTGGCACAAGTCTTCGTTTTAGAACTTCAATACCAAACACATCTGATTTTGCTTTAGGAAAACGATTTATACCTTCAAACGGCAAAACATATCTTTGACGACATGGATAACTATCTGAACCAATTAACATTCCGCCGTTTTTATATATTTCCTGTCTTTTTTGCTCAGAAATAATAAACTGATGCTTGATTGTAGGAATACCAAATGGTCCAAAATGCCTTTCTATATATTGTGGTGTTAAAACAACAACTGATTCAATGATGTTTTTTCGCAAATCTACTTTGACAAAAACCAATCTAATATCATTACTTTTTATTGTTTTTCCATCTGAATACTCAATTAATGGCATACGACTATTTGGTAGCCGGTTCCACACTTGAAGATTATAACTATTTCCACTTGTAACAACATACGTGTCTATTAATTCCCTCAATAATCTAGGAATACCCTTACCTCTTGGAGGAATAATATGATAAGTCCCTACTCTGGCAGGAGCAGACAAACCCTGTGAGTACAAGCATTGGGCCACAATTTTTCGTATTGCAGCTCCATCTGTACGTGTTTTTCCCGTTAATCTTATTGAAGTGCCTACAATTTTTCCTAATCTTCTTGTCAACTCAGCAGATGACAAGACTCCTTTTGGGGATTTTGGTGGTACTTTAAACTCCTCTTCAATCATATCTTTTATCTATTTTTTTAACAACATTTCAATATCCACATTTAAGGCTCGCGCAATTTTACTTATATTAACTAGTGTTATATTTTTTTCAGCCCGCTCAATCATACCAATATATGTTCTATGTAAATCAGCCTTCTCTGCTAATTTTTCTTGAGATAATCCTATGGCAATTCTTTGTTTTTTTACATTCTGACCAAACAAGGCCAAAATATCCCTTGGCTCTCTATTCTTCATAATTTTTGCTTTTTAAATTGCAAATTTATTTTACTTATACCATCAGTTCAACATACTATAATTAGCATGCGGAGAAACCGCCTTTTTTTGTAGCCAAAACCCTATTTTTTGCTCTCAAACGACTAAATATTGTAATAAAACGCCTTGAAATTTAACGATAAACACCAATGAAAGCAATCAAAAGACCATCAAAAAATAAATTCTAACCTATCTACATAATGCAATTTTCCTATTCTTCAGTTCCAAAAGACAAAGAAATCTTGTATTTTTGCAAAACAATACAATTTCAGAACCTTCTATTGATAACAATCTATAAATCTGCAATATGAATAAAGACCTCAACAAAATGACCAATTTCCGATGGGTCATCTGCGCTATGTTGTTCCTGGCCACTACGGTCAACTATCTGGACCGCCAGGTGTTGTCGCTCACTTGGAAAGACTTCATCGCTCTTGACTTTCATTGGAGTGACAACGATTACGGTAACATTACCGCCACCTTTTCCATATTTTACGCCTTCATATCTCTTTTTGCTGGCAAATTCATCGACTGGATGGGCACCAAGAAGGGCTACACATGGGCTATCATCATCTGGTCGTTAGGCGCATGTTTGCACGCTGCTTGCGGCTGGGCTACGATGCGACTAACTGGCATTGCCGACGTTGAGGCGCTCCGCGCAGTGACCCAAGGCTCAGAAATGGCACTTATGATCTCCACCATCAGTGTGTGGTTATTCCTCGCATGCAGAATCATACTTGCCACGGGTGAAGCGGGCAACTTCCCCGCCGCCATCAAGACCACCGCGGAATACTTTCCTAAGAAAGACCGTGCCTACGCCACCTCCATTTTCAATGCCGGCGCTTCTGTAGGTGCACTTGTTGCTCCGCTCACTATTCCACTGTTAGCCAAGCACATGGGATGGGAAATGGCTTTCATCATCATCGGTGCCATCGGTTTTGTATGGGCAGGTGCATGGCTGTTGCTTTACTCGCATCCTACACAAAGCCGATTCGTCAACAAGGCGGAACTCGCTTACATCGAATCCGATAAAGCTGAACTGGACGATAAAGCTACAGAGAAGACCCCAGCAACCGAAGGACCCAAGTTTTCGATTGCCGACTGTTTCAAATACCGTCAAACATGGGCCTTTATTGTGGGTAAATTCTTAACCGACGGCGTTTGGTGGTTCTTGCTGTTCTGGGCACCCGCCTATTTCTCCGAACTCGGCTATCCGTCCTCCTCTGGCATGGGACAAGCCCTCATTTTTGTTTTGTATCTCATTGTAACTGTGGTTTCTATCATCGGTGGATACTTACCCAAATTCTTTGTTGAGAAAAAGGGTATGCACCCCTACTCTGGTCGTATGAGAGCCATGCTAATCTTTGCATTTCTACCCATATTTGCCATGTTTGCCCAGCCGTTGGCCAACACTTCGGTTTGGTTGCCCTGTATCATCATCGGCCTTGCTGCCGCAGGACACCAGGCATGGTCGGCCAACCTCTATTCCACCATCGGTGATATGTTCCCAAAATCGGCCATCGCCACCATCACGGGTATCGGAACCATGTTTGGCGGCCTATGCTCTTTTGCCATCAACAAATGCTCGGGTATGCTGTTTGATTACGCTGGCGCCCAAGGCGATGCGTTCACCTTCTTTGGCGCTACCGGCAAACCTGCAGGATATATGATTGTATTCTGCTACTGCGCTGTGGCTTACCTTGCTGCCTGGTGCATCATGAAAGTGCTGGTACCGAAGTATAAGAGAATTGACAATTAATAATTTACAATTTACAATTAATAATTGAAATCACTCTTCACTAATCCCTTCTCACTAAAATAATTATACATTATAAATTATAACATTATGAAAGGTTTATTTGACATTAAGGACAGAGTTATCCTGATTACGGGTGCAGCTGGCATTTTAGGCACGGCTATGGTTAAACATTTTGCTGAAGAAGGCGCTAAGGTGGTCATTTTGGACCGCAATACCGAGGCAGGCGAAAAGTTGGCCAAGGAAGTTACTGATGCCGGTTTTTCGGCCCGTTTTTTCTACACTGATGTGCTTAATAAAGAGATACTTGAAAAAAATTACAGCGATATCATGGCAGCTTACGGGCGCATTGACGTGCTGATCAACGGTGCTGGCGGCAACATGGCTGGCGCCACTATTGCTCCCGACAAGACCATCTTCGACCTCGACCCGGAAGCCATGAAGAAAGTGGTTGATCTCAACCTGTTCGGCACAGTACTGCCCACGATGGTGTTCAGCAAAGCTATGGTAGAGCAGAAGAAAGGCTCAATTATCAACATCGCCTCTGAGGCCGCCTTACGCCCGCTAACGCGTGTAGCCGGCTATGGCGTGGCCAAGGCTGCCGTTGTCAACTTCACCAAGTACATGTGCGGTGAGCTGGCCACCAAGTTCGGACCTGGCTTGCGTGTCAACGCCATCGCCCCCGGATTCTTCCTCACCGAGCAGAACCGCACCCTGCTCACCAACCCCGACGGCAGTCTGACTCCACGCTCGCACAGCATTTTGAGCCACACGCCCTACAAGCGCTTCGGCGAACCCGAAGAGTTGCTGGGTACGCTGCAATGGCTCGCCAGCGACGCCTCTCAGTTTGTTTCGGGCACCGTCACCGTTATCGACGGCGGCTTTGACGCTTTTTCCATCTAAACATGAAGAAAAACATACAAGTCACCATAGACGAACATTCGGGTTTCTGCTTCGGCGTCATCAACACCATCAAACGGGCTGAGACACTGCTGGCACAAACCCGAAAACTCTATTGTCTTGGCGACATTGTACACAACAACGAGGAGGTGCAACGGCTGACAGACATGGGACTTGTGATCATCACCAAGGATGAGTTCCGCCAACTGCACGACACGACCGTCCTCATACGCGCACACGGAGAACCTCCCGAGACTTATCGCATTGCACAAGAGCGTAATATACAGTTAGTTGACGGTACTTGCCCCGTGGTACTCGCCTTACAGAAAAACATTAAGAACAGTTTTGAAGCCCCAGATTTCAAAGAGGGGCAGATACTTATCTTTGGCAAAAAAGGCCATGCCGAAGTGGTCGGGCTGGCAGGACAGACCAACAACAAAGGCATCGTCATCTCCTCTATCAAGGACATTGAACTAATTGACTTTCAGAAACCTGCCAAGCTCTACTCACAAACCACGCAGAACCACGACGAATATCTGGCGCTTATCGACGAAATAGGGAAACGCTACCGTGAGGCGGGACATGAAGATTTCTTCACGCACTACGATACGATTTGTCACTCGGTAGTGAACCGCGCCAAGCAACTCACACATTTTGCATCCCTGTTCGACAAAATCATCTTTGTATCAGGAGAACAAAGTTCTAACGGTCTATACTTGTTCAAGTTGTGCAAACAGGCCAACCCCCACTCCTACTTCCTCACCCACCTCGAAGACTTGCAAGCGGTGCCCATCAACGACCACGACACCATTGGCATTTGCGGCGCCACCTCTACGCCCATGTGGCTTATGGAACAAGTGAAACAGCAACTGTTAGCCCCTCTCAAATAATGTACCCATAAAATTTCGGTATTATGATTCCAACACCAAACCTCTATATCATCATCACCTCTGGCGGTAGCGGACAGCGTATGGGTACAGCGACACCCAAGCAATTCCTTCCCATTGAAGGCATTCCCATATTGTGTCGCACCTTCAGAGCCTTTGAGCCATGGGTCGGGAAAGCCAAGTTCATTGTCACCTTGCCGGCAGACCATATAAACACATGGAAATCAATAGATGAGCAATACCGTTTGCCGTCTCATGAAATATGCGTGGGCGGCGAAACCCGTTTCCATTCGGTAAAGAATGCCCTTGAACATGTTCCTGAAGACGACAATGCTATCGTGCTCGTACATGATGGTGTGCGACCGCTGGTGCTAGAGGAGACCATCAACGAGGCCATCCTGACAGCCCAACAATACGGCAGTGCCATTCCTTACGTGCCCATTACCGCTTCGTTGCGGCGATTGGCCACCGACGGCACTTCGGAGGCCGTTGACAGGAACGGAATGGTACAGATTCAGACGCCGCAAGCCTTCAACGCAAAGTTGCTCAAAGAGGCCTACACACAAGATTATCGTCCCGAATTTACCGACGACGCCACGGTCTATGAGGCGGTAGGACACAAACTCTTCTTCTTTGAGGATAGCGACACCAACATCAAAATAACCACACCCAGCGACATTGCTAAAGCCTCTTTCCTTTTAAAATGCAAAAACGCCAGTCATGAATAAAATTTTCTCTATTATTCTGATTATCACTTGTTTATTTACAAGCATTTCCTGCAACAAGAAAATGATGAAGGAGAAGCCCAAGGATCTGATTCCGTGGGACACGATGGTGGTGGTCCTTGCCGACGGATGCATTACCGAAAGCGCCCTCTTCTTTGCACCGCGCCAATACGACAAGCAGATACTCACTCGCTACGCCTATCAGGAATTATTTGAGCGACACCACATTACACGCGAACAATATGTCAATTCAATGGGCTATTACTTCAGCAACGAAGAATCGGGCAAGAAGATGTTGGATGAAGTAGAGCTGAAAGTCAACGAGTTGGCTGCCCAGTTGCCGCCTGACACCACGCACCGCGAAGAACCCGTTTTTAAAAATTATTAACAACTCATTTTTCATTACGATTATTTAATATCTTTGCGCATCAAACTTGTTAAATAATCATGAAAATAATGGAGGACCTTCTGCATTATATGTGGAGGAATAGGCTTTTTGCGCCAGCGTCACTGACAACTACCGACGGACGACCGCTTAAGATTATCTTTCCTGGCATGGCGCACCAGGATGCAGGCCCCGACTTCAAGCAGGCCGTCATCAAAATTGGAGATTTGACTTGGGCTGGCGATGTGGAAATACACGTCAACAGCTCCGACTGGAACCGACATGGGCATTCTTTGGACCCTAAGTACCAGTCGGTTATCTTGCATGTAGTTTACCGACACGATACGGAGATTGAGCGACAGCCAGGTGAGAACTACGCCACACTGGAACTACGCACCTACATTCCTCCAGAGATGCTTGAGAAGTACAACACACTCACCCTTTCGTCAAAAAGCCTTCCTTGCCAGCAACAGTTACCCAACATTGAGCCACTGCAAATCACTTCGTTCTTCACACGCTTGGCAACGGAGCGACTGATGCACAAGCAGGAACAAATCATGGCGCTGCACGACAGCTGTCGCCACGATTGGAACGAAACCGCCTATCGAATCACAGCGCGCAGCTACGGTTTCAGCACCAATGCCACGGGTTTTGAATTGTTGGTGCAAAGTCTGCCTTTTCGCATTTTGTACCAGCACCATGATTCGCGCACACAACTTTACGCGCTACTATTCGGGCAAGCCGGCATGCTGGAACACGAAACATGTGATGAGTATTATAAAAGTCTGCAAGACGAATATAACTATCTCAAATACAAGTATAAATTGACACCCATACCAGAAAAATGCTGGCTATTTCTGCGCATGCGCCCCAACAACTTCCCCACCATCCGCATAGCACAACTGGCCGAATTACTATTCCATCACCCCAACCTCTTTGCAGACCTGACGCAGTTTGAAGACAAAAGACAAGGCTACAGATTGTTCAACGGAGAGCCACACGATTATTGGAAACGCCACTACCTGTTCGGCAAGGAGAGCAAAGCGCACTGCACCACACCCGGACCCTCCACCATTGACCTACTTCTCATCAACAGCGCCATTCCCATTCGATTTGCCTACGGCAACTTCTGTGGAAACGCCGCACTGCAGGAACAAGCGCTCGACCTGTTGGAGCAACTCCCCTTTGAACTGAACCACATCACTCGCAAGTACAAAGAAGCTGGCTTCCCCAGCCAGAGTGCCGCTTGTTCGCAAGCCATCCTCGAATTACAAAAATACTACTGCACACCGAAGAGATGCCTGCAATGCCAAATTGGGGTAAAAATCATTGGAGAAAGATGAAAAAATCCGTATCTTTGCATATTAAATTCGTGCAAAGATGAATCGCCAAACTCTCACACAAAAGCAGACGCAAACCATGCGGCTTTCGCCAGCACAGATTTTATCCATCAAACTGCTGGAGCTGTCGAATCTGGAGCTTGAGAGTACCATATACAAGACCGTGGATGAGAATCCGGCTCTAGTCATCGATGATGACAAGGAAGTCAACATGGCAAGCGAAGAAAGCGCCGACTACGACCATGAAAACGAGTTTGCGCATAACGACCCCATGCAAGACTATTACGACAAGGATGATTACGACGAGATGAGTGACAGACAGTTGGATTACGCCATGCGCAACATCAACCTGTCGAAGGATGACACACAACGTGAATGGATTGTCAGCGCCGACCAATCCCTACAAGACAGTCTGCAACAACAACTTAGCGAATTCATCCTTCCCGAGCGCGAGCAGCGCATCGCCAACTACATCATCGGCAACATTGACGAATCGGGATACCTTACTTGCGACAGTCGCTCTATTGCCAACGACTTGCTCATGGTGTACAACCTGCAGACTAGCAGCGAAGAGATTGAGCACATTGTACGCACGATTATTCAGAAACTGGAACCTGCCGGCGTTGGTGCCCGCGACCTGCAGGAGTGCCTGCTACTCCAGTTGAAACGCCGCCCGCAAAACGCTGCCAACAAACTGGCTTGCAATATTATAGAGAACCACTTCGCCGACTTTACCAAACGCCGTTACAATAATATCATCCAAGAAACTGGCATCAGCGAGCAGGAATTTGCAGCTGCCCGTGCTGAGATCATCAACACCGACCCCAAGCCAGCAGCGACGTCAACGCGCCTCGATGAAGCCACCAACAGCATCATCCCCGACTTCCTCGTCAGCATTGAAGACGGCAAACTATACGTAACTCTCAACAACAGCCACTTACCCCGACTGGCTGTCGATAAGGAATTTGAGCAACTCTACCAACAAGGAGACAAAAAGGACAAAGAAGTGGCAAACTTTGTAAAAGACAATATCGAAAAAGCCAACAACTTCATCTCTGCCCTGTCGCAACGCGAAGCCACGCTGCTCAAAACGATGACCGTTATCATGAACTTGCAGAAAGAGTACTTCCTCAGCGGGGACGAGAGCACTCTCAAACCAATGATTCTCAAGGATGTATCCTCTCTTACGGGCTTAGATGTTTCGACCATCTCGCGCGTATCAAACAGCAAATATGTACAAACATTCTTTGGCACCATTCCCGTCAAGCACCTATTCTCGGAAGCGGTCAACGAGAATGTTTCTTCCAAAGAAATAAAAAAAGCCCTTCAAGAATTAGTTGACAAAGAAGACAAAAACAACCCACTGTCTGACAATCAAATAGGCGAAATTCTCAAAAGCAAAGGCTACAAGTTAGCACGCCGCACAGTAGCCAAATACCGCGAACAACTGAACATTCCCGCTGCCCAACAGCGCAAAACACTATAACCTCCATGACCTCCTACCCTTGGCAACAACGCACCGAGCTGCTCATCGGCAGCGAACATCTTGAGACGCTGCACAAGAGTCACGTCCTCATTGTTGGCCTGGGCGGTGTTGGCGCCTACGCCGCCGAGCAGTTGTGCCGCGCAGGCGTGGGCGAGATGACCATCGTGGATGCCGACACGGTAGAAGACAGCAACCGCAACCGCCAGCTGCCCGCCCTCGTCAGCACATTGGGGCGCAACAAAGTAGAGGTGGTGGCCGAGCGGCTCCTGCAAATCAATCCGGAGCTCAAACTTCACACTCTGTGCGAGTTTGTGCGCGATGAAGGCACCATCACCCTCTTAGAACAGGCGCCGTACGACTATGTGGTGGACGCCATCGACTCGCTGTCGCCCAAAGTGTTCCTAATATATCACGCCCTGCAACGCCAGTTGAAAGTGGTGTCGGCCATGGGCGCCGGCGGCAAGATGGACCCCATGCAGGTGAAAGTGGCCCCGATAGAAAAGACCTACCAATGCCGATTGGCGCACGCCATCCGCAAGCGGCTGCACCGCATGGGTATCAAAAAAGGATTCAAAGCTGTATTCTCCCCTGAGCCTGTTCCCGAAGAGGCCGTCGAAATTGACGCCAACCCCGACATCAACAAGCTGTCCACCGTGGGCACCATCTCGTATATGCCCGCCGTGTTCGGCTGCTTTGTAGCTTCGGTGGTCATCCGCGACCTGATTGGCGACTAATCCCAATCGGCGTCATCATTGCCATACAAGTTTTTCACATACTCTATCTGCCGGCGGTCGCGCTTGGTGGGACGTCCCTCTCCATGCTCGCGGAACTCGAACTTCATGCGCAACATCTTCACACGCTCGTACTCTTCAGGCGGCGTAAGGTCGTTGTAATATTGCGGCACCAGCGGAGCACCCACGCGGCTCTTGGGCGAGCCAAGCACCTCGACAACTTTCTCGAGCTGCCCCTGACGAACATGGAACACCTCGCCCACCTTCACCACCTTCGACGGCTTCACGTTATTGCCGTTCATCTTCACCTTGCCCGCATTGCATGCCTCTGTAGCCATCGAGCGCGTCTTGAACAAACGCACCATCCACAACCACTTGTCGGCACGAACAGCCACATTAGGATTTTCCATAACTGCACTTATTTGGATGCAAAAATACAATAATACCAACATTTAAAATCCAAAATTCAGATTTCAAAATTCAAAGAACAAAAATTTCCATTTTTTCTTATCTTTGCGTAATTGTTCAACGGACAATCTTATTATACATCATACTGATAATCAAATAATTTCATAATTTAATATTGTAACATTAATCATTCAAAACAAAATGAAAAAAAGCACCCTTATTATGATGATTTGTCTTATGACGGTGGCCCTGCTGACCTCGGCCTGCAAATCGAAGAAACAGAGCGAAATCGCTACTGAGCCCGAAAAGAGCGAAATGCAACGCAATGTGGAAGAATTCGCTTACTTTGACCTAAAATCGGACCTGATTGCCGGATTATCGGATAATGACAAGAAGCTGCTCTCCATCTTTATCGACATCGCCGACATTATGGACGACCTCTTCTGGAAACAGACCTTTGGTGACAAGAACATCCTCGACACCATCTCTGACCCTTACACCAAAGATTACGCCATGATACATTACGGCCCTTGGGACCGCTTGCGCGAAGACAAGCCCTTCGTGGCTGGCTATGGCGAGAGACCGCTCGGTGCTTGCTACTACCCGCAAGATATTACCAAAGAGGAATTTGACGCTTTCCAAGACAAAGACAAAAACAGCCTTTACACCGTTATCCGCCGCAACGACGACGGCACGTTGAAAACCGTTTGGTACAAAGACGAATACAAGGAAGAGCTGACCAAAGTGTGCGCCCTGCTCGACTCGGCCATCGCCATCACCGACAACGCCGGTCTGAAGAAATATCTGGAAGAGAGAAAGAAGGCTTTTGAAACCGACAACTACTACGCCAGCGACGTGGCTTGGATGGATATGAAAGACAACGTGATTGACTTTGTTGTAGGCCCCATCGAAAACTACGACGACAAGCTGAACGAAGCCAAAGCCTCTTACGAAGCATTCATTCTGGTAAAAGATGTGGAAAGAAGTAACGCTCTTGCCAAGTTCGTCGGTATGCTTCCTGCCCTGCAGAAAGAGCTACCCTGCGAGCCCGAATACAAGACTTTCGTGCCCGGCACCTCATCCGACATCAATGTATATGACGCCGTTTACTATGCCGGCGACTGCAATGCGGGCAGCAAGACCATTGCCATCAACCTGCCCAATGACGAGCGCATTCACGAAGAGAAGGGAACCCGTCGTTTGCAGCTCAGAAACAGTATGTTAGCCAAGTTTGACAAAATCATGATGCCCATCGGCGAGTTGGTACTCAATCCTGACCAACTTAGCCACCTCAAGTTCGACGCGTTCTTCTGGAATGTGATGTTCCATGAAGTAGGACACGGTTTGGGTGTTAAAAAGACCATCAACGGCAAAGGCACTGTAGATGAGGCTATGGGCACCGAAAGAACCACTTGGGAAGAAGCCAAGGCCGACATCTTGGGATTGTTCCTCGTTTGCAACCTCATCGACAAAGGTGAAATCACCACCATCACCAAGGAGGATGCCATCACCACTTACATTGCCGGCATTTTCCGCTCAGTACGCTTCGGTGCTGGCGAATCTCACGGCAAAGCCAACATGATGTGTTTCAACTTTATGCGCGAAAAAGGTGCTTTCACCCGCGATGCCAACGGCATCTACACCATCGACTATGACAAAGCAACCGAAGCTATGAACGAATGGGCTGCGCTGATTCTGAAGACACAGGCCACTGGCGACCTTGAGTTCGCCACTCAGTTCAGACAGAGCCACGCTTCCGTAGCTGCTGAAATGCAAGAGGACCTCAACCGCATCAACGAAGCCGGCATTCCTCGCGACATCCGCTTCAACCAAGGCAAAACCGTGCTCGGATTATAATGGACAGCTTCGGACGACTTTTCACCATTGCTGACTGGGGCGACACCCACGGCCCTTTTATGGAGGGCAGCATTCGTGGCGTGCCTGCAGGCACTGCCATCGACATGGAGCTAATCCGTGCTGAACTGGCACGCCGTGCTCCATCGGCATCGCCAACATCCACACAACGACGTGAGCCCGACAAAGTGACATTTCTCTCGGGCATTGAAAACGGCCTTGCCACAGGTGAAGAGATTCGTTACCGCATACCCAACCGCGATGTAAAAATCGCTAGCGACAGCAACCATATTCTCAAGCCGTCGCACGCCTCCTACACTTACAACATCAAGTATGGTGCCCGCTCCAATGAAGAGTGCGGCCGTGCGTCGGCTCGCCAAACCGTGTGCCGTGTCGTAGCTGGCGCCGTCGCCAAGTGTGTGCTCCGCCCCTACGGCATCACCTTCCATAGCGAAGTGGTGAGCACCGGCCAGCCAGCCAGCGAAGGCGACACCGTAGGTGCGCTGGTGCGCTGCACCATCAGCCATGTGCCCGCCGGCCTCGGCGAGCCCGTGTACGACAAGTTCGACGCACGACTGGCAGCTGCCATGCTCTCCATCAACGCCGCCAAAGGCTTCGAACTCGGCGAAGGCTTCGCCGCCGCCCACCAATGCGGCTCGCAATACAACGACACGCAAAATGCCGACTTCAGCTTCAACAGCAACCACGACGGCGGCGTGCAAGCAGGCATCACTAACGGTCAGGACATTATCTTCACCGTGGCGTTCAAGCCCATTCCCACCTTGCAAATTCCCCAACAGACCGTCACCTTCGACGGCGAGCCCGCCACCTATACTGGCAACAACCGCAACGACCGCTGTGTCGCACCTCGCGTGCTACCCATAGTGGAAGCCATGGCCGCCATCGTCACCCTCGACTTTCTACTTATTGACCAACAACAAGATACGATCCAACAATTGATTCAACAAAACTTAGTTTATGAAAAAAATCACGCTTACCCTCTTGTGCCTCATCACATGCGCCACATTGATGGCTCAAACTGATTACATTGATTTAAGAGGACTTTTTACAGGAAAATACCGCATCGACAACATGCGTAACCTGTCGTGGCGCCCCGAAACGCACCAATACACCTACATCGAAGACAACAAGCTGATGATGGCTGATGCTGAAACGTCGGAAACCTCCGTCTTCTGCACGCTGCCGCAAATTGCCACGGCACTGGGTGGCGACATCAAAGGATTTCCTGGCTACCAATGGATTGGTAAAGACCAACTATATATCCCTGCTAAACATAGCGTTGTCACCTTCAACAACGGCAAATTGGATGTGGAAGAGATTCCCGTGACCAATGCCTTCGACGGCTCGGTCAAGAACCGCCTGTTTGTCGTTAGCGAAGATGATGGCAACGTCTATGTTAGAAGTGGGAAGAACAATTACGAGCCCATCCTGCTCTGCCCCGACACGGGCAAGGACATCGTCTTCGGTGAAGCCGTACACCGCAGCGAGTGGGGCATCGAAGAGGGCCAATACCTCTCGCCTAACGGCAACTACATCGCTTTCTACCGTATGGACGAGAGCATGGTGGCCGACTACCCGCTGGTAAATGTCAACACACGCATCGCCACGGTAGAGAATTGCAAATATCCCATGGCTGGCGAGACTTCCCACGAAGTGACCCTCGGCATTTTTGACGTCAGCAAGTCAGCCGCCGCCGGCAAGACCGTTTACCACTACATCAAAACCGACAAGGAAGACGGCGAGTTCCTGACCAATGTAACCTTCTCTCCCGATGAGAAATACATCTATATCACCCACCTCAACCGCGAGCAAAACCACTCAAAACTCATTGAATACGATTTACTTACGGGCAAAAAACTGCGCACACTTATCGAAGAACGCGACGACCGCTACGTAGAACCACTCACCCGCATGATCTTCATCAGTGGCGACCGTTTCATCTGGCAGAGCGACCGCGACGGCTGGAATCACATGTACCTCTATAGCCGCGATGGAAAGCTCATCAAGCAGATTACCAAAGGCAACTGGCCCGTCATCTCGGTCATTGGCACCGACCCGAAAGATGAGAACATCTTCTTCATCACCAATAAGAACATATTGGAAGACAAAGACATGCCTATCGATCGCTACGTGTATAGCGTCAACATCAAATCGGGCAAGTTGCGCGCGCTGGCACAAGAGAACGGCACTCATACGCCGCGATTCTCAAGCGACAAGCAATACTTCATCGATTATTTCAACAACCTATTCACACCCAACGACATAGACTTGTATTCCATCAACGGCAAGGTGCATCGCAACCTCTTTTCGGCGAAGAACCCTTACGAGAAATACCACCTCGAGAATGTCTCGATTTTCCCCATCAAGAACAAACAGGGCGATGACCTCTACTGCCGTCTGATCCTGCCTCCCGACTTCGACGCATCGAAGAAATATCCGTGTTTAATTTATGTTTACGGCGGTCCTCACTCACAGATGGTGACCAACACCTTTATGAGCGGCGGCGTATTCCTCTACTACCTGGCACAGAAAGGCTACATTATCTTCACGCTCGACAACCGCGGCACCAGCTATCGCGGTAGCGCCTTTGAGAAGTGCATCCACCGCCAGTTGGGCAAACTCGAAGTGGAAGACCAGATGTGCGGCGTCGAGTACCTCAAGTCGCTGGCTTGCGTTGACACCACCCGCATCGGCATCGACGGCTGGAGCTACGGCGGCTTCATGACACTCTCTCTCATGACCACCCACCCAGAGGCGTTCAAAGCAGCTACCTGCGGCGGCCCCGTCATCGATTGGAAATGGTACGAAGTGATGTACGGCGAACGCTACATGGACACGCCCCAAGAGAACCCCGAAGGGTACAAAAACAGCTCTATCCTCAATAAAATCAAGAATTTGAAAGGCGATGTACTGGTTATTCACGGTGCACAGGACAACACGGTGGTATGGCAGCACACCCAAGCTTTGCTCAACCAGGCCATCCATGATGGTATCCTGCTCGATTACTTCGTCTATCCCAACCACCCACACAATGTGGGCGGCCTCGACCGCGTTCACCTCTGGAACAAACTGGAGAAATATTACGAAGAACATCTGAGATAAAAGAAAAAGGCTCGCTTCTCCGAAGCGAGCCTTTTTCTTACTCTACCCTACTCTTAATCTCTCCCTCGTGCAACTGTGTCACCAGCTCATCACCAGCTTTAAGTTCTGTTGCTTTGGTCACGGGCTTGCCATTGAGCAAAGTGACACTGAAGCCACGTTTGAGAATATTACGGGGATGCAATAATGCCACACTGTTCTCCATGCGCGCCACCTTCTCTTTTTCGCGATTCAATAGCTGGCGGCTCAAGAGTGGCAACAGCTGTTGCAGATTTTCCACATCGCGCCGTTTGTTCACCAACACCATCTGCGCCAACTGTTGGCGGCGGCTCTCCACTTGCAACAAACGCATCCGCTCGTCTTTCAACAAGTTGCGCGCATACTGCGCTAAGGCCTGCTGCCATTGTTGCAACCGCTCGTCAAAGTTGCGAAAACGTTGGATAAAATAGTAGGCCACCTCGGTAGGTGTAATCTTCGTCTCATGAGAAACCATCTCTACCACAGTCACATTGGTCGAGTGCCCAATGCCCGAAACGATAGGCAACGGAAATTCAGCCACCCGACGTGCCAACTCATAATTGTCGTAACAACTGAGGCCCACATCTCCGCCACCACCACGAATAATGACGACACAATCAAACTTATCTTTCTGTTTCTCAATCTCATCGAGTTGGTTCTTCATGGTATGTACCGCCTTATCGCCTTGCAATAAGGATGGGAACAACACTAAAGAAAACTTATAGCCATACTCATTTTGATTTAAGGTAATCGTAAAATCGCTGTACCCCTTGCTGGTTTCAATAGAGATGACAGCTATTCGCTTGGGCAACAATGGCATCTGCAACTCCTTGTTGGCATCGAACAAGCCTTCTTTCTTCAACCTGTTGATAGTCTGCACCTTGTTTTTTGCCAATTCGCCAAGCGTATAAGTGGGTTCTATATCTTGAATGTGCAACGCCAAGCCATACTTGCCGCTATACTCTATGGTGGCCAGACAAAGAATCGTGATGCCTTCTTTCAAAGGTTCGCCCGTAATGGCCCTGAACCGCTCGTTGATAGGTTCCAAGTTGGAGGACCAGATGACGGCACGCATCTGCGCTTTTATACTATCACCTTCTTTTTCAACTAATTCTGGATAACAATGGCCGTTTCGTGGATAATAATTGAGTTTGATGATTTCAGCCTTGATATAATACGCCCCCTTGTAATTCTTGGCAATTACAGTTTCCAGGCTTTTGCCCACCTGCGAAAGGGTATAAACCCGCCGATCATTGAAATACTCTTCCTGTTTCTCCACAGCACCTTAACTAAAAGACTAACTTACCTGCACGATATGTGTGCAACACACGCCCCTGCAACTGCCAGCCAGCAAACGGCGTATTCTTTCCTTTTGACGCAAACTCCTTTGGATCAACAATATACTTCATATCAGTATCCACAATCGTTAGGTCAGCATCCATACCTACTTGAACACGCCCCTTGTTGAGTTTCATCATGGCCGAAGGTGTAGTTGACATTAGTTTAACCAATTGCGAAAGTGTTAGATGACCGGGGACAACCAGTTTGGTGTAACATAGTGAGAAAGCCAGTTCCAGTCCAGTCATACCAGGCGAACCATTCTGTTTATCCTCCGCCGTATGGGGTGCATGGTCGGTCGAAATGGCATCCACCACCCCGCTCTGCATGGCGGCAATCAAGGCTTCCACATCCTCTTTTTCTCTAAAAGGAGGATTTACGCGATAATGGTTCACCTCCTCACCTGTGGCAGCAATATGATGCGGCGTCACCTCGCAAGTCACCTCCAAACCTTCCGCCTTGGCTCGAGCAATGGCTTCAATAGCCTCCTTGGTGCTCACATGGCAGAAATGGATCCGTCCGCCAGTCTTGCGACACAAATCTATGTCTCTGAAAGTCATGGCGTTCTCGGCCTTGCGCATATCCACCTTACTATACTCGCTTTTCTCGGTGTGCGACATGATACCAATATGGCGTTCTTTGCAGATCAAAAAAATCTGCTCCATCACAGCATCGTCATCTACGCCGCGACCATCATCGGTAACAAAAAGAATCTCATTCTTCTTTAATGGCAGAAGGTGACTAAAATCCTTCCCTTCCAGATTTTTGGTCATGCTCAATGTCTGATTTGCAAAAATCAGACCCGTTGCTGCCACACGGCGTTGCACATCTTGAGCTTGCTCCAACGAACTGCACACCGGCTTGGTGTTGGGCATCAGGTTGACGGCCGTGTAACCACCACGGACTGCCGCATGACTACCCGTCACCACATCCTCTTTATGGGTCAGCCCGGGGTCACGAAAATGGACATGCAAATCGGTGAAGGCAGGCAACAGCGCACACGAAGTGCCCGCATAGTCATATTCCTCTTCGTCATGCAAGCCATGACCTATCTCGGCAATTTTACATGACTCAACACGCACATCACCGATAAAATCCTGAGTATCATCTACTATTCGAATGTTTTTGATTACCATAATTTCTATTTTTATTGATTCGCAAATTTAAAGAAAATGTACAAAACCAACACACCCTTCACCACCTAATCTTATGAAAAATGAACTGTTCGTAAATCCCTCAATTTAGGCAGCTAACAATCAATAATTTTGTAATTTTGCAGTTTTACTTTTAGGGTTTAAGATTGTCATAATATATAACAACTTACACCATGACAACCCAAAAGTCGAACAACATGAAAAAGCTATTCATCTTACTGCTCATTTTGCTACCGGCAGCTGTCTTCGCACAAGACACTGACGGAGGCGCTACGCCGATTCTTAAAACATTGGCACAGAAATACAAAACCTACTCTGCTTTCAAAATCGACTATGCTTTAAAAGTGGAAAAAGAGAAGAAGACGCTCTCCTCATTTAGCGGCTCGCTCATCACTAAGGGCAACAAGTACTACTGCACCTTCGACGACCAGACCTACTATTGCGACGGCGTTTCTTTGTGGACCTATCAGAAATCGACCAATGAAGTATCCATTTTTGAATACGATGAAGATGACGACAACTTGATTAACCCCGCCAAACTGCTCGATGGTTGGGACAAAGAGTACCGCGCCAAATTCATCCGCGAGGAGTTCGTTGATGGCAACTACTACCAAATCATTGATTTGATTCCTTTGAAATCCAAATCTTATTACAAAGTTCGTTTTAAGATTAACAAAGTAAAACAGACCATCGCCTCCATCACTCTGTTTGAAACCGACAACACCACCTATACCTACTTGGTGAACAAATTCATTGCCAATCCTACCGTTGAAGATGCCACATTTGTCTTCAATGCCGCCAAATATCCTGGTGTGGAAGTCAATGATATGAGATAAAAACAATACGGATGAAGCAGCATCGACTCTTTCCCTTCTTACTGATTCTGATTATCGTGTGCAGTTCGTGCCATGTGACCAGACATTTGAAGGATGGAGAGTACATGCTCACCAAAAATGTGGTCAAAACAGACCTCAAAGATCCGCAATTCGACGACCTCTACTACTATGTGCGCCCAACGCCCAACAAGAAGTTCATCGACCTTATCCCGTTCAAGACATGGTCGTATGTGGCATTCCAGCCCAAAGTGACCTACACTGCCGACGGTGACTCCATCGTGAAGGACAGCAAATTCCGCCAGAAAGTCCGCAACAAAGGGGAAGCGCCAGTGCTACTCGACTCTTCCGCCATCGATTATTCGGTCAACCAGCTCAAACTGGCCATGCTACAACGCGGATATTTCAATGCCGATGTTACCACTTCTCTCAAATTCAAAAAAGAGAAACAGCACAAGGTGAAGGTCATTTACAATGTCACCGCCAACACGGCTTATTATATCAATAAAATAAGCTATGTAATTGACATTCCGGAATATAAGAAAATCATTCTGCTCGACACAATCAACCGAGGCCTCAAAATAGGCAATCTGTACAACGAAAAAGAGCTGCTGGCAGAGCGGGAACGTATAACCAAACTGATTCGCAACAACGGCTATTTCTATGCCTCCAATGACATAATCCATTTTGTCATCGATACACTGCGCACTTACTACCTGCCACATAAAAAAGGTAAAACCGTTGATATTGAGATCCATGTGGACTTTTCCAAAATCAGCGACCCTGAAATCAGGGACAAATACGCCTACAAGTTCCAGTTCAACGATGTCTATATCTACTCCAACTATCAATCCGGATTCGATTACAATCGCGAAAACAGCGACCGTATCAAGTATCGCCGTGGCAAAAAGGACTCCACCTCCTACTACATCATTACCGAAAAGAACAGAATAAAGAAAAACGGACAATACAAACCGAGAAAAGACTTCAAATACAAGATATTATCAGACAACATCTTAACAAAGAAAGGTTCCTCTTATACTGACGATGCCGTATCGCGTTCTTACAAGAAATTGAACGACCTTAACAACTTCAATTTCATCAATGTAGATGTCTCTGAGGTCATCTCTATGCGTGACACCCTCAACAAAACAGGCAAGCTCAACACAACTTACCGCCTAACACGTAGCAAGTTACACTCATTAGCTGCCGAGATCGACTTGCGAAGTGACAAAGGTAACGTATCGCTTACCTACTCTAACAAGAACCTGTTCCGCAGCGCCGAGTTTTTCAATATAAACGTTTACGGCGGTGCCGATATCCAGTCACGACGCAACGAAGCCGGCAAACTGAAACTGGTTTCCGAAAACATCGATGCTGGTGGCGAGTTGTCAATTGATTTCAAGCGACTGCTCTTATTCCGAAGAACGCAAAAGATTGAGGCGGTTAGCTACGGCACCGCCATTAAAGCCGGTATCCACTTCCAGCAGGCGCCTCTCTATCAGCGCTGGCTTTTCAATGCGGCCATCACCTACCGATGGAGCCCCAACTACAAAATATCACACACTTTGGCGCCCATCGACATCAGTGTCATAAATATCACCAATGAAGATCCATCCTTTTACGAGGTGCTCTCACGCTACTCCATCGCTTTTCAGAAAAAGTATCAGGACAACGTACTCTTCTCATTCAAATACACGCTACATAGCACTCCAACCATGCGCGATTCGCGTAACGAACTGCGCATACAGCTTAAATTGGAATCGTCGGGCATGTTCATCACCGGCATCAATGCCCTGGCCAACAAGATTAGCGGCAACGATAAGGAGTGGAGTTTCTTCGGACTGAAATACGCCAACTTCGAACTGGCCGAATTAGACCTTCGTTTCAAGCATAAAATCAACAAAAACAACGCTGTAGCCATGCGTTTCGACTTGGGTGTAGGCGTACCTATGTTCAACTCGGGAACGCTACCGTTTGAACGAAGTTTCTTCCTTGGCAACGCCAACAGTATGCGTGCATGGGAGTACCGTTCACTGGGTCCTGGCTCCTATTACTCTGAAGACCGAAAAGAACGAAGCGGCGACATCAAGATTGAGGTTAACTTGGAATACCGCGGTCCCATCTATAAATTCATCAAATTCGGCATTTTTGCCGATGCTGGCAACGTTTGGCTGACCAAGAAGAATGAAGATATGCCCAACGCTGAGTTCAACTTCACCCGCTTCTACAAAGAAATAGCACTCGGCGTAGGTGCCGGTCTACGACTGGATTTCAACTTCTTCCTCATCCGCTTTGATGTAGGTATGCCCATCTACGATCCCAATGAACTGGAGGGTGAACGCTGGATTGGTCAGATTAAGAAAATGCCCACTCTAAAATTCGCTATCGGCCATGCTTTCTAAGACGGAATTCGAAGAATTGTTTCGTGCACAAATTCCCTTTGAACCCACATCCGGGCAGTCGGAAGCGATTGGCAAGCTATCCTCTTTTGTTTGTGAAAAATCTGAGAACCAATTATTTATACTCAAAGGTTATGCCGGCACAGGCAAAACCACGTTGGTCAGTGCGCTGGTCAACGCCCTGGATGCTGTGCATAGCCGAACCATCCTGCTCGCCCCCACAGGACGAGCTGCCAAGGTGTTCTCTGTCTATTCGGGCAAGAAAGCCTACACCATCCACAAACATCTCTATCGGGTGCAAGTAAAGGACGGCATAGCCCAATTCAAACGCAAGGAGAACAAAGCCTGCAACACGCTGTTTATCGTGGACGAGGTGTCGATGATTGGCAATAGCAACCAAGGCGACAGCCTCATCGGCTCACACAGTTTGCTCGACGACCTGTTCGACTTTGTCTTTGAAGGTGAAAACTGCAAAATCCTGTTTATTGGCGATGATGCACAGTTGCCACCCGTCGGCTCTGAGGAGAGTCCCGCATTGGATGTTGAATTCCTCAACAGCTTGTATCATCTTAACATACAGCAATTCCAACTTACTGAAGTTGTCAGACAAGCCTATGATTCGGGTATTTTATTCAATGCCAATATCTTGCGAAGTAAAATAGGCACTGGGGATTTCTTTCCTCCATTATTCAGCCAGAAGCCTTACCCCGATTTCCAACGTATCAACGGAGGCGAATTGGAGGAAGAACTCAACACGCTGTTCAGTCGTAACGATGAAGATGATATTGTCATCATAACACGCTCAAACAAAAGAGCCTACATCTTCAATCGTGAAATACGGAATCGCATCTTATATCGCGAAAACGAAATCGCTACGGGCGACTTCCTTATGGCGGTAAAAAACAACTACTACTGGCTGGACGAAGACTCGGAGGCCGGCTTCATCGCCAACGGTGACATTATGGAGATCCTGGCCATCAACAAGCAAATCGAGCTTTATGGCTTCCACTTCGCCGATGTAACCGTACGCTTGTGCGACTACCCCAACTATCCCCACATCGACATCCGCATCATCCTTGAAAGCCTCTCCTGCGAGGGCGCATCGCTGAGCGGCGAACAAAACCACCAGCTATATCTCGCTGTGGCAGAAGATTATGCAGATATCGCCTCCAAGCGACAGCGCTACCTGAAAATCAAGAACGACCCCTATTTGAATGCGGTACAAGTCAAGTACTCGTATGCACTTACCTGCCACAAAACACAGGGCGGACAGTGGAAAAACGTCCTCATCGACAGTCCCTACCTTAAGGACGGTGTGGCAGACAAAGAATACTTGCGGTGGCTCTATACCGCAGTAACACGAGCCACCGACAAGGTGTATTTAATAAATTTTGATGATCAGATGTTTGCCTAAGACGGCTTAGAATTTGAAGCCGATGGTTGCCATGATGCGGTGACCCAAAGTGCGGTTGTACACTTCATTCACATTTTCTGAATCATAGAACCAGTAGCTGTCTTTGGAAATCTTGCATTGGTAAGCCATGTCAAAGAAGAGATGGTTGCCGCGCAAGCCGAAACCTGCTGAAGCAATGTGGACGGCACCATGGTTCAATTGTTCTTTATAGGGCGAACTCTTGAAGTTGTAACCGGCACGCAGCAAGAAATGTTGTGAAACATTCACTTCGGCACCGATGCGGGCGATGTGCGACGAACCATACTTTTTCTGGATGTTGGCGTTCTCTTCCATAAAGAGATATTCGTCAGACTGCATGTGGGCCATGCCATAGTTCACATATTCATACTCGGCACTTACGAAGGCGCGACGTTGGATGAGGAAGGCCACATTACCCATCACTCTGAACGGCGTTGACAAAGAATAGCGGAAGGCGTTTTCGTAATTAAACTCGCCCGAGTTACCACCATTGTCATAATTTGAAATCATCTCTCTATAGAAATAGTCTTTCATATTGTTATAGTAAGTCGGCGTGTGAATGGCGGCGCCGATGCGCATGAAAGCCACGGGTTGGTACAGGATACCGAACTTGAAGTTAATACCGGTACCGCTTACGGTCAACTTGTCGTTCACATCAAACGATGTAAAGGCCTCAACCTCATCATTGTCATCCATTTCGCTATATCTGGAAATCTCCTCATAGCTCAGGAAGGGTACACCTATCGTGGCACCAATGAACAATTTGTCGCAATAGTTGGTACCTATCGAGAAGTTCATCTCGTCGATACCGCCTTTGGTCAGACGATATTTGTACTGGCGCACATCACGACCTTCAAACTCGCTCCAATAGCGGTCGGTCGTACCCGAGCATGTGTCAATCACCCACGTGTTGAATGCCAGTCGTGCGTCACCCGACAGTTTGTCGGCCGTGGTACCGTTAGCCACGCCTAAGAAAGCATCTGCCATCGTTGAGCCACCGCCCATGCCAGTAGCTGTCGATAGTCCATTGAAATCGTAGATGCGGTTGTAGCCGAAGCCAAACTGCAAGCCCACGAACTTCTCTGACAGGTTGGGCAGGGCGAAGATGGCACCCACGTTGCTAACGCTATAGCGTGTTTTACGACTCCGTGTCGATTCGCCATTATAGGTAGTTGTATTGTTGTTAATCGTTACCACTACGGGGGTAACCGAGATCTCGCTCTTCTTGAAAACGCCTATGGATGCAGGGTTAGTAGCCAGGGCCGAGTAGTCGGCTCCCACGGCGCCAAAAGCGCCACCTGCTCCCACAAAGCGTGCTGTTCCGCTCCAATCTATCTGCGAAAATCTGAATGCGTCCATATCACTCTGCGCCTTCAGGCCAATCATGCCGGCCATCAGCAATGCGCCTATTAAAACTATTCTTTTCATGATTCTCTGGTTTTTAGATTGTTAGTAATTGAACTTCTTTAACTGACAACTCTTTTAAGATTATCTCGGAGAGTAGCCTCTGCTGCTGCTTGAGCTAGAAGAGGAGTGATATGAAGAAGATGAAGAGTGGCTAGGTGAAGAGTAGCTCGAAGAGGAGTGACTCGGTGATGAGTAGGATGATCTGCTAGAGCTTGAAGGTGTGTAGCTTGAGCGACTTGAACTCGACGGAGTGTAACTTCTGCTCGAACTTGAAGGAGTGTACGAAGAGCGGCTTGAGCTCGAGGGAGTATAGCTTCTTGATGAAGAGCTGTTAGAGTTGTAGGTACTACGGCTTGACGAGCTATTTGAAGGAGTGTAGGTAGAGCGGCTCGATGAACTGGGCGTATAGTTGCTTCTGCTGGAGCTTGAAGGTGTGTAACTTCTACTCGAAGAGCTGCTTGACGGAGTGTACGAGCGCGAGGGGTTAGAATAGGTAGGAACCGTAGTGTTCGAGTTTTTAGGAGTATAAGTCGGTGTAGTACGTGCGTTGGTCGGTCTGTATGAGTCAGTGCTTGATTGTCTGTAGGTAGGAGTTGTCGTGTTGTTTCTATAAGTCGGCGTAGCAGTTGAGCCATTTACTCTGTTGGTCGGCGTAGCCGAAGGAGTAGTGGTCGTTCTGGAAGTTGAAGGCACTGTACTGTTGTTATAAGTAGAAGTTGAAGTAGAAGGTCTCACAGTGGGACGAGTTGTAGAGCTGTTGCCAGTGCTGGTGTTAGGTCTTACCGTAGGTGAAACCGCCGAAGAGTTGGTAGTAGTAGTGCTTGTCGAGGGGGTATAGGTGCTACGCGAGGTTGAAGGAGTGGTTGTCGTTCTACTCGTGGTAGTGGTAGCGCTGGGAACCGTTCTGGAAGTAGTAGTTGTTGTAGTAGTGGGGGTAGTCACCTTGTTGGTAGCTGTCGGGGCGGCCGGACGAGCATTGATATTGGTGTTGCTGCTTGTTGTAGTAGCGCTCGTAGTGGCAGGAGAGGTTCTGTTGGTGGTTTTCGGGCCGCCACTGACGGCTGTGCCGCGACTTACGCCAAGCGTGTTAGTAGCTATCATGTTATCATATTTTTCGTTGAAACTTGCCGGGTAGGCAGATCTTGCGATGGAACCATTGTCAGTCGTGGTAGATGACCTGCTACCATCGCCCGGGCGTGCGCCGCGTGTGCTTGAAGGCTTCGTGTTGGTAGCACCCACGTTGCTTCTGTGACCGAAGAAGTAGGTGTTGCTCTTGTCGAAGCTGTTGTGGTAGTAGTCGGCATATCTGCCAGCATAGTAACCATCGTAGTAACCGTGGTTGTAACCTGCCCAGTAGCTATCGCGATAAGGATGGTGGCAACCCCAGCCCCAGCCGTAGCAGAAGCCGTAGTCGTAGTAGCCGTATCCGTAGTAGTAGGGACGATAGTAGTATGACGGCCACCACCAGTTGTAACCGAGGTAGATGCTCATACCCCAGCTAGAGGGATAGTAGTCGTACCAGTACATGTTGGTGAAGTAGGGATCGTAGTATGACCAGCCGCAGGGATAGTGCGAGTGGAAACGACGCAGACGAGAAGTGTAGTAGTAGTCATAGTAATCGTCGCTATCATAGTAGTAGTTGTTGGTGATATAAGTGTTGCCATTCTCGTCGTAATAGGTTTCCGAGTTTGAATAGTTGAGTGTCGGATCCTCGGCGTAAGCCCCACTTTCATCCTCCGCATACACATTCTCATTCGTAGCCGGTGCCGGCGTAGTTTTCTTATATTGAGAACTATAAGAGGGGGTATAAATATCATCATAATAGGTAATGTACTGTACCGTGCATGAAGATGCGACGAATGCTGTCAGTACCATAAGGATTAAAATTTGTTTTTTCATGATGAACCTCCTTTTATTTAGGTTGTTTATTTTTTTATCTTTGCATTTCAATTTTTAAGACTACAAAAGTAACGAAAAGTTAATTATCTACAGAAGAAATATGGCAAAAAATTTCGCGACACGAGAAGAGAACTACTCACAATGGTACAATGACATTGTAAAGAGAGCTGATTTGGCAGAAAATTCCGCCGTCAGAGGATGTATGGTTATCAAACCTTACGGATATGCAATTTGGGAAAAGATGCATGATGCACTGGATGCCATGTTCAAGGAGACGGGGCACAGCAACGCCTATTTCCCCTTATTCATTCCCAAATCGTTCTTCAGCAAGGAAGCCTCGCACGTAGAGGGCTTTGCCAAGGAGTGCGCCGTTATCACGCACTACCGTTTGAAGAACGACCCTGACGGACAAGGCGTAGTGGTTGACCCTGACGCCAAGTTGGAAGAGGAGCTGATTGTGCGCCCCACTTCTGAAACTATCATCTGGAACACTTATAAGAACTGGATACAATCGTACCGCGATCTTCCCATTTTGTGCAACCAATGGGCCAATGTGGTAAGATGGGAGATGCGCACCCGCCTATTCCTGCGCACGGCCGAATTTTTGTGGCAAGAAGGCCATACCGCCCACGCCACCAGAGAGGAAGCCATGGAAGAAACCGAACGCATGCTGAATGTATATGCCACATTTGCAGAGAAATACATGTCAATTCCCGTCATCAAAGGATTCAAGTCGCCCAATGAAAGATTTGCTGGCGCCATCGAGACCTTATGTATCGAAGCCTTGATGCAGGACGGCAAGGCACTGCAGGCCGGAACCTCGCACTTCTTGGGCCAGAACTTCGCCAAAGCCTTTGACGTTCAATTCCTTAACAAAGAAAACCAATTAGAATACGTATGGGCCACCTCGTGGGGTGTTTCCACGCGACTGATTGGCGCTTTGATTATGACGCACTCTGATGACAACGGTTTGGTATTGCCGCCGAAGTTGGCTCCCATTCAAGTGGTCATTATTCCTATCTACAAGAGCGAAGAGCAGCGTCAAGCTATTGGAGAGAAAGTTGACATTCTTATTAAGAAACTGAAAGCCAAGAACATCTCCGTTAAATACGATGACGATGACAGCAAGCGCTCCGGTTGGAAGTTCAACGAATACGAAGTCAAGGGTGTGCCTGTAAGAGTGGCCATCGGTCCGCGCGACTTGGAGAACAACCAAGCAGAAGTTGCCCGTCGCGACACCCTGGAGAAGCAGACGCTCAGCTTTGACAACTTAGATGTTGAGATAGAGAAGATGTTGGATGATATCCAGCAGAATCTATTCAACAAAGCACTGAAATTCAGAGAAGAGAACACGCGTAAGGCCGACACTTGGGAAGAGTTCATCGACATTTTGGACAACCAAGGCGGTTTTGTTGCTGCTCACTGGGACGGAACGCCCGAAACCGAAGAGAAGATCAAGGAGGCTGCCAAAGCCACTATCCGCTGCATACCTTTCAACAATCCGCTGGAAGAAGGCAAGTGCATCTTCACGGGCAAGCCTTCCAAACAGAGAGTTCTTTTTGCCAGAGCCTACTAAACCACGACATCATGGAAGAAGACAAAAGACTAGCCGCTTTCAAGCGGCTTTTGGACATTATGGACGAGTTGCGCGAGAAGTGTCCGTGGGACAGCAAACAAACCATCGACAGTCTGCGCTACCTCACCATTGAGGAGACTTACGAGCTTTCAGACGCCATCATCGACCATAAATACGACAACATCCGCGAGGAGTTGGGCGACTTGATGTTACATTTGGTTTTCTATGCCAAGATAGGCGCTGAAAAAGAGCAGTTTGACATCACCGACGTATTGAACGGCATTTGCGAGAAGCTGATTCGTCGTCATCCCCATATTTTTGGAGATACAGTGGCCCAGACTGCCGAAGATGTGAAAGCCAACTGGGAGAAGATCAAGCTAAAAGAAGGGAAACGCTCGGTTTTGGGCGGTGTACCCGTATCATTGCCGGCTATGGTCAAGGCGTACCGCATGCAGGAAAAGGCCAAAGGTGTAGGTTTTGAATGGAACAATACATCAGAAGTTTGGGAGAAGTTGGAAGAAGAACTCGGCGAATTGAAGACGGAGGTGGAGGCCCAATCAGAGCACATTGAAGAGGAGTTTGGCGATGTTCTGTTTTCCCTCATCAATTATGCCCGATTCATCCATGTCAACCCGGAAGATGCGCTTGAAAAGACCAACAAGAAGTTCATCAAACGTTTCCAATATATGGAAGAACGTGCCCATGCTCAAGGCAAACAATTGTCGGATATGACCTTAGACGAAATGGAAGCGCTGTGGCAAGAAGCGAAAAAAAATTAAAAAATATTTTTTCGCACACTTTTATTATTCAAATTTTACCCGTATCTTTGCCGTAATCATTCAGATGGTGCCATGGACGATTTATCCAAATACTTGGATTATCTAAAGTTCGAAAAGCGGGTGTCGGCGCACACAATCACCGCTTATACCACTGATTTACAGCAATTTTTCAATTACACACAGACGGCTTTTCAAGTCAACGACCTGGCAGCCATAGATGCGCCCATCATACGCACATGGATTATCACGCTAATGGAAGAGGGCGATTCAACACGCAGTATCAATCGGAAAATCAGCGCTTTACGTTCATTCTTCAACTATCATATTAAAATAAAATCATTGGAACACAATCCGATGAAGCAGGTGACGGCGCCCAAAATTGCCAAGCGCCTACCCTACTTTGTTGAGGAAAACGACATGGAGCGGCTATTTTCGGCGGACTTGTTCCCCGACACCTTTGAAGGTTGGCGTGACCGGACCATTATCGAACTTTTTTACGCCACCGGCATGCGACTAACGGAGTTGATTAACATCAAAAAAGACGACATTGACCTCTACGAGAGCACTGTCAAAGTACTTGGAAAGAGAAACAAGGAGCGCATTATCCCCTTTGGCAACACCATGGAAGAACTGCTAATCAAGTACTTGGATTTATGCCAATCGGAAGTGAAGAATCCCAACGAGAATTTTTTCATTTTTTTCACTCCCAAATCCAACAAAATGTACCCTAAGGCCGTTTATAATATAGTGCACAAATATCTGGACATGGTAACGACAATTGGCAAACGCAGTCCCCACGTGATACGGCACACCTTTGCCACGCACATGTTGAACCACGGTGCCGACATCAACGCCATCAAGGAGATTTTGGGCCATGCCAATTTAGCTGCCACACAAGTATACACACACAACTCGATAGAAAAATTAAAATCAGTTTATAAACACGCCCATCCACGGGCCTAAAAAAAAGGAGTTTTTATGAACATTAAAATTTCAGCAGTACATTTCAAAGCAGACCAGAAATTGGAAGATTTCATCACTGAAAAATTAGAAAAACTCGACAAGCTGCACGATGGCATTATCGGAGCCGACGTGACACTGAGTTTGGAAAACACCGACAAACCTGAGAACAAGACTGTTGACATCCGCATCAAGGTAAGAGGTTATGACCCCATGGCCACCAAGACTGCCAAGACATTTGAAGAGGCCGCTGATGTCGCCATTGAAGCGCTGAAGAAACAGCTTATTAAGTTAAAAGACAAAGAAAGAGGCAATTAATCAATAACTTATGCCCGTCATTTATCAACACGAGACTGACTCTTCCGTTTCGGTGTGCGTATGGCACATTACAGAGACGGAAGAGTCTCTTTTTCAAGGGTTAGTGCTCGACAAAGAAGATGCAGCGCACATTGCCGACTTGAAGCTACCCAAGCGGCGGCTGGAGAAACTGGCCTGCCGACGGGCGTTGGCGCACCTGCTGCAACGGGAAAAAGTGGCAATTCGCTACAATGACGACGGGCAACCACACTTAGAGAGCGGGCACATATCATTTTCACATTCAGACCATTATGCAGCCGTAGCCTATTCCCCAACCCTGCGTATCGGCATTGACATTGAGACCATTGGCACACGAATACTGGCGCTGCACAAATACTTCCTGACGGCGGAAGAAGAGGCCTTGCACGACCTTACCGACAGCATGACATTACACAAGCTGTGGGGAGCCAAAGAGGCCATGTATAAACTATCGGGCGGTGGGCCATTGGATTTTCACAACAGCATTCTTATCCAAGACAAAGAAATTGGCAGCGGCCACATTGGCGGACAACATCCATTAAATGCTCATTTAGAACATTTTACAATCGAAAATCAATTGATTGTTTTGGCTGTCGAGGAATCCGAATCAATCGGTTAATTCACTCTCCTGAATTCTATTTTTCCACAACTTATAGATACCGTAGCCAGCGACCACGGAGGCAACTACCACTATGTGGATGATGGTAGGAAGCTGATCGACAAACGTGCTGGGATCTTCCGTATCGACACCTTGGCGGTCGGCGGCAAACTGGAGAAGCAGCGAGCAGACATTATGTAACATGTGGGCCACTATGGGCAGCCAGAGCGAGCCGCTCCACACGAACAGATAACCCAAGTAGGCACCGAGCAGAAAACGCGGCACAAAGCCAAGGAATTGCAAATGTATTGCGCTGAAAATAAATGCCGTAAGCCAGATTGCAAGATGTTTGTTCCGCATACTACGCATCAGCAAAGGTTGCAGTGTGCCTTGGAAGAAAAACTCTTCGCACACAGCTGGCATCACGCCCATAACCAGCAAGTTAAGCAGCAGAGAAGAGATAGTTGAGTTTTCGGTGAGCACTTTCAGAATATCCCCCGCCTTGTCCTCTTTGGCACGCATCCATTCCTCCACGCTCGTCATGAAGTCGGGCAGGTGCACCGACTGGTTCAGGTAGGCCAAAACATAGACTGCAGGCAGCAGCAGAAAAGCCAATAAGATGGTCCATTTCAGCAAGGTAGCTGAAGGCAGCACGTCGGCCCGATTGTAGCGCCACACATTCCGATAGTGGCCATAGGAGAACAGCAAGGCAGGAACCAACCATACGCCCAACATAGACATTGCTTGGTTAAAGCGCACGTAATGAGCCTGTTGTGCAACAGAAAGAGCATCATAGGCATCGTGCCATATCAGTTTAGACAGGGCGACACCACCCAAAGAGAAGAGCAGGGCTCCCAGCACCACAAAAAAGAGAAGAAAGATTATCTTAAAGAAGAAATTCTTATTTTCAAAAAAGGGAGGCAACTCGTTCATAAGCGATTAATTTTCAGCAAAAAGCTGATGATACATATCTTTCACCTCTGCAATCGGACATATCTTTATATTGTAGCCTTTCGTATCCAGTCCTTTCAAGTTGTACTTTGAGAGGAAAATGCGCTTAAAGCCCAGTTTGTCGGCCTCAGCGATGCGTTGCTCGATACGAGTCACGGGGCGGATTTCGCCATTGAGGCCCATCTCGCCTGCGAAGCAAGTCTTGGCATCGATGGGAATATCAAGCGCCGACGAGAGGACGGAAGCCACGATTGAGAGGTTGATGGCGGGGTCATCGACATAGATGCCACCGGCCATGTTGATAAAGACATCCTTAGCACCCAAGCGGAACTGGCAGCGCTTCTCGAGCACGGCGAGTAGCATGTTGAGCCGCCGCAAGTCGAAGCCGATAGCCGAACGCTGTGGGGTACCATAGACGGCCGAGCTCACCAGGGCTTGCGCCTCAATCATCATGGGGCGATTGCCCTCCAAGATGGCGGCGATGGCACTGCCACTATATTGGTCATCATGCTGGGAGATAAGTATTTCGGAAGGGTTCAGCACTTCGTGCAGACCGCTATTATTCATCTCAAAGATGCCCAGTTCGGATGTGGAGCCGAAGCGGTTTTTCACGCAACGCACAATACGGTAGCCGTAGTGGCGGTCGCCTTCAAATTGGATGACCGTATCGACGATGTGTTCCAAGATTTTCGGACCAGCCAGAGTGCCGTCTTTGGTAATGTGACCGATAAGAAAGACGGGAACGGCCGAGGTTTTGGCGAAATGTTGGAACTCGGCGGCGCACTCTTTGATTTGCGAGATGGAGCCAGCGGCGGAATCGAGCAGATTGCTCTGCAGCGTTTGGATTGAATCGACAATCACCATGTCGGGTTTCAGGACTTCAATATGCTTAAAGATCTCCTGCGTTACCGTTTCGGTTAAGATATAGCAATGTTGTATTTCAGTTCCTGGCGAGAGTCGCTCCGCTCTCATCTTCAGCTGCGTATCGCTCTCTTCTCCAGAGATATACAAAATTTTCTTATGCTTAATCGACAGTGCCATTTGCAGCAGCAGCGTTGACTTGCCAATGCCAGGTTCGCCACCCAAGAGGATAATGGAGCCAGCTACGATGCCGCCACCCAGCACATTGTCCAATTCGGCAAAGCCGGAATGTATGCGCGGCAGTTCCAGCAGCGATATATCGCTGACAGGCTTCGGGGCGCTTTTCATCGCCATCACAGGCGATTTGCCTTTCGACGACTCCTCCCTCTGCACGATTTCCTCTTCAAAGGTATTCCATTCTCCACACGACGGGCAGCGGCCCATCCACTGGGACGACTGCGCACCGCAATTCTTGCAAAAAAACTGTGATTTTGGTTTTGCCATGGTGTTGTTTTTGGTTTATTTGGCGGACACACGCGTGCGTCCCTACAATTTATTTGGGCAAATCATCATTCCCCCCTACTCTTCCATCCATTCCCCTACCACGAAATTGCTACCGCCGATATAAATCATATCGTCGGGACCAGCATCGGCCAGGGCTGCCAGATATGCCGCTTTCACTGTCGGATAGGCATGAGCCTGCAGATGGTTTTTCGTGAACATCGGCAGCATCTCTTCCGAAGGAAGTGCACGATTGATATTGGCTTGACAAAGATAATAAAAAGCTTTTTCAGGAAGAAGGTGAATAATGCTTTCCACATCTTTGTCGTTGGCGAAGCCGATAACCACGCGCAACTGCTGGCAATCCTGCTTACGCAACTGGGCTGCATTCTCTATCCAACCGCCCACATTATGTCCCGTATCACACACTGTATAAGGATGTTGCGACACAACCTGCCAACGACCCAACAGATGAGTATTGGGAAGGAGATGTTCGATAGCCCGTCGCAACGTATCATCGAGGGGGCAGTGCAGAGCAGAGAGGGCCGCGATGAAGGTCGCCACATTTTTCAACTGATAATCGCCCATCAACGGCATCTGCACATTGGACAATATAACAGCATTATCTTTCTCTATGTCAATACATTTAACTTCTTTGGTTTCAGATTGCACACTCACTTTCACCTCATCGGCAGTAAAAAGCGGAGCGTGACGATGCGTTGCCACTTCTTGGAATACGGGCATGGTTTCTTCGTTATACTCGCCAATCACAACGGGCACACCAGGTTTGATGATGCCTGCCTTCTCGAAGGCGATTTTTGCCAAAGTGTTACCCAGTAACGCCGTGTGTTCCAAGGATATGTTGGTAATCACCGAGAGTTCGGGAGTGATGACATTGGTCGCATCCAGGCGTCCGCCGAGCCCCACCTCGATGATGGCGATATCCACTTTTTCAGACGCAAAGTAGTCGAACGCCATGGCGGTGGTCATCTCGAAGAACGATGGCTCGATTTGCTCAAACTGTTGCCAATGGCGTGTAAAGAAGTCAACCACAGCCTTTTTCGTCATCATTTGGCCATTAATCTTAATGCGCTCACGAAAATCGACCAGATGAGGCGAGGTATAGAGACCTGTCTTATAGCCAAGTTCCTGAAAATAAGACGATAACAGGTGCGTCACAGACCCTTTGCCATTGGTGCCCGCCACATGAATAGCCCGCAGTTTCTTTTCAGGATGATCCAAGATATCCATCAGAGTCTCAATATTTTCCAGGCCTTCTTTATAGGCAGCAGTGCCAATCTTGTGATACATGGGGAGACATTGGAAGATATGTTCCGTTATTTCATCATAGCGATTGAGAAGATCCATAACGGACAACAACTCTTCGGGCTTTTCAATAATATACTGAGCACCTGACTGTTCCAACTCTTTTCTATCGCGGAAGCCCCATAAAACGCCGACAGAAGTCACGCGGGCATTGGCGGCGGTTTGCATATCCACCGAAGTATCGCCCACATAAAGCACTTCTGAACGTTTAGCCTTGCAGACCGCCATAATGTCGTTCACAATGGCAGCATCTGGCTTTATGGGTACACCTTCGCGCTGCCCGAGGGCGGCAGCAAAATGGATTTCGGGGAAATAGTGTTCCATCAGCGGCTGCATCGCCGAGTGCACCTTGTTGGAAGCCACGGCTATTTGTATTCCCTTCTGCTGCAATGTTTTCATCAACTGCGTCATGCCGGGATAAACGGAAGTTTTATCAGCTTTATGCAGATTATAGTAGGGAATAAACTCATTCAGCATAGTTTGGATAGTGGTTGCAGTGCGATGCTCTGCGGGCAGAGCGCGCTCCACCAACTTGGCAATGCCGTTGCCGACAAAATAGCGATACGCATCCAGCGGGTGCGTAGGAAATCCGTGTTGAGCCAATATATGATTGGTGCTATCAGCCAAATCGTCGAGCGTATTCAGTAGCGTGCCATCCAGATCAAAAACAACAACTTTTATCATCTTCAATATCAAAATATCACATTACAAACCATATAGCAAATTGCAGGTGCGTAGCGCGCTACGCACCTACACGTATCGTTATCTCTCATTTTCAGGAACATAAAAGAGCGTATTCGACTTCTCTTCCGTCAACAGACCATGCATCATCTCTTGCATTTGCTTGGAAGTCACGGCAAAATAATGTTCCTTTTCATCTTCAAAATCCTCGGCGCGACTGATAGCCTCGGCCACGGCCAACGACGTTGAGCGGTCTTCCAGTTTTATCTCATTCGTCAACAGAATGGATTCCACTTTATTCTTCACTCTTTGCAAATCGTGCTCCAAAGAATCGGGAAAAACAAAGTCGTATAGGAGCTTATTCAACTGTGCATCAGCATCTTCTATGGCAACACCTTCAGCTGGGCGGCCCGTAATCACGAGCATTCCTTCGTCGAAAGTAGCCGACACCGACGCTGAGATATCGGTAAACATCTTATTCTTAACCACCAGATTCTGATACAGATACGAATTCTTGCCATCGCCCAGCAAGTCGGTCAACAGGTCGCAAGTGTAGAAATCGGGATGATGGCGGCGGCACATGCGCCACGATTTGAGCAACAGGCTATAGGGCACTTTCCCTGGCCATGTCAGCTGGCGGGCGGCCATTTGTGGAGGTTCTTGAGGGTAGGCACGTTCGATGGAAGGGCCAGCGGGGATACCGCCGAACCACTTTTCAGCCAGCGCGATGCACTCGTCAAAGTGCACATTGCCCGCAATGACCAATATCGCATTGTTGGGCCTATAATAGCGGAAGAAGAACGACTTCATGTCGTCCATCGTAATCTTTTCCACATGCTCGATACACTTGCCGATGGGAGTCCATGCGTAGGGATGGCGTTGGTAAGTCAGTTCGCTCAACTTCATCCACGCGTCGCCAAAGGGGCGGTTGATACACACCTCCTTGAATTCCTCAATCACCACATTGCGCTGTATTTCAAGTTGTTCAGAATCAAAAGCCAATTCCAGCATGCGATCCGACTCCAGCCAAAGCAATGTTTCCAAATTATTGGCAGGCAGGACTGCATAGTAGTGGGTAATATCCTGTGAAGTGTAAGCGTTATTGATAGCCCCCACACTTTGCAGCGGCCGGTCATAATCGGCGATGTGCTTAGAGCCGCAAAACATGTAGTGCTCAAACAGATGCGCAATGCCCGTCAGGTCGGGGTTTTCATCGCGCGAACCCACTTTATAGACAATATTGCAAGCCGCCATGGGGGTCGTATGATCCTCATGCACCAGCAGGGTGAGGCCATTAGCAAGAATATGTCGTTGGAAGTTGAGAGACATGGGGGGGAATTAAACTGAAAACTGAAAACTGAAAACTGAAAAGTAAGAAGTGAGAAGTGGAGAACGGAGAACGGAGAGATGAGAGATGAGGATTATAAATTATAAATTATACATTATAAACTATTTGCCCGTGCGGGAAAGGGGGAAAATCACGTTGTCAATATGGTGACTTTCGAGGATTTCGGCGATGCGGTGTTCATCAGTGTCGGTGATGAATACTTGACCGAAGTGGTCTTTCCCTACGAGGTCGAGCAGGTGGGCTATGCGTCGTCTGTCGAGTTTGTCGAAAATATCGTCCAGTAGCAGAATTGGCTTGATGCCTTTTTGGGCAAAGACATAATCGAACTGCGCCAGTTTCAGGGCGAGGGCGAACGACTTCTGCTGTCCTTGCGAGCCGAAGCGTTTTACCGAATTATCATTGATGGTAAATAGGAAATCGTCCTTATGGATGCCGAAGTTGGTATAGCCCGACTTGCGGTCGGCGAGGGCGTTAGCGGCCATTCCTTCTTCGAACGACATCTCGTTCAGTCCCGACTGGTAAGTAATATCCACTTTCTCGCGGCTGTCGGAGGGGAAATCGTAGTACGACTGGAAGTTAGGCAGAATCTCGACAATGAACGAAGCTCTTTTTTGGTGGATATAGTCGGCCAACGGCGCCAGTTGTTCATCGAAGATTTGAAGCAGTGCCTGATTGTAGCCGCCACCTTCGAGGAACTGTTTCAGCAGTCGGTTGCGCTGCACTATCAGCTTCTGGTACGAAATCAATTGGTGCAGGTATTCGCGGTCGAACTGCGAGATAATCATATCGAAGAAGCGGCGGCGCACCTCACTGCCTTCGTTGATAATGTCGTTATCGTAGGGCGACACCATCACTAATGGGTAGAGGCCGATATGATCGCTCATACGGTCGTACTCCTTCTGGTTCAGCTTTACTGTTTTACGACCTGCAATCTTGAAAGTACAACTTACGCGATTGCTATTTTGCGTATCAAAACTGTAAAAATCGCCATGCAGCGCAAAGAAGTCGGCCCCAAAGCGCACCGAAAAGCTATCCTGAGCCGAGAAGTAGCTTTTACAAAACGAAAGATAATGAATGGCATCGAGGAGATTGGTTTTTCCGCAACCATTTTCACCCACAATGCCATTCACTTTCGGGCTGAAAGCAAACTCGGCCGTTTCGTGATTCTTAAAATTGACGAGTTGAAGATTCTTTAGATACATCCCTTACCCATCAACTACAGAAGAGCGTCGATTTTCTGTGTCAGTTCGTTCTTCTTAATCAGACCCACATGCACATCTTTCACTTCCCCGTTCTTCACAAACACGAGCATAGGGATATTGCGCACGCCGAATTGGATGGCGATGTCGTTATTCTCGTCGGTATCGCACTTGCCGATGATGGCTCTGCCTTCGTATTCAGCTGCCACTTCGTCGATGGTCGGACCCAAAGCGCGGCAGGGGCCACACCATTGTGCCCAGAAATCTATCACTACTAACTTATCTCCTTTCATCAAGGAGTCGAAATTGGATTGATCAATAGCTAATGCCATAGTATTTTGTATTTTAAGGTTAATAATTTTTATAGGTAGCAAAGATACAAAAAAGAGTGATACAATAGTGAGGTGAAAAAAATTATTGTGAGAGGTAAAAAGTGGATAGTGAGAAGTGAAAATTTTTGATTAAGTTTGCGGTTTAAAAATATGAACACTCATTATTATTAACTAAAACCCTAATTATTATGTTTAAAGGACATCCCAAAGGATTGATAGCGGCCGCTCTGAGCAACATGGGCGAGCGCTTCGGCTATTACATCATGGTAGCCGTGCTGAGCCTTTTCCTTTGCTCGCAATTCGGCTTGAGCGACGGAACGGCAGCCACCATTTATTCGGTCTTCTTGGCCGGTATTTACGTATTGAGTTTGGTGGGCGGTATCATTGCCGACCGCACCCAGAACTACAAGGGCACCATCATGACCGGTTTGATTGTCATGGCTCTCGGCTATGTGGCCATTGCTGTGCCCATCAACACCACGGCTGACAACAAGATGTTTCTGCTGGTGGTAACCTGTATTGCCCTGGCTGTTATCGCTTTCGGTAACGGCTTGTTCAAGGGCAACTTGCAGGCCATTGTAGGTCAGATGTACGACAACTTGGAAAAAGAGGCCGCCAAAGAAGGACCCGAAGCACTGAAGAAAGCCCAAGGTCTGCGTGACGCCGGTTTCCAATGGTTCTATGTATTCATCAACATCGGTGCCGGTATTGCACCTTTCATCGCTCCTTGGCTCCGCAACCTCAGCTTGAACAGCAAAGGACTGCTTTACAACGCCAACCTGCCCAAATTATGCCACGAATATCTCGCATCGGGAGACGCCATGCAAGGCATTGACAACCTGAACACATTGGCAGCAGAAGTGACTGCTAACGGTTATCAAATCACCGACATGACCACCTTCTGCAACGACTACCTGCAGTTATACAACAATGGTATCCACTATGCATTTATCGCTTCCGTGATTGCCATGTTCATCTCGCTCTGCATCTTCATCTTCAACAAGGTTAAATTCCCCACTCCCAGCAAGAAAATTGAAGCCGAAGCCGTTACCCTCACCGCTGATGAAAGACAAGCTATGGCTAAAGACATCAGACAACGTATCTACGCTCTGTTTGCAGTACTGGGCATCGTTATCTTCTTCTGGTTCTCATTTCACCAGAACGGTGTAACCCTCTCCTATTTCGCTCGTGACTTCGTCAACACCTCGACCATCGCCCCCGAAATTCTGCAATCCATCAACCCAATCTGCGTTATCCTGCTGACCCCTGTCATCATGTTGATTTTCTCATCCTTAGCCAATAAGGGACACGCCATTTCAACGCCGCGCAAAATCGCCATCGGTATGGCCATTGCAGGTCTTGCATACGTATTTTTGATGATTGTTTCTATGGTTAACGGTTATCCGTCATCCACCGACTTCCTGGCACAAGGCACTGCTACCCAAGAAGCAGCCAAGACAGGCGTATGGGTTATGGTTATCATGTACTTCATCCTGACCGTTGCCGAGTTGTTCATTTCACCTCTGGGACTCTCCTTCGTATCGAAAGTGGCTCCCAAGCATTTACAAGGTCTCTGCCAGGGCTTATGGCTGGCCGCCACCGCTGTTGGCAACCTGTTGCTCCCCATCGGACCGCTGATGTACAACGCATGGCCCATCTGGCAATGCTGGTTGGTATTCGCCATCGTTTGCGGTGTTTCTATGGGTGTAATGCTTGGCATGGTAAAATGGCTTGAAAAAGTAACAGCCGCATAATATATCAACACTGTGATAAAAAAAGAGGCGACCATTTGGTTGCCTCTTTTTTTATGTGAATAAATTGTCAAAAAATGGTAATAAAAAAACGTGGTACAACCTTGAATTAATGCATAATTTGTTGTATCTTTGCTAATCATTATAAATAAGATAATCGAAATCCAAGAATGACCATGAATGGGTACATACCCCCCTTTACGGAAACAGAAGAAATAACCAAACTCGTCGATATAATAAGCGAGGTTGTTCATCATCTTCATGCCACCCTTGAAGATATGCCATCTCCTCAATTGCGCAAGAAAAACCGTATCAAAACCATACAATCATCACTTGCCATTGAGAACAACTCGTTATCCGTCGAGCAAGTCACAGCCATTATTGAAGGTAAAAAGGTATTAGGTGCCCCGAATGAAATCATGGAGGTTAAAAATGCTATAGATGCTTACAAACTGTTGTTTGAACTTAATCCATTTGACAAGCGGGATCTGCTGCGAGCTCATCAGTTGATGATGAAAGACCTTGTGAACGAAAACGGCAGGTTCAGAAGTGGAAACGTAGGTGTTTTCGGCAACCAGGGACTGGTACATCTGGCGCCACCTGCGCTTCGTGTGCCAACATTGATAAGCGATTTGTTCCATTGGATTAAAACCACTAAAACACACCCACTTGTCAGTTCTTGCGTATTTCACTACGAATTTGAATTCATCCATCCTTTTGCCGACGGCAATGGACGTATGGGAAGATTATGGCAAACATTGCTATTGATGCAATGGAATCCCATTTTTGCATGGCTTCCAGTAGAGACCATCATCAAAGAGCACCAACAAGAGTATTACGACGCCATAGCCCTTAGCGACAAACAAGGGAATAGCACTTCCTTTATTACATTCATGCTAAATTGTCTGCTCCTATCCTTGCAAGAAATAGAACACAAAGAGACTGCCGACATCGTAGAAAACATCGTAGAAAAACTGTCAACGACTCAAGGCAACATCGTTAGACACATGGCCCAAAAGCCATCTATTTCGGCCAGAGAACTGGCAGAGAAGTTATCCATAGCACCCCGTAACATACAAGTGCATATCAAGAAACTGCAGGAACAAGGCATTATCCGACGTGTCGGTCCCGACAAAGGCGGACATTGGGAAATCATCAAAGAATAGAGACAAATATCAAGAAGTATGTTATTTCAAAAGAATATCGTTAAGAAATACCTCGCTGCATTACCGCACGACGAGACCGAGCAGGCTTGGCAGCAATACAAAAGTTACTTCCTCAACCCTGCCATACAGGCCAACATACTCCAGAGCAAGGAAGAACAATTCCAGGAAGGCTTTCTGCGCGAACTATTCGTGAAGGTTCTGGGCTACACACTCAACCCATCGCCCGACTACAATCTGATTACCGAGCAAAAAAACGAAAGTAACTCAAAAAAGGCCGATGGTGCCATTATTGTTGATGGCACAGTAGTTGGTGTAATTGAGTTGAAAGACCATAAAACCACCGACTTAGCCAAAATTGAGCAACAGGCTTTTGGCTACAAGAGCCAAAACCAAAACGCCGTATATGTCATCATATCGAACTTCGAAAAGCTGCGTTTCTATATCGACAATGCCGTTGAGCACATCGAATTCGACCTGTTCCATCTCTCTGAAGAAGAGTTTCGAACACTATGGCTTTGCCTCGCATACAACAGCATCGCCGCCAATTTGCCCAAGCGCATCAAAAACGAAAGCGTAAGCAACGAGGATTCCATCACCAGTTCACTCTATAAAGACTACTCGCAATTCAAGCGCGTGCTCTTCGCTGATATTGTGGAGCATAACCCTACTTACGACAAACTGTTACTCTTCAAGAAGACACAGAAACTACTTGACCGTCTGTTGTTTATCTTCTTCGCTGAGGATTGCGGACTTCTGCCGCCGAACTCGATGATGCAGATTATCGACCAGTGGGAGAAGCTAAAGGAGATGGACGAATATCGCCCATTTTACGACCGTGTGAAGAAATATTTCGGTTACATGAACACGGGGTTCAAAGGCCAGAAATATGAGATATTTGCCTACAATGGAGGCCTTTTCAAGCCCGACGAGGTACTCGACAATATCATCATCTCTGACGAGCCCTTGGTGGAGCACACCAAACGGCTCTCTGCCTACGATTTTGAGAGCGAGGTGGACGTGAACATTCTCGGCCATATCTTCGAGAACTCGCTTTCGGAGATTGAAGAGGTAACGCAACAGATAAACGGTGGCGAAGCCTCACAGACCTCCAAACGCAAAAAAGACGGTGTTTTCTACACCCCGCAATACATCACCAAATACATTGTGGAAAATACGGTGGGACGCCTTTGTACAGAGAAGAAATCGAAACTCAGTATTATCGAGGCAGAGTATTTCTCCGACCAGAAACGCCCCAAGCCTATCCGCAAGCGCCTGATGGAGCAGTTGCAGCAGTACCGTGAATGGTTGTTGCAAATTACCATCTGCGACCCCGCCTGCGGCAGTGGAGCCTTCCTTAATGCAGCGTTACAGTTTCTCATTAACGAGCATAAACTCATTGATGAGATGGAGGCAAAAGTATCAGGAGAATCGATAGTATTTCCCAACATAGAGAACAGCATTTTGGAGAACAACCTCTTTGGTGTGGACATCAACGAGGAGAGCGTGGAGATTGCCCAGTTGGCTCTTTGGCTGCGCACCGCCAAGCCCCACCGCAAGCTCAACACGCTGAACCAGAACATCAAATGCGGCAACTCCCTCATCAGCGACCCCGCCATCGCCGGCGACAAAGCCTTCAACTGGCAGAAGGAATTCCCGAAAGTGTTCGAGAAGGGCGGCTTTGATGTAGTGATTGGGAATCCGCCGTATTTCAATATTCAAACATTGGGTGCAAAATCTAAATACGTAGAATATATCCAGAAAGAATACTCAGAAATATGGCAAGACAAGAGCGATATATTATTCTATTTCATATACAAAGCGCTTCAAATATCGAAGGGTGATGTAGGATTAATCATATCAAATGCATTCCTTTTCTCTGATAAAGCGCGTAAGTTACGCAACCATATAATTGATGATGGGCGATTGAGCAAAATCGTTAACTTTGAACGATATATGGTATTTGCGGATGCATCGATTACTTCATGTATAACCATCTTCAACAAACAACATAATGGAGTAAATGCCTTTGTGCTCAAAGAAAAAGACTACATAGTTGAAGATGTAATCAACTACATCTCTAATGAGCAGAACTCTTTCTCTGTAAATATTGATCGAGATAATGTATTTGCCTTAGTTGACAACAAGATATCTTTGCTCAACAAAAAGATTGACAGCAATTGGAAAGAACTACGCAATATACTCAAAGTTGGCAAAGGAATGGAAACGGCAGCCAATGATGTGTTCTGTTTTTCAGAGTATCCCTCGCAATTTCCTAAAGAGTACATTAAGCGCCGTATGTGCGGAGAGATAATTAGCCGTTATAATTTACACTCAAAAGAAGAATATATGCTTTACTTTGAGGATGCAAAGAACTTTGAGGATTTGCCAGTTTCTATTCAAGAACATTTATTGGCGAATAAAGAAACTTTAGCCAATCGTGCTACTTGTAAAAATGAAGGGCGCATTTGGTGGCGTTATTCTCGTCCGATGCACAAAGAGTATTATTGCTATGATAAGATTTGGTGTTCATATCGCGCAAAGTCGAATGAATTCGTACTGGATGAATCAAATAATTATATTGGTTTGACAAATACGACAGTAATATTCGGAACAAATCCCAAATATTCACTCAAATATATCTTGGCTTTATTGAATTCATCCTTGCTAAACTTCAGGTATAAATCTATCGGAAAGCAGACAGGAAGTGGAGTATTTGAGTATTTTGAGGTTGGCGTTGGTAGTTTGCCTATCCCCGAATGTGCCGACCAACAACCCTTTATTGACCTTGCCGACACCATGCTCTCCCTCAACGCGCAATTGCAGCAGAAACGCAGCCGTTTCCTCCGCCGCTTGCAGGAAAATTTTGAGGATGTGAAAATTACGGGCACCTTGGAGACATTCGACACCTTGTCGTTTGCGGATTTCGTGAAAGAACTGAAGAAACAGAAGATCAAACTCACCCTTTCTCAACAAGACGAATGGGAAGAATATTTCGACCAGTACAAGTCCGAGTGCAACAGCATTTCGGAACAGATTGCTGAGTCGGACAAGAAGATTGACAGGATGGTGTATGAGTTATACGGGTTGACGGAAGAGGAGATAAAGGTGGTGGAAGGAGAATCTTAAAATTAGAAACATCCATGAATAGACTAATCATAGTTGGTAACGGTTTCGATTTGGCTCACGGACTACGTACCCGATATGAACATTTTATCGATTGGTATTGGGAACAATGGGTAAAAAGATTACAAAACAGTTATAAAAAAAGTGAACAAGACGAACTCTGCACTTTTACCATCAATGATTCTTACCCCTGCTGGCAACAATATTTCATTCAATTACAGCAGCAATTTCCTAAAGAGATATGGGACAACATATCCAACACCGAAATCACAAGTAAACTATTGAATAACAGCAACGTATGCCATCAAAAGAGATGTCTTTTTTTCAACAAAATATGTAAAAGTATTGAAACCAACAATTGGGTAGACATAGAAAATATTTTTTACAAACTACTAATCGGTTCTTTAAAGAATGATAAACCGCCTCTACAAATTAATCATGAATTAGAGTTTATTAAAAATCAACTGATTCAATACCTTACTGAAATTGAAAAAAACAACATTTCAGATGACATAATAAATCTTGATTTAAAACGCTACATGTTAGAACCTATCGACAAAGATGACATTGCCGTTGAAGCAGGTGAAACATGGAACAATATGCTTCAACAGCGCTTGAAATACACCGATATCGAATGGAAAAAATTAATCATAAAATATCATATCTCTCGCAACATAGATTATTTTCCTCTAAGTGAAATTAACAATCTCAAAGGTACATTTGATTTTAATAATGTGTCCATTGAGAATATTCCATCCGACTGTATTCCGCCAACATTTAGACTACCTGATAATATTTTATTGCTCAATTTCAATTATACCACATTAGCAGACCGTTATCTTCCCAAAGAAGATATTTTCAAAACAATTCACATTCATGGAGAGTTAAACAACCCCAAAGGAGTTATCTTTGGATATGGAGACGAATTTGATGATTTTTATTCAACTATCCTGAATAAAAATGACAATTCGTATCTGCAACATATCAAATCATATAAATATTTAGAAGCATCAAACTATCGACAAATGCTTTCTTTTATTGAATCTGCTCCATATCAAATATATATCATGGGACACTCGTGTGGACTATCTGATAAAACTTTGCTCAGAACATTATTTGAGAATAAAAACTGCATTTCTATTAAACCATTCTATTACATTAAAGAAGATGGTAGCGATAGTTACATGGAAACCATTCAAAATATCTCAAGAAGCTTTACTGACATGACACTCTTACGCGACCGTGTTGTGAATAAGACAAGATGTCACACCATGTAACCTTTATCAAAAATCTTATAAGAACTATTTAATTTTCCCCTACTCAAACACCCTCCTATACGCCTCGGCCTTTTTCTCTAACTTCAGCGGGTAGGCGCGCGAGGAGGAGGGCATGCGGAAAAATCGGTAGGGCTTGCCATCGAGAGTAAATGTGGCACAGCCACCCACGGCGGGCACGGCACAGCCCAGTTGCGCGGCAATGGCGTCGGCTGACTTGCCACCCGTAGAGACCACCTTTCGGCAGTTGGGCAGCTGGCGCAGCATGGCGGGAATATCGGTCGGCTGCACGATCTCTAAAAAGGCATCTGAGGCGTTGTCCTTGAGCCGGCGCACGGCAGAGGCGGCATCATACAAAGCGATATGCTTCGTTGTGCAAAAGTCCACCACCCTCTCATAACTGAAACGGGGCTTCCCTTGAACTATGTCGATAAAATAGTCCTTGTCGTTATAAAATAGCAACCCCATAATGCGCCACATATCATTCTGAATATTAGGATAAAAGAAATCCATCGACCAACGCTCGCGCTTGGGCGGAAAGCTGCCGAGCATCAAAATCTCCGTCCCTTCAGGCAGGAAGGGCTTCCATGGGTGCGACTCTACAGGTATTTTTGCTGTCATAATATTATTAAATTCTGATTATCAACAGATTAAAGAAGCAAGTCTTCCACCTTCACTTTCGGCACATAGTGGACACCCTCTTTACGGTAATAGGCATGGTCGTCGTCTGCGTTGATAGGCACCAACTCTATCTTTTCGGCCCCTTTGCCAATGGCCACCACCAACAGCGGCTCGTAGGGCAGCGCAAAGGTCCGCTTGACCTCCTCGCGGTTAAAGGCGGCGATGATAATGCCACCCAAGCCCATGTCGACAGCCTTGAGCAACATGCTCTGCACCGATATGCCGAGGTCGATATCCACGATACGGTCTTCGGGCACGGTAGAGCAGACGATGATGAACGCTTCGGGTTCAGTACCCTCAAACGGCAGATGCAGTTCGGGCAGTGCGCCGCCCAACTTGATGAGCGGCAACATAGCGGCAGCGCCCGTCTCGCGCGTCACCGTTTTGAAACGGAGCACCTGACGATTACGTCCGGAGGGCACTTTGGTATTGACCGCCACCAGGCGTTTCAGCATTTCTTCGGTCACCACATACTCTTTGCGGTAACCGCGATAGCTGCGGTTTTTCGTCAGTAGCGAATCGAGAGAGTGAGAACTGCCGTATCGCTTGGCAGGACGATGACTTAGCAGATCGTTCAAGCGGTTTTCAAGATAATTATCGGCCATGGTTATCCATTTTTAGATGGCAAAGTTAAGACTTTCTACTGTTTCTTGCATAAAAAGGGAAACATTTTCGTTGGTTATCCAAAATAAAATATGTACCTTTGCAATCAGTAACGACAAGGCGGACAACAATGCCTTGACATCACTTAAACCATTGGGGTGCTGAAACTTAGTAGGCTGAGATGATACCCATTGACCAGTCTGGTAATGCAGATTCGGGAATGACAAACTCTCACGCCCCTTTTAGTTCCCCGCAAAGAAGTCTGAAACATGAACGGACCTAAAAGTGTACTCACCATTGCTGGCAGCGACTCCGTAGGTGGAGCGGGCATCCAGGCCGACATCAAGACCATCTTTTCGTTGGGATTGTATGCTGCCAGTGCCATCACCGCCATCACGGCGCAAAACACCTGCGGGGTGCGGAAGATACAAGCCGTGGACAGCGATGTGCTGGCTGCCCAGATCGACGCCGTACTGGAGGACCTTCCCGTGGCTGCCATCAAAATCGGCATGGTTTACACCACCGACAATGTGCTGGCTATCAAGCAGTCGATACAAAAGAACAACTACCGAGGTCCTCTCGTCCTCGACCCCGTGTTGGTGGCCACCAGCGGTGCCAAGTTGGCCAAGGAGGATTTCCTCAGCACCTTCTGTCGCGAGCTGATACCACTCTGCGACCTGCTCACCCCTAACCTATCGGAAGCCGAAGCCCTTTGCGGGCGGCAAATCTCATCGGTAAGCGATATGGCCAATGGCGGCAAAGAGATTATTCAGAGATTCGGCTGTCGCCATGTACTAATCAAAGGCGGGCACTCTACGGGGAATGAGATGACCGACGTGTTGATTATGGAAAATGGTGATATTAAGACCTTTACAGCCAACAAGATTGACTCGGAGAACACACACGGCACAGGCTGCACGCTCTCGTCGGCCATTGCTTCATTTTTAGCTATGGGCCATTCGATGGAAGAGAGCATTGAACGCGGGAAAGCGTATGTGTATCAAGCCATTGCCGCCGCCAAGAAACACAAAATGGGCCACGGACACGGCAGCACCAACCATTTTCACAATTTGCAATTCAAACAACCCTATTGATATGAAAGTATTCGTCAACGGACAAGAAACGGAAGTCGCCGCAGGCTGCACACTACAGGATTTATGCTCGCAGTTAGGCATAGGTGAGTACGAGCCTGTAGCCGTCGCCATTGGCACCGATGTCACCGAGCGCGGCAGATGGTCTTCCCTCCAACTCAACGAAAACGACAACATAACCATCATCAGAGCCACATGCGGAGGATAATCGGAATCACACCGGCAGAGGACGTTTTCAGAGAGCAGGAACGTATCAGCGCGATGATTCGCAGCGGGCAGGTGACCTATTTCCATATCCGCAAGCCCGACTACGACGAGACGCAGATGCGCAACTACTTGCAGCAGTTTGACTTGGATGTTCGAGAGCGGCTGTCGCTGCACGATTTTCACACTTTGGCTGACGAGTTGCACATTGGCGGCATCCATCTCAACCGTCGCCATCCCGTGCCGCCGGCCAGTGCGCAAAGCAAGCGCATTTCGGTATCGTGCCATTCTGTAGAAGAAGTGTTACAGTGGAAAGCCAAAGCCGACTACTGTTTCCTCTCGCCCATTTTTGATTCCATCAGCAAGCAGGGCTACAAGTCGCATTTCGCACTGGACGAGTTGCGACAGCTTTTCAATGAGCATATCCTTAACGACAAAGTCTGCGCATTGGCTGGCGTGACATACGAAAACATGGCGTTGCTCGAAGATGTGGGCTTTACCTCATGTGTCATGCTCTCGTCGCTGTGGGAGTTGCCCAAGACGATGTTTATCACACACCACAACGAGCGCTACGACTATGTATCGGGGGCATTAGCTGTACTTGAAGGCGGCATCCGCTTCATCCAGCTGCGGATGAAAGATGCCAGCGACGAGGAAGTGCTTACCGCGGCTCGACAACTGCGGCCTGCCTGCGACCAGCACGGAGCACTGCTCACCGTGGACGATCGCATTCACCTATTGGAGAGCGGCCTTTTCGACGGCGTGCATGTCGGCAAAAACGACTTGCCTGTAGCCGAAGCCAAGAAAGTGACAGGCAAGCGTTTCCTATTGGGAGCCACCTGTAACAGTGCCGAAGATATGCTCAAGGCGGCAGAGGACGGCGCCAACTACATCGGGCTTGGGCCTTTCCGATTCACCACCACGAAGAAGAACCTTTCAACTATCTTAGGCATTGAAGGTTATCGCGAACGCATGGCGTTTATGCGCAATCACGGATTGCATCTGCCCGTTTACGCCATTGGCGGCATCACACCCGCCGACCTGCCAGAATTGAAGGCAACAGGAGTGCACGGGGTGGCGGTATCTTCTGTCATCCTTGACTCATTATCACCAGAAAATACTATTAATCAGATAATTAAAATATTTTAAACATACTAATCATGAACGACAAACTAATAATTGCTGGAAAAGAATTTACCTCCCGCCTATTTATCGGCACGGGCAAGTTTCCCTCGAATGAGATTATGCGACAGGCCATTATCGCCTCCGGCTCACAGATGGTGACCACCGCTTTGAAGCGTCTGAACACGCAAGACAGTGCCAGCGAGAATGTGCTGGAATTCATACCCAAAGAGTGTGTGCTGCTGCCCAACACATCGGGCGTGCGCAATGCCGAAGAGGCCGTTTTCGCTGCCAAGATGAACCGCGCCGCCCTCGGCACCGAGTGGCTGAAGTTGGAAATCCATCCCGACCCCAAGTACTTGCTGCCCGACACGCGCGAGACGCTGAAGGCCACTGAAGAGCTGGTGAAACTGGGCTTTAAGGTACTGCCTTACATTCAAGCCGACCCTGTAGCCTGCAAGCAACTGGAGGAGGCTGGCGCTGTGACCGTTATGCCATTAGCTGCTCCCATCGGCACCAACAAGGGCATCCGCAACGAAGAGATGCTGCGCATCATCATCGAGCAGAGTAATGTACCCGTAGTGATTGACGCTGGCATCGGTGCTCCGTCGCACGCTGCCTACGCCATGGAACTGGGCGCCGACGCCTGTCTCATCAACACCGCCATCGCCATTGCCGGCGACCCCGTCCAGATGGCCGAAGCTTTCGCCCTGAGCATCAAAGCCGGACGAATGGCCTACCTGTCGGGCTTGGGCACCACCAGCGATATGGCAGTGGCCACATCACCACTGACAGCGTTTCTTGATGAAACGGAGAGATGAGAGTGGAGAGAGGAGAACGGAGAGAGGAGAGATGAAAATTGAAAACTTAATTCACTGTTCACTACTCACTTCTCACTACTTTACAACCTTCAAAAATCCTTAACTTCTTAGTTTCTTAACTTCTTAACTTAAAATATAAAACACATAACTCTAAAAAAACATTCAACTATCATGAACGATTGCGATAACAGAATACAGAAAATATACATCAAGGGGAAACGTTTTCCCGTGGAGGTGGGCATGAAGCAAGTGCAATTGACCGACACGGTTATTGAGGGCAAGCGCATTCCCAACGGTAGCATTAACCTGTACGATACAGGCGGTGTTTTCACCGACCCCAACTACCAACACGATGTGCGGAAAGGCATTCCGCGCTTGCGCGAGGCATGGCACGCCAACGACGACAATGTGGAGCAACTCACTGAATTCACATCCCAATACACCAACGAACAGCTCTCGGACGAGGAGAAGCGGAAAGTGGCATTTCCACTGACCTATCTTCCGAAAAAGGCCAAGAAAGGCAAGGCCTTCACACAGATGGCACTGGCCAAGCAAGGCGTCATCACGCCCGAGATGGAATACATTGCCATCCGCGAGAACTTAGGCAAGGAGAACCCCGACAGCTACATCACACCAGAATTCGTACGCGACGAAGTGGCTGCCGGACGTGCTGTCATCCCTTGCAATCCCAACCATCCTGAAGCCGAGCCCATGATCATCGGCAGCAAATTCTTCGTGAAGATCAACACCAACATCGGCAACTCCGCCCTCGGCTCCTCCATTGAAGAAGAAGTGGAAAAGAGCGTTTACAGCGCACGCCTCGGCGGCGACACGCTGATGGACCTCTCCACGGGCAAGCATATCCACCAGACGCGCGAATGGATTATCCGCAACTGTCCTGTGCCGATGGGTACCGTGCCTATGTACCAGGCATTAGAAAAGGTGAACGGCAAGGCCAACGAACTGACTTGGGAGATGTACCGCGACACACTGATTGAGCAGTGCGAGCAAGGTGTTGACTACTTCACCATCCATGCAGGACTGCTGCAGCACCTGCTGCCAGCCGTGGCCAAGCGACTGACGGGCTGCGTTTCGCGTGGCGGCAGCATCATGGCTAAATGGATGAAAGACCACGGCGAGGAGAACTTCCTCTACACCCACTGGGACGAGATTTGCGACATTCTGGCCGACTACGACGTGGCTGTCAGCATTGGCGACGGCCTTCGTCCGGGCAGCACCCACGATGCCAACGACGAAGCCCAACTCGGCGAGTTGAAGGTGATGGGCGAACTGTGTCAGCGTGCCTGGGCCAAGAATGTACAGGTACTGATTGAAGGTCCTGGCCATGTGCCCATGGACAAAATTAAGGAGAACATGGAACTCCAGAAGGATTGGTGCCACAATGCGCCGTTCTACACCCTCGGACCCTTAACCATCGACATTGCGCCGGCTTACGACCACATCACCTCGGCCATCGGCGCCGCCATGATTGGCTGGTTTGGCACGGCCATGCTCTGCTATGTGACGCCCAAAGAGCACCTTGCGCTGCCCAACAAGGACGATGTGCGCGAAGGTATCATCACCTACAAGATTGCCGCCCACGCCGCCGATTTGGCCAAGCATCACCCCATGGCCAGCGAACGCGACGACGCTTTGAGCAAGGCGCGCTTCGAATTCCGCTGGATTGACCAGTTCAACCTCTCGCTCGACCCCGAAAAGGCCAAGGAATTTTACGGCGTAGAGAAAATCAAACATACGCCCTATTGCACCATGTGCGGCCCCAACTTCTGCGCCATGCGCATATCAAGAGAAGTATCATCACAAGGTAAAATCACTGAGTAAAAGGAGGTTATAAAATGGAATTTTACGATACCATCAAAGATTTGGTCTGGGATGAAGTGACGCAGAGCATCTACGCAAAAACCGATGCCGACGTGCGCCGCGCACTGAGCAAGGAGACGCTGACCATTGAGGATTTCAAGGCCCTCATCTCTCCTGCCGCCGAGAACTACCTCGAGCCGATGGCGCACCTGTCGCGACAATACACGCAACAGCGCTTCGGCAAGGTGATTCTGCTGTACATTCCCTTGTATCTTTCCAACGAATGCAGCAACCATTGCATCTACTGCGGCTTCAACCACAATAACGATATCGCCCGTAAGACACTGACCGACAGTGAGATTATGGAAGAGATCAAAGTCATCAAGAGTATGGGGTACGACAATGTGCTGCTGCTCACGGGCGAATACCCGAAGATTGCGGGCGTTGACTACATCGAGCATGCCATCAAACTCTGCCGCGACCATTTCGCCGCCATCAACTTGGAAGTCTTCCCCATGAAAACGGAAGAGTATAAGCGCATGGCCGATGCGGGTTGCAACAGTGTCTATATCTACCAGGAAACCTACAACGAAAGTCGCTACAAAGTATATCACCCCAAGGGCATGAAGAGCCACTATGCCTGGCGTTTGCAGACACCCGAAAGAATTGCGAAGGCTGGCATTCACCGTGTAGGCATGGGTGCCTTGATCGGCTTGGAGGAGTGGCGCACAGAGATGGTCTATCTGGCTATGCACCTAAAATTTATGACCAAAAACTACTGGCAGACCAAGTACAGTTTGTCATTCCCGAGGATGCGTCCCGCTGCGGGCGGCTATCAGCCCAACTTTCTGATGAATGAACGGCAATTTGCCCAGGCGCTGTGGGCTTTCCGCATCTTTGACCACGATGTGGAGATCTCCATGTCAACGCGTGAAACCCGCAATATGCGCGACCACTTCATCACGTTGGGAGTCACTTCGGTGAGCGCCGGCTCACATACCGACCCCGGCGGCTATGCCCATCCCGACACCGAACTGGAGCAGTTTCACATTAACGACGACCGCTCGCCGAAAGTGATGGAACAGATGATTCGCGCCCAAGGGTACGATGTGATTTACAAGGATTGGGATAGAACGTTGAAATAGTGGAGAGATGAGAGATGAGAGATGAGAATTCAAAATTCAGAATTCAAAGAACAAAGAACAAAGTAGAGACGCGGCACGCCGCGTCTGAAATTCAAAATTCAAAGTTCGGAGAAGGAGATTCCGCTGCACTACGCTTGCGGAATAGAATACAAAACCAATATTCCATGATTGATTTTTCCCGTTACCAGCGACAGATCATCTTGCCCGATTTTGGAGAGGAAGGCCAACAGAAGCTACTGAATGCCAGCGTATTGGTTGTTGGCGTTGGTGGGTTAGGCAGCGTTGCGGCGCTTTACCTGACAGCAGCTGGCGTTGGCACTATCGGACTGATGGATGCCGACACGGTGGCTCTGCACAATCTTCAACGCCAGGTGCTTTATCGCGAGGACGAAATTGGCGAATCGAAGGTGGAGAAGGCGGTCAACACACTCGGGCGACTGAACAGTCAAGTGAAGATAGTTCCCTACCCTTTCTTTTTGACCTCGGAGAACGCTTCCGACATCATCAAGAATTACGACATCATCATCGACTGCACCGACAACTACCCTACCCGCTATCTTATCAACGATACTTGTGTAACACTCGGGAAGCCATTCATTTACGGCTCTATTGGAGACACCAAGGGACAACTGGCGGTCTTCAACTACCAGTCACCCAGCGCTAACTACCGCACACTCTATCCTAACGAAAAGGAGTTGGTTGCGCAAGGTAACATCAACCGCGGAGTGATGGGCGTGCTGCCGTCCGTTATCGCTTCACTTCAAGTAAACGAAGTTGTAAAGATGATCACTGGCACGGGTAAAGTACTGAAAGACACTCTTTTCATGATTGACTTGGCCACCTTGGAGACACACAAATTCAACCTACCCGTCGAAAAGTAAAACATTAACCACCAAATAATTGCACAATGGGCATTATCTTATTAGCATCCTTATTACCTGTAGTCATACTTTTATGGTACGTTTACCGGCATGACTCCTACTATAAGGAACCTCTATCCATGTTGCTCAAAGCCTTTTTCTTCGGCATCTTGGCAGCACTGCTCGACATTGTGGTGGCCAACCTGCTGTCCAAGCTTATTCCCCCACCTGCCAGTTCCCCTTTGAACGACGCCCTGTACACCGCTTTCGTAGGAGCTGCGCTGCCCGAAGAATTCTGCAAACTGCTGATGCTCTACTGGTGTATCTGGAAGAGTCCTTACTTTGACGAGTACTACGACGGTCCCGAGTATGCTGCTTTTGTTGGTTTGGGCTTTGCGGGCATCGAGAATGTGTTGTATGTCCTTTATGGCGGCTTAGGAGTGGCTCTCGGTCGCGGATTGCTGGCCGTGCCCGCCCACTTCTTCTTCGCTATCTTCATGGGCTACTTCTTCGCCTTGGCACGTTTCCGCCGCAAGCGCCGCAAATACTACATGTTCTGGGCGTACATTATTCCCGTCATCCTGCATGGCATCTACGATGGTATCCTGATGTTTGTGGACAACCTCAGCAAATTCGAAAATCTGGAAGAGGTCAACACCCTTTCCGGAACGCTCTACATTGTCTTCTTTATCTTCTTCTTCCTCGTTTGGCGAATGGCCATTAAGAGAGTGAAGCGAATGTCGGGACAGTAGAACGGAGAACGGAGAGATGAGAGTGGAGAGATGAGAGATGAAGGAAAATTGTTTGAGTTAGCGGGTATATCATCAAAATAAACTATTTTTGCATAAGGATATGGGAATATATAATTTACACAAACAAATCATAATCAACTAATTATATAAACTATTAAAACTATTTAAAGATGAAAAAAAGTACAAAAATCTGGTTAGGGATCACGGGTATTCTGTTTATTGCAATGGGTGTTACATGTTTTATCAATCCAGAGGCAACTCTACTTTCCTTGGCCGTGATGATTGGTTGCTTTACGCTTGCTGCCGGTATCTCACGCTTGGTATTCACCCTGCGCACACAAAGATTTCTGCCTAACAGTGGCACACGCATGCTTTCCGCATTGCTGCAAATCCTCGTAGGTATTATTTTCCTCTGCAACTCCATTTGGTTAGCCATTTCGCTGCCCATCATTTTTGCGTTGTGGGTTATGTTTGAAGGCATCGTCCTCTTTGTACAAAGCTTTGATTACAAGAAATTTGGATTTCCCTTCTGGTGGGTTATCATGCTCTTCGGCATTGGTGGCGCCGTTTTGGGATGCCTCGGTTTGTACCACTTAGACGCTTCGGGTATCACACTCTCCTGGATGTTTGGCCTCGGTCTCGTCCTCATCGGTGTGGCTTACCTCGTCGCCCTCTTCGGTATCAAACGTTTTGAAGCCAAAGTAAAAGATATTATCAACGAATAAGAACAAACATCCTAACAGCCCGCTGCCCAACCGTAACGGGCTGTTATTGTTTCTATTGAGCATCAACCTGTTATGACACAAATAAGTTTTTACGAAATCTGCGGCTTGATTGCCAGCGTATGCATGATTTTAGGCTATCTGCCTCAAGCCTTTCGCACCATCCGAACCCGCAAGACCGACGACATCGCATTGCCCACGTTCCTAATGATGGGCATCGGAGCCATCTTCTTTATGCTGCAAGGCCTTTTACACAAGCCCGAAATCATCTGGTCTCTATTTTTAACAAACTTAGTAACAGCCACATGCAGCTGTATCGTATTTGGCATCAAGATGTATAACGACTACTTTAAAGCCAAACGTCAACAATAGATGGAGATCGTCAATCTTTTGGTTTTGAAGGAGAGAAGCGCCTTGCGGCAATGGCTGATGAAGCATCACCAGACCGAAAAAGAGTGCTGGGTGATGACCTACCGCCAACGGCGCCCCGCGTGGGATGCGCTGCTTTACACCGACGTAGTGGAAGAGGCGCTCTGTTTCGGCTGGATTGACTCCACCCTCAAGAAGACGGCCGATGGCAAGCTGGTACAGCGATTGTCGCCACGCCGCAAAAACAGCCATTGGACCGAACTGAACAAACGGCGCTGTCATGACTTGGAACAGAGGGGACTTATGACCGACGCCGGACGAACTGCCCTGCAACGAGCCGAGCAACCATCCAAGAATACTAAAAATCACAAATAGCTGATTACCAAAATAATATGAAAAAATTTTACATCCTCGTCATCTTTATCATCAGTACAAACATCCTTGGAGCCCAAACGCACACCGACACGGTCATCAACTTAAAAGAGGTGGTCGCCACGGGAACGAAGAGTCCCACCGACCTGCGACTTTTACCTCTGACTGTCAGTGTAGTAGGCAGCGAGCAGTTGGAGCAGCGCCACGAACCCAGCATATTGCCCACGCTCACCAACGATGTGCCGGGGCTGTTCATCACCAACCGCGGCATGATGGGTTATGGTGTCAGCGAAGGATCGTCGGGCGCCATCAAGGTGCGCGGCATCGGCGGCATGGCTAACCTGTTGGTCCTCATCGACGGACTGCCGCAATACGCAGGCTTGTACGGACATCCCATCGCCGACAACTACCTGACGATGATGACTGAGCGTGTAGAGGTTGTGCGCGGGCCCGCCTCGCTCTACTATGGCAGCAACGCCATGGGCGGCGTAGTCAACATCATCACCCGTCAGCCGGAGCGCGACACCGTGATGACCAACATCCATATACAGGGCGGCTCTTTCTACACGCTGGATGCGGGCATCAGCAATCAAGTACGCAAAGGCCGCTTCACCAGCAGCGTAGGGTTCAACTACTCGCGCACCGACGGCCACCGCGAGAATATGAATTTTGACGAATACTGCGGCTACGTAAGACTCGGTTACGACATCAGTAAGCACTGGAACATCAACGCCACGGGCAATGTGGCTTACTTCAACTCCTCGAACCCTGGCACCATTTATGCCCCGATTGAGGATAATGACATGCACATTTTGCGAGGCACGGCGGCCCTGTCGGTGGAGAACAACTACGACAAGACCTCGGGAGCCATCCGACTCTATTACAATGGCGGACACCACAAGATTGACAACGGCTGGCGCCCGCCCGTTGACTCTGTGCCGCAAACCACGTGGTACATGCACAACGACGTGATGGCAGGGCTGTCGGCTTACCAGTCGGCCACCTTCTTCAAGGGCAACCGCACCACTTTTGGTTTTGATTACCAACACTTTGGCGGTCATGCTTGGAACCGCAACAAAGCCAATGGCGACGACAAAGAGATCATCAAGAAGGCACAGTACGAGCTGGCCGGCTACGTGGATTTCCGCCAGCAAGTGGCCAAATGGTTTGCCTTGGATGCAGGTGTGCGCCTCGACTGGCACGTACAGACGGGTCTGGCTGTCATTCCGCAGGGCGGCTTGTCGTTCCTCCTGCCCCACGATGCAGAAATCAAGCTCACCGTGGGCCGCGGCTTCCGCAATCCCACTATTCGTGAGATGTACATGTACAAGCCTGCCAACGACGAGCTGAAGCCTGAGAGCATGATGAACTACGAGTTAGGCTACCGCCAGCATTTATTGGGACACCGCCTGCGCATCGGAGCCAATGTCTTCTATTTGCACGCACAGAATATCATCGAGAGCAGGATGGTTGAGGGCCGCCCGCTCAATGTCAACACGGGTGAACTGAACAATGTAGGCTGCGAAGTAGAGATTGCCTACCAAGTCATCAAAGGGCTGCACCTCTCGGCCAACTACAGCTATCTATATATGAAACAGCCTATTATAGCAGCGCCGGAGCACAAGTTTAACTTTGCCGCCAACTACCACCACAAGCGCTTTACCATTGGTACCAGCATACAATACATTGGAGGATTGTTCACCCAACTCCCGTCCCAAGGCCACCCTGATGGTCAAGTAGAGAACTTCGTCCTTTGGAATGCCCACGCCTCCTACCGCATTTGGAAGGGACTGTGGTGCCATATCAAGGCAGACAACCTCTTAGCTCAAGAATACGAGATCAATTACGGCTTCCCAATGCCGCGCACCACGCTCATGGGCGGGGTTAGTTGGGGGTTTTAAGCAATCTGAGCCTTCCTCTATATCCTATTATATTAATCCTTTGGCTTTTAACTTTTTTATCATCTCCTCTTCTTCCGGCGTCGGCAATGGCGTACTGGAGTTTGTAACAATAACAGCCCTTTCATAGTTGTCATTCCATTCTGACAACAGCTCTGTTATTTCCTCCGATATAATATCATCACGATGTTGAATATTTCCAATTGTCCAGTCTTCAGAAATACTAGCGACTAAGACCTTAGTTACTTCCACAGAGGATTTTTTATATTCCGCTTGTTTTTTTGCGAAATAACCATTGCTGGCTACAATATTCAATACTTTTTCAAATGGGGTTTTATTGCCAATATGCTCTACCATATCGTTTACATAAACATCATCAGTATCAGGGAAAAATGAAGATTGCCATTTACGAGGTAATATGTGTTCTATTTGCCATTCTGGTGGAAGTAGTTCTCTCTGGTGATTATAGGCGAATATTTTCAACAACATTCTTACAATGTTACGATGAGGATTCTTTATTCGATCCCCTATAAAAGTAGTGTCTATTGTCCTAAATGCAAATTTTGGATGAGGATTATTAATAATTTCCACATTCAACTTTAGAATATCACCTTTAACAAAATTGATAGTTGGATAAATAATAAATCTAGATATCAATTCTCCGATAAGTTTATTGAGAAAAAGTAAAAATTCTTTTTCAAAATCAGAATCATCGCAATGGGAAAGGTAATATGTAATAACAGGATATTTCCAATACTCATTAGGATATGAAACTAATATGTCAAGAGCTTTACGTACTTCCGCATTATTATCCCATATTTCTTCTGGAATATCATGGTTTGTGTTAATCACTTTCCAAAAATTCAAAACTTTATTCAATTTCTCCATCAAAGAGTCTTCATATAATCTTTCTCCTTTCCCTGCAAGAAAATATTTTCTAACACCTTGAACCGTAGAATCCACATTCCCATCGCATGCCCTAAGAAAAAACATATAGTAGTAAAACAGTCGTTGAATGCTTTCATTTGCTTCCGAAGCTTCTCGTTCCAAACGCTTCCATTTGGCGATAAAAGCATCTTTTTCTTCTTTTTCTTTGAGATGATTATAAATTTTTGCCTTAAAAATATCAGCATCCGTAAGTTGTAAACCTCTATTATTAAGTGTAGAAAAGATTGTCAAAGCAGTATCTTGGGTATCTGCACCAATAGGAAGCAAAATAGCCTGATTTAGAATGGCATAGATAAAATCGTAAATTTGTAACGGGGATTCAGCACAATGAGTATCATATAACTTCTGGAAAAGTAAATAATTCTTCGAGTAATTATCATTGGCCTTTGAATTTGCCATACCTGTTCGAAGAATATCGCGCAAAATCATATTTCCATCATTATCCACAACCTTGGAAGTGAGGAGAATATCTGAAAAATCAACTTTACCTGTAAGATTATCCGTTCGCCATATGGCTGGTTCTATCTGTTTAATGAAATTCTGAGCAGCTTCCGTATTTGAATCATCACCTTGTACAAGTTTTGTGTAAATGGCTCTTAACAACAAGAAAAGTGATGTAATACGCTGTTGACCATCTATAATTTCCTGTTCTCCATTCTCATTTTCAAATGATACAATACTTCCCAAGAAATACGATCCATTTCTTTTTAAACCACCTATTGTTGTTGCAAACTCCCAAATATCTTCAAAAAGTGTTTCAATTTGCTCATCAGTCCATGCGTATGGGCGCTGATATTCGGGAATCACAAAGGGTTTCGTTCTACCTGTCTTCAATAAATCTTGAACATTCTGTTTGTTCACACTAATTGTTGCTGCCATAAGACACTTATTTTATTAAAAATTGTAGTCGCAAAGATACAAATAACATTTTCATATGAAATGATGATACGAGAATTAATTCAATAATGCAGATGACATTATCCCCAATAAAGCGCACCATCAAGAATCGATCCGACCAATTCTTTTCCAATAATCTTATCCTTCTTATCAAACGCAGGATAATAGTATATTAACGATTTATTAGGTTCGTGAATAAGTCGTCTGATATACCTTTCGGTCTTGTCCATATCATACACCACTGCATAAAACAGTGTATGTACAATATTTCGAAACTCTTTATTCGGATGGTCATAAAGACAATATAGAACAAAATCCTTGCCTTTGAGAGATCTCATTTCATCGGTAAGTGTAACATCCATTATATTGATATTTGATATATCTTTTTACAACATATTGATAAAACGTCGCGCTTGTGTTAGAGGATGCTCTGGAAAATGCTCGTCAAATTGTTCTTGTTCGGACAGATTCATTAGATAAGGGCGCTTGAATGATGGGTCATATGGGTCAAACATCCAATTTGAGGTATCATCCATAGAGACAATCCCCTGTTGTCTTGCAACTTCGAAAATAGCATTATCACGTTGTCCGGTAAGACCTGTTTCCTCGAAAGTGGCTCTAACTTCAAAAACAGAGTCTTTTTTAAATATATTGGCACGAACAAAATAGTTTACGCCCGAAGGAGTCATTTGCGTTTTAACGATGCTGTGAACGATCTTTTGACCATTGGATGTTTGACCACATTTAACCTCTATCAAAGCTTGGTTGTTAGCTAATGCTCTGTGTATGCCATCAATAATTTCTTCAGGATAGTCATACGGCATTGCATCTTGGGTTATTATTGGGAAAATTTGTGCAAAACAGTATGCTGATGGCGTTGCTTTTCCAAGAGATACTGATTCTTCAGGATCATCCGGCAAACGATTCAACCTCTGCCATCCATCTTTATAAAATTGATTTAAATTCATCTTTGATTGATTATTGATTACTCTTCTTCGTATTTTTTTTCTTAATCCTTATCGTCAAATGAACTTGCTGTTCGGGATGCGTCTCAGGAATCAACCTGGAAATACGACAGTCGAAGATATCATTCCAACCCATATCAATGAAGGTCGACAGGTTTTGATTTACACTACTAGGAATGTAACCAAGGAGAAAATCTTCGCCATCGTTGTTGAAGATAACTTGAATAGCCTCAGGGTCATAGCTATTGTTTTCTTCACGTTCCAGACGTACAGGCATGCCCACGCAAAGTTTATTCCAAACGAGGTCTGCATCATGATACTTGCGGCCAGCTAAGTGGCAATCCATGTAAAATTTGTTTTGTGCTTTCATTTTTGTTTAGTTTTTATTGGTTTAACGCCACAAAAATAGATAGCCACTGCGCCAAAAAGTGGACCAGGTTGAAAAAATATTTATTTTTTTGCTGCTTCCAGATGCATCTGCTTGATTTCCTGTGCTATACTTTCAGGAGAAACTACTTTCAACCAACGGCCCCGAGATAATATATGGGCAAAAAAGTCACGAGTGGGACGCAAACGGACTTCAAAATCGGTATAGTCATTATTCGTTTCAATCTCTTGTTGTGATGGGTGTAACGGTAAATCACGCAAATAATATGGTTCACTCCCATATGCCCGCAACACGATACGCTCAATGGGCAGACGATCATCAGTCATCACACCAAAGTAATCATTGAAGAATATCTGAGCATCAAAATTGTCATCCATCTTAAAATCTTCATCAGTAACATTGATGTCAATTATTCGGTCAAAAGAAAGAGTGATAAAGTTTCCTTTTTCAAAACATCCCAATAAATACCATCTACGGCGGAAAAGTTTAATGCAATAGGGCTCTACCTTCCAAATAGAAGGATTTTCATCACCATAACGACGATAGGTAACACTAATGCGATGTGAATTACGCATGGCTTCAATGACCAATTGCAGATGTTCGCTTTCACTGGGAATGCTTTCAAGAAGAATGCGGTCATGCAAACCCCGTGCTTCGCTTACGATATTGCTCACCGCCAAGGTACTGAGCATCCATCGCGGTACGCTGTCAGTATTCATCAGAGATGGGTCATCAATATAGTATTGATTCTCGCTATCGCAGTCAATAATAATGCCGAACATCTCCTCTACCTCAGCACGATGACGACGGAATGTAGTACGACTGAAAGGAACACCTTCGCTCATCTCTGTGCGCAACCAACGATCATTAATTTCGCGTAGTGTGATGCGCCCAGCTCGTCGTATGGTGTCCACCAACCATACATATTGTTTGAATAGTGCAGATGCTTTCATAAAATAAACTAAACAACAAATTAACCTACTCTGACCTTACCTCATCCAGATACTGTTCTATCGGAATGCCATTGTCGGGGAACGGATAATCCATGTTGATTTCTATCATCTTCGACACGAAATTCATCGCCGATTGTACGCTGTATTCCAACGTATTACCTTTTAGATAGCGGTCCATTAAAATGGCCGAGAACATATCACCCGTGCCCGAGAATTGTGCCGGTATCCATTTGTAAGGCAAGGTCTTGACTGTATCCGTCTGTGCATCGTATAACATTGTGCAGGTCTGCCCTTCAACCACCATGCTGGAGATGACCACCGAATTGTGTCCAATGGCGTGTAGACGGTGAATCAGGTCCTGGGCGTCGGCTGCAGAGAGCGAGCGCTGACCAAGGCAATAACCGGCCAAGAGTTGCGCTTCGGTCATATTAGGCAGAATAACATCAGCCACACGGCACATATTGCGCATATAGTCAACTGTTTGCGTTGTGGCGCCATTGTACAGTTTGCCATCGTCGGCCATAATGGGGTCAACAAAAATGCGAGTGCCACGTCTCTTCAATACCGAGCAATAGTCGGCCACCAGCTTCGTCTGCTCTTCAGAAACCAAATAGCCAGTGATAACAGCATCGATGGGGAAAGCCTGCCGCTCCCAGATGTCGATCGACTGCCGCATGTAGTCGGTGGTGTCGAGCACGGCGAACTGCCCATAGCTGAAATTATTGGAAACAAGCGAAGTGGGCAGTCGGAACAGCTTGTACTTCAATGCTGAGAGTATCGGCACCATGGCCGACATCCCCAGATTGCCAAATCCCACCATATCGTTAACTAATAGTACGCTGCTCATCTCCTATTGACATTTTATTCCAAACAAGCATCCAACTCTCTGGTTATCTGCTCCTTGTCCATGTTCTGTCCGATGAAGACAATCTTAATCATCCTATCACCGTACTCGGGGTCCCAGTCGCGCATAAAGGAGGGATCCTGCTGCATGAGTTGAATCAAGTCCTCTTCGGGTGCGGTTGCATACCACAAACCGGCCTCCGTCATCTTCTGCTGCACGCCAGCCTGCTCGTAGAGGTACGACATGTCGCGGTACTCCTTGAAATAGCAAACGCCCTTAGCGCGGATGATGTTCTTGGGGCGCTTTCTCGACAAGAACTCGTTGAATTTCGCTACTCTAAAGGCCTTACGGCGGTAATAGACGAAGGTCGAAATGCCATACTCTTCCACCTCGCCGCCGTCATGGTCGTGGTCGTGATGATGATGGTGGTGATGATGTTCATTGTGATCATCGTCATCGTGGTCATCGTCATGGTCCTCATGATGGTGATGGTCGGCGCGGGCTTCACGTTCCTCTTCTTCAGTCGTCGGCCGATCCATTTCGTGCACCCAACCTGCCGACAGTGAGACGTTCTCATAATTAAACAGATGCGTATCAATGATGGATTCCAAATTAATCTTAGTATAATTGGTTTCGATGATTTCGGCTTCTCTATTCAGATGGTGAACAATTTGGCGGATACGCAGCACTTCCGAGGGAGCCACTTCCGACACTTTGTTCAGCAGGACAATATTGCAGAATTCGATTTGCTGGACGAGCAGATTCTCAATATCATCTTCTTGCATATCTTTCTTTTCGAGACTGTCGCCGCAAGCAAACTCGCTCTGCATACGAAGAGCGTCCACCACAGTCACGATACAGTCGAGGCGCGGGATGCCGTATTGCGTGTACTCCTCATTCATATTAGGAATCGAGGCGATGGTGCGGGCAATGGGCTCGGGCTCACAGATGCCACTGGCCTCAATCACGATGTAGTCGAAACGATGCTGGCGTGTGATGTCGCGCAACTGTTCCACGAGGTCCATTTTCAGCGTGCAGCAAATGCAACCGTTCTGCAAGGCCACGAGGCTTTCTTCCTTCTGCCCCACGACTCCGCCTTTCTCTATCAGGTCGGCATCCCTGTTCACTTCGCCA
>JAEEGG010001496.1_pt1 | contig 63229 bp, 46 predicted proteins | sample 9134161 | NCBI WGS metagenome assembly JAEEGG01 (sample SAMN16246543, study PRJNA631951) | gut metagenome | biome: gut microbiome; feature: rumen; material: CR-attached | host: Bos | place: Iran: Karaj | collected 2018-10
GTTTGGCTTTGTGTATTGACCTTTATTTCCCGCTTTTGTGTCGGTTGCAGTCGCGGCAGAGCATCTGGCAGTTTTCGGCTACGGTACGGCCGCCATCGCACCACGGCGTGATGTGGTCGGCTTCCATCTGTTCGATTTCGAAGTGCTTTCCGCAAATGGTACAGATGCCGTTTTGCTTTTCGTAAACTTCGCGCTTGGTATTATCATCGAATGCGCGGATGCCAAGATGATGCTCGTCGTGGTCGAAAACATAATGGAATATGCCTGATTTCTTCTGCACATCGGAGTCGGCCATAAGCCGCGAAACCTCTTGAGCAATAGCAGTAGCCGTGAGCGTTGTGTCGTAGTATTGGTTGTAAAGGATACCCCAATCAACCGCTTTCATCTCTTTTTTATACCTACGTCCAAACAGTTTTTCCACCCAATGAATCACATCTTGGAAATACTGCCAAAGTTGGTCGGCATCAGTATCGTGCTGATGCTCCGCCATATATTGCTCAATGCTCTTTCCCTGCTTATTACCAATCCATTTCAAGGCTTTCTCGAAATAATCCTGTCGGATGGGCGAACCCGACATATAATCTGAGGCAATTTTGTAAGCCACACAACCCGTCTTGGAGAAACGGCGTTTGGCTTGCGTCACCCAAGGGCCTGAATAAATGGCATTTCGGATTTCCTGTTCGGTCAGCTTTTCACCTGCAATGTTGATGATATTGAACCACTTCAGCTTTTCCTCATCGGTACCGTTTTCGCAGATGTAGATTTGAAGCGGATAATTTAGAATGCGCTCTTGCTGTGTTTCCGTAAGGTTATCCCAAGCACAAAGATTGCCCTCGATAACCATCATAAATTCACCAGCAATAAACGAACAAATTGAAATGGTGCGTTGTTGGCCGTCAAGCAGTTCATATTCAATGCCATCGGCGCCATCGGTTTTCACCCAATACATTACGTTGAGCGGAAACTTGTTCCAAACGGTATCAATAACGGCGTTACGCTTTTTGTCATCATAGACAAACTCACGTTGATACTTGGGGCGGATATTCAGTCGACCGCCGTAGCCCACGATGCCTTCTTCAGAGGCACTAAGGTCTTGATAGCCTTCCGCCAACTCGCGGATTTTGATTTCATGAAGTGTTATTTCCATAGGGTATTCTTGTTTAGATTGTTATGTTTTCTTACCGGGTTGCTGCCGTAGGTCGCAACCTACGGTAAAGCGAGTATCGTCCCTTTGGGACGGGTTGACTGTTGCTATTCATTCCCTTCTGCCGCCATCGGGACGGGTGATTCGCTTGCCTTGTATGGAACTGCTTTCGGTTGACGACGACGGATGAAAATTCTAGCATAAGTGTTTTTCCCTTTGATTAAAGGTCTAGCATCTTTTTCCCCTAAAAACGGTATCCCAACAATTTCAGCATTATAACCTGCAGAAGCACTCAATCCTAATATTTCAAATTGGTTAGGATTGAATTTATCCAAAAATGTAACAGGTACTCCCATTACACTATCGTAATCAAATGGAATATCAGTATATGTATTCACATTTATAGCATCGTAATTATCATATTTTGGATATTCTTCAGGAGAATAGTGTTTGTATAAAATCAATTCTTCGTTATGTTTCGAAACTGGTAAATTAGTAAACCAACAAGCAGTTGAAACTCGTGCTATCTTCTTGCCATTTTCTATATGATGGAATTTTTCCCAATCATCGGGGACCCGAAAAAACATTCCTACATTGAAATTAGTATAGCCAGTACGAATCTTGTCTTTTTGAAACATTCGAAAAGTCTCTTTATAGGTCAGTGCATTAGTATTACCAATAATCAAGAATTGTTTATCGTATTTATCTAACAATGCAAGGTATTCACGAAACAAAGAAAAAGGTGGATTTGTTACGATGATGTCAGCTTCCATAAGTAGTTCTACACATTCTGGACTATCAAATGAGCCATTCCCTTTTAACAATGTCAACACATTCTTGTCATTTTGAATCAAATATTGCACATCAATAAGATTCACGGCACCATCGCCATTGTAATCCTTTACTTCCGAGATTTCAACCTTGTATGCTGTTTTCTTGGGTTCCTCGTCAGTTATGTCAAACACCAAAGGAAGTTCATCACCAGCAATTGGTGAGCCATTGTAGCAAGTGGCAATCAGTTTTTTCAATCCAAATGAATTGAAATTGAGGGCAAAATACTTGAAGAAATTACTTTCGTATGGATCATCGCAATTGCAAAAAACAACTTTGTTTTCAAAATAAGGTTTATAGAATTTCAATTCTTTAGTGATGTCACCTAATTGAGTATAAAACTCATCTTTTTTATCATGTCGGGCTGCCGTTAATTCTGTTCTTGCCATAGATTGATAGTTTTCGCAATGCTATCAATCACGAAACGGCATAAACGAAGCGTGGGGTTCGTTATCCGTTCGACAGGTGTCTCGCAAACCCCCACGCCAAATAAGTACTACCCACGCTTGCAGCGTGAGCATTAGTACATTATTCTTGGCATGGGTATCTTACGACACCTACAAGATATTATTTCTGTGGTTCAATTTTGTTTGCGAGACTTCGTCGAACGCGAAATAATAGCTAATGCTTTGGTTTATAATATGTTAGTATATTCTTTTATTTCGATTCTTCAGATTTAGTTAATTCTTCCACATAACTCTCTATTTGTTGCTTAAGCGGAGTTAGGTCGTCTTGAATCACCGACCAAACCTCGTTTTGTCCACTACATTATATCCGTGAACGATGAAATTCCTCATACTGACGATTTCGCGCCATGGCGTTTGAGGACGTGCTTCACGAAATTCTTTCGTGAGCATATTTGCAGCTTCGCCAATGATGACCAACTGATAGACAATGGCAAAATAGCACATCTTATCCCCTTCGATTTGCTCAAAAGTTTTACCTTCAGCAAATTCAAAGATGTTGTTGATACATTCAAGAATGTGATCAAGTCTTCCCTTATCTTTAGTTGGCTCTCTCATAAATCAACACTTTGTCTTTATCAGCTGTTTCCTTTGCGAAAGGTAATAGCGTGCCCTCGGTAATCAAATCCACTTTCTTTCCCAACAAATCTTCCAAACCTAATGCGATGCCGATATGTCTTAACAAGCTCACTTTTCTACCATTCTCTTCATCAAACACCACCAAAATGTCAACATCACTGTCAGGCGTTTGCTCGCCTCTGGCATACGAGCCAAATAACCATGCCTTCAGAACAGGCTGGGTGGCAAAATATGCACGAATGACATTGATCAACTGGTTATTCATCGTTTAGTTTATTTTCCGCAAAATTACACATTATTTTCAAATCGCACAAAATATCCGAAAATTCCCTTATTTTTGCACCATTAATTATTTACTCCAAATGAAGCAATACCTCGACCTACTCCAATATATCCTCGACCATGGCCATCAGAAGGGCGACCGCACGGGCACAGGCACCATCAGCGTGTTCGGTTACCAGATGCGTTTCGACCTTTCGGAAGGTTTCCCACTAGTCACGACGAAAAAGGTGCACCTGAAGAGCATCATCCATGAACTGTTGTGGCTGCTCAGCGGCGACACCAACATCAAGTATTTGCACGACAATAAGGTCACCATCTGGGACGAATGGGCCGACCCAAACGGCGACCTCGGTCCCGTTTACGGAGCCCAGTGGCGCAACTGGAACAACGAGGGCATCGACCAGATTGCCGAGGTGGTGAAGAGCATCAAGGAGAATCCCAATAGCCGCAGGCATATCGTGACGGCATGGAATCCCAGCGTTTTGCCCGACGAACACGAGAAAGACTTTGCCGCTAACGTGGCGGCAGGCAAGGCGGCACTCCCGCCCTGCCATGCCTTCTTCCAGTTCTACGTGGCCGACGGCAAGCTGTCGTGCCAACTCTACCAACGCAGTGCTGACGTGTTCCTCGGCGTGCCGTTCAACATTGCATCATACGCCCTCCTCACCATGATGATGGCGCAGGTGTGCGGCTTGCAGCCCGGCGACTTCGTCCACACCTTTGGCGACGTGCATATCTACAACAACCTCATCGAGCAGGTGAAGCTGCAACTGACGCGCACGCCTCGCCCACTGCCCACCATGAAAATCAATCCCGAGGTCAAAGACATCTTTGGCTTCAAATTTGATGACTTCACCTTAGAAAATTACGACCCGTGGCCTGCCATCAAGGGGGAGGTTTCGGTGTAAACATGTACGGCTGCCACATTGTGACAGTCCTACAACTGATAACTGACAACTGAACAACTGACAACTAATATGACAATATCAATCATCGTCGCCATGGCCGCCAACCGCGCCATCGGCATCAACAACCAACTGATTTGGCACAACAGCAACGACCTGAAGCACTTCAAGAAGGTGACCTCAGGGCATTGTGTCATCATGGGACACAACACCTGGCTTTCGTTGCCTGGACAAAAAGCCCTGCCCAACCGCCGCAACATCGTCATCTCCGACCGTCTCGACACCGCTCCCGAAGGTTACGAGTTGGCCACTTCCATCCCGCAAGCCATTGAGATGGCCCAAAACGAGGACGAAGTCTTCATCATGGGCGGAGGCAGCATCTACGAGCAGTTCCTGCCCAAGGCCGACCGCCTCTACCTGACGCGCCTCGACAAGGAATTTGAGGCCGACACGTTCTTCCCCTACATCAACTTTGACGAATGGAATCTCGTTGACTTAGAGGTCATCGACGACGACCCTCAAGTGGATTATTCCTACAGGTTTGAAATTTGGGAGCGGGCAGAAAAGCAATAACCCTAATCGCACAAATGAAAAACGGTTGCCTCCATTGCGGGGGCAACCGTTTTCATTTTCAATACCAACGGTCTTATTTGATGACCGTGACACGCTTGGTGATCACACCTTTTTCGGTGGCAATACGCACCATGTAAACACCCGTCTCAGCGTTGTAGAGGTTGACATCGACGGATTCACCATGGCAATCCATGTCATAAATCATCTGACCCAAAGCGTTGAAGACACTCACGTGATTCAAGCCTTCGCCTTCCACCGTGAAGCGGTTGGTGGTAGGATTCGGGAACAACGACACTTCATTGGCTTCCAATTCATTGACACCGTCAGTCGAATAAAGGACTCTCAGGTAGAACTGGTTATGGTCGTAGATCCAGCTGGCAGGAGCCGAGGTGCAATCCATGCTACCACCATAGTAGGCATAGAGCTTATAGCAGTAATAAGTGCCATCTTGGTTGGCCGAGTTGTCGGTGTAGTTCGTAGCATTGGCGCCGAGCAGTTTGATTCTCGTGTATTCACCATCATCGCCCGTCTTTCTGAACAGATAGTAACCAGACAAGCCATCGGCAGGCACTGGCTTTTGCCATTTCAGCTTAATCTTATAAGTGTTGGTGTATTCAAAATCAAGGTCTGTGGGAGCGTAGCAGGCACCGGCAGTAGCGCATGATTCGTTGGAATACAAGCCATTTTCACCACCATAGCCGAGATAACCGACATAATAGCAGTGACCGCCTTGAGGCACATTCTCATCGACGAAGGAAGTGCCATTGGGAACTAAACGATGGAGCTGACCGTCACGGTAAACCACATAGCCGTAGCCATCGGCACCACTGATGGGATCCCACGACACATAAATGGTGTTCGCGCTTTCTTCATCCCTGAGTGCAACGCAATTGGTGGCGACACCTTCGGGAGCGGCATTACCACAGTTATTGTTGCCTTCGTAGAAGATACCCACAGGCATATTGGAAGCGGTGCCCGTATAAGTGTAAACCGTTTGGTTCTGAGAATTCTTGATGCTGAAGCTCATGTTAAAGTCAGCACCCGTAGTTTGAGCCGACCAACCGAAAGCGACATTACCCAAAGGCATGTCAACAGAAATGGATTGGACATTGGAGCTCGTGGTAGTCACAGAGGCGAAATCAGTACCAGCAGTATTGTAAATATGGATAGCGCCACCGCGGAAACCGTTCATTGCAGCCTGGGTGATGTTGATGGTCCAAGGGCAAGTGGGGCCAAAACTGATTTGGTTCTTATAGGCAATCTTACCATGTGCGCCATTCACGACGACATACACGCAATAATTGAAAGCGTCGAAACGAGGAACGGTGTTGTCGGTGATGCTCATATTGGCACCAGGAGTAACGTTTTCTTCAGTGTAAATCACTTCGCCGTTACGGGTGACGACAACGCGGTCAATCGAAGGAAGGTCGACATTGCTCAGATTCTTGGAAGGATTCTTCCAAGTCAAGGTAGCAGAAAGCTCGTTGTTGGGAGCAGGGGTCACAGTGAAACTCATAGGAGCCTGAGCTGTGTTGTCGTAAACATCGGCAGGGACGAAATTAAACACGGCCTTGGCATCTTGAGTGTAGTCAATACCTTCGATGAGGAACATGCCATCGTCGGTGCCGCCCCAACCCCAGTTGAAGTGGAACATATCGTTGTCGTCATAGCCGTCACAAATGAAAGCATGACCATAACCGGCGCCAGGCTCAGTACCAGAATAGGCAACTGGCCAACCCATGTCAAACGATTCCTTCAGAAGGTTCTGCCATGAAGCCAAATTCGTAGGTTTTTGGACCACGTATGCAGAAGTGGAATAACGGAAATAGTCCTTAATGGCATCAGGAACTCTGAACAAATTACTGCCACTACCTTCCTCAACATCGCCGCCATAATCCATTTCGACGGCAACACCGCAATGATAGCAAATCTTGGCCACGGCAGCGCCTTGGGCAGCGGTATAGTTTCCAGTGGCATAGGCATTCAACATATTGTCCCAATCGTATGTCGTAGCTCCAAAATTAGCAGAGAGTGTTCCATACTTCCAGTGAACGTATGAATGACTTCCTTGGCCTTGAGCCGGATAGTTCCAATACTTCATGATTTGCGACATAGCAGTTGCCACGCAACCCACATAGGCATGATAGCCAGCATTGGGACTTTGGGAATCAGCGGGGCAGTCGCTGTTGTAAGGGGCAGGATTTTGATTCCATTTGGTCTTCACGAGGTAATCCACACCTCTTCCGCCGTTGCGCGAAATCAACCTACCGCTATTCATCACGCTTTCCCATTCCGTCTTCACCATAGGATCGATGACATTGGAATTGACGCTGCTTCTGCTTGTAGCGATGGAATTCAGATAAGCATTACTCGCAGGATTGCTGAGGTCATAATTGCCTTCTTCCGAATAGGCGATGAGGGGACGGAAATTATCGTCACCTGAAACGATGACAAAACCATCGTTGCCCACATTGAAAACATAGTAGCTGGCTTCGCCTCTTGCACTGGTACCAGTGTAAACAAGGGTCAACTCGGCACTTTGTCTTGTCTGTTCAAAATTGGCCTGGACAAACTGTTGTCCGACATACTTGGCAAGGCTCACGCTGACCGGGCCGGCTTGAGCCATTCCGATACCGAGTGCCAAGGCAAGCAAACTCATTAAGTGTTTCTTCATTGTAGTTTGATTTTAATTATTACTATTTTCTATTTTTTTCAGGCTGCAAATATAAACAAATTGTTGCTATCTACATCGTTTGGCCTCAAAAGCCAAAACAAGAGGGTCAATGCACCACTGAGAAACGTTTTGTCGTCGTGGCCTGTGCGGTCTTGATGCTAAGGTTATAAATGCCCGCAGGCAGGCTCGAAGTGCTGATGACCACACCATTTTCGCTGCAACGCTGCTGATAGACCACCTGACCCATCACATTGCAAATGGTAACCTGTTCCAAGTCTTCAGCTTCCACACAAATCATCGTATTGGCTGGGTTGGGATACACCTGGCAGCAAGTGCTGTTGTCTTCATTCACCGAGGTGACTTCAACGGAAACATAGTCCTGATCGTCGCTGGTCCATGCAGGGATGGATTCACAGTAGGAACGATAGGCCGTCACCTTGTAATAATAAATGCCTGCACCAGCTGGGTCGAAGTATTCGCGGTCGAGCTTATTGACCGTAGCGATTTCGGAATATTCCACGCCGTCGTTGCTACGATAGACCTTAAACGACTGAGGCTCTCCATCGTAAGCCCAAGTAAGCAATGTGCCAAAGCCCTCGTCGCTCCACTTGTATTCACCGCTGAGCTCGGTAGGAGGCTGACAGCCGTCGCAATCGTTGTTTGTAGTAGTGAGCACTGCAGGCAGGTTGTTTGACGAGCCAGAGTAAGAATAAACCGATGTGTTGGCTGAATTCTTAATGTTGATTGACAAGCTGGAAACCGTACCCATAGGAGCCAGCCACTTGAAAGTCACGTTGCCTTCCGGCACGCGAATCGGCAGGCTGACAGGCACGGAGCTCTCCATGGTAATCTCATCAACCACAGTACCGTTATTGCTCAACAATTGAATCTTACCACCATTCCAACCATGGAAATTGGAGGTTTGACCGATGATTTTCCAGGTGCAGGAGGGGCCATAGAGATAAGAAGTCTTGGCAAAACGGCCTTTAATGCCATCGGAGAGATAGTAAACCGTGTAGGTATAGCAATCGTAGTCAGGCACTTCGTCTTGGTAAGTCATTTCGGCACCAGGAGTGACATTAAGTTGCGAGAAAATCTCAACGCCATTGCGGAGCAGCACCACCTTATCAATGTTTTCAATTACCTCGTCAGCCAAGTTTTTCGTAGGATTGGTCCAACGGACAATACCCGTCTTGGAATGGGCGTTGGCACTTGTAACCGTCAGGTCTTTGGCCGCAGGAATCAAGGCGTTATAGACATAATCGGGGATGAAATCCGCGACAACACGCTGGTTATCATTGAAAGTGCCCATGTAGCTCGTGTTGATGGCATCGATGGCATACCAACCGTTAAGGTAGGAATCAGCGCCCCAACCAAAATTGAAGTAGAACTTGCGGTCGCTGTAACGAACGCCACAGCAAACGAAAGCATGGCCTTCCTGACCTTCGGCACCCGCATAATAGAACGGGAAACCTTCTTCAAGACCTGCAATGAGCAATTCTTCCCAATCATTCTTGGTGAACGAATCACGACTGTACAAAGTGGCATGTTCAGTATAACGGAAATAATCGGCGATAGCCCCAGGAACGTTTTCGGTGAATGCTCCGGAACCACCAGCACTATATTGCATATCCACCGCCACGCCACAATGGTACATCAAAGTGGCAACTGCCTGAATCTGAGTGCTTGGCGATCCATAGTTGAGGCTGTTGGGCATATTGGACCAATTGTAGGTGGTATTACCGAAATTCGCGCTTTGCTGAGGGAATCCCTCAGGGGTATAACTGTGCTGACCATTACCTTGTGTAGGCCAGTTCCAGTATTTCATCACCATCGACATGGCGCAAGCCACACAACCGGCGTAGGCACGTCCGCCAGGACCACCTGAAGCCGTTGGGCAGTAATAGTTGTAGGGATAATCTTGGTTCCAAGTCGTGGAGATGAGCGGCGTCACATCTTGCATGCCACGAACCGGGTCTGTCACATTACCGTCCATGGCAACATGAGCCCACTGGGCAGCAATTTCAGGGTCGGTCGCAAGATGGTTCTCAACGGCATAGCCAATCTGACGAGCATAGTGACGCAGGTAATAAGCCAGACCTTCAGGCAGGTTATTGGCATCGAAATTGCCTTCGTCAGAGAAAGCAAGGATGGGTTGTGCCACATCATCGGCTGAAACGATAACATAGCCACCATCAGCGTTGAACACATAAAGTGCAACCAAGCCGCTTTCCGTCATTTGCGTATGGGCAAGACTCAATGTGCTGACTTGTTTGGAAGAATTACTTTGCATGAACTTCAGTCCCAACTGCTGGGCACGGTTCACGTCAACGGGCGAGGCAATGACTTGAGCAACAAACAAGGCCAAAGTCATCACAAGAAATAAAGTTTTTCTCATAGTTAGAATAATTGCAATTATTGTTTCTATTCAGTTTAAAGGTGCAAAAATAGTTTTTTTCCCAATTCTTCAAGTCTTTTGTTCCTTCTTTTTTGCTGCGGGGAACAAAATATTGTTCAAAATAAGTCGATAACCAGGTGAATTGGTGTGCATGTCGAGCTCAGTGGGCGGATCACCAACGATGTGTTGGTAGTCCTCGGGGTCGTGACCGCCAAGGAAAGTCCAGAAACCGTTGCCGAAGTTGCCGTGGATATAACGGTCTTCGTTCAAGGCGCCATTGTCGCCCAAAACGATTACCGAGGGCTTCACGTACGCTTTGTTGAACGCTGTCGTCTGCCCCATGAAACCCTTTATCAAGCGTTCGTGACATTGGGTGAGCATGGTCGGCACAGGGTCCCACTTGGCCGAAAAGTCGAAAAGCAGGAAATAGTCGTTTTGTTCCTTTACCAAACGCGAGCGGCCTTGGGTGACATCGATGTTGGAAACTTCGTATTCCTGCGGGTTGAGCGACACCGTGAAATCGGTGAAAGCGAAGCAGTTATCATAATCGAGGCGTTGTGGGTCGCCAGGGCGAATAGGGTCGCCGTCGAACATAACGTCGCAGATGTCCAAGCCATCGGCGGCCAAGGCGATGTCGAAGCTGTCGGGAGCGGAACACATGGCGAACATGTAACCGCCTCCAGCCACAAACTCACGGATTTTCTTGGCGACGGCCAGTTTCAGCTGCGACACTTTGGCAAAGCCCCAACGCTGTGCCGTAGCCTCTTGAGCCCGCACATCCTCTTGATACCAAGGGTAGTTGCGGTAACGTCCCCAAAACTTGCCATATTGTCCCGTAAAATCCTCGTGGTGCAGGTGGAGCCAATCGTAGGTGGGCAGCACGCCTTGCAGCACCTCGTCGTCGTAGACCACATCGTAAGGGATTTCGGCGTAGGTCAGCACAAGGGTAACGGCATCGTCCCAAGGCAGGTTGTTCTTAGGCGCATACACAGCCACGCGAGGCACCTTTTGCAATTTCATCTCGTCCATGTTCACGCCTGGGTCGGCGATTTCGGCAAGGATGGCATCAGCCTGCGCATCAGCGATGACATTATACGACACGTTGCGCATCTTGCACTCGCGCTCAAACATCTCATGGTAAGGAATCAGGTAGCTCCCTCCCCTATAGTTCAGCAGCCAGCTGATTTCCACCTCGCGTTGCAGCACCCAATACGCCACACCGTAAGCTTTCAGGTGATTGGTCTGGGTGTCGTCCATAGGGATGAGAAGATAGGCGGCCTTGGAAGGCAAAGCCAACGCCAACAACATAAGGAAGAGAACTATTTTGCGCATGACGGGAACACTTCTTTTTTAGTAGGCCGCAAAAATAGTAAAAATTCATTTATCGTTTTATGTGAATGCTCTTTCTCATCATCTTCGTTGCCATCAAACTTGAATTTTTCGACTGTTAGCAAAAAGACCATGCAATAAAATTGCCAAACTTCAAAAAAAATATCTAATTTTGCAAGCCTAATACGATTTCATCTATGAAAAAGATAACTACACTTTTCGCCGCATTATTCCTCTTTCTCGGAATGGCACAGGCACAAGACGTTTATTTCTCCGGCAACGGCAACGGCATGGGCAAGATTTGGAAAAACAACACGCTGCTCTATAGCATTGCCGACACATCCGCTGTCATGATAAACGACATGAAGGTCGCTGACGACAACACCATTTACAGCGCAGGCTACAATTATTCCAACTATCGGGGTCAAGTCTGGTTGAACGACTCGGTACTTTTCACTACCGATGCCACAACTTTTATCGAGCGGATTATCCTCAATGACAACGGTTGGACTGCAGCTGGCGACAACAAGGTTTGGCAAAACGGCGAGATTCTCTATGAATATAGCATCGACAGCAACACCGTTTGCAACCTTTATGCCTTGGCCGTTGACGATGCAACAGGCGACGTATACACAGGTGGTTCCATCGTTACCCCTGGCGTATATGCCTGTGTTTGGAAAAACGACACCATACTATGGCAATGTGCGGGCTGGTCGGAGGTCAGCGACCTCTGCTTTGATGGTGACAACCTCTATGCGGCGGGCTTCATGTATGGAGCCGAGTCCATCGATGGCGTGGTATGGCAAAACGACTCCATCATTTTCCAAATCGAGGGGGGCGACATCACTGAAATCACAGCATACAACGGGAGCCTGTATTGGGCAGGTACCTCAGCCTCCGACAACACTGCATACATTTGGCAAGACGGCGAGGTGTTGTATTCCCATACCGGCGCCAATATTACGGCCTTGAACGTCAATGAATACGGTGTGTTCTATGCAGGCACTGTTGATAGCACCGCCATTCTTTGGAAAGACGGAGAAATCCTTTATCAACCTGAAGATTGCCAAAACATCGCCGCCATCGCCGTTATGCCCAGCGATGACATTATGCCCTATCCCCTACCCTGGTGCGACAGCTTCGAGACCGACAGCACCTATTGGGATGAATGGACACAAATCAACGCTGACGACAGCCTTCCCACTTGGGAGCGTTTCCAAGACAGCACAGGTTTTTATAACGCCCGACATCTTGCTTCCGACAGTTTGCAAACCAGTTGGCTCATCACTCCCCCTCTCTTTTTGCAGCCAAACCAAGATTCCACTTTCATGACTTTCCTAACCAAAGAACTCGATTCGGTGAACTATGGTTATAGCGGAGTTTGGATTTCGACTGCCACCAATGACATAGCCGATTTCACAGAGATTTGGAGCCAAGACAACCCTTCCGAGGAATGGGACCAAATTCAAATCGATCTGTCTGAATACCAAAACAACATTGTTTATTTAGCCTTTAAATACAGTGGTGAGCAAGCCCACGATTGGTACATCGACGACATCAACTTAATAGAATCCAGGAACTATTTCAACCTCACCGTGGAAGCCGACACCACCGGATGGGGCACCGTGACGGGCAGCGGCACCTTCTATTATGGCGACACTGCCGTCATCGAAGCCATCCCCAACTTTGGCTGCGAGTTCCTTTACTGGAATGACAGCATCACCGACAACCCGCGCACCATCGTCGTCACACAGGATAGCACCTTCACCGCCTATTTCGGCCTCATCGGTTTTAACATCACGACCTCCGTTGAGCCCGAAGACGCTGGAACCGTCACCGAAGGCGGCATCTACCATTATGGCGACACGCTCAACATCGAAGCCGTAGCCAATGCCGGTTTCGTCTTTGAGATGTGGACCGACAGCATCACCGACAATCCTCGTGAAATCATCGTCACGCAGGACAGCAGCTTCGTTGCTCTGTTCACCCAAATCGAGTATAACATCACCACCTCGGTAACACCTGAGAATGCCGGAGTCGTCACTGGGGACGGCATGTACCACTATGGCGACACGCTCAACCTCGAAGCTGTAGCCAATGCCGGTTTCGTTTTTGAGATGTGGAACGACAGCATCACCGATAACCCTCGTGAAATCATCGTCACGCAGGACAGTAGTTTCGTCGCCCAGTTCAGCATTCAGCAATGCCTCATCGAGACTCAAGTCATCCCCGAAGGCATGGGCTTCGTGACTGGCGGAGGCAACTATCCCTACGGCGACACCATTCAATTGGAAGCCACACCGAACTTAGGCTATGAATTCATGACTTGGGACGATGGCAACACCGACAACCCACGCACCGTCGTCGTCACTGGAAACCAAACCTTTATTGCCACTTTCGGAATCAAGCAATGTGTTGTCACCGTCGAAGCCTCGCCCATCGAAGGCGGCATCGTGATGGGTGGAGGCACCTACAGCTATGGCGACACCATCCTTTTGGTTGCCCAAAACTACGCAGGTTATGTATTTAAGACATGGAGCGACGAGGTCTTCCAAAACCCACGTCAAATCATTGTGGAAGACGACATCACCTATACCGCTATCTTCTCACCGTTGCAATACCAAATCATGACCGCTTGCCAACCCGAAGAAGGTGGCACGGTGGAAGGCGCAGGCACCTATTATTATGGTGAGACGGCTACCTTATATGCACGTCCAGCTAACGACTATTCCTTCCTCTGCTGGAACGACGGCATCGTCAGCAATCCACGCTATATTTCCGTTACTCAAAATGGCACATACACTGCCTTATTCCGTTACAATGGCACCGTCGAGCAATATTACACCATCAAAGTGATGGCCAACAACCCCGATTGGGGCACAGTGACAGGTGATGGCATCTATCTCGAAGGCACGACCATTGAAATCAGTGCCACGCCTACCGAAAGCACCCTGTTCGTGAGTTGGGACGACGGCAACACCGACAACCCAAGAACCATTGTGGTCACTTCCGACATGAACCTCACCGCCATCTTTGAACCTATCCCAACGTATACCATCACAGTGAGGTCGTACAGTCCTTTTATGGGTACGGTCTTTGGCAGCGGCACCTATCCAGTCAACACGGTACTCAACATTGGAGCCATCCCCAACGATGGATATCACTTTGTGGGCTGGCAAGACGACGACATGAACAACCCGCGCACCATCACCGTCACGGAAGATGCTGAATATGTGGCCTATTTCTCAAGGATACCTACACCGACCTTCACCGTAACCGTATATTTTGACGAGAGCCAAGGCTTCATCCTTGGTGCAGGCACCTACGCCGCCGGAGCCACGGCATCGTTGGCTGCCATCCCTGCCGATGGCTACATATTCGTGAAATGGAGCGACGGCACCACCGACAATCCCAAGGAAGTGATTGTCGACCATGACATTGAATTGTCAGCCTTCTTCAATTTCACCAGCGTCGACGAGGATGGCTTTGCAACCGTCGACCTCTACCCCAACCCCGCCAACGACGTTGTCCGCATCGAGGGCTTGGAAGGAAAGCATGTAATCCAGATTTACAACACATACGGCATGCTCATCAAGACCGAATGCATCGACGGCGACAGTGAAATCGACCTCAGCGGCCTCTCTGCTGGTTACTACTTCCTGCGCGTCGAAGGTCACACCATGAAACTTGTGAAGGAGTAATTCCCCAGCTCACAAGTAAAAACTAAGGTGAGTCTCGTGTGAGGCTCACCTTAATTATAATAAGACACTGTTTCTTTACTTGGCAATCACCAGTTTCAACGTTTCAGTTCCCGACTCCGAGACAGCGTTGATGAAATACACACCTGTGTTGAGGGAATTCAAATAATTCTCCAAAGTCGTGTGGTTCAAGCCGTTGAAACTATAGGTAAACATCACGCGACCCATGACATCATAAATCGTCAATTCGGCCTTGTGGGCATCATTCAATGCAACATGCACCTCGTCACTGGCCGGATTGGGATACACACTAATGATATGCGAAGGTGTATTTCCTATGGGTTCCTCAACACTCAACATTTCCAAAGCTTGGGAGAAATCAGGGATACCATATCCATAATGATTGTCAGGATTATCAGCACGATCACTGCAAGCACGAATGACATCACAAACATCCTGTACTGAAGAATACGGACGAGCTTGACGCAGGCAAGCCACGGCACCAGCAAGCACCGGCGTGGACAACGACGTGCCATTAGCATTATAATAATCCTCATCCCAATCTGAATAGCCGTTGGCCACAAAAGTGCCTTCGCCCATAGCCATCACATCGGGCTTGATGCGGCCATCATACGTCGGTCCCACCGAACTAAAGCTGGCACGTTCACCAGAAGCATTGACAGCACCAATGGACAGAATATGCTCTGCATCGGCAGGAATACCCAAAGTGCAATACCCATCGCCATTGTTGGCAGCCGCATTGACGCAGATTATGCCACGGGTAGCGGCAATCTCAGCGCCGATGGTCATAGGTGCAGTATGGCCGTCGAAATGTTCAAACGGATGATCCCATTGTCCTAAGTCGAAACCGTTATAACCCAACGAGGTGGAACATACATCAACGCCCAAACTGTCGGCATATTCCGCACCCGAAACCCAGTTGTATTCCTCAACGATGTTTTCAGAATTAGCATCTTCGGTATGAATCAGATAATAAGAAGCCTTGGGAGCCGTGCCCACCATAGTGTTGGGGACATAGGCAGCCATTGCGCTCAAACACGAAGTGCCGTGCGTGCTCTGCGAATAAACCGTCGTCGAGCCATAGACAAAATCGCGGACACCGAGCAGACGGCCTTCTTCACGCATGTTGTCGAAACACGGGTGGACATCCATTCCGTAAAAGCCACCATCAAGGATAGCCACAAAAATTCCAGAGCCATCAAAACCCATGTTGTGCAACATATCGACATTCAACTGCTTAACTTGGTATTCGGCACCACCATAATAACCATACATGGCACGATTTGCAGCCATCGGCTTCAGTTCCATAGCCATCCAACGCTCTTTTGCTTCTTGTGCCATCAAGTCGTTGGGGCAACTGCGAACCACCGAGACAAACGGCAGCGCATTGACAGCTTCCATTGCAGAGGCATCGTCGGTATAAACCGAAACGCCATTCAACCATTTGGAAGGATTGAGCAGCTCGACGCCACATTCAGCCACAGCCTGAAGATACTGCGGATTGACGGGAATGTCGTATTCATCGATAGCAATGTTCAGATTGGCACGACGCTGCAACGCCCTCTGACTCAAGTAGGCCTCAGGATTATCAATCGAATAAGGCGAATTGTTCTTGTCGGTGAATTGCACCCAATAGATATTGGTCGCAATTTGTGCTTGTGCAAAAATGGCTAACGTCAGAAACAATAGCAAAAAGGATATTTTTCTCATGATTTTAGATATTTAACGGCGCAAAAATAAAAAGAAAATATGATTCAAAATTCAAAATTTAAAATTCAAAATTGATGTAGGCCCTGCCTTTTTACTTCGTGATTACAAGTTTCAGCGTCTGGTTGCCCACCTCTGAAACGGCATTGATGAAATACACACCCGAAACCAAATTATTGAGGTGATTTTCTAACGAACTATGATTCAATCCGTTGAAATGATAATTAAACAACTGGCGGCCCGTGATATCGAACACCGTAACCTCAGCGTTAGCACCTTGATTCAACATCACATGCACCTCGCCTTGTGAAGGATTGGGATACACGCTCAACACATCGCCCGCGGAGGGCTCAGCAGGTTCTGTCGTCGCCAGCAACTCGATAGCCTTCGAGAAGTCGGGGATGCCGTAGCCGTAATAGCTGTTGGGATTGTCGGCACGGTTGCCACACTGGCGGACGACCTCGCAAATCTCCTGCACCGAGGCGTATGGGTACGCCTGACGCAGGCATGCCACTGCACCTGCCAACACAGGCGTGGCGAAAGAGGTGCCATTGCCGTTGTGATAATCCGGATAATCGGAAGAATAAACAGCCACATAAGTGCCTTCCCCCATGGCCATCACATCGGGCTTGACACGACCATCGTAAGTAGGACCCACCGAGCTAAAGCCGGCACGTTGGCCCTCAGCATTGACAGCACCTATGGTGAGGATGTGCTCAGCATCGCCAGGGATGCCTATGGTACAAGTGCCAGAGCCATTGTTTCCTGCTGAGTTGACGCATATCATGCCACGACTGGCCGCAATTTCAGCACCTATCGTCATCGGAGCGGTGTGACCGTCGTAATGCTCGAAAGGATGATTCCACTGCGGCATATCGAAATCGAAATAATTCAAGGAGGTGGAGCACACATCAACGCCTAAGCTGTCAGCATATTCAGCACCTGAGACCCAGTTGTATTCCTCGACAATGTTTTCTTGTTCATAGTCCTCAGTATGAATCAGATAATAGGAAGCCTTGGGAGCCGTACCCACCATAGTGTTGGGGGCGTAGGCGGCCATGGTGCTCAAACAAGCAGTGCCATGTTTGGTTTGAGAATAGACCGTTGTGCTGCCATAAACATAGTCACGGACGCCAAGCAAACGGCCTTCCTCGCGCATATTATCAAAACAGGAATGAGCATCGGTTCCGACAAAGCCACCATCGAGAACGGCCACCACCACACCGTAGCCATCATATCCCATATCGTGCATAACATTGACTTTCAACTGTTTCACTTGGTCATCAGCACCACCATAGTAACCTCGTGACCCATGATTGACCGTCACAGGTCTCATTTCATTTTCTATCCAGCGTTGCTTCTGTTCCTGAGCCTTCAAGTCGTTAGGGCAGTTGCGCACCGTCGACACAAAAGCGAGCTCATGGATTGCATCAGTCACGCTGGGGTCGGTGACATGCACCGTGACGCCATTCAACCACTTCGAAGGGTTGATTAACTCTGCGCCACAATTGGCCACAGCCTGGAGATACTGCGGGTTGACGGGAATGTCGTATTCGTCGATGGCAATACCTAAATTGGCTCGGCGTTGCAGAGCCCTGGGACTCAAGTAAGCCTCAGGATTATCAATCGAATAAGGAGAATCGGTCTTGTCGGTGAATTGCACCCAATAGATATTGGTCGCAATTTGTGCTTGTGCAAAAACAGCAACCGTCAGAAACAATAGCAAAAAGGGTAGTTTTCTCATGACTCTAGTTTTTTAACGGCACAAAAATAAAAAGAAAAAGAATTGGGCAGTCAGGATTTCAAGATTTCAAAATTTCAAAATTTAAAGATTCAAAAATTCAAAATTCAAAATTCAAAATTCAAAATTCCGCATTCATCATTCCACATTCCGCATTCAGCATTCAGCATTCTGCATTCAGCATTCAGCATTCTGCATTCAGCATTCTGCATTCAGCATTCAACATTCATCATTCCACATTCATCATTCCGCATTCTGTTTTCCGCATTCAAAAAAAGTGTACTTTTGCCAAAAATTTCAACTCATTCGCCATGCGTATCGACATCATCGCCGTTTTTCCCGAAATGTTTGAAGGGCCTTTCACTGAGTCCATCATCAAACGCGCTATAAACAAAGGCATTGTGGAAATCGGGCTGCACAACCTCCGCGACTACAGCACCGACAAGCACCACAAAGTGGACGACTATTCGTTTGCCGCCGGCGCGGGCATGGTCATGATGATTGAGCCTGTCGACAACTGCATCAGCCATCTGAAAAGCCAAAGGAACTACGACGAGGTCATCTACATGAGCCCCGACGGCGAGCTATTGGACCAGCCTTTGTGCAACCAACTCTCAATGAAGGAGAACATGATCATCCTCTGCGGTCACTACAAAGGCATTGACGAACGTATTCGTGAACATCTGATTACCAAAGAGATAAGCATTGGAAACTATGTCCTTTCGGGTGGTGAACTCGGAGCCGCAGTGTTGGTCGACAGCCTCGTGCGCCTCATCCCAGGTGCCTTGGGCGACGAGACCTCTGCCCTATCCGACTCGTTCCAAGACGGGTTGGTGTCGCCTCCCGTTTACACCCGACCCAGAAACTACAAAGGATGGGAGGTTCCCGAGGTGCTTCTGTCGGGCAACGACAAGCTCATCAACGACTGGCGGCTGGAGCAGGCCATCCAACGCACCAAGGAACGCAGGCCGGAAATGTACGAAATTTTCAAAAAAAGCTGATAATCTTCGCTTCGTATTGAAATTATTTGTATTTTTGCACCCACTTTTTGGAGAAAAATATACAAAAATATATAAAAATGAGCAAAAACGCATTAATCCAATTCGTTGAAGATCAAATCGTTGTAAAAGATTTTCCGAAGTTCAAGACAGGCGACACCATCACGGTGACCTACAAGATTATCGAAGGACAAAAAGAGCGTCTGCAGAAGTTCCAGGGCATCGTCCTGAAGCGCAGCGGCCAAGGCAAGACCGGCACTTTCACCATCCGCAAGATTTCCAACAACATCGGTGTTGAAAGATGTTTCCCGATTGCCTCCCCCATGATTGAGAACATCGAGCTCAACAAGCAGGGTGCAGTCCGCAAGTCACGCATTTACTACCTCCGTGGTTTGCGTGGTAAGAAAGCCAGAATCAAGGAACTCAAGAAGTGATTTCCTTCGACAACAACGACAAAAGCTCCGAGCAATCGGGGCTTTTTTTTGTTTTTATGCTTAAAGATTTGATTACATTCAATTTTTCCATACCTTTGCGACAAATTTAACCACGTTGAAACGCTTTGCATTAGTCGGAGCCTATCTAACGATTTCAAACCCATTTTGAACGATGGCACTGAACAACCTTTTCACCAGAGGAAGTAGCCGCGAGAAGCACTTCTTCCCCACCTACGCCAAACAGGCCGAGACGGCGCAGATTGCCGCCAAATACCTCAAGGAACTCGTCAAGAGCGACGACCCTGAGGAACGCAAGCTGCTCACCCGCATGATCAAGAAACAAGAGACCACCGGCGACGAGCTGCTGCGCGAGTTCTACATCGAGCTCAACGAGGCCTTCGTCACGCCCTTTGACCGTGAGGACATGAACGCCTTGGCCATGAAACTCGACATGTTCCTCGACTTCATCAACCACTCGGCCAAGACCATCCTGATGTATAATCCCAAGAAAATCGACAAGCAAATCAAGGAAATCGTGGACAACATCCACGAAGACGCCTCCATCATCATGGAGGTGTTTGGCCTGCTCGACGACCTTGGGAAGAACCATCAGCAAATCAGCGATATGTGTCAGAAGGTCACCCTTATCGAACATGCCGTCGACGACATCTATGGCGACTACATCTCTTACCTCTTCGAGAACGAGAAGGACGAGATTGAGTTGATGAAATACAAGGAAATCGCCCAGGTTGTGGAAGACACCACCGACCGCGCCAAGGAGGTGACCAGCACCGTTAAAAGTTTGATTATAAAAGAATCGTGATGAACCTCCTAACCATAGCCATCATCCTCTCCATCGTCCTTGCCTTCGTCTTCACCTTCTTGAACGGCATGAACGACGCGGCCAACTCCATCTCGACCATCATCGCCACCAAGGTAATGACGCCTGTGCAGGCCATCCTATGGGCCTCGTTCTGGGAGTTCATGGCCTTCATTTTCATCCGGTTGATTCTCAACCAACAGTTTGCCGTGGGTAACACCATGGCCAACTTCGCCGACCAAAACGTCATCGACCCCTACCTCATCCTTTCGGCCCTCGTTGGCGCAGCCATCTGGGTAGCCATCTGCACCAAGAGCGGCATGCCCATCTCCACCTCGCACGCCCTCATCGGCGGCATCATTGGGGCGGCATGGTTCGTCAACGGCAGCGCAGTGCTCCACATGACACCCATCATCATCACCTTGGCATTCATCGTGTTGTCGCCGCTCATCGGCTTGTTCTTGGGTTTCTTCCTTGAATGTATCTTCTTGAGGATCTTCAAGAACAGCCCGCGCAAACGCGTGGATAAGATATTCAAAGTGTTGCAGCATTTCTCCACAGCGGCCTTCTGTATCGGCCACGGCTCCAACGACGCGCCAAAGACCATGGGTATCATCGCCGTGCTGATGGCCAGCGTGTTCACCACGCAAGGTGTCAGTGTCCAAATGAAGGATTTCATCGGCAACTTCTACGACAGCAGCTTGCCTTTCCACATCCCCGACACGCTTGCCGTCGTGTGCTATATCATCATGTCGTTAGGCATCTTGATTGGCGGAAAAAACGTCATCAAGACTATGGGCGGCGGCTTGGCAAAGATAACACCCGTCAGAGGTTTCTCGGCTGAGTTTGCCGGTGCCACAACGCTGATTGCCACCTCGTTCCTCGGCATCCCTGTCAGCACGACGCATACCATTACTGGCGGCGTAATCGGCGTTGGCCTCACAGATGGAATGAAGTCAGTGAAATGGGTCACGGCCAAACGCATCGTGCTATCGTGGATTCTCACCATCCCCGTGCCGCTCATCATCGCTGGTCTCCTTAACCTGTTGTTCCACCTCTTACCCATCTGAATGCCATGAGCCTCAATAGTTTCTTCCAGTTTTTCGTCCCCAAGGAAAAGAAGTTCTACCCGCTCTACCAGAAGCAGGCAGCATACATCGACAAGGCTGCTACACTTTTGAGGCAGATGCTTTTGGAGACTAATCTTGACCAGCTCGAAGCCTTGAGAAAAGACATCAAGGACTGTGAGACCAAAGGCGACGACGTGCTCCGCGACTTCTACAGCCAGCTTTTCGCCACCGTGCTCACCCCCTTCGACCGCGACGACGTACACGAACTCGCCGAGATGATGGACACTTTCCTCGACCGCATCGACGACTCGGCCAATATCGTACTCACCCGTCGTTTCCTCGCTGTGGATGAAGACCTTAACACCATGGCGGAGAACATCATGTTTGCCGCCGAAAACCTCAGCAACATCATCAGCGACCTGCCCGAGATGTACGACAAGAAAAAGGAGATCGCCCGTCTCTGTCACGGCATCAAGACCTTGGAAAACGAGAACGACGTGCTTTACGGCAGATACATCAGCAAGCTGTTCCAACAAAACTATAGCCTCACCGAAATCATCAAACGCAAAGACTTGGTGCAGGTGCTTGAAAATACGACCAATTCAGTGAAGTATATATCGGATAAAGTTAGAAGTATTATTAGTAAATTGTAAGGGGCTATTAGCCGTTAGCTGTTAGCTGTTAGCTATTAGCTCGGTTTACTGCCAGATATAAAGTAAAGTATTCTATATGAGAGATTTTCACAATTACAAGGTATGGGAAAAAGGACATCAATTTGCTCTTAGCATCTATAGGAAAACAAAGAAATTCCCCAAGGAAGAGCTATTTGGAATCACTTCTCAAATCAGACGAGCAGCAACTTCCATCCCCTTTAATATTGCTGAAGGCTGTGGCAGAAGAAGCGATGCAGAATTTGCCCATTATTTGAACATTGCGGCAGGTTCAGCTTCAGAAGTCGAAGAAGAACTTTTGCTTTCCTATGATTTAGAGTTTTTGGACAAAGATTCATACCAAGAACTTAACAAAGAAGTCAATGACATAAAAGCCATGTTGAACAAACTAATTGAAACATTACAATAAATAGTTATTAGCTGATAGCTATAAGCCTGGTAGCCAACAAGCTAACAGCTAATTGCTAATAGCTAACAGCTTAAAAAAAGATCACCATGCGACAAATCATCACCAGCCTATTAGACAACGACCTATACACCTTCAGCGTGTGCTATGCCTACCTGCAGAAGTTCCCGCGTGCCATAGGACAATACACCTTCGTCGACCGCAACAACACGGTTTATCCCAAAGGTTTCGCCGAGAAACTGCGGGAGCAATTCGACCTCTATGGTAACATCAAAATCACAGACGAGGAGGTTCGTTTCATGAAGCAGAAATGCTACTACTTCCCCTTGTGGTTCTTCACCTTCCTGAAAGGCTTCCACATGCGCCCCTCAGAAGTCGAGGTGAGCCAAGACGAGGAAGGTCATCTACACATCCAGGTGACAGGCCTGCTGTGGCGCACCGTCTTTTGGGAAATGCCCATCCTTGCCACTGTCAGCGAACTGATGCACGAACTCAGAGGCGAGTTTGAACACTATGACGCCGAGAAGGAATACCAGAAGTCCTACGCCAAAGGCATCCGCCTCATTGGCAACGGCGTGAAGTTCAGCGACTTTGGCACGCGTCGCCGCTTCTCCTTTGAGCATCAAGATCTCGTCATCCGCAGTTTCATCGAGGCACAGAAGCAGTTCACCAAGACCTGTTTCGTGGGTACCAGCAACGTGCTGTTGGCCATGAAATACGACCTCACCCCCATCGGCACCATGAGCCACCAATTCATCGAGACCTGCTCGCTTTATGGCTATAACGAAGCCAACTACCTCGCCATGGATTATTGGCAGGAGGTGTATGCCGGTAGCTTGGGTGTGTTCCTTTACGACACTTATACGCGCAAGGCCTTCTTCCAGAACTTCACCCAACTGCATGCCAAGTTGTTTGACGGCTTGCGCGTCGACAGTGGCGACAACTACGAGGCTTTGGAAGAAATCATCGCCAAGTATAAGGAACTCGGCATCGACCCGGCGCAGAAGTCCATCATCTTCAGCAATGGCTTGAACGTCGACGAGGCTATCGCCATCCACGAGGCCGTGGCGGGACGGATGCAAGACTCCTACGGCATCGGCACCCACCTCACCTGCGACGTCGACAACGTGAAAGCCATGAACATCGTGGTGAAGCTCACGGCGGCAAAGATTACCGAAAAACGTACCTGGAAAAAAGTGGTCAAGCTCAGCGACGACCTCGGCAAGTACACCGGCGACCCAGAGGAGATTGAGATTTGCAAGAAGACGCTGGAGATTAGTTGAGAGTTTAAAGTTGAGAGTTTAGAGTTAAAAGGATAAAGAGTAAGGGTAAAAAGGTTTACAGATTCAAAACACAGAATACATGTAAATGAAATAGTTACACTTGAATCATTGTTTTAGAAAATCAGCCAAAATCAAACATTTTTATCGATTTTGGCTGATTTTCTATAGATTGATGATTGAAGAAAACATACCAACGAATGCGTCTAAAACGCCTTCCGCCACCCACAACCATTTCGCCACTCGGAGCAGCCATAAGCGGTCTTTCCTTTAATAATATGGCCTTTGCCGCATAATGGGCATGGCTGCCCGATGATAGCGTCTGGATTTGTATCAGAAGGCATAGATTCCCCCTCTCCCACGGCCTTATGCTGGAATGACATGCCTTCTGAAGGTTTGTTCGATTTGGAAGGTATGTCATTCCCACGTGGGTTTGTGCGTTGGCTGGAATCTATGCCTTCCGCAGTTTTCTTGGCTTTTGAGGCAGTGCTTTTCTTTGGCGCGGCCTTCTTAGGCTTGGCTTCTGGCACCACGGTCGAAACACGTCGGTTACTATTATCCAGCATCACCGTAGTGACAATCTCCGTCACCATCTGTTTCAACTCATCGAGGAACTGCCTTGCCTCGTATTTGTGTTGCTCAATCTCACGAAGTTTCTTCTCCCAGATACCCGTCAACTCGGCGCTCTTCAGCAAGTCCTCATGGATGAGACCGATAAGCTCGATGCCCGTAGGCGTTGGCTCCAAGCTCTTGCGCACCTTCCGTATATAGTTGCGTTTGAACAGGGTCTCAATGATAGCCGCCCGCGTGGAAGGCCGTCCAATGCCGTTTTCCTTCATCACCTCGCGCAACGACTCGTCGTCAACCAATTTGCCCGCCGTTTCCATGGCGCGAAGCAGCGTTGCCTCAGTATATGGTTTCGGCGGCGAAGTCCACTTCTCGCCCAGCTGCGGCTGGTGCGGCCCGTGTTCGCCCTTAGTGAAAATGGGCAATGTCTTCTCCTCGTCCTCCTGCCCTTCCTTGGTCCCTGAGCTTGTCGAAGGGTTCTCCTCTTCCTGTTTCACAGGTTTGATAACCTCGCGCCAACCAGGCACTAAAATCTGTTTGCCCGACGTCTTGAACTCCACTTCCTCCACCTTGCCCAACACGGTTGTCGTGGCAAACTGGCAGTCGGGATAGAACACGGCGATGAAATGGCGGCACACTTCGTCGTAGACCTGCTGCTCGGCAAACGACAAGCCCTGCGGCACCACACCCGTCGGGATGATGGCATGGTGGTCGGTGACCTTGCTGTTGTCGAACACCTTCTTGCTCTTGGGCAGTTTCTTGCCCGCCAAAGGCGCAGTGTATTCGGCGTAGTTGGTCAGTTTCGCCAAGATGTCGGGGCACTTGGGATAGATGTCGTCGCTCAGATAGGTGGTGTCGACACGCGGATAGGTAGTGTATTTCTTCTCGTAAAGGCTCTGGATGGTCTGCAAGGTCTGGTCTGCCGACATGTTGTATTTCTTGTTGCATTCCACCTGTAGCGAGGTCAAGTCGTACAACCTTGGCGGGGCTTCCGTGCCTTTCTTGGTGGAAATATCGGTCACGGTGAACTCTTTTCCCACAACGCTTTGCAAGTCTTTCTGTCCGTCCTCAACCGATCCATACTTTCCTTTGGTGGCAGTGAAGGTCGTATCCCTATAAATGGTAGACAACACCCAATAAGCCTCTGGCTTAAAGTTCACGATTTCATGGTATCGGTTAACAATCAAGGCCAAAGTTGGCGTCTGCACCCTGCCTATAGATAACACCTGTCGGTTTTGACCATATTTCAAGGTGTAGAGCCGCGTGGCATTCATGCCCAAAAGCCAGTCGCCGATGGCACGCGAAAGACCTGCCTCATAAAGCGATTGGTATTCCGCTTGGTCTTTCAAGGTCTTGAAGCCCTCTCGGATGGATTCCTCGGTCAAGGACGAAATCCACAGGCGCTTCACCGGACACTTCACGGCGGCCTTTTGCATCACCCAACGCTGGATAAGCTCGCCCTCCTGCCCAGCATCGCCACAATTCACGATTTCGTCGGCTTTCTGAAACAACGACTCGATGACCTTAAACTGCTTCTCCACGCCTTTGTCGGCAATCAACTTGATGCCAAAACGTGGCGGTATCATCGGCAAGCGGCTCAACGCCCATGCCTTCCACTGGTCGGTATAGTCGTGCGGCTCTTTCAAGGTGCAGAGATGGCCGAAAGTCCAAGTCACCTGATAGCCATTGCCTTCCATGTATCCTTCATGAGAAGTGTTGGCACCCAGCACTTTGGCGATGTCGCGGGCGACGCTTGGTTTTTCGGCAATACAAACGATCATTTAAGTTGGCAGTTGTTCAGTTATTCAGTTGTTCAGTTGGAGGACTGTCACACTGTGGCAGACGGATTTTTATTAGGAATTGCGTCAGGGTTATAATGCATCAGCACATCGGCTTTTTCTTTTTGCGCCACAAACCACACCAAATCAGCAGGTTGGAAGGAAATTCGCGCCGATGGGTTCAAGATAAAATGTCCGTCACGCTCGATGGCGATAATCATGGCTTCAAAGTTTTCAGCCAAGCCTGAATCCATCAAGGCCACACCGATATAGGGACTGTTGGGTCGCACTTCCACCTTGTATAGATCCACCTCGCTTTCCTCATGCTCTTGAATCAGCTGCTCGTCAAACAGTTCCACCCTCGGCAAGAGCAACCGCAAATGGTCCTCATGCCCAACAAAAGTAATCTTATCGAATGGAAACAGCTGGAAACTCGAGTTGGGCAATTCAAACATCTGCTTGCCGCGCTCCACACTCACCACACTCACATTATAGTTGTCGCGGAAATCGGTTTCCTTAATAAGCTGACCAGAATACGGGCTATCGGGGCTCAGCGTCATCTTCTGCAAATGGCAGTTTTCCTGTAGGATTTCAGGAATCTCAAACACCTGCGACGACTGTCGTTTGTTGAGGTTATCGAGGAAATTGTCCTCAATGCGTTTGTAGAACTTCATTGCCGGACTCAACACACGAAGCAGGATGGTAAAGCCCAAGGCCATGGCCACATTAATCCAACGGTAATAAGGTGCGCCCACGCCCAAATGCAGCCAGAATGCCTCGTTGAAGAAATGCCTCAACACCGAAGCCGCAGCTACCCAAACAATGACGAAACGAAGAATGAATATCAGCAGGATGGTTGTCTTGTTGAAACGGCTCTGTTCCATCAACTTGTGCGTAGTGCCCACCAAAGTGTGCCTGAATCCAATCGCCCAAAGGAAAGGCGACACCAGCACCAAGGTAATGGCCGCTGCAATGGCATTGCCCCACAACCCAGGTACATAAATCATGATTAGGGAGCCGCCCCAGAAACAGATGAATATCACCGCGATGACGATGGCGATATAAATGATGATATGCTTGAGCTGCCTAACGATGAAGCTGGCCATGCTCACCTTCTTGCCGCTCTTCACCTTGATGCCCCTATCGGAATTCTCCAAATGGTTCAGCCAACTTTCAGGCATGTGTTTGTTCACCCAATTGTAGGTTGGCACTGCAGATTTGATAGCGTATGGCGTGATGAAAGTCGTGATGATGGACACCGAAACGATGATGGGATACAGGAAGTCGTCGATGACCCCATAGCTCAGACCCAAGGAGGCGATAATGAAAGAAAACTCTCCGATTTGGCAGAAGCAGAAACCGCCTTGGATAGCTTGTTTCAAGCCCAATCCCGCCAACAGTCTTCCACCGACATTGCTCAATGGTTTGAAAATGAGCAGCACCGTGGTCACCACCAAAATCTGCCACCAATAGTCCACCAAAATCTTCGGGTCGACCAGCATACCGACCGAGACGAAGAAAACCGCACCAAACAAGTTTTTAATGGGCGTGGTAACCTTATGAATCATCTCAGCCTCAAGGGTTTCAGCCAAAATCGAACCCATGATGAAAGCACCCAAGGCGGAGGAGAATCCCGCCAGATTGGCCAACACCACCATCAAGAAGCACAAGCCCACAGAGAACACCGTCAGCGTTTCCTCCGTCATGAACTTGCGTGACCACCTCAGCACTGTTGGCACCAAGAAAATGCCACCGATGAACCACACCACCAAGAAAAACGCCAGCTTCAACATACTGGTAACCAGCTGAACGCCATCAAAGGTCTTGCTTACCGCCAAGGTAGAGAGTATCACCATCAACAGGACGGCTTCAAGGTCTTCCACCACTAATTCACCGATGACATTGCCACTGAATTTCTCGCGGTGCAACTTCATGTCGTCGAAGGCTTTGGCAATGATGGTCGTGGACGAGATGGATAACATGGCGCCAAGGAAGATGCAGTCCATCTGCGACCACCCCAAGGCCTTGCCAAGGAAGAAACCCACCAAACACATCGTCACCAACTCGGTCAGCGCGGTGATGCCGACCGTCCCGCCTACTTTCTTCAGCTTCTTGAAGCTAAACTCCAAGCCAATGCCAAACAGCATGAACACCATGCCGATTTCACTCCAAGTCTCCACGCTGGTGTGGTCGTTAACGACGGGAAACCATTCAAAATTAGGACCTATCAAGAAACCAGCAATGATGTAGCCCAGCACAACAGGCTGTTTCAACCATTTGAAAATCACTGTAGTAATGCCTGCTGTAACCAAAATCAAGGCAAGGTCGAAAAATAGGGCGGGTAGGGATTCCATGGCTATCAGTTATCAGTTATCAGTTATCAGTTATCAGTTGTTCAGTTGATAGTTGTTCAGTTGACAGTTGTTTAGTTCCGTAGGCGTATTGCATCAAGGCTTTGGCGTTGGTTTCGGTAGAGACAAACCAAACTATATCGCCATGTTGGAACACGAATAAGGCTTGAGGATTAAGGAAGAATTCATCATCGCGTTGAATGGCAATTACCATGACATTGAAGCGATTGAGCAAGTCGGAATCATGAAGGGAGACACCGGCATAACGGCTGTTCGGTCCCACCACTGAGTTATGGATATCTACATCGCTCTCAGGACGTTCCTTGATCAGCACATCATCTTCCACCTCGACGAACGGCCTAAGCTTGGCCAGCTGCTCTTCGGTACCGATGAAAGTCACCTCATCGGCAGGATACAATATGAAGTCGCGACGAGGTAGGTCGATGATCTCATTAGCTCGGTCAACACACACTACACTAGCCCCATAGGTTGGGCGAAAGTCGGTCTCGCGTATGCGTTTGCCGACATATTGACTCTTTGGACTCAAAGCCATCTTCTCCATAGTGAAATTCTCCTGCAACACTTCAGGCAACACAAACGACTTTAAGGTTTCGCGTTTATTCATGTTTTCGAGGAAACGACGCTCAATGGTCTCATACCAATGCATCACAGGCGTAATCACACGAAGAACAATGACATAAATGACTGACAGTCCCAAGGCAATCAAATGATTAGGTGCATTTTGCAGGCCAAGACTATTCCAAAACTCGGTACCCAAATAATGGTTGTGAATGTTGACCGCAACACCCCATACAAGGAGAATGCGTATGATGAATATCAACCTAACGGATTTTTTGTTGAACTGACTCTTTGCCATCAGTTTTCTAGTCGTTTTCAGCATGCCGTGCTTGAAGGCCACCGCCCACAGGAAGGGTGACATGACCAGCAGGGTAACGGCCAGTGAGACCAAGCCACTAATAGGCTGAGGCACATAATCTTCAATGAACATACAGAGCGAGAAGCAAACCAGCATCAAAGCGATGATGATGGAAGCATACAGCACAAAGTTCTTCAGTTGGCTCAAAAGATAAGCCTTCATTGTCATTTCCTCACCATTCGTAAACTTGACGGCTTTTTCCTTACTTCCAAAACCGTTTTTCCAACTATCAGGCACTTTTTTCTCGATCCAATGGAATAGCGGCTCTCCGCCCTTAATCATATAAGGAGTGAGGAAAGTGGTAATGATGGACACCGAAACAATGATGGGATACAGGAAATCATCGATGACGCCAAAACTCATACCCACCGTGGCGATAATGAACGAGAACTCACCGATTTGACCAAAGCACATGCCCGCACGAACGGCATTGTGGAGGTTATCGCCCGAAAACAGCATACCCAAGCCCGAACTCAATGATTTCAGCACGACCACGACAATAGTGATGACCAGAATCTGCCACCAATATTGTACCAAGATGGCCGGATTGACCATCATACCGACCGAAACAAAGAACACGGCTCCAAACAAGTTCTTGATGGGCGTAGTGAGTTTGTGTATCATCTCAGCCTCAAGTGTTTCGGCCAAGATGGAACCCATGATGAAGGCACCCAAAGCCGATGAGAAGCCAGCCTTGTTAGCCAGCCAAACCATGAAGAAACACAGGCCGACGGCAAACACCGTCAAGGTCTCTTCCGACATGAACTTTCGCGCCCATTTGAGGATGGTTGGGATGAGGAACACGCCACCAACGTACCACACCAACAGGAAGAAAACAAGACGTACCACACTCATTATCAATTCTTTCCCATCCAAGGCCGCACTGACCGCCATGGTGGAAAGCACCACCATCATCAAGATGGCAGCCAGATCTTCAACCACCAGAACGCCAATAACACTCCCCGTAAAACGCTCCCCTTTCATCTTCAAGTCATCGAAAGCCTTGGCGATGATGGTTGTGGACGACATGGAAAGCATGGCACCCAGGAAGATGCTGTCCATCTGCGACCAGCCCATCACCTTACCGAGCAGGAAGCCGATGATGCACATAGAGATCAACTCTGTGAGTGCAGTGATGCCTACTGTACCAGCCTGTTTCCTCAGTTTCTTGAAACTGAATTCCAGACCAATGGCAAACAGCAAGAAGACCATACCAATTTCACTCCAAACCTCCACACTTTCATGGTCGTTGATGACGGGAAACCAAGGAAAATAAGGTCCAATGAGCAAACCAGCAATGATATAGCCCAAAACCAAAGGCTGTTTCAACCATTTGAAAATCACAGTTGTAACACCTGCCGTAACGAGAATTAGAGCAAGGTCAGAGAATATTGCGGGTAAGGATTCCATAAATAATAATGTTTGCCGCAAAGATACAAAAAAAGTGACCTCAATGGAAGTCACTTTTGTTTTTATTCCGCAAACATCCCGTCAATCAATTCCTGGTAATGTTCAGCGATGGCTTTGCGGCGGATTTTGAGGCTGGGGGTCATCTCGCCTGCCTCGATGGTCCATTCACGGTCGAGCAACTCGAAACGCTTAATCTTCTCGTAGTCGCCGAAGAACTTGTTGTAGCTTTCGACCTCCTTGCGGAAACGGTCGTTGACCGCCTTCACCTGAATCACTTCCGCGTTGGTGGTAAAAGGAATATGGTTTTCCTCACACCAGGTCTTCAGATGCTCGAAATTAGGCACAATCAAGGCGGCGGCAAACTTCTGGTTCTCGCCCACCACCATGATGCTGTTGATGAACGGCGACTCCATGAAGCGGTTCTCAATCAAAGCTGGAGAGATGTACTTGCCCATCGAGTCCTTGAAGATTTCCTTCATGCGGCCCGTGATTTTCAGCAGGCCGTCCTCGTCAAACTCGCCAATGTCGCCCGTGTGAAAATAGCCTTCCTCGTCGATGGCGATTTTGGTTTGCTCCTCATCCTTGTAATAGCCTTTCATCACCGGCGAGCCTTTCACAAGAATCTCGCCCGACTCAGGGTCAATCTTGAATTGCACACTGCTGCAAGGCACACCCACCGTTCCCGCTTTAATGATGCCCAAAGCCAAGCTGTTGGTGGCAATCACGGGCGAAGTCTCGGTCAGGCCGTAACCTTCAATAATCGGTATATCCATGGCGGCAAAGAGACGCACCAAGCGAGGCTGCAAACTGGCACCACCTGAAATGATAAACTCCAGACGTCCGCCGAAAGCTTTTCTCACTTCATTGAAAACCAATCTATTAGCAATATACAATTTGAAACGATAAGCGCGCTGCGGTTTCTTTTCCGTCTCATCGTAACGCTCAGCCAACTTGAAAGCCCACATAAAGATGCGTTTCTTCACGCCTTTCAACTTGTCGCCTTTGCGAACGATGCCGTTGTACACTTTCTCGATGACACGCGGCACGGTGGTGAAATGTTCAGGCTTCACATCGGCGATGTCGCGCATGATGGTACCGAAGTTCTCCACATAATAGGTGGCATTGCCAAGATAAAGGTGGGTGTAAAGCACCGAACGCTCGTAGATATGCGACAAGGGCAAAAAACTCACCACTTTGTGCGAACTCGGCACAGGATAATGCGGCCCGTAGTGCGCCACACAGCTCATCAGATTGTTATGCGTCAACATGACACCTTTGGGCGTGCCGAGGGTACCTGAAGTATAGATGATGGTCGCCACATCCTCTGGGTCGACGGCATCCTTATGCGCTTGCAAGGCCGTTTGGCTCTTCTTGTCGATTTTGACGGAAACCATCAGTCCGCGCAAGGTCATCATGCCTTCCACGGGATTGAAAGCGAACTCTTTGGGACGCACTGGCATCTTGTCAAGGACACTCTTCACCTTCTTATGGATAAGAGAACCTTCCACAAAGACTACCTTGGGGTCGGCATGGTTGAGGATATGCTCGTAGTCGCTTTGGCGCGCGGTCGGATAAATGGGCACCAAAATGGCACCAATCTGCTGGACAGCGAAGTCCACCATGTTCCACTGGGGACAGTTGTTGGAAATCACCATCACACGGTCGCCTTTGTCCACGCCCAAGCCAATCAGTCCTTGGCTGATTACATCGGTCATCTTCACGAAGTCGCGGCTGATATACTTCTTCCAAGAACCGTCCACCTTACAGGCAAACATCACTTTCTTTTTGCCATACTTCTCCACGAACCTCGGCAGCAAGTCGAAGGTGCGAGGCGGAATATCAGGATAGGCCTGAACGGTTTTCCCTTTGTTATTTTTCTTATCCATTCGAATGAAAATTGTTGCGAAATTAAAGTTTAAATCAATCAAATCTTGATTTTATCCAAACAAGGGGGGTTTTTATGAATCAAATTGGAGATTTTCTCACCGAAAAACATTTATTGTTTGGATAATGGAAAGAATGCTTAATTTTGCGCCCAAAACAAGCTTATGGTTTCCATTTTCGACGATATGACCCAAGTCAACGAAGCCGAAGTGCAGCGGATGCTACCTTTGGTAGACGAACAACGCCGCAACGAGGCCTTGCGTTACAAGCACGTGTTCGGACAATTCACTTGCCTGAAGTCGTGGCTGATGCTGAAAGAACTGCTGAAACCTTTGGGTATCACCGATTTAAAAATGGACTTCATCGAGCATGGCAAGCCTTTTTTGACCCATTATCGCGATGTGCATTTCAATCTCAGCCATTGCAAAAACGGCATCGCCGTGGTGGTCGACTTCTCCCCTGTCGGCATCGATATCGAGAGTTTCCGCAAGGACAACATCGCTCTCGTCAGCAGAACCATGAACCCCACCGAAGCCGAATGGATCTACTCATCCTCCGACCCTGTGGAGATTTTCACCCAGTTTTGGACCCAAAAAGAAGCCGTGGTGAAACTGCGTGGCACGGGCATTATCGACGACCTGCACCATGTGCTTGACGGCGAAGGCTATCGGCTTGAGACACATATTAATAGAGAAAAACGCTACGCACTCAGCATAGCGTTTTCCCAAATCCCGTAAAATTACAGATTAAGCAACGATTCTCGTACCGCAGGTCGGGTCGCCCAGCTTCGTGGCCTCGGTGATGATGGCCTCGTGGCCTGTGGCTTCCACAAACAAGATGGCAGCCCTGATTTTGGGAGCCATGCTACCTTCGGTGAAATGTCCAGCTTCAAGATACTGCTTGGCTTCAGCCACTGTGATGGTGTCGAGTGCCTTTTCGTTTTCCTTGCGGAAGTTGATGTAGACCTTCGGCACGTCAGTGAGGATGTAGAATTCGTCAGCACCAATCTTGATAGCCGTCATAGCTGAAGCAAGATCCTTGTCGATAACGGCTTCAACACCCACATGAACGCCATCCTTCTTGATGACGGGGATGCCACCGCCACCCACAGTAATGACGATATTGCCTTCCTCGGCCAAACGCTTAACCAGCTTAATATTTTGAATGTCAATAGGTTTCGGTGAAGCCACCACTTTACGCCAGCCCTTGCCTTTGGGGTCTTCCTTGTAGACTGCACCCGTCTCAGCGGCATATTCCTCAGCTTCTTCCTTGGTGTAGTAAGGTCCGACAGGCTTGGTAGGATTCTTGAACATCGGGTCGTCCTTGTCGACGAGCACCTGAGTCACGAAAGTGACCACATTACGGTCGATGTTTTCCTTCACCATCACCTTTTCAAGGCCCATTTCAATCATGTAACCGATTTGGCCTTGGGTCTCGGCACCACACACATCCATCGGCATAGCCGGCAAGCCAAACATCTGTGAGCCAGCCTCATTCTGGAGCAACACATTGCCCACTTGAGGACCGTTGCCGTGACCGATGACCAAGTTATAACCTTGTTTCAGGAAAGGCAGCAGCGACTGGCAAGTGTCGGCCACGTTCTGCATCTGTTCCTGGCAAGTACCTTTCTGACCGCTTCTCAAAAGGGCGTTGCCTCCGAAAGCGATAACAGCTAATTTCTTCATTATTCGTTATTTAAGATTTAATATTTAAAGATTTAAAATTCAAAGATTTCAAAATTTCTGATTTCAAGATTAACTGTCAACTGAACAACTGAACAACTGCCAACTAAAAAACTATCTTCTCTGATAGGTCACCGAATAACCGTCTTGGCCAATGACCAATTGATTCTCGTCGAGCGAGATGATGTTGTTGGTATCGGCAAAGCTGGCTTGGGTGGTTCCGTTTGTTACGCCGTTGAGAATCAACAAGTCGCCATTTCTCTCCCAAGTCGTGTACTCTCTGAAACCAGTGTTGATAGACACCACGGTGCCATCTTCGAGCAAAGTGAAGCCAACGTCACCCAACAAACTACCTTCAGCGGCAGGTTCAACCCATGTTCCGACGATGGAAGGACGGGAACATGAAGCGAAAGCCAAGCCCATCAAACCAAGTAAAGCAATAATAATCAAGTGTTTATTCATTTCTTATTCCGTTTTGTTTTGGAGCGGCAAAGTTAGGAATTATTTTCATAAATGATACTAATTCAGGGAATTATTTTTTCACACGATGAATAAAGGCCACCTCAAGTGAGATGACCTTTGCAAATTGCCCCATTTGGAAACAGTTTACGGCACCGCTCTTGTGAAAACGACGGTCTCACCTTCGCCATTGGCCTTCACAAACACACCCGTGCAAGGCGGAATGGGCGTTGAGGCTGGAAATGGTATTGGGAAGATACCTGAGCCAAAGGAATTCATCACGAAGTAGATTCTATCGATATATGCATCTACTGGGAATGGATTGCCAACAAGATTCCAGCCTGCATTCGTCTTTCCTGCATCATAATCGAGATTCACCACTTTGGTCTCGTCCTCATTGAAGGCACCTCCAATAATCAGATTCAAATCCACAGCTGTGGCATACAAATAACCCCGTCCGTTGACGAGATTGAAACTGTCAATTTTGTAGTTCCGCCATTCCTCGCCTTCTATGGACTGGTCATACTGATATAGGTCGTAATCGTGGTCTTCGGAAAGTAAATTAATCACCGCTGCGGGATCGGTGTCATCTGCCAAAGGTAAGGAGATGAGTTTCCATTTGTCGTTGCTTGTGCTACTGACGTAACCAACAATACTTGGCGAATGCATCGGCTTGATATAAGGCTCATAATCGCTCCAATTGTCAGCGGTTTTGTATGCGTTTAGGGAGTTGTAAGGAACAAAGATGGTGAAATCGGGATTTGGTATCGAGAACACATTTGTTCCTAAAGTAGGAGGTGTTGTTCCTAACATAGTGATTGTATCTAGAATACTGCAATAGTTAAAAGCAGAATTTCCTATTGAAGTTACCGAATTTCCAAGAGTTATAGAAGTTAGGTGATTGCAACCAATAAAAGCAGCCCTACCTATTGTGGTTACGGAATTGGGAATAGTCAGGCCCGTCAAGCCGGAGCAATATCCGAAAGCATAATCGCCAATTGTAATCACGGAATTGGGAATGGTCAGTGAGCCTTTAAAACCACTGCAATCATTGAAAGCATCATAACCTATAGCAGTCACAGAATTGGGGATTGTTGTGTTTTTGCAACCGATAATCAATTCATTCGTACTTGATTTGATGATTGCATTGCAACTGTCACGAGAATCATAAACGATATTGCCTGATTCTACTATGATAGCCTTAAAACTCCTACACCCATAAAAAGCGCTACCTATTGACCTTACTGAATGGGAAATCCTCAGTGTGTCAGAAAAGCCATAGCATAGTGAAAAAGCACCGGCTTCAATAGTAGTCACTGAGTTTGGAATAGTCAGGTTGCCAGTAAAGCCACTACACATACTAAAAGTTCCATAGCTTATTGTAGTCACAGAATTCGAAATAGTCAAACCTCCAGTAAAACCATTACACATTTTGAAAGCTTCATTGCCTATCCAAGTCACAGAATTTGGAATTACCAACTCTCCAGTGAATCGCATATAGCCTGCTACATATTCACCTTCGTCATTAGTCCCTTCGTATCCACTAAAAGCCCTTTCGCCTATAGTAGTAACAGAATTACCGATAGTCAAACTTCCTCTAAAGCCAGTGCACCGATAGAAAGCCTCCACTCCTATAGTAGTAACAGAATTTCCAATGGTTAAATCTCCCGTGAAACCGCTGCAACCTTCGAATGCATGGTCGCCTATCGTGGTCACGGAATTGGGGATGATCAGACTGCCCGTCAAACCATTGCAACCATAAAAAGCATTTTCTCCTATTTTAGTCACAGAATTGGGTATGGTTATGTTGCCAGTCAAACTGGAGCAACCATAAAATGTTTCATCTTCAATGGAGGTCAGCAAATTGGGTATTTCTATGGAAGCAAGGCTAGTGCATTCATAAAACGCACCTCTTCCAATGGTAGTTACGGAATTGGGTATCACTATGGAAGTAAGGCTAGTGCAATAACCAAACGCAAAATCTCCAATGGAAACCAAAGTGTACACATCGTGTTGCATTCCATAACCATCATCATGCTCAAGGACAACAGTATTAGTCAAAGTTAAATTGACAAAATCATATTCATTTCCTCCACAATAGCCAGGTGAAATCACCGCAACACAAGAGGGATTATCCATAAGAATTCCATAAAACAGACCATCTTCCGCAAAAAAACAGTCTTGATACTGGCCTTTCGCCATCCCCGCCGCACTCAACAGCAGGACAAGCAGGACGCTGCGCAACGCCCTTTTCAATTGTAATTCTTTAATTTTCATATTTATTCGATTAATGATTAGACTTTCGTTTTAAGATCGCAAAAATAACAACAAAAGCGATTGCTCTGGAAGAGAAAGAAACAAATCTTTCGTGATTCTTGTTTTGAACCTGAATCTTCAGTTTTTATCTACTCATATTTCTATGTATTTTACACGAATCTTCAGAAATTCAATTCATGAAAACTAACTGCGTAATCTCCGATTTCGTGGTAACTATATGGAAATTTATGTTTTCTTTTCAACACGAAAAAGGCCACCTCCTGCGAGATGACCTTTGTAAATTGCCCTGATGGGAAACAGCTTATGGCTCTGCTCTTGTGAAAATGACGGTCTCGCCTTCGCCCTCGGCCTTCACAAACACACCCGTGCAAGGTGGAATAGGCGTAGATGCCGACACCGCCACGGGATTGATACCAGTGCCATCTTCGTTCATCACATAGTAGTCTCTATTGATGTATGCATTACAAGGGAAGGGATTACCCACAAGGTTCCAGCCTGCGTTGGCTTTCCCAGCATCATAATCGAGGTTCACCACCTTGGTCTCATCCTCGTTGAACTCGCCTCCAATTATCAGATTCAAATCCACGGCTGTGGCATACAGATAACCCCTTCCGTTGACGAGATTGAAACTATCAACTTTGTAGTTCCGCCATTCCCCGCCTTCTATGGATTGGTCATACTGATATAGGTCGTAATCATGGTCTTCGGAAAGCATATTAAGCACCGCTGCGGGATCGATGTCCTCTGCCAAAGGCACGGCTATGAGATTCCATTTGTCGTTGCTTGTGCTACTGGCATAGCCGATGATACTCGGAGCGAACATCGGCTTGATGTATTGCTCGTAATAACTCCAGTTGTTGGCGGTTTTGTAAGTATTCAAGGATGCCTTGGGAACGAAGATGGTAAAACCAGGATTTGACGATGAGAAACCTGGCCCCCACTCTCCCTCTAATGTTGGAGGTGTTGTTCCTAACATAGTGATCGTAGTAGGATTACTGCCTTCAAAGGCATATTCACCTATTGAAGATACGGAATTGCCAATAATTATAGAGGTCAAGCCGCTACAACCCATAAAAGCCCTATCGCCTACTAAAGTCACAGGGTTGGGAATCGTAACCGATGTTAGACTGCTGCAATAAAAAAAAGCCTTTTCACCTATCGAAGTCACAGAATTGGGAATCGTAACCGAAGTTATACTGACGCAACTAGAAAAAGTATATTGCCCAATTGAAGTTAAAGCCTCGGGAATTACCAATTGGGTTACCAACTCATTTCCAATATATAAGCTATAACCATTATCATAATAAGCGACTACCGCTCCTTCAAATGCTATCGCACACCATTGAACAATATCCCCTTCATAATACACTGAAAACTCATCGCAAGCACTAAAAGCCCCATCGCCTATCGTGGTCACAGAATTTGGAATAGTAACAAAAGTTATACCGCAACAAAAAGAAAAAGCACCTTCACCTATTGCAGTCACGGAACTTGGAATGGTGACTGAAGTTAAGTTTTCGCAGGCCATAAACGCCTGTTGCCCAATGGAAGCCACAGTATTCGGGATAACAAGATCTCCAGTAAGGCTACCGCAATTAGCAAAAGAGTTTGGTCCTATGGTACTTATTGTTTCAGATGTATCCAAAGAGGTTAACAACTCATTTCCCATATACAGATTATAACCATAAGGGAATGGACACGTTCCATCTTCCCCACCAAATGATATACCACACCATTGAGCAATGTTTCCTGTGTAATATACAGATGTGAGATTAGTGCAATATGCGAAAGACTCAGAGGCTATACTAATCACGGAACTCGGAATGGTAACCGAAGTTAATTCAGACTCATCATCATAATAACTAAAACACTCCCCTATATATAACATTGAAGGTGGGAAAACTATTGATGTTATTTCTGTGCAATACTCAAAAGCCAGTCCAGCTATGCCTTTCGTTCCCATAGGAATCTCCAAGTCACCTGTAGGTTTTTCTCCCTTATATCCCAAGCACCAGCCATCCAAATACAAGATGCCATTGGGCTGGTTGTCGTACCAACCTGTATTTTTAAATGCATCAGATCCAATCACGGTCACAGAATTAGGGATAGAGATAGAATATAGTTCATGATCGTAAAGAAATGCAAGACCGCCGATGACAGTTAAAGAGTTCGAATTAGGGAAAGTCACGGAACTTAATCTACTACAACCACAGAAGGCGGCGCCTCCAATTATGGATACCGAGTTTCCTAAAGTCAGGCTAACAATTTCGCTACAACCATTAAAAGCATCACCGCCTATCTCGGTCACAGAGTTCCCAATGATTAGACTCCCCGTGAACCCCCAACAAATAGCAAATGCACTACTACCAATCGTGGTCACGGAATTTGGGATGGTCAGACTGCCAGTGAAGCCTGTACAAGACTCGAAAGCCTTAGCACCAATCGTTTCAACAGAATTGCCGATGGTCAAACTGCCAGTAAAACCGCTGCATCGCTGGAAAGCATAATCGCCTATAACAGTTACTGAATACGATATTCCATTGTAAGTAACAGACCCAGGAATTACAAGCGAACCCGAAGCGGAAACACCTTGGGCAAGTCCTCTAACGGTTACAGTAGTGCCATCATCATTGATTGAATAACGCAGGTTACCTTCCGTAAAATTTTGCGCATACATTTTCCCCATCCCCGCTGAATAAAGCAGCAGAACAAGCAGGATGCCACGCAACACCCTTTTCAATTGTAAATCTTTAATATTCATATTTATTCGATTAATGATTAGCCTTTCGTTTTGAGATTGCAAAAATAACAAGAAAAGCGATTGTTTTGGAAGAGAAAGAAACAAATCTTTTGTGAATCTTATTTTCAACACAAATAACCATAAATGAATCACAAAATCGCAGATTAGCTCCGCCGAAACGCTTTGCATTCGACGTAGTCAATCGGAGATTTCGAAGAAGCCAATTATCAGAAATCTTTATGGAAATACATGGCTAATTCATGGAAATCCATGTTGACAACGAACTTCTCCAGCGCTACTCGGCGGATTGATGATTGGAAGATGACCGCGTCTTAACCCTATGCACCCATCTTTCCAACTCACCTAACCACAAAATCAGCGACGTACCCAAGATTATCATTATCCACTCGCTCAACGGCAAAGGCACCACACTGAACATCTCGCCGCCGAAAGTGACGATAAACACTTGGCCAAGCGCTATTATTAAAATGGTGGCACCAAAACCACGCCTTATGTCCTTGTCGAACAAGCCTTTAAATGCGGAATCCATAGTATGATAGGCCTTAGCATTGAAGATGTTCCAAAACTGCATGAACACAAAAATGGTGAAGAGCAACGACAGCTCCTTTGGCGTAAACTCACCACCCACATGGTGGAAGTTGAAATAGCTGGAACAGTAATCAAGGAAAGAGAACTCGGCCATGGAATCCACGCCATAATGCATAAAGTATTGGATGAACCCAAACAACACCGCGACAAACAACAAGCCTACTCCGAAAATGCGCCTTGCCATATCCTTGGTGATAATGAAGGCATCGCGCGAACGAGGTTTGTCATTCAACACGCTGCGGTCGGGCGGCAATGAAGCCAAGGCCATGGCAGCGAAGGTGTCCATGATGAGGTTGATCCACAGCATCTGGGTCACCGTGAGTGGCGATGAGGTACCCATCACTGCGCCCAACAACACGATAAGGCATGCCGCCACGTTGATGGTCATCTGGAACAGGATAAAGCGCTGAATGTTAAGGTACAACGAACGTCCCCACATCACAGCACGGGCAATGCTCTTGAACGAATTATCCAAAATAGTGATGTCGCTGGCTTCCTTCGCCACCGAAGTGCCGTCGCCCATCGAAAGGCCAATTTGGGCTTGGTTCAAGGCTGGAGCGTCGTTGGTACCGTCGCCCGTCACGGCCACCACCTCTCCCCTTTCCTGTAACAGGCGCACAAGGCGTTCCTTGTCGGAAGGTCGGGCACGTGACATAATCTTAAGGTCGCCCACACGCTCACGCAGTTCATCGTCGCTCAACAAGTTAAACTCCTTGCCCGTAATCATCTGTCGTTCAGGGTCGTCATCTTCTTTCCACAATCCCACCTGACGTCCGATTTCTCGTGCCGTGCCAGGCGTGTCGCCCGTCACAATCTTGATGCTGATACCCGCATTGAGGCAGTCCATCACTGAGTCGGCGACGTCATCGCGGATGGGGTCGATGATGCCGACAATGCCCAAGAAGCACAAGTCTTCCATTTGCAGCTTGCCGTTCTCAAACACCGTTTCCATCTCCTTTTCCGTGATGTGCTTGTAGGCAAAGCCCAAAGTACGCATGGCCTTGTTTTGGTATTCCAACAGCTTGCGATCCACCTCCTCGCGCACCCAATGAATGCCCGACTCGCCATCAAGTTTCTTCACCGTTGCGCAACGCTTTATCAGAATCTCAGGCGCACCTTTCACATACAACATATACTCACCCGAAAATGGCGTTTCGACCACTGTGGCCATGTATTTGTATTTCGTTGTAAACGGTAATTGCTTGACAATCTTTGCATTATCACGTATTCTAACAAAGTCGACGTTATTGTCGAAAAGCCAAAGCAACAGGGCACCTTCGGTAGGATTGCCAATCACTTTCACCTTCTTTTGGTCACTATAATCCAAAAACGCCGTTGAGTTGACCGCAATGCCTTCGGCCATTAGATGCGCCACCTCGGAATCATCGAGCTGACCATCCCTCAAACCATAGATGAGGCAGTCGCCAAGACTCATGCGGTTTTTGGTCAACGTACCCGTCTTGTCTGAGCAAATCACCGTGGCCGCACCCATAGTTTCGCAGGCATGCATCTTGCGCACCAAGTTGTTGGTTTCCAACATCCTCTTCATGCTCAATGCCAAACTCAGCGTCACACTCATAGGCAAGCCCTCAGGCACAGCCACCACAATCAACGTGACGGCAATCATCAGCGTATTCAGGAAATAACGCGCCATGTCCATCCAATCGAAAGGCACATCGTCGCGATAGATGAAATACATCATTAGGCGAAGCACCACGATGAGACCGGCAATGACATAACTTGCAATGGTGACACCTTTACCGAGCTTGTCAAGTTGCTCATTCAGAGGCGTCTTCACTTGATTGTCGATTTGTGCGCCACGATACACCTTGCCCCATTCCGTGGCGTCGCCGACCTTCTCGACCACAAAAATGCCATGACCTTCCATCACAGCACTGCCACGACAGATGTAATTGGACGGATAGGTGGCATCTGGCTTGAATTCCGATTCATCTGTGGTCTTTGAGCACGACGGTTCGCCCGTCAGGTCCGACTCATTCACCCTCAGCGCAATAGCCTCTTTCAACGTACCGTCAGCGGGCACTTCATCACCCGTTTCAATCACCACGGTATCACCCACCACCACATCCTTGCGCTCAATGCGATTAATCAACCCGTTACGATACACAGTCACCGGCTTTTCGTCTTCCGCCTGGTTCAAGATGTCGAATTTCTTGTTGGCACTCACCTCAAAGACAAAGCCCACCGTGGTGGCCAACATCACGGCCACGAAAATGCCCAAAGGCTCCAAGAGCACCGACGTGCCTGCTGCAACGGTAAACAATTGGTACAGCGACACGGCCACCGACAACAATAAGGCAATCAGCAGGATACGTATGATAGGATCGGAAAACTTTTCCAAAAACTGTTTCCACAAAGGATCTTTTTGGGGCGGGGTCAACACGTTGTCACCATATTTCTGGCGACTTTTCTCCACTTCAGCATCGGTCAACCCATTTTTATAATCTCTCGCCATTTTAAAGCAAATTTACTCGTTTATCAATTTTTGTTTATTTTTGCATGAAAAAATTGGGGCAAAAATACGACCTCAGACCAAACAAAAAAGAGGTTGCAAGGTTACAACCCAAAATTTAATAGGGTAACTAAATGAAATTCAAGGAACAACATAAAACGGCTTTGGCGAAAGTGCTTTCCGACTTGGTGCAATGCGACGGCATCGTCAACCAAGGCGAAATCGACTTCCTGCAACAGGTCTATGCCCTTTTCAACATCACCTTGACCAGCCGGAAGAAAGCGACCAACATCAGCCTTTCAGAAGCGGTTACCATTTTGAAAAGCCTTGGAAACCAAGAAAAAATAGCGATTTTGAGGATGTTTCAAAGTCTCTCCCTGTCCGATGATTCCCTCGACCACACCGAGTCGCTGCTGATTACCTCCGTTATCTTGTCCATCGGCATCGATTTGCCTGAAACACAAGGACTCAACACCGCTTTCGTGTCCATCCCCGACCTCAGTTTCGACACGCGAAATGCCGTTCTCTATCTTGAACCCGCTTTCGACAAAAAAACCAATGCCAGCATCAACCGAGACTACGAAGCCATCTGCAAGTTGCTGCGAAAGTCGCAACGCGAATTCTTCTTCCTTCCGAAAGTCGTCAGCGACCTGAAAAGCAAGAAAAAAACCTTCCGCAACGCGCTCAGCTACATCGAGCCCACCCTCACTGAAGACCAGCTCGACCACATCGACGGACAACTACCCCAATTGGACAGCGTCTTTCTCTCCAAGGAAATATTTCTCAACTACCTCAATGCCAACGGACTAAAAATCAGCAAGCCCTCTTTTTTCCTCAAAATCGGAAACATGAAGCCTGGCATCTACCAAGACTTTCTTATCATCGAAACGGGAAACGACCCCTTGCAAACCTTGGAAAGACTGGTCCAATTGAACACCAACATCCTGAAAATCAATCCACCAATTAGCAACGCAAAAGAGGAAGCCTTCGTCAAAAAATTGGCCTTGAAACCCGAGACAAACGCCAAAGAGGAACTCAACTACATGGGATTCCACAAGATTATACTTGACATCTTGTTGAAATACAACGGACTGCACGAAGTCAGCCGTCTTTTCATCACCCGAAAAGGCGACATCATCCTTTCCGACCGCAACAACACCGAGGTAAAGATGCCAGCGCTGTGCAAAGCCCTTTACATCTTCTTCCTGCTTCATGAGGACGGCCTGTCGCTGAACTACCTTAACGACCACAAGGAAGAGCTTTACAACATTTACAGCCACATCTCGACATACGGCGACGAAGAGCTGCTCAGGAAAGCCATCGACAACCTTACCAACTTCATCGGCTCCACCATGAACGCCAATCTCTCGCGCATCCGCAAGGCTTTCCGCGACATCTTGGGCGACGAGGCCAACCTCTACCTCATCAAAGGCGAAAAAGGTGGACGAAAAATCATCCACCTTGACCGCAGCCTCGTGGTCTTCGAAGACCGGGAGGCGTTTTCTTGAAGGTATGTCTAACTTGCCAAAAGGTGTTACAGGCCTCAACAGGTATGTCATCCCTACGCTGGCTGGTGGGCAAAGGCATGGGATCTATAGCTGTTGAGGCCGTTAGCTAAGGTCTTTGCCTTTTGAGCCGCCTCCTATAGATTTTTCTTGTCGTCCCGCTACCCATAGATTCCATCCTACCCACATACCAACGCAGGAATGACATGTGTAGCGGGGTTATGACTTAGCAAACTACAGAAAAGCGAGTGTATCTATGCCTTATGCGTTCTGTCCACCCAACAGGAAGGTGACATCGGAATTCGGCTCGATTTCAACCGTTTCCTTGCCATAACGCATCACAACCATCTTCTTGCCGCCTTTCAGCCACATGTTGTTGTCAGTCACCCAAAGTGCTGTAGCCTCACGCAGACCCACCACCGTCATATCTTGATTGACAGCAAGATACTCATTGATACGGTCCTGACGCGTCTCGCCACCATGCTTGATCATCTTGTCGATTTCGGGATGCGGGTCGAGATAATGCGGGTTGATTTGGAAGGGCACCAAGTTGAGGCAATTGAAAGAAGCCGGTTGCACGATGGGCATGTCGTTGGTGGTGCACAATGTCGGGCAAGCCACATTTGAACCAGCGCTCCAGCCCATGTAAGGCACACCAGCAAGGGCGCGGTTACGGATGGCTTCCATCAAGCCATAACGGTGCATCTCGGCCACGAGATGGAAGGTGTTGCCGCCGCCAACCACAATGCAGTCGGCCTCGTTGACGGCCTTCACCTTGTCGTCGAAATGATGCACGGAAGTGAAGTTCTCCAGGCCGAACTTGGTACGGAACACGTTCTTCACCTTGGCCTCGTAGGCATCGTAGCTCTCAGGATAAACCATGCCGCCGATGTTGACGCCTGCGAAAGGCACGAAGATGATACGGCTATCCTTATTAATATGGTTCTGCAAGCAGAAAAGCTCGATTTGGGTCGTGGCCCAAGCCAGATAATTCTCTCCGAAATTGGTAGAGTTGCTAATCAGTAATATTCTCATGATGTAAAATATTGGTTAACGATGGCGCAAAGATAGCAAAAAAGCAATTGCAAGCGCAGTAAGTCACAGAAATCGCATGATTCAAATCAAAAAATATTCAACTGATTGTCAAATAATTGCAAAAATAAACAAAAAATTTCCCGAAATTTTGCTTGCGTGAATAAAAAAAGCTGTACTTTTGCAGTGTCAAAAACGACTGGACTAGTAGCTCAATTGGATAGAGTCCCTGACTACGGATCAGGCGGTTGTGGGTTCGACTCCCGCCTAGTTCACAAAGGTTCCACGAAACGAACCTTTTTTTTGGCCCATTCGACTAGCGGTTAGGTCGTAAGTTTCTCACACTTAAAACAGCGGTTCGATTCCGCTATGGGCTACGGAAAATTCAAACAAACCCAATTGATAATCAATCAGTTGGGTTTTTCATTTTCTTCGCCGTGTCAACCGCGTGTCAACCAAATTCATAATTGTTGTCACTCCAGCTGTTAATAATTGACCAATTTTTTCATTATTTTCATCACCGTTGACACGTATAAACAGGCGTTCGATTCCCGAAGAAATCATCAAGATGATATTTATTGTGCATGATTATTCAACATAGTAAAAGCCGTTTTACGGCAATTGCCTTACCAAAAAAACCTTCGTCCAATAGAAGAACGCCTCCGGATTTATTTTCTTAAGCTTGTTCAATTTATTGGGCCACTCTCCGATATTAGACATGTCGATCGTATCAACAGGATCACCTGCGTATTTTTCAACCCTCATTACCCCATGTTGCAGCAATGTTGCCAAATAAGCAGCCTTAGCAGCATCCACGATGGCATTTTCGATATAATACGACGAGTTGTAAATGTATGGCTTGAACCTATTGATGCCGTCCTGAAGCATGGCAAACTTGTCCTGGTCAAAAAAGCCTCTTGTACAGATGTTCAAAGCCGTGTTCTTGATGTCGTCATAGATAACGGAAACATCAATTGGCAAGCCTCTGTATCCCAACTCTATTTCTCCAATGTTTTTAAACGACTGGGCTGTTACGGTAAGGTCGTCGACTTTGTCAAATAGCCTGCCTATGTCATATAGTTGCTTGATGATTTCCAAAGAACTCGATTTCCCGTTCTTGAAGTATGGTACGCCCGTCGTTTCCGGCGCAAATGCCGTCAGCTTGTCGCCCAAGATGTCTCCCTCTGAAGGCACACGCACTTGTCTCTTCCCTCCTTCTGTTTCGATGAACGGGCACTCTATCTCTATTTCCTTGACTTGAACGTAATGGCAGTCTTCATAAAGGACATCCAACAAAATGAACGATTCCTCATCCCTGGCTCCTTTGTACGCTACTTGATAGAAAAACTTGGAGTGACTCTTGGGAACATTCTTTCCAGCTTGCTGCCGTTCAACCATTTCATAGCGGATAAAACCGCTTTGGCTTAAATCTTTTAGGTAGTCTTCTATCTGAGTGCCAGGCGGGCACATGATGTCGATGTCAATGGAAAGACGGTTGGTGGCTTCCCCAAGAATCAGCATAAGGCTCGTTCCACCTTTGAAATGGAAAGGGCAACCCGATTGAGCCAACATGTCAAGTAGCGAAAGGGCATGAATGACCTTCTCAATTAGATTCTTGTCATGGCATCCGAGTTCTTGCGACTTTTTCTCAATCCATTCTTGTGTATAACATTTTGCAGAAATCATTGTACATTAAAGTTTTGAGGGTCAACATTCCTTCTCTTTGCATATCTTTTCAGACGGCTTTCGTTGATGTCGTACAACGACCTGGCATTTTCAAAGATGTATGTTTCCTCAACGCCTTGGACAAAGTAATAATCTTCGTCTTTGCGCATATCAACCAATAGTTTCTCCAATGTTGGCACCTTAAAACCCTCTTTCTGTGTTAATGGTGATTCGGTGACTAATGACTTGACAATCACTACGGGTTTACCCAAATCAATATAGTCCCTGGTCATTTCCATAGTTGGGCTCATATACGCTTCATATCCATGTTCCTTACAGAGATGGAACACGGTTTCAACCGCCTCTCTTTCCACTTCCACATAACTGGCTCTGTCATAAAACACATGATGTTGAAGCGGTGCCAATGTCTCTCCATTGTATACACAATAAGAAACCAATGGCATTGCTTTTTGGAGCAAATTGGCAAGAGTCTTTTCTTGTTCTGTAAGAACGACTTCAAAAGGTGATGAAAAAGACCTTTTGGAATAAACGCCTTTCGCCTTTCTTTCCAATTCTCCTTGTTTGACCAGACGCGAAAGAATGCACAACACGGTAAAACGTTTTGTTCCATCATGTGCTTTCACGATTTCATCAACGCCAAAGCCGTCATGCCATTCCGCATACTCCATTATTTGTTTTGCTATAGACATCTTCACCCGTAGATTGATTGCGCTGCAAAAATAAATATAATTTCGGCAATAAACGCACTTTTTTGCCAAAATTATAAGAAATTACACTTCTAAAACAATATAAGTTTTTCAAAACCCCACACTGCGCCTGACAAAATGATACTCCACATAATGCTCAGATTTCCATCCATTCAACATTGCCAGTACACCGAAGTTGCGCGCATCCAACCTCTCAGCGATCTCATTTGGTTAAGATTGTTTTTGATACATTATAATCTATGATTGGACTTAATAGCTTCAGTCCAGCTTGTTTTTTCAATTTGTTGCAAACGCCCCCATATAGAAACAAAAAAAGCGGCCAGAAGCCGCTAGTTTCGTGGGGGTTGTCTATCCTGTTCATGGCTCATAAGTTTTAATGGGTGAATGACTCCGTTAGTTTTCATTTTTTGGGCATTAGTCCTTGTGTTTATCCCAGTCCGTGGTCAGGATCACGATCAAGAGCTCGAGGGCTGCCACAACAATGTTCTTAGTGTTCGTCATATTATTACACCTCCTTCCTTCGGTCATTTTCTTTTCATTTGCGTAGCAAAAATATAACGAATCAGTGCAACCTAATTGCACAATTAAGCAAATTGCATTATTCGTATAAAAATACAATTGCTTTAATGACATCGGCTTTTTCAAGCAATGAAGAAATCCTTACACAAATGCACGGTGTGCTTTGCTCGAGTTATGGCTGTATAGAACCATTGGTACTTGTTTTTAGTCGGCTTCAATGTAATGTTGCGTGGCATCTGAATAAAGACTGACTCCCATTCACCGCCTTGTGCTTTATGACAGGTAACGGCATAACCATAGTTGCATCGGAGTGCATTGAGATATGGATCTTCTCGCATAGCCTTTTCAAAGTCTTTTGGGGTTCTCCTCTGGTCTATGCCTTTTCGTTTCATCCGCAAAATGAAATCCAAGAATAGGCCCGACTGTTGACGCGAATCTAGGTTGACCTGCTTCATTTCGAGTGGGTTCTCCAAAAGCATTGTAGAATAGATTTTTTGCGTGAACAATTCCTTCACCTTGATTTCACGGAACATCAATGTGGTATGGTAGCCGTCAGGGGTCATCACATCACGAAAAGCACGCTCCGTTTCCGACCTTATCTCCACCACTTCCACCATATCGCCATTCATCAGCCCGGTCGTCATTTGGTTTTGGACCACCATCAGCAAATCCCCTTGTTTCACGCTCCCGTTGAAGCCCAGGGCGTTACGGATGCAGCCCGACATCTCCGAGCATTTTGCATTGCTGTTGCAGATAAAGATGGAGTGGTTGTAGCCGTGTTGCCTGATGCAATCCAAATACAAATCTTCCATCTCTGCAAGGTCGGCATGGATTTCAAAGTCCTTGTATTGCGACATCCTAAGAGGAGCGCCCCAATAGTTACCACGAGGATAGGCCGACTCAAATTCTGGAGCGTTGGCCCAAAGCTTGCGGATATAGGCTCCGGCCGCAATAATGGAATTGTCCTGGCGCATGATTTCAGTCAAGACACCTTGTTGGGCATGAAGCCCGAAACAGTTCTCAAAATAGTCAGTCGAAAGGGCTGGCGACATACTCCCCAAGACAGGTGGCAGCTGACACGGGTCGCCAACAAAGATGAATTTCGACTTGTCGAGCGTGTCGTAAGCGAGCAGTTCGGTGAGCACCTTGCCGTTGCCGAACTGGGCTTGCACGACATCCTTTTGCTCGAAGTCGGACACCATGGAAGCCTCGTCTATGATATAGACCATGGCGTCGCGGTCGTCGTTGGAGAGGACGGAAGGCTCAAACACCAAAAACAACTGCCCTGTGGTTTCAATGGATGCCGACTTGGGGTCAAGGTCCGACACGTCCTTGTTGAAGTCCGAGAACTTGTAGATCATGCTGTGGATGGTGGAGGCATGGCAGTCGGTGTGGTTCGACAAGATCTTGGCGGCGCGGCCTGTCGTGGAAAGCAGGGTGAAGCCCTGTTTGCGCTTCTGCATTTCTTCTATCAAAAAGCGCATGAGGGTGGTCTTGCCTGTTCCCGCATAACCTTTAAGGATGAAGATGCGGTCGTTAGAGTCAAACACAAAGTCTGTCATCCGTTTGAGCACTCTTTTCTGGCTGTCAATTAAGGTAACGCAGGGTTTATTATCCATTTTTACATCTATAATTGCCGTTTGCAAAATTACAAAAAAAGGCTCTGATTCTTCAACCATTTCAAAAATCACTATTTTTGCAGAAAAAAGCAAGATGCATGATTTTGATGTGACAATATTAGGATGTTCCAGCGCAATGCCAACAAAGAAACATTTTGCATCCTCTCAAATTGTTAGAAAGAACGGCTCATTATATATGATTGATTGCGCGGAAGGTACCCAAATACAATTCTTTAAAATGGGTTTTCGTCCTTCGCGATTGAACCATATTTTTATCAGCCACACTCATGGCGATCATTGTTTAGGCTTGATAGGCTTGTTGTCCACTTTTTCTTTATCGAATAGAACTGCTGAAATCAATGTTTATGCACCTAAAGATTTTGAATCAATGTTGTTTTCTCAGATTGAGTTTTATTTGCCAAACGCATCTTTTCATGTAGTGTTTCATGCTCTCGACTTCACATCTGTTAATACAATACTGGAAGACAAAGATATTTGTGTACAAGCTTTCCTTCTTAATCATCGGGTGCCATGTTATGGTTTTTTGTTTTATGAGAAAAAAAAGGGTAATAGAATCAATAAAACTAGCATAGAGCGCTATAATATTCCAATCAAAGCAATGGCTGGTATAAAAGAAGGAGATGATCTTGTATGCTCCGATGGAAAAGTAATCCCTAATTCAGAATTAACCATCCCTGCCTTTCCGCCTCGAAAATATGCGTATTGCAGCGATACAAAACCTGTAATGTCGTTATCAGACACTCTACAAGGAGTAGATCTTCTTTATCACGACTCTACATATATTGACACAGATGAGGAACTGGCAATTGCTACTGGTCACTCAACGGCAAGTCAAGCAGCTACTTTTGCCAAACAATGTGGAGCCAAGAAACTAATTCTTGGACATTTCTCTTCTCGTTATAAAGACGAATCTGTTTTTCTTGATGACGCTCGAAGCATTTTTCCAGCATCTGTTTTAGCAGACGAAGGTCTTCGTTTCACCATTGATTAAATAAGGTATAATAGACAAAAATGGTTGGTGAGGTATAACGTAAATCACTGGCAATAAGATGTATAAAAGCGATAAAAAGCAGTTAGATGAAAGCGGTTTCATCAAATGATTATGGCAGATTCCATTATTGTCATTACAATTTACAAATATCACATGATTTCCAGCATATTACGCCATTGGGTTTTTTAAGGCATTGGAAGATAATCCTGCATATCACCAACCATTTTTGGCAACATTACCTTAAATAAAGGCGATAAGCATTATTTCCCCCACAATTATTAAAGTTTGGATTCAATTCAGAAATAAGCGCTCAAAAAATTAGTTATTGGGGAGAATTTGAAAAATATCGCTCCAATAATTGTTTTGTTCTGAATCCGCTATTCCTGTTTGCACTCCCATTCTTCTATAGTTCTTTTTATTTCTTCGCAATATTGGGTAGCAAGAGTGATTTGTTCTTGTGAGATAAATTCACGATTATTATGTGCCATCGGATTGCGTATATCAGCCAAATAGTTGAATTTTGCGGCCCAATCTTTCCTGTTACCAACGAAAACCTGTTGAAACCATTCACCCCAGGCAGGTGCCATAAAGACATTGTACATTTCTCTTGACATCGTGTAGTCTATGAGATTCTCACTTGCATTGGGGAAAACAGCCCGTGAACTCTTTCGTGTTCCTCTAACAAGTTCAAATTGTTTTGACCAGTTTTGACTACTTCCATATTTGGCAAAAATTTCCGTCTCCCAATCATCGGAGAATTTTTCTTTAATGTAAGTCTTGATAATTCTTCGAATGGATTTCTCCGTTTCTGTCCACAATGGCCAATAATCAATAGACTCCCAATGTTGCCTGTCGAAATAAACTGTGAAATAGTTGGAGAAACATATGTAAGACATCCCCGGTTCGTCAGCAGCTGGACCAATTAATCTGCCAAGAACCCTAACTTTTTCTTCATTATAAACTTTCTTTATAAACTGGTATTTGAGCAAACGTTCCTCTTCTAATTTTGTTACATTATACGCAGGCCCCAGAACCAATTGAATAGATTTATCGAGCAATCCTTCATTCGCGAGAGTGTCTTGGATTGTTCTAAACTGATGCCATAACTGAATCCGAATTTCTTCTATTTCATTAATGTTAGTAGAAAAGATATCGTGTCTGAAACAATAGTCATTGTACATGTCAAGAAGATAAGGATGGCAACCTATACAAAATTGAACATAATCCTTGAATTCTTGAGTAATTTCATTCGCAAAAGACAGCCTTTTCCAATAATCATCCATATCTTCCTTTGTGAACATACCAAGACGAATTTCACTAAACGTTCCATAAAAGTTAGAAATCGCACCATCTTTTGATTCAATTTCCTGAATAGTCTTTCGCGAACATGTAACAATGCAGATTTTTGTATCAGGTTTTGTGGAGATTTCTCTTAATATTTGAAAATCGGCAACAGAGAAAATGGACTGAACACTATCAAATTCATCTAGAATATAAACAACCTTATACCCCAATCTTTTAACTAGTTTGAAGAATTTCTGAACAAGGGGAATAATTACAGACTTGTCCTCAGTTTGTTGAAGCTCTGCAAGTATTATTGAAGAAATCTTATTGTATCGTTCGTCTTCGCAAATAAATTCCAGTTCTTCATGGATATAGGAAACGAATTGCTTATAAAATACTTCTGCCGAATCACAACTACCGACCTGAAAGAATATAGGCAAAGTCTTTTCTTCCAACAGAGAATCTTTCTTTACCATAATTGCTTGCCAAGCCAAACTCGACTTACCAATTCTTGGAAGTCCCATTATTGCCAAATTGCCATAGGCTTGACCTAGAACACGCTGTTGTATTTGCAGTAACTCGGCTTTACGCCCAATGAATCTTGATCCGCAAACTATTCCACCATAGTCTGCAACAGGGTTGTTCAATGATTGAGTAGCCATTCTTGAAAAAGTCTTACTTGAATACGATAATTATTTTCACCTTTCTGTTCAAGCACTTCTCTATCTATAAGATGCTTGATTATTTCTTGTTCTCGCTTTCTGTCACCAAGGATATTTATATCATCAATGCTGCAATAACCTATGTTTTTTGAACTTATGGAAATCTGCCTTAGGATCGCAAGGATTTCATCTTCCGGAAATTCTTGCAAATCTTCGGTTTCACCTGCACGAATTAAATTGTCAAACTTGTCTTCTTCTAAAGCCTGCTCTCCAATAACAAATGATTTCGCCACATCATTTACATCGGCTTCTGTCACTTTAATTGACTTATTTCTGTTCATATAGTCAACTAGTCTTGCGCAGAATATTTGAATATAGTATGGGTTTCGAGATGTGTATTCAATGATTCTTGAAACTGCATTACCGATATATCGCGATTCTCCGTTTTCATCCAATATGGGTTTTTCAATAAGTTCACGAGCAGGTTCTTCTTGCAGATATGTGAGCCGAATGTCTTGTATTACGCCAAACGCATTACGAGCATAGTCTTCTTTTTTAAATGAAGGTACAACATCTTGACCGACAAGAACCACAGAGAATTGGGACTTATCGTTTTGGGTGACTGCTTTCCATTGCTTCATTATAGACGATGAAATATGCTCTTTCTTTATCTCTGTATAAAGATAAGTAAACTCATCAATCATGACAACAAGATTTTTTCCCTCCCATCCTTCTGTAGCCTTACACGCACGTTTGAAACGAGTCATGTACTTTGTAAAAGTATTCAACGGGTTATCTACATCCTCTTTTTTGAAATCTTCAGCATTAGGAAACTGGATGTCAGGAATGACTCGCCCCTCAAACTCCAGATTTTCAAGTTCATCTTGAATAGAACAGAGAATCTTATGGTAGAATGACGCTTCGGTTAAGTTTTGTATAATATCACCCAAACTAAAGAAAACACAGAATGTTTTCCCTGTAGCCTCTAATTTTTCTTTTAGGTGAAGCATGACGGATGTCTTTCCGCATCTCTTTTGACCATAAATAATTATTTGTTTTGATGAGGATTTAATTATAGAATCGACAATACTAGTAATAAACTCTTCTCTGCCATAGAACATGGGAGAATTCAATGGAACGGGGCCTCCGTCTGCAATTGGGGCATACGGATTAACAATTGGTTTATAATCCTCTGGTGAATATAATTTAAGAGAAACTTGTGAGTTTTGTTCTCGCAAGTTTTCACCACTTTTGTATTTGCAATGGATAGTTATCGCGGTTGCTTTATTTCTAATTATTTCCTCACTTACCTTTATGAATAATTTGAAAATGGAAGATTCTCCACCATCAATTGCATTATACTGAAGCTGGGTTTCTGGCCGTTTTATAAAACTTATATCCTTATCTTCACCAATTTCAACATAAACTTCTTTTATGGGGGATGAATCCTTGTGGTTGGCAACAGAAACCTGAAGAGAAACCGTTCTGTCTTCATTTATCACCGTCTCTGTTGAAAGTAAGCTTAAGGTGATTTTAGGTTCACTCATAACAACAATATCGTCGAATGCATCTTTTAGCAACGCTCTCAATTTGTCCATTAATGGCAACATTGCTTCATAAGATAGTTTTGTTGGGCCGTTTATTATTTCATCAACAAATTGTTGTATTTGTCCATTTGCATTGTGAAAATTAGATTCTTTGTTACGATATCCAGAAGACTTTACAAACGACTCAAGTGCAGGAAGAATGAAATTGACTATCGTATTAATCCTATTCAAGTCTATCGAACAAATCCAATCTTCGCGATACTGACGAATGTTTTCCAATAATGCTGTTGCTTCTTCAATACTAGAACAATTACCTAGAGATATAATATTTGAAGTAAGCCGCTTCTGTTGATTTAATCTGTTTTCTCGTATTGAATTCCAAATATCAATAAATTCACTTTGTGAAATTTTCGTTTTTACATCTTTTTTACCAAAGTGACTCAATGCTATAATTGCCTTTTCTCGCCATGTACTATTTTTGTATAAGCGAGTAAAGAATTGGGCAAAAATAGTTCCATTATTAAGACACATTGTTAGAATACTGTCCCATGTTTTGTAGTCGTTCGCTTTAGGTAACAATAAAGGTAAAGTATTCTCCATATATCTAATACTATCTTTTGCAGAATCATTAATTAAATCTGTATAAGAGTGAACATGTGTTAGGAGATATAAAGCAATTTGTCTATTGTTCGAATCCCAACTTTCCTCCAATGCAAACGATTCACAATAGTAGAATCGAATTATATCCATCGGACTATTTTCAGATATGTGGCTTAGAGCCATGGCATTGCAATAGCGTGCCATGACTGTTCGTAATTTTATTTCTTCTGATGGTTCAAGTTCTTGCATCAACTTTCCCTCTGTAAGCAGGTATGTTGCACGCTCTTTGGCACGTGCTGAGCCTGCTTTATCAATTACACCTCTCACGTCTTTTAATGTAGACAAAGTGAAATTGCGTGACTCAAGGTCTTTTGTCTTAACACCAGCATATTCATCGTAGTTTTTTAGCGTCTGAAGGATGAAGGGACTCAATCCACCAGAAATGATATTGAACTCTGTTGCAGATACAAATGACTCAAATTGTTCGTTATCAGTAGTGTCAATATTCTTGATTAGTTCTTTTAGTTGTATAGCGGAAGCGTTCTTTGGATTGTAAGACAAGGCATCGTCAATTGCCTCTTCTGCCTCCTTTATCTTTTTCAAACGGATTAAAGCGAAAGCCTTTGTGTACAACAAAGCAGAACATTTGTTGCCATCATTTTGAATTTCAATGTCATCAAGAATTAACTCAATGATTTTTGTCGCTTTTTCGTATTCTCCTAATGGCAAATAGCAATTATGAAGCAAGAAATTCTGTGTTGTAATATTGTGTGACAATAGACCAATATAATCATCCAACAATTTCAATGCAAGACTCTTCCATGATTCTGCTTTAGCTTTATAGTCTGACTTGTACAATTGGACATACAATACGGCCAAATCCTTAACAGCACTATCCACCTTGTCTCTTTCCTTTATTGCCTGCAAGTAGTATTCTATTGCCTTTTCAAAGTCTTTTTTCAAAGAATACTGTTTGGCTTTAGAATAAGGGGTACCGTCAGAAGTGTATGTTGAATAGTGCTTTTGGACCTTTAGTTGTTTGGAAAGCCGTATTTTTGTTTCATTTGCGGTAAAGTTATCTGGATATATGTCTAATATATGTTCTAGGATATAAAGTGCTGTCGTTATTTTCCCTTTTTGTGCAACATCTTCGCTTAAAGTCAACAAGTCTTTTACTGTTCCGGACTTGTGAACACAAATCGCTTTATATCCTTCTAGGTTTGTTTTTTCAGTATATAGTACACCCTTATGAAGAGCAATCTGCAAATCTCCCACAACATCATTGAACGAAAAATAAATATGATGTCTGGACTTCGAATCAAATATAAAACCAAAATTCCTATCTTCCCTGAGACTCGTAATCACGCCGGTAGCGGGAACTGGCTTTAAATTATCAATTTCATGTTGTTCTTCTACCAAAGGAGCAAGAGCGTCGAAGCTATTGCCAATAGTAGACATTTTTTTTCTCGCCTCTTTTACCCCCTCAGCCTTCGGGGCAAATGGTGTCTGTTGTTTTGTCGTTTCTTTTTCCTTTGGGGATTTTGATATTTTTCTTTCACTCTTTAACTCTGGGTCAATTGTATAAAGTTTACTTAAAGGAATAACATCACCAGGCTTATAAGCAGGTATATAGTTTATTTTGGATTTATCTGACGTTGGCTCGTCTTTAATGTGTTCTGATATCTCTTCTTTTTTAATTATTGTTTCAACGTGATTCTCTTGAACAACCTCATTGTTTTGTGATAGTACAGTTTTTGGGGGAGACGCTTCTTCAAAAAATGAAATATCACTACCTTTGATCCCACATGTTCTTCCGTCATCGGTCTTTAACACAATGGAATCAGCACCGATGAATAGAATTTCACCAATAAATTCTCCATTAACACATGTGAGTTTTAATCTATCCCCTTTTTTATATGTCTCTTTAATATACTCAAACATAATACGAAATAATTTAAGTTCTCCGTTTATTTTGCCTACAAAAATACGGATAATGATTAAAACAATCACAACAAAGAAAGAAAAAATCATTGTTTTTTTGGTGAAGGGATAAAAAAACGCAATATGTGTGCAATGCATTTGCATAAACGAAAAAATTGTATTTTTGTCCTATTATTATTGCTGTTGTTCATAAGAATATTATTCTAAAATACTATGCCTATAAATAGAGATGCTTTTCTGCGTTATAGGGTACTTGACAAGTGCTTACGCAATCCAATCAAGCGTTATTGCATTGAAGATTTGATAGAAGTATGCAATGAGGAATTGAGTTTTAAAGACAAAGGAATCAGCCGACGAACTATATACTATGATATCGAATACATGAAAAGCTCCGATGGATGGGAAGCACCTATCGTTTCAGAACGTGAAGGACACAATGTGTACTACCACTATTCCGACCCTGACTTTTCCATCGAGAAGATGTCGCTTTCCGAAGCGCAGATGAAGCAAATGGAAGCCGCAATCAATTTATTAAATAGTGTAGAAGGGCTGCCCCAGTTTGAAGGACTACAAGACAGCTTCGCAAAACTGGGTTTGGTATCTCTGAATGCCAAAGCCAAACCTTGTTTTGGATTGGAACATAACGAATTTGTTGAAGGTCTTTCATATCTTACTCCTTTGTTCAACGCCATCCAATATGAGGTTGCACTGAAGATCAGCTACAAGCCATTTTATTCGGATGCTATGGATTTCGTCTTCCATCCACAGTTTTTGAAACAATATAACAATAGGTGGTTCGTCTTTGGCGTAAAAGAATCCCATAAAAACAAAATATGGAATCTTCCCCTTGACCGCATCCAAAATATCGAAGCCAAGAAGGAGTATCCATATATTAAATTAGAAATAGATTGGAACGACTATTTTTACGACATCATTGGCGTGACCAACCTTGAAAATGCACCGGTTGAGAGTATTCACTTCCTTGCTCATGGCAAGACTGCATGTTATATTTACACTAAACCATTACATGGTTCACAAGTCTCCAAATGGCTTGATGAAAAAACATTGGATATTACTCTCAATGTAAAAATCAACAAAGAACTTAAACGCAAATTGCTTTCTTATGCCCCTAACATAACCATTCTTGGGCCGCAGTCTTTAGTTGATGATCATAAAAATGCTTTGAAAAAGGCTCTGGAACAGTACCAATAAGACTTTCTTTTATTTATCATTTTAGCGCATCTCCCGCCTTCCCTGAAGCTCCATTGATAGGAGAGTACTAAAGCATCACCTTCCCATCCCGTCAAGGTGTTCCGCCCCCAGCGAAGCGTTTGTTTTGAGGCTTTCAGTGCTACACGCAAATTTCGAGGATTATCCCTTCCTCATTGTCTTTGCGAACATAATTATCAACCATGAATCCGTGTCAACGCCGTGTCAACAAAATCCTTTTTTTTGCACAATTATTATACTCTATCATTAGTCTCAAAAAACGAAGAGTTTTTTATAATAAATTGGTTTTCAATGTATTAAATGTAATCAAGTGAGCAATTATACTATTTATAGTGACGAATAGTGGTGCAGATTTCGATTCCGCTATGGGCTCTACAAAAACAATCCGCAACTTGCTGAAAATCAGGCTGCGGATTTTCTTTTGCCCCAAATTTGCCCCTTCCATTCAATCCCTTCCACCCTCACAAAGCCCGTCTCCTACAAAACAGCACAGCCTTCACACGCGAGGCCCTCTCGCGCAGGAACATGATGACTCGCCATCTGACGATGGTGGTGTTGGCCGCATTGTAGGCGATGGCGTCCAAGCCGTTGTGTTTGGCCATATAGAGGGAACGCTTGTTGTGGAACTCTTGCGAGATGATGGTCACCGAATCCACTTCATAAACCTCTTTTGCTCTCACAATGGATTCAATGGTATGAAACCCTTGTCCGTCGAGGATAAATATGCTATCGGGCACCCCTCTGGCGGCCAACGCCTCGCGCATCGCTTGTGGCTCGTCATAATCAGAGCCTTTCTTTGCCCCACTGATGAGGAATCGGTCGACTTTTCCAGCCTCATACAGTGCCACTGCCGCATCAATGCGATGGTTATAGAACATGTTGGCACCTCCCCTACGGCCTTTCGGGTTGGTTCCCAAAAGCAATCCCACCTTCCTGTGAGGGATTTCATCCACATCAGAATACATGCGCCCTTTTGAGGCGATGGACACAGAGATTTCGCAAACCGCGACGACTGCAAGTCCCAGTACCATTATCGCCACTATGACCCATAGAGCACGTTTTAGTGTTTTCATCGTTTTGGGCTTTCTTGGTATATATTTGCTTCATAAAAACGTTTTTTCTTTCATATTATTTGCCTATGCTTTGATTTTAGCACCACTTTTTCACTCCACCGCTGTCCGCATGGCCTGCATAATCGCTCCCCACACCATGGCTACATCGGCAAAGGGATGATGCGTGTACATTTGAATCCGTGTCAACGCCGTGTCAACCGATTTCCATAAACAAGAAAATCCCAGCCGAAGCCAGGATTTTCAAGAACCAAAAACCAAAATTTATGAAACCTTTTACTTGCAGCCAAATATCATGGCTACAGGTCTTTATGATAAGAACCGCTGCAAAAATACTATTATTTTTAATATCCACAATTACTTTTTCCCTAAAAATGGGCTTTTTTTCACTTATTGGAAAAACAATCTAATTATTTTATCCTTTCAATACAATTTGGCCATTCCATAAACGGGTAAAACGCTTTTTTTCGTCTTTTGTCTTGACAGAAATCGTTTTCTTCCCTATATTTGCAACTCGAAATTATAATAAAGCACCACTATGGAAAAAGCGATGGACAAACTCACCGAGATGATCATGGTCAACGATGGCCTCAACGAAACCGAAGCAAAAGCCAAACTCAACTTGATCTATATCAAGATGAACCAATCTGGAATCAAGAGCTTTAACGATGAATACATCGATTGGCTGATGACAGAAAAGAAGCTGAACTACAAGGCCATTTTGCAGACCCCCGACACTCAGCTTCACGACATTTTCGACACAGAATTCAAGCACTAATACCCTTCGTGCCGCATCTCGTACAGCTCGTCGAGATGGTTTTTCAGTCGACGCGCCATCGGACGGAAGGTATAATAGGTGATGGTGGCAGAAATAGGTGCCCCCACTAAAGGTACTACTTTGCCCACACCCTTGGCAAAACCTTCCTTTGTCAAGTTGATGCCAATCCATTGTGCTATCTTGATGGCATATTGCGCCATCAAGGTTTCAGAGATTTTTATTCCCGCATTCTTCGACACTTGAGCGACCACCTTGGTCAAGGCCTCAACAGCAAGTTTGTTGCCCATCATCGCGCCCACAAACAAAGTCATGATGTTCAAAGACTCATCATCGAGTTGCTTGTTGACATTAGTCAACGCAGGCCAACCGTAAAGGTAGATGAGTTTCTGCATCAATGAAAGGATGTGACCGTAAAACTGCGTGATATCGGCTGGGATGGAACCCGCCATCCACCAACCGCCCGGCAATCCCATGAGTGCCGAAGTGCCACAAACCATGGTCAGATGATATTTGATGCACTGGTTGGCCAACTTGTCGATTTCTTTCTTGCTCAGCACCTTCAACGGTGAGTCATCCAAAGCCGTCATCACTTCCATCGGGGTACAGAACTTGGAGAGTTCCTTGGTAAGGAATTCCTCACGGTTCACGTTCACGAACGGCAGGCGCAGGCTGGTTTCCAGCACCTTGTTCCAAAGGGTTACGCTTTTTTCTTGGTTTTCTTCTGCCATTTCTTTTCTGTTTTTAAAAGCAGGGGTTGAAACTGCCTGCTTATGATTCTTCGTCCCTACGGGGCTGGGTGGCTGCCACGATACTTCGACAAGCTCAGCAACCTAATGACCGCACTACAACTCTAAACTCTAAACTCTAAACTCTCAACTAATACCCATACTTCTCTTTCCATTTCTCCCGCAGGTTCTTGCGCAATTCACGCTCACGGGGATTATCTTGAGGCACATACAAAACCGTGCCAGAAATTTCAGTTGGCAGAAATTCTTGCTCCACGAAGTTGCCCTGATAGGCATGGGCATACTTGTAGCCATCGGAATAGCCCAGGTCTTTCATCAGCTTCGTCGGTGCATTGCGCAGGTGCAACGGCACGGGCAGGTCGCCCGTCTCGCGCACCAAAGCCTGTGCCGCGTCGATGGCAGCGACGGCAGCGTTGCTCTTGGGCGACGAGGCCAAATAGGTCACCGTCTGCGACAAGATGATGCGGCTCTCGGGCCAACCAATTTTGTTGACCGCATCGAAGCAGGCATTGGCGAGCAGCAAGGCATTGGGATTAGCATTGCCGATGTCCTCGGACGAGAGGATCAGCATACGGCGGGCGATAAATAAAGGGTCCTCCCCTGCCTCTATCATGCGAGCAAGGTAATACAAGGCCGCATTGGGGTCACTGCCACGCATCGACTTGATAAAGGCCGAAATAATGTCGTAGTGCATCTCCCCCAATTTGTCGTATTTCACTAAGTTGCTCTGGATGCAGTCGGTGGTGAAGTCGTTGGTGATAACGAGTTCCTCAGCGGACATGTCCATATCATTCAATGAGGTGACGACCAACTCAACGGCATTCAGCAGCTTGCGTCCATCGCCACCACTGATCTGCATCAACGCCTCAGGTTCCTTGACGGTGATTTTCTTACCGAAGTCGTATTCCAACGCCTTCACGGCCTTGTCCAAAAGGATTTCGAGGTCCTCTTTCTCCAGCGACTTGAGTACATACACCTGACAACGTGACAGCAAGGGCGAGATGACCTCAAACGAGGGATTCTCGGTCGTGGCGCCAATCAAAGTGACCAGGCCACGCTCCACGGCACCGAGCAACGAGTCCTGTTGCGACTTGCTGAAACGGTGGATTTCGTCTATAAATAAAATAGGTGCCTCGGGAGCCATGCGTGCGCGGTCGATGACCTCGCGTACTTCCTTCACGCCACTGCTGACCGCGCTCAACTGGAAGAACTGACGCTTTACCTGTTTGGAGATGATGTAGGCCAAAGTGGTTTTGCCCACACCTGGCGGTCCCCAGAAAATCATGGACGGCACACGCCCGCTTTCGATAGCACGGCGCAACACGGCGTTTTCGCCGATGATGTGCTTCTGCCCGATATAGTCGTCAAGCGTGGTCGGGCGCAGGCGTTCCGCTAATGGGATGGTGGATTGCATTGCTGGATTTATTTCTAATCGATACTACTTTTGAATTGGATTAAGACTTTTTCTCATCTCCCAACGTCTGTTGTAAAACCTAAATTATCCTATCATCACTCCTCTCAAGGTCTCCGTTTCTTTTCTTCCCTCACCATTCTTTGAATATTACCAAAGTTATAATACTCGTACAAAGCCTTTATTGCTGTATTAGGGAATGACCTTCTTAACAAATTCAAAGGCTCATTTTCCGATTCATTCAACCGTACATAAACGGAATCCACTTGCACTTCTTCCCATGACTCCGGCATTTCGATATTCAAAGGCGCCCAATCAGGTCCAACGCCAATTGGCCTATACATTAAATCATCTTCATGACCGATTATCGTAGCATTAAGGCACAACAGCTTGACATGTTTCAACCCTTCAATCTGTTCAAAGACATTGCCATTTTTTATATGAGCAACCCAACCGTCACCAGTATTGAAGTACCAAGCATTATCTAACGAGACATCAGCAAAATGTTGCAACAGATTACGCCGTTCTTCCTCGCTTATTTTTCCCTCTACCCTCAACTGCTCAATGTTTAAATCCCAAAACCATTCGGGGAAATACGGTTTTTCCCTAAAATCGATCTCAAGTTTTCGAATGGGAATGGTATCGAATTGGCGCAAAGCACTAGGAAGATTCTGAACAAAACGCAAGG
>JAEEGG010001497.1_pt1 | contig 63223 bp, 28 predicted proteins | sample 9134161 | NCBI WGS metagenome assembly JAEEGG01 (sample SAMN16246543, study PRJNA631951) | gut metagenome | biome: gut microbiome; feature: rumen; material: CR-attached | host: Bos | place: Iran: Karaj | collected 2018-10
AACACTCAGGGTCTCCAAAGGTGCAGGACAGACAGCAGTTCCCGATCATAAAACCGTATTTGTCGGCATTGTTCATATATGGCACGTGGTCACAGGTGAACGCGGGCTCGTTCCAGCCGTATCCAGAACCGTGTGCCGTGTAGTTGATCCAACCACATCCGGCGCTGATTTCTTGGCGGATGATCGATGCCTGGCTGGAGCAATCATACAGATGCTTGTACACCGTGGTGTAGTTGTGAGTGGTAGAGGTAGTGTTGATATAATTGTCAAAGATATAGTTAATCTGACCATTGAGGTGGGTGGGAGCCCAGGTGTCGTCGTTGCCGGCAATCAACACAGCCTTGCCTAAATATGACGGATCTGGCATGGTATATTGCTCGTACATCAAAGTCTTCTCTATCTGAGGAAGCAGTTGGTTGATGTTCTGGGCCGAGAAACGGCCGTAGTAGCAGTCTGGCAGATGGTCGCCGCTGGTCCAGGTGGCATAGTGCAAGTCCGTCTTGTGGTTCTGAGTGCCCGTGAAAACGGGTATCTGTTCCACATCGCCGATGAGCAGGACAAAGGTGGGTGCCGGATTCGCAGCCGTGGCATTGGTGTACTCGGACAGGATATAGTTCCTGATGGCCGTGGTCGTGGTGCCGGTGGCGCTCGTGTATGCGACTTCCACGAGGTAGCCGATACGCTTTTTCCAGTTGACGAAAGCCATCAGTTGCTCGTTGTTGGCGAACATATCGTGGGCGATGATCAGATACTTGACGGGGGTGATGTTGAACTCGTTGCGCGTGTCCATCGGGTTGATGACGGCCTCCTTGGCGGCGTGGAACAACGGGCTGTAGTATTTGTCCTTCATCTCCAAGGTGGCCGGGATGTTGGCATTCCAGTAGGTGATCTCCACCTCGATGCGGCTATAGACCCGGATCTTGTCCGTGACGGGGTTGTAGGCCACGGGACTCACCACCACACTGGCCAGGTTCACGTCACGCATGGTGCCGATCTTGTGGGCAGTGACCACCTCCGGCTGCGAAGTATAGAACGCATCGGTGCGATAGACAGCTTCGTTCTTGTTGAAGGGACGTTTTCCCGTATCGGACTTAGAACAGCTCTCTTGGCTGGGCATCACGGGATAAAGTACATTCAAGGCGGCGGCATCGTACTCCTCGTAGTCCGCCGACACAATCCGGACGTTGACCTCGTCGCACAAGGGGATCTCAATCAACTTGGTGAGTTCCGGCAGTGACGGGAAGCCCACCTTCGTGGAGTTGTCGTAGCCGTCCATAGAGAGGGAAGTATAGTGGGCGTCTCCGACGTTCACCACGCTGCTCTGCAGTTTGGGGGTGCTGAACTCGATGGAAAGCTTGCTCATCGTGTTCTGCCGGATGGTGTAGTTCTGTGCGCCCAGAAAGAGAACGCTAATCAGTAAAATACAGAATAATAATGTTTTTTTCATTTTTGTTACTTTTCTTTAGTATATAGCAATAATATGAGATTTTGGCCTAATAATGAGCTATCAACAAAATACACAAGTATTATTTTGCGACGAGACGGACAGATAAGCCATAGCACATTTTGCTGCCAAAGTCATTTATCTTTGCTCCTTCACGCGGATTCAAGCCAAGGGAATAGCCACTGTCCGAACCACTTCGGCTGGATGACCAGTATAAGCCGGCATAGTATCCTTTATCGTCAAATTTGACCAAGTCCCAATTGCAATCCCTATAACTTGCCGCGGGCAGGAATATGGACTTGCCATTAGGGCCAACCACCTTATAACCGCTATCACTCCATATCCATTTACATGAGTTTTTCAACTCTTCCAACTGCTCTCTGTTAGGAAGATTGTTTCCAAAGCTGCTCAACGCCTGCACAAAAGTGTAAAAACCTCCCTCTTCGTTCTTGTCTTTCCACAAAGTCCCGCTGGGAAGCCCCAAATCCACATATCCTTGCAGCTTAAGTTCGGCCTTTCGGTCCTGATTACTGGCGGTTTTCACTTGTTTTGCATCTGTTTGCGCGCTTAACGATAATGCCATCAGGCAGATCAAACTAAAAAATACAATTCTTTTCATGACTTTATGATTTTAAGGGTTAATAAATATGTTTCTTTATAAATTCAGATATTTCCGGAAAGCAAAAGTTTATTTCCAACAAAAAAAAATCAACATAAAATTAATTTTCAACAATCCCTTCTCATTCGTCAGAAATAACTATTTTTGCACCCGCAAAAATAACATTGAAATCACCCTTGTTCTTAACAACAATTCAACAAATAAACAAATAAACAATCCAACAATTCAACATGATTGTTTGTATCGCTGAAAAGCCAAGTGTTGCCAGAGAAATCGCCAATGTACTCGGTGCCAAGCAGTCGCACGACGGCTACATCGAGGGCAACGGCTATCAGGTGACCTGGACCTTCGGACACCTGTGTACGCTGAAGGAGCCGCACGACTACACCCCGATGTGGAAGCAGTGGGCGCTAAGCAGTCTGCCCATGGTGCCACCCAAGTTCGGCATCAAACTCATTGACAGTCCCTCCATCAAGAAACAGTTCGCTATCATTGAAGGATTGATGCAGAAAGCCGACCGCATCGTCAACTGCGGTGATGCCGGCCAGGAGGGAGAGTTGATACAACGCTGGGTGATGCAGAAGGCCCGCGCCAATTGTCCTGTGGATCGCCTTTGGATATCCTCACTGACAGAAGAGTCTATCCGTGAAGGATTTAAACAGCTCAAAGAGCAGTCCAACTACCAGCCATTGTACGAGGCGGGACTGTCGCGAGCCATTGGCGACTGGCTCTTGGGCATGAATGCCACCAGGCTCTATACCCTCAAGTATGGTAAAGACCGGCAGGTGCTCTCCATTGGCAGGGTGCAGACCCCTACCCTCGCCCTTATTGTGAAGCGATACCACGAAATCCAGAATTTTAAGCCCACCGCCTATTGGGTGCTGTCCACCGTGTATCGCGACACTATCTTCACCGCCACCAAGGGCAAATACCAGTCGGTGGAAGAAGGACAGAACGACTTGCAACGCATTATCGGCAAGGAATTTACTATCACCGACATCAGCACCAAGAAAGGCAAGGAAGCACCGCCAAGGCTATACGACCTAACTTCTTTGCAGGTGGAGTGCAACAAGAAATACGGCTATTCGGCAGAACAAACATTGCAGTTAATTCAAAGTTTGTACGAGAAAAAACTGACCACCTATCCTCGCGTGGATACCACCTACCTCAGCGACGACATCTACCCCAAATGCCCCGGCATCCTGAAAGGCATCACAAACTACAGTGCTCTGACAGCACCTTTGTTAGGTAAGAAGCTGCCCAAAAGCAAGAAAGTGTTTGACAACAGCAAGGTCAGCGACCACCACGCCATTATTCCCACGGGATTGAACCCAAAATCGCCGCTGCCAGCCCAGGAAGCCTGCGTTTATGACGAGGTTTGCCGCCATTTCATCGCCGTTTTCTATCCCGACTGTGTGTTTTCCAACACCAACGTGACCGGCATCGTGGAAGATGTGCAGTTCAAGACCACAGGAAAGCAGATTCTTGACCCGGGATGGCGGGTGGTCATCAAGGCAGAAGTCCCTTCAGGCAAGGATAAAAGCGAGGCCAAGGCTGACAGCAAGAGTAAAGCCAAAGACGGAGATGACGAGGACGAGGAAAACAAGAACGAGGAACGGGTGTTGCCCTTGTTTGTCAAGGGAGAGCATGGTCCCCACGAACCGACCTTAAGCGAAAAATGGACCAAACCGCCCAAACCCTACACCGAAGCGACATTGCTTCGGGCCATGGAAACGGCTGGAAAGACCGTGGACGACGAAAGTCTGCGCGAGGTGATGAAAGAAAACGGAATAGGCCGTCCTTCCACCCGTGCCGCCATCATTGAAACGCTATTCAAACGCAATTATATCAAGAAAATACGCAAAAGTCTGGAGCCCACTCCAACGGGCATTGAACTGATTAGCCTGATTCGTGAGGAGCTGCTCAAAAGTGCCGAGCTAACAGGCATCTGGGAGAAGAAACTACGACAGATTGAGCAGAAGCAATACTCCGCCCAGCAGTTCATTGATGAGCTCAAGCAAATGGTCAACGACATTGTGCTGCAGGTGCTGCGTGACGACAGCGACCGCCGAAAGACTGACGCTCCCTCCCCATCCCCAACCGTCACAGCCGCTACTACCAGACCCAGCACCACAACCAGCACCACTGCAGCTGCAAACAATAACGACAATAGCAAGGTTTCCGCCACTTCCGACAGCATTATCGGTCAACCCTGTCCGCTGTGTGGCAAGGGGCGTATTATCAAAGGCCGTACCGCATACGGCTGCTCCGAATGGAAGAGCGGATGCGGGTGGAGGAAGGCATTCTAGGGGTTAGGTTTTAGGGATTAGGGGTTAGAAATCAGGAGCCAGTGATCAGGGGTCAAAAATTAAACATTGGCACCATAGCCCGTCAGGGCTTCAATATCAATAGAGGTCAGAAATTCAAAATTCAAGATTCAAAGTTCAAAATTCAGATTGAAAAATACAATATCTTCAAAAAGGACCTTCCCTTTCGTCTGAAAATAAATTAACATAATTTATTCAATATCAATATTATACACAAATTCTACTTTTGAAAACAATTTTTATCTCATATCATCTTTTGTATTGATTTTTTTTGTATTTTTGCACTCCAAAATTTGATTAACTATTAAAACCAAATCATAATGAAAAAAGGTATTCATCCAAAAGAGTATAGAACAGTGGTTTTCAAAGACATGTCCAATGAGATTGCATTCTTGACCAAGTCAACTGTTGCAACGAAGGACACCATTGTTTGGGAAGACGGCAAGGAATATCCCTTGGTAAAATTAGAAATCTCCAACACTTCACACCCCTTCTTCACGGGTAAGATGAAGTTGGTTGACACCGCCGGTCGTGTGGATAAATTCCGCAGCAAATACGGCAACTTCGGCAAGAAGAACTAAGGAAAAGATTTCTCAAAAAAAAACACCTCCATCGGAGGTGTTTTTTTTGTATCTTTGCCACCCCAAAATTATATTGAATATTCTATGGACGAAATATCATTGATCAACGATTTTATCAATAACGAAGCTAATTTCATACCCTTGTTTTCCTCAGATGATGAAGACGCATTGAAAAACGAACAAGTGCCGGATTTGCTGCCGATACTGCCCTTACGCAACACGGTACTGTTTCCCGGCATGGTGATTCCCATCACCGTGGGCCGCAACAAGTCCATCCGTCTGGCGCAGGAATATAGCCGCAGCAACGACCCCATCGGGGTGGTGGCGCAAAAGGACAATGATGTGGAAGAGCCACAGATGGAGGACATGTACCCTGTGGGCACCCTTGCCCATATCCTGAAGTTCCTCTCCATGCCCGACGGCAGTGTTACCATCATTGTACGCGGACTCAAACGCTTTGAAATCAAGCAATTGGTTCAGACAGAGCCCTATTATAAGGCTTACGTTTCCGAATACAAAACCAACGACTTTGACCCGGCCATCAAGAGCAAACGCACTTTCAATGCTCTTATCGGTTCCATCAGAGACACGGCCATCTCGATGATTAAGAAATCGCCACAGATTCCGCAAGAGAGTGCCATCGCCCTCCGCAATATCGAAAGCTCTACCTTCCTGTTAAATTTCGTCGCCTCAAACCTGTCGGTCAGCGTTGACGAGAAACAGAAAATCCTGGAAATAGCAGATATTGAGGAACGTGCCAAATTGGTATTGAAATTGCTCAACAACGACTTGCAGATGCTGGAGCTGAAAAACCAGATTCAGTACAAGTCGAAGCAGGAACTGGACAAGCAGCAGCGCGAATATTTCCTGAACCAGCAGATGAAGACCATCCAGCAGGAATTAGGTGGCTCGCCAAGCGAGAAAGACATTAATGAGCTGCAGGAAAAAGCAGCTAAAAAGAAATGGAATCAGGATACTAAAGAACTGTTTGAGAAGGAGTTGGAGAAACTCCGCCGCACCAATTCCATGTCGCCCGACTATTCTGTACAACTCAACTACTTAGAGCTGTTGGTGGAACTTCCATGGAATGAATATAGCGAAGACAACTTCGACTTGGAGCGCGCCCACAAGATTCTGGATCGCGACCATTTCGGCTTGGACAAGGTGAAAGAGCGCATCATTGAATACCTGGCGGTGTTAAAGCTGAAAGGCGACATGAAATCGCCCATCTTGTGTCTGGCAGGCCCTCCGGGCGTAGGTAAGACCTCTTTAGGCCACTCCATCGCCGATGCCCTCGGCCGTAAGTATATCCGCATGTCTTTAGGCGGTTTGCACGATGAGTCGGAAATCCGCGGACACCGCAAGACCTACATTGGCGCCATGCCTGGCCGTGTCATCCAGAACATGCGTAAGGCCGGCTGCTCCAACCCCGTTTTTGTCCTCGACGAAATCGACAAGGTGACGGGTATGACTGTTCAAGGCGACCCCTCCGCCGCTCTGCTCGAAGTACTTGACCCAGAACAAAATAACGCTTTCTACGACAACTATCTGGAAACCACGTTTGACCTTTCCAAAGTGTTATTTATAGCCACTGCCAACAACTTGGGCAACATCCACCCTGCCCTGCTCGACCGTATGGAAATCATTGACATACCTGGTTACTTGCTGGAAGAAAAGGTTCAGATTGCCAAGAAACACCTCATTCCCAAGCAGTTGAAGGAGCACGGCATCAAGAAGAGCGAATTATCATTTTCCGACAAAGTTATCGAACAGATCATCACGGAATACACTCGCGAATCGGGTGTGCGTCTGTTAGAGAAGACCATCGCCCGCATCATCCGCAAGAGGGCGGCCCAGCTGGTAAAAACCGGCGAGATGGAAAAGAAAGTCCGCCCCGAAGACCTGCAAGATTTGCTGGGTTCACCCATCTTCCAAAAGGAGAAGTCTTTCAACAACGACTGTCCCGGCGTGGCCACTGGTTTGGCTTGGACTGCCGTCGGCGGGGAAATACTCTTTGTGGAGGCTATCACCAGTCCCGGCAAAGGCGGTTTAACCATGACCGGCAACTTGGGAGATGTGATGAAAGAGTCGGCCACCATTGCCTACGAGTACCTCAAAGCCCATGCAGCCGAATACGGCATTAGTGACGAGACCTTCGAGAAGCAGAAGATACATGTACACGTGCCCGAAGGCGCCACCCCGAAAGACGGCCCCTCCGCCGGCATCACCCTGCTCACCGCCATGATTTCCGCCTATACTGGTCGCTTGGTGCGTAACAAGATTGCCATGACCGGCGAGATTACCCTCCGTGGCAAGTTACTGCCAGTGGGCGGTATCAAGGAGAAGATTCTCGCCGCCAAACGCTCCGGAATATTTGATATAGTATTGTCTTCAGAAAACAAGAAAGACATCAACGACATCAAGGAGAACTTTATCGAAGGCATGAGATTCCATTATTTTGACTCCATGAAGGATGCGCTGGAATACACTGTTAATTAGCAAATTAGCAAATGTGATAATTAGTTAATTATAATTTGAATTTAGAATTCAAAATTCAGAATTCACAACTGTCAACTTAATTAATCGGCAAATCAAAGCTACCGCACGAGAGTTTCCATCGGCTACAACAATACCGTTTCGCGGCGGTTACATTTTCTGCTTCGGTGCATATATAACCCACGCCGCGACCGTGATGTATGACAATTCCAAATTGCATCCCTGCAGTAAAATTCATATAGCTGTGAATAGTTTGGAAATTTTATGTAAATTTGTCCTTTCAAATTAAGAATAATAAAAAACTGATTGTGAGAAAGTTACAATTTTACACAGGACTCATTTTGCTGCTTGTACTTCCATTTTTCGCACAAGCCCAAGAAACCGACACCACAAAAAAGAATATCAGCCACCGTTTTACCACCTTCAGTCTGGAAGCGCGCGCCGATTTGGAATACTTAGGCAACTATCAATGGGAAAACATCAACGACCCCTACACCTACCATGTGGACGAAACCGGCTGGAAGAACAATTACGGCTTCCACGGCCAGTATTTCAACTTTTTATTAGGTGGTGACATTGGCAAGCACATCTCTTATTTCCTCCGCCAAAGAATCATTCCCAAAGCCGGTTCCGTCAATTTTTTCGACAACACCGACTTTCTGTACATCCAATACAAATTCAATGACCGCTGGGCGATTCGCATGGGCAAAGAAGCGCTCTATGTCGGCGGTTTCGAATATGACGCAGCGCCCATCGATGTTTATTATTACACTCATTTTTGGGGGGAGATTTACTGTTTCCAGTTAGGTGTTTCGGCATCATACACCGACAAACAAAAGAAAAACAAGATAGTTTTCCAGTTCGCCAACTCTCCATACATACATTTTGGAGGCAAGGGTGACGAATGGAAGAAAGGTCTGTTCTCCTACAATTTATTTTGGAACGGCAACTACGGTCCCTTCACAGCCTTGTATTCCATTAACCTGATGGAATATGAACGAGGCTCCTTTGTAAACTACATCTCTTTGGGCAACAGGTTGTCATTCGACAAATGGTCGATATATATAGATTACATGAACCGGGCTTCCAGCTTCAAGCAATTCTTCCGTGACTTCACCGTGGTGGGCCGTGTGGACTGGCATGTAAGTCCGAGCGTAAACTTGTTTGCCAAAGGAGGTTACGACCAAAATTTTGCCGAGAACTTCTATGCGGACAAAGTCATGGATGTGATGATCATGCCTGGTCACAACTATCATTTCTATGGGCTCGGTGTTGAGTTCAGGCCGGCCGTTTACCGTGATTTGCGTATTCACGCTTTTGTTGCCAACAAAGTGCTGTACCGTCCGGAAATTCAGCCCGACAACACAGTTTCATACAGGATTCCCGACGAAGGTCATGGCACCCTGCAAGTCAATGTGGGCGTTACTTGGAAAATCGATTTCATGAAATATTTACCCGAAAGATTAAAATAAAAACCTTATGGCACCTTTCAATTTCAGAAACAACAATATCCTGCATCAGATATACAGGGTTTCCAGAAATAATGTCATGCATTATTTGGTGAGGGCATACCGCCGCACCCACGAGCTGGTTATCTTTCTGGTCATCTTTTTCGGTTTTTTCATCGGATTATCCATCCCGATGGGCTTGCCGAACATGCTGAACACCTTCATGAACACGGCGTACAAGTTGCTGCTTGACACTGTCTTTTACATCATGGCCATCACGGTGATGACGGGAGCCATCAGCAAACTGTTTGTGGAATTCGGTGTGGTAGTGTTGTTGGAGAAGATGCTGAAACCGCTGATGAAGCCGCTCTACAACCTCCCCGGTGTAGCCTCATTGGGTGCGGTAATGACCTTCCTGAGCGACAACCCCGCCATCATCACCTTGTCGAAGGACAAGACCTTCAGTCAATACTTCAAGCAATATCAGATTGCCTCCTTGACCAACTTCGGCACTTCTTTTGGCATGGGTTTGGTGGTGGTGGCCTTCATGACAGGTCGCGGCTACGGTAGCGGAGCATTGGTTGGTTTGGCAGGAGCCTTTATCGGCAGTATTGTCACCACCCGAATGATGCAGTTTTTAACGCTCCGGGCCTATCCCGAGTTGGATTCTCCCATGCCCGGCACGCATTTGGACCAGGAATTCGAGCCCGAGCTCAAGCCCGCACAAGGCACCCTGGAAGAAGAGAAAAAAGGGCCGTTTTTGCGCACATTGAACGCCATGTTGGATGGTGGCAAAAGTGGTGTGGAGATTGGTTTGTCCATCATTCCCGGTGTGCTGATTATCTCTACCATTGTGATGATGACCACTTTTGGTGCCCCTGCTGACGGCGTATATACAGGCTCTGCTTACGAAGGTGTTCCTGTGTTGCCGTGGTTAGCCTCCAAGATTGACTTTGTCTTCCAGTGGCTTTTTGGTTTTGACCATCCCGAGTTGATAGCATTCCCCATTACAGCATTAGGAGCCGTAGGCGCCGCTATCGGTTTGATTCCCGCCTTCGACGCCTCCGGTCTGATTACTGCCAATGCCATCGCCGTATTCACCGCCATGGGCATGTGCTGGAGCGGCTTCCTGAGCACCCACACCGGCATGTTGGACTCTCTCGGCTATCGCCAGCTGATTTCCAAGGCCATTGCCTCTCACACCGTCGGCGGCCTCATCGCCGGCATCTCAGCCCACTGGCTGTTCGTGCTCGTGTCGCTGATCAGATAACAGGTTACAGGGGACAGGTTACTGATATTTAAAATTAAGGGTTAGGAAGGTTAGGAAGGTTAACTTTCAGCTTTCAGTTTTCAACTTAATCAATTAGCACATTTACTAATTAATTTACTAATCGTCTCCACTATCCTCTCCGGGGAGATCCACGTCATACAGCGGTAGTCACCGTACTTGCAAGGCTTGTTGCCATAAATGCTGCATGGGCGGCAGGGCAGGTCTTCCTGTATCACATTGTCCATCGACTGGCCCCAACCCAAGAAGCCAGCTAAGGGATGTGTGGCACCCCAGATGCTTACGACGGGAACGCCTGCCAATGAAGCCAGGTGCATATTGCCACTGTCCATCGCCAGAACAAGTCGCAGGCGGCTCATCAGTCGCAGTTCCTCTCCCATGTCGGCCAAGCGGCCCACCACAGACTCCACATTGTCATATTTCTGTTCCCATTGTTCCATTAAAACCCTCTCTTCCGCACCAGCGCCAAACAAATATACATGCATCTGCTTGGAGACTTCTGCTACCACCTGCTCCATTTTGTCCAAAGGATAAATCTTGCCTCTGTGTGCAGCGAAAGGTGCCACGCCTATGGCATTCTCTTTGGCGAAAACAGCTTCTTCCTGCCGTGAATTGCTGCCGGACTGAGTATTGGTTTCAGCTGGAGTATTAGTTTCAGCTGATATGTCCATTCCAGGTCGGGATATATTTCCGAACAGCGAAAACGGCTGATGCCAGTCTATCCGCACTGGATAGCCCAACTCCGCCAGCACCTGCTGATAACCCTCGAATGATGTACGCTGCTGAGTCTTCACCTTCGCCTTGATAAAGTTTTTCCGTTGGCGGCGATTCTTGTCAAAATAAGCTGTTGGTATTCCATCCAGCTTAAAGAAACCTCTTAAAACAATTGTTCTCAGCACATTATGAAAATCCGCAAGAGCGGTCGGCTGCAAGGTCTTCAGCTCTTTATAAAGCCTGCGGATTCCAGACAGGCCTTTGTAATTCTTCAGGTTCACCCCGACAAAAGACACATTTTGCGGTAGCATCCGCATTATGGGCCCGACGTAGGGACGGCTCACCACCGTAATCCGCAATTCAGGGTATTGCCGTGCCAGGGCGTCAATCACGGGCACCGACATCAGGATATCGCCCAAGGCGGAGAAACGGAAAATGAGCAGATGTGGTTTCACTTTTGGCCGTATAAAATCGGATTGGTACTGGGATCGTTGTACATTTTCATCTGCTTATACACCCGCATATACTTGCGTCCTGCCTCGAAATCCGCCAACAGCTGGTCGATGGCGGTGCTCAAATCCACTTTTTGCTGCAACAGAACGTCCAGTTTCTGCTGGCAGAGCTGCCGATGTTCCACGCTGGCATCCTGGCGTTCCACCTGCTCGCGCATGTGATATATTTTCAGTGCCAGAATACTCAGACGGTCAACCGCCCAGGCAGGACTTTCGGTATTGATAGTGGCATTCTCCAATGCTCTCACCTCGTGATATTTCGTATAAAAATAGCTGTCGATAGTCTCCACCAAATCGGTGCGTTCCTGATTGCTGCGGTCAATACGACGCTTCAGTGCCAAGGCCTCCACAGGGTCGATATTCGGGTCACGGATAATATCTTCCAGATGCCACTGCACCGTGTCGATCCAGTTTTTCAGATACAAATCCGCTTCGATAGTGCCAGCGGAATATGGATTCCGAATCGGAGCATCCACATCATTCGTCTGATGATAATCCTTAATGACCTGTTCAAAGATCGGGTTCGCCAAAGCTGTAAATGTCATAATCTCTGATTTCTTTCGTTATGAATATAAAAAAGCAAAATTACAAATAAAAACGACATCTAATAAAAAAAATTGCCGTACCTTTGCAACAAATTTTTTCAACTCATGATTACTGTACATATTCAAAACACCAATAAAACCCTCACCATTCCTTTCGGAATGACAGTGCAGGAACTGGCAAAACAAGAGAATATCCGTTTGGAATACCCTGTTATGGGAGCTCTCATCAACAACAAAGTTCGCGAGTGTGCCTACCGCATCCACAAACCCTGTACGGTGCAGTTTTTCGACATGACCTCTTCCTACGGACATCTTATGTACACCCGTTCGGTCTATTTTATCTTGTATAAAGCCGTCAAAGAAACCCTGCCTAAACATGTGAGACTTAAAATTTTACATTCCATCTCAGGTGGAAAATACTGCGAATTGGACAATTTGGACCAAGCGTTAGACCATGCTCTGGTCAGCCGACTATATAAACGCATGCGGGAAATCGTGGAAAGCAATATTCCTTTCGAAAGAATGGAACTTCCCTCCAAAGAAGCTGTTCAACTATTTAAGGATGAAGGACTTGAGGACAAATACGAGCTACTACGCAACCGCACACGCATCTACACGTCCATTTACAAGTTAGGAGATACCGTCAACTATTATTTCGGCAACTTGGCGCCTTCGACAGGTGTTATCCATTTATTTGGACTTGAGCTGTACGAGTCGGGCTTGCTGTTGAAAGTACCTCAACCCCAGCATCCTACCACTTTGTCGCATACTCACCAGGTCCCCAAGCTGTTCTCTGTTTATCAGGATTACAAAAAATGGGCCAATACCATCGGCATTCCTTACGTTTACAATGTGAACAAGAAAATCGCCGAAGGCAATATCCAAGACACCATTCTCATCACCGAAGCCTATCACGAGAAACTATTGGCAAAAATCGCCGACCAGATTCACGAGCGACAGTCCAAGGTGGTGCTCATCAGCGGTCCATCCAGTTCGGGAAAGACCACTACCTGCAAACGTTTGTCGGTGCAATTGGGCATTTTAGGCTACGACCCTGTGCAAATTTCCGTGGACGACTTCTTTGTGGAACGCGAAGAAACTCCCAAGGATGAAAACGGAGAATACGACTTCGAGTCTGTGGATGCCATTGATCTGAAGCTGTTTAACGACACGCTGAACCGCCTGCTGCAAGGCGAGGAGGTGCCGCTGCCCACTTTCGATTTTTCCGCTGGCAAGAAACTTTGGAAAGGCAATACCATACAGCTGCGTCCCAACTCCATATTGGTGATTGAAGGTATCCACTGCCTGAACCCGCGTCTGACGGAACAAATTGACGACAGCATCAAATTCAAACTGTTCGTGTCGGCCCTCACTTGTATCTCCATTGACCGGCAGAACCCCATTCCCACAACAGACAACCGACTGATACGCAGAATCATACGAGACTACAACTATCGTGGTTATTCGGCTCAGCAAACCATCAGTCGCTGGCCCAGTGTGCGTCGCGGCGAGAACCGCAACATTTTCCCTTTCCAGGAGAATGCCGACGCCATGTTCAATACCTCACTGATATGCGAAATGGGCGTGCTGAAAAAATACGCCATTCCCATTTTGCTGGCCGTTCCCGAGAACAGCGTGGAATTCGCTGAAGCTTACCGACTGCTGAAATTCCTGTCGTATTTCAAGGTAATTCAAGAAGAGAACATCCCCGGCACCTCCATTTTGCGTGAGTTCGTCGGCGGTAGTAAATTCAAATACTAAACTGAGAAAAACTATTCGATGCTCTTTAATTCGATAGAATTTCTGATTTTCTTCCCGATAGTCACTCTGCTGTTCTATCTGCTGCCGCATAAGTTCCGCTGGCTACTCCTTTTAGCCGCCAGCTGCTTCTTTTATATGTGGTTCATTCCCAAGTACATACTCATCCTTCTGATTACCATCGTCATTGATTATCTGGCAGGAATTCTTATTTTCAAATGGAAAGACTCACCTTCTAAAAAGAAAACCTGCCTGATTGTCAGCGTCATATCCACATGCTCGGTTTTATTTATTTTCAAGTATCTGAATTTCTGCAGTGCCAATTTGGTGGCCTTGGCCCAACATTTCGGCTGGGCACATCCGCAACAGGTTCTCAATATCGCCCTGCCCATAGGTCTGTCATTCCATACCTTCCAGAGCTTAAGCTACGTCATCGAGGTATATCGCGGACATCAAAAAGCGGAACGTCATTTCGGCTACTACGCCCTGTACGTCATGTTCTACCCGCAATTGGTCACCGGTCCCATTGAGCGCCCGCAGAACCTGCTCACCCAGCTGCACCGTGAGAAAAAACTTCAATACGACAATATCGCTAACGGACTGAGACTCATTCTTTTCGGTCTCTTTCTGAAGATGGTGGTGGCCGATAATTTGGGTGTCTATGTGGACCAGATATACGCAGACCCCCACGCTTTCAGCAGTACCGATATTCTGTTGGGCATGGTGTTCTATTCTTTCCAGATTTATGGCGACTTCTTCGGCTATTCATCCATAGCCTTGGGTTGCGCTCTGGCCATGGGATTCACACTCATTGACAACTTCAAAACTCCCTATCTGTCAGACAGCATTCAGGAATTCTGGCGCAGATGGCACATTTCCCTCTCCACCTGGTTCCGCGACTACCTATACATTCCCCTGGGTGGCAATCGCGTCAGCATTCCCCGTTGGGCACTCAACACGCTGATTGTGTTCACCGTATGCGGCATCTGGCATGGTGCCAACTGGACCTTCATGATCTGGGGCTTCGCATACGGGGTGTTGCTCTGCCTGGAAAAGCCACTCCGCAGTATTCATATCTTTGATAAAATCAGCAGTAAAAGCGGGAAAAGCATCCTCAAAGGACTCAATATCCTCAAAACATTCATCATTGTCACCTTGCTCTGGAGTATTTTCCGAGCTCCATCCTTCGACAGTCTGCAGCAGTTGTATTCTGCACTCTATCATAACTTTACCCTGCCCATGCAACTACAGGTCAGCACCATTGTATGGGTAGCCTTGGTATTTTTCATACTTCTGGATATACTGATTCGCCAAAGCCGTTTTGACCAATGGTGCAGCCAGAAAACCGGCCTTGTACGCTGGAGTATATATGCCCTGATGATCTTCGCTATCATCGTATTTTCATCCGTCCAACAATATCCGTTTATTTATTTCCAATTCTAATGAAAGAAAACACCAAAAATACCCTTCGTAAAATTGGCATGAAGTTGTTGCTGCTGATAGCGGTATTGGCGGTTTTGGACGTATTGTATTTCTTTACTTTTTATCCTAAAGACCTGGAGGAGCACTGCTCACTGATGGAGCTATCACAAAAACCCGTTCCCGAGGGTGATGATATCGTTTATTTGGGAGAATCATCCAATCACGCATACAGTGAGGCGGATACAGACAGACGTCCCATCTCCATGATGCTGGATAGCCTTTTACCTGCACACAAAGTTGGAAATTTGGGGAAAGCTGCTTGTCATGCAAGTATATACTATGACGTTCTGCGCAACATACCCCGTCAAAACAAGATCAAAGTTGCGGTTGTCACCGTCAACATGCGCTCTTTTTCCAGCGAATGGATATACTCCAAATTGGAAATCGCACTACGGAAAGAACAGTTAATGATGAAGAAGGCTCCAGCACTATACAAACGCATGTTAATGGTTTTCAAGGCATATCCACATTGGACAGAAGAAGAACGGGATAAGCTCGTGCTTAATCATCTGAAAAAGCAGGAATTCAACATACCGGATTTTCCATACCACAATGCCTCCGAGTGGGATCATGCCATAGGGAAAAGCGGAATGTTGTTCAACGGCACATACCCTTCGGCAGACACCGTCATTTTAGCCTGCCACCATATCAAGCACTTCGCTTATCAACTGGATGAAAACAACCCACGCATCAAAGATTTCGACAATATTGCAAAACTATGCCAAAAGCGGAATTGGCAGTTGATTCTCAACATTGTGGCCGACAATATGGATCAAATCGAAGCTCTTGTAGGGCCAGAGTTGTCATGGCTGATGAACCAAAACGCCCAATATATCATAGAAAGATATGAAGCACAAGGAGCTATCGTTGTGAACAATCTCAACGAAGTTCGTGATGAAGACTTCTTCGAACGGGATTTTCCTACTGAGCATTACACCCAAAATGGTCGTTTGACCATTGCCCGCAATGTCGCAGAGGCAATTAGCAAATTAGCAAATTAGTTAATTTATTAATGGATTAGGGTGTTGTCTCACTTCGTTCGAGGGGAGTTTCGCTACGCTCAAGGGGAGTCATGCTTCGCATGAGGGGAGTCTTGTGCTACGCACTCGAGGGGAGTTTTGCACTTCGTGCTCAAGGGGAGTGACGCTTTGCGTCAGGGGTCAGTTAAGTTGACAATTGACAGTTGAACCACCAACTATCAACTATTAATTATCAATTGTTAATTAATATCAATGTCCCAGACGATAATTTTGCGTTGGAGGATGGCTTGGCGACCGTGAACGGCATCACCTTGTATTGTTTCCGCCTTGGAGCTACCGTATGGTAATTCTTTAATAATCAGTTGTTTTCGTTCGATATAACGTCTTAAAACCCCACCATTGTAGGCCTTTACCTCATTGAGCAGAGAGACAATGCGGCGCTGCGACAAATGCCTATTATAGTCGGAACTGTGGAGAGAGCTGGCATAACCCTCAATGCTCAAGGTGATACGTTGTCCCTGTGCCAAACGCTCCTCGACAAACGAGAGCAATTGCTGTACCTTTGAATGACAAGCCGCTAATGAATCTTCGAAGAAACTTTCCAACCACAGTTTTTCCTCCGCATTAGCCGCCGCAATATATCGTGCTTTCTGACGTCCATATTCCGACTGCAAGGCAGCATATCGGGCTTTGGTAGTGTCATTTAAGGTTTTAGGGTCGGGTTGGTCATTGTCGAAGTATAGATTGAGTGGGAAGAAATTTTTGATGACCAAGAGGACTGAATCTTGGCTAACTTCCAACGTGTCTTTTTCTTTTAACAAACTTTCCCAACGATAAATGTCATTACAGCAGGTATCTTCCAAATGTGTAGCATCATAAGGTCGGTTGGACGAAAAATATCCAGACTTACCATTCTGATTTACAGCAAAATAAATATCATTCTCCTCGGAATTAAGCGGAACTCCCATATTCACAGGGGTCGTCCAGCTGCACAAACCTCCTTGACTGCGGAATATATCATAACCTCCAATTCCCTGCCACTCGTCGGAGCTGAAATACAAGGTGTTAGTTTTCACATCGTAGAAAGGAGTCACCTCATTGCCTGCTGTGTTTATGCCACTACCTGCATTAATAGGAATTTCATATTTCCCATTTTTATAGATAGAAAACCAGATGTCCATATCTCCCTGTCCATTAGGGCGATTCGACACGAAATAAAGCACCGCATAATCCTCCAGCTCCGCTAGAAAAGGCTGGGTGCTGCTGAAATCCTTGCCGTTGATGTCACTGCCAAGCAATTCCGCTTTGCCCCACTTACCCTTTTGCTTGCGACTTTCGTACAAATCGCACACAAGTTCCTCATTCACAGTTCTGTAGCAACGGGAAAACACCATATAATCCTGTGCCTTATTGAAACAGAAATTCGGATGATAATACTTTCCTTTATTTATTACCGAAGATAAAGTTCTAACGTTCAGATAGTTATCATCTTTATAATCAGCCTGATAAATCTTGCTGGACCAATGCGTATCGAAAAACAGTTCATTGTCATCATCCACTTCTGAGCGCATGGAGGAGAAGAAAAAGAGAGAATCGGAGAGCAAAAGCGGGTTGTATTCAGAGAAAGGACTATTTATGTGGTCGGGAAGGCGGGTGATGGCATAGGGCAAGGGATTATTTTTGATGCTATCCGCCAATGCTTTGCGTTCAACCAACGACAAGCCATTCTGGGCCGACATCGTTACGATGCAGAACACACAGAGCAGAAGCGTGCAAACCAAAGACCTAAAACAGCGGAGCATAATTAATAATTAACAATTAATAATTAATAGTTGATGATTCATAATTCATAATTCTAAGTTCAACACTAAACCCTATATTCCTAATGACTAATTCAAATGTCAATTGTCAATCGTCAACCATCAATTTTCAACTATCAACTCACACCTATAACCTGTAACCTGACCACTAACACCTAACACCTAACCCCTAATCACTATCCCCTGACCACTGACCACTAATCACTAATCACTAACCCCTATTCACTACCCCGGCCTTCGGCCACCCCTTCTAGAAGAAGGGGAATTTAAACTTCCCTAATTCCACCACATCTGGCTGCCATAATATGACAGCCCTACATTTTTCGGACGCAAGCATTGCGTCCCTACTGTAACCTGACCCCTATATTCTATCCCCTAACCACTAATCACTAATCACTGACCACTGACCCCTGACCACTAATCACTAACCCCTACATAATATCAAACGGGCAGGGTTCCTTGCCCAGCTTGGTGACACGCTTGCGCTTAAATATATAATTCAGAGACAGTTCCAATCCACCACGAGCTTTATTTGCAGGTACCAGACTCGACAGGGTGATATCGTAACTAACTCCTAAGCGCAGCCGTTGCCATTCGAAAAAAAAATCCAAAATCAGTGCGTCATTCCAACGGTAAAAAGCACCACCGCCTATAGAAAACACTGTAGTATAACTATTCTTCATCTGAAAATACTCCACATTGGTGCCGAAAACCACCTCATAAAACTGCTTCTGCACCTCAGCATAAACCGCAGGCTGTAAGGCCACATCATCCACAATACGAATAGTCGATAAAAAATAGGCATTGATATTGAGTGGCAAACGTGTCGCATGGTCATTAAAAGCCTGATTAGGCTGCGTCAAATGCTTGACATTCACGCCAACCGTATAGCGGTCGGTCTTGTTGGGCGAGAAGTTCCACAACGCCCCTATCCCACAATCAAAAAAAAAGACTTTCTCTTTGCCAAAACTCTCTGAAACAGGATTTTCAGAGCTAAAAATATTGCTCACATACTGCTCATCGAAAGTCATGGCACTATAGTTGATGCTACGCTGAATAAAGCCGAAATACATGCCCAAGCCCAATTTATGCCGGCTTCTGCGACCTATCGCTTTCAGATAGGACAGGCTCACGTAGGGTTGCACACTGTTATAGCGCGAATCGCCCGTGTAATCACAATTGACATTCACACCGACACTGAACTGCTGCCGATGTGTCTGGTCACGAAAAAAAGGGACATCACCATACACACTAAAATGCACGTACGGCTTTGTGACAGAGAGCCATTGCGTCTTCTGGTTGGCCCCGAAACGGAATAAACCGTCATAGCAACCTGTCTGGGCAGGACTCAGCTCCAAGGGAGCCTGATAGAATTGCGAATAGTGCATATCCTGAGAAAAGCAGAAACGCAGACTGAACAAAGAAATCAGGAACAGGATGATATACTTATACTTTTCTTTCCAGCAATTTTTCAGATAACGTCGCAACTCATTTTCACGGGCATTGTTTCCGGGCTCATAGAACTTCTTTCCGCTGATAGATTCCGGCAAGAACTCCAAGTCAGCGAAGTTACCTGCATATTCGTGGGCATATTTGTAGCCATCGTGATAGCCCAGCTCTTTCATCAGCTTGGTAGGTGCATTGCGCAAGTGCAAAGGGACGGGCAGGTCGCCTGTCTTCTTCACCCATGCAATTGCTTCATCGATAGCCATATAGGAAGCGTTACTCTTGGGCGAGCAGGCCAGATATACAGCCGTTTGCGACAAGACAATGCGGGCCTCAGGCATTCCGATATGATGCACCGCCTGAAAGCAATTGTTCGCCAGAAGCAAGGCATTGGGGTTGGCATTGCCAATATCCTCGGAGGCGAGGATAATCATACGGCGGGCGATAAACAGGGGGTCCTCGCCAGCCACCAGCATACGCGCCATCCAATACACCGCCGCATTCGGGTCACTGCCACGCAAGGACTTGATAAAAGCCGAGATGATGTCGTAATGCTGCTCACCTTTCTTGTCGTAAATGGCTAAATTTTTCTGTATAACCCTTGTTACCAAGTCATTGGTAATCACCAGCAAGCCATCTGTTGGCGCTGTGGCCATTGTTACCAACTCGATGGCATTGATGAGTTTGCGGGCATCGCCACCGGAATAGCGCATCAGAGCCTCCACCTCCTGAAATTCGATACGGCAGGACAGATGTTCCTCCAGATAACTTTTTGCCGACTGTATAATCTTCTCCAAATGAGATTTTTCCAGTGATTTCAGCGTATAGACCTGACAACGGGACAACAGGGGAGAGATAACCTCGAACGATGGATTTTCGGTGGTGGCACCTATCAAAGTCACCACACCACGCTCCACAGCCCCCAGCAGAGAATCCTGCTGCGACTTACTGAAACGGTGGATTTCATCAATAAACAGAATGGACTTCTTCTCGGATTTCTCCGCCTTGTCCAAAATCTCACGAATATCTTTCACCCCGGAACTGATGGCACTCAGCATATAGAAATCGGCTCCAGTCACCTCGGCAATCAGCAGGGCCAGCGTGGTCTTACCCACTCCGGGAGGTCCCCACAGAATCATCGAGTAGATGGTGTCATTCTCCAACGCCTGCCGCAACACACCTCCGGGCCCCATCAGGTGTTCTTGCCCGATGTAGGCATCCAAGGTCTTAGGTCTTAATATTTCGGCAAGGGGTTGGTTCATTTATTTTTCTTTTTCAGTTTTGAGAATGAATTAATACCAATTCTTAAAGAGAAAATATGAGAATACAAGGCGATAGAGACATCGCCGATATCCGTAAAAGCGTAATCAATAGCGACAATATCCTTGATATTGATGCCCACGCCCAGGTTAATCTGGCAGGTCACCTTGGTTTTATTGTCAAAATCTGTCTCCTTCTGGAAATTGCCAATGCCGGCACGCAGAGCCACGATTTTCTTGTAGGCAAACTCCAGGCCGAAATGAGGGTTAAAAGTAAAATATTTGGTACTCAATATATTATCCCTTCTTCCATCGAAAGTAAAATCCGTATTCAAGGCGAAAGTTGCGTTAAAGCCCTTGCCCAACTCAACATATTTCGCGCCACCCATAATCAACTGTGGAACAGTTACTTCCAATGAGTTTTCAGGTATCTCGTTGCCCGTTTGCAGAAACACCTCTTTCACCCGATCGGTCAGTGTGTAACTCCAGGCATTAAAGGTTCCCGTTCCATCTTGCAGCATAGCACCCACTTGCCATCCTTTACGCTCGTATTGTATGCCGAAGTCCAGTCCGAAGCCCCATGCACCGGCAAAGTCACCGATACGACGGCGGATAATCTTGGCGCTACCACCCACAGACAAGCCCTTCACCTGTTTGAAATTATAGGCGAAACTCAGCAGGAATGCATTGTCGGCGGCAGAGAAATAGGAGATGCGGTCATAATCAATATTTCCGTAATTATCAATCAGCTCTGTGGTATTCATAATGTTATCCACTCCAAAGCGGATATAGCTTAAGGCCACCGTAAAAGAAGAGTCGATTTTGTATGCCGCACCAGCATAATCATATTTGGAGATACCGGCGAAATACTCGGCATGCATGGCGGAAAGTTGCAGTTTCTGCTGCATTCTGCCCAAACCGGCGGGGTTCCAGTATGCGGAGGTCACATCATCGGAAATGGCCACCATGGAATTGGAAAATGCCAAACCTCGTGCCCCGACACCCAATGAGAGAAACGCATTGCTGTACTTTGCCGTTTGTGCGTAACCTGCTACAAACAGCCCGAAAATCAACAACAAAGCGCATATTTTTCTCATCTGAAAATATTATCTCATAATAACTGCAAAGATACGGAAAATTTCAATTAGCAAATTAGTTAATTAGCAAATGTGCAAATTGTATAATTCGACAAGCAAAGTTGCATAAAACACAGCGGCATAAATAGACAAAAAAAGGCGGACACAAAAGTCCGCCCTAACAATTTCTTCGATTAAAAATCGTCAATTTTCAATTATTTCTGCGGCATATAGGGGAAGTCGGTGCCCGGGAAATAGGACTGTGAGCCCAATTGCTCTTCGATACGGAGCAGCTGGTTGTACTTGCAGATACGGTCAGTACGGCTGGCAGAACCGGTCTTGATCTGACCTGTACCCAGTGCCACTGCCAAGTCGGCGATGGTAGTGTCTTCGGTCTCACCGGAGCGGTGTGACATCACAGCGGTATAGCCGTTTTTGTGAGCCATATTTACAGCGTTGATGGTTTCAGTCAAGCTACCAATCTGGTTCACTTTAATCAGAATTGAATTAGCCACACCCTTTTCAATGCCCATAGCCAGACGCTCCACGTTGGTCACGAACAAGTCGTCACCCACCAACTGGATTTTATCGCCCAACTTATCGGTCATCATGCGCCAACCGTCCCAATCGTCTTCGGCCATACCATCTTCGATAGAAACGATAGGATATTTCTCGGTCCAGTCCACCCAGAAATTCACCATTTCTTCCGGAGTCAATTTGGCACCGGTGGATTTCTTCAGATGATATACATTCTCTTCGGGAATATAGTATTCTGAAGAAGCGGGGTCGAGAGCGATACAAACATCCTCACCGGGTTTGTAACCAGCGTTTTTGATAGCCTGCAGAATCACCTCGATAGCTTCCTCGTTGGATTTCAGGTTAGGAGCGAAACCGCCTTCATCGCCCACGTTGGTAGAATAACCCTGTGCTTTCAGCACTTTTTTCAGGTTATGGAACACCTCAGCACCCATACGCAGAGCGTTCTCGAAAGTGTCGGCGCCCACGGGCATAATCATAAATTCCTGGAAGTCGATGCAGTTGTCGGCATGAGAACCACCATTCAGGATATTCATCATCGGCACAGGAAGCGTATTGCAGGTGCAGCCGCCCACATAACGGTACAGCGGCATACCGGCTTCCTGGGCAGCGGCCTTGGCGCAAGCCAAAGAAACGCCCAAAATAGCATTGGCACCCAATTTTGACTTGTTGGGAGTACCGTCGATTTCGATCATGCGTGCATCGATTTCGCTCTGGTTTTCAACATACATACCTTTCAGTTCTTCTGCCAGAATCTTGTTCACGTTCTGCACGGCTTTACGTACGCCCTTGCCCATATATTCGTTTTCGTCGCCATCGCGAAGCTCGCATGCTTCGTGCACGCCAGTGGAGGCTCCTGATGGAACAGCGGCTCTGCCCATGGCGCCAGCGGCGGTATAAACATCAACTTCTACAGTAGGATTTCCTCTTGAGTCGAGAATCTGACGACCCACAATACCAATAATTTCGCTCATAATTATACGTTTTTAATGTTCTAATTTTTAAAGTTTGCAAATTTACATAAATTTCCCGAATTACACGCAGACAAATTATTTTTTTGTATGTTTGCAGAGTCAAATATTTTTCTGCGATAAACCTTAAAATGAAATAAAATGGAAGAAGAAAGAAATGGAAGAAGCCACAGGGGATTAACAATATTCCTTGTCTTTGCATTTTTGGTATTTATTGTGCTCATGCTTTGGCGTAGCGGATTAATTCGTGTGGAAAACACTTCCGAAAAAGATGGAGAAAAGCATGAAGTCGTTGACGGAAGCCAAGCTGTTATCACCGCGGCCGAATGGGAGGCAATGAAACAGGAAGTCAACAACTTACGTAGTGAGTTGGAACAACTCAAAACCAAAACTGGCAATACCAACATCAAGTCAAAACAAACAACCGCAGCTCCTATAGAACAGAAAACAAACACCTCGGCTCCCGCCACAACAAATCAGTCCAATGCCATTACTTTGGAAAATTATTCTCATGATTGGGTGCAAAGTGATGCTTCTGTCGCTTTTAAAAATAATACAAATAGCACGGTTACACAAATAAACGGTCGTATGATTTATTATGACATGAATGGCAATATGCTTGATTACAAAGATTTCCAGAAAGATGTCACTATTGACCCCGGAATGGTTAAGACCATAACATTACCCGGGTACGGCCACAAAGACGATTATGCATATTATAAAAGTATTGTGAGAAGTGATTTGCCCAACCGCAAATACAAAGTTAGTTTCCAACTAAAGTCCTATAGAACAAGATAAATCCCATTTTTATTGATATTAATCTCCCTACGGGAGAAAAAAATGAACTGTGATCCCTGAATTCTATTGATATGGAATCCCTGACGGGATTCGGTGAAGGTGTGCACTCTCTCTTCTCCAGGGTGTCGGGCATCACACCTCTTCCCCAAAGCGATGCCCCGGACTGTCAGCTGGCAGGCCTTCAGCCTGCTGGAGCATTGGCAATATGCTCCATTTCCCGCAACTGCGAGACGCAGTTGCCTACATTGACATCCCCTATTCACTGATCACTGACTCCTGAACACTAATCACTGAAAATTGGCACATTAACTCATTTGCTAATTAAAAAAATTTGTATCTTTGCAGCGCGAAACTGAGAAGCGGATTTATCTTCTTCGAAGCAAGCGAACTTATCAATAAACATCTAATCCAAAGGAAGTTACTAATGGAAAAGAGAATAGGAACCGTCAGTATCCTGATTTCAGACACCAGCGTTGTACCCGAAGTAAACCGGATTTTGTCCGATTTTGGCACTATGATTATCGCCCGCCAAGGCGTACCCATGCACCAACACGGATTCAATATCATTACCTTGATTATCGAAGGCACCACCGACGAGCTCAGCAGCCTCACCGGCAAACTGGGACGTTTACAAGGGGTGGAGGTGAAGTCGATGCTGGCGAAAACCAAGACAATTAACAGTTAACAATTAACAATTAATAATTAATAGATTAGGGGGAGAATTCAAAATTCAAAATTCAAAACATTTACTCATCAACACGAAGTCAATAACAGCGAAGCTAACTAACACGAAGTCAACAACATCAAAATAACAACATCATGGATTCATCAAAGAAATTCAAAAACTTTATCGACAGAGAAAAACTTTACGGTTTGATTGAGGGAGCTGCTCCCACAGAGGCCGAACTTAAGCAAATTCTGAACAAGGCATTGGAACTGAAAGGCCTTGGTCTGGAGGACGTTGCCGCACTATTGAGAGTGAAAGACCACGACCAGATTTACGAAATCATGGAGACTGCCAAGAAGGTTAAACAAGACATCTACGGCAAGCGACTGGTGCTTTTTGCTCCTGTCTATACAGGCAACAAATGCGTCAACAACTGCGTATATTGCAGCTTCCGCCGCGACAACCACCTCATCAAGCGCAAAATCCTCAACATGGACGAAATCGCTACCGAGGTGAAGACCCTGCTGCGTGACGGCCACAAGCGTATCCTACTGATTTGCGGCGAAACCCCCGCCAACGATATCAACTACATCTGCGAGGCTATCAGAACCACCTACGCTGTGAGAGAAAACGGCCAGTACGTACGCCGTATCAATGTGGAGTTGGCTCCTATGTCGGTGGAAGATTTCCGTCGTTTGAAAGCCGAAAAGATTGGTACCTACGTTTGTTTCCAAGAGACCTACGACCCGATTCTGTACAAGGAATACCACCCGGCCGGTTCACCCAAAGCCGACTACGAAAACCGTCTGCTGGTAATGGACCGTGCCATGGAAGGCGGCATCGACGATGTGGGTCTGGGCGTGCTGTTCGGCCTGGCCGACTACCGCTTCGAAATCCTGGCCCTGATGGAACATGCCCACCACTTGGAAGAGGCTTTCGGCTGTGGCCCGCACACCATCAGCTTCCCGCGTATCGAACCCGCAGAAGGCGCACCGCTGCCAGATAATATCCCACACAAAGTCAGCGACGACGACTTCAAGAAAATCATCGCCATCATCCGTATCACCTTGCCATACACCGGTATCATCCTGAGTACCAGAGAAAATGACGATATGAGAACCGAGCTGTTCAACTATGGTATCAGCCAGATTTCCGCTGGTTCCAGAACCAACCCCGGCGCATACGCCTCCGAAGAGGAGCACACCGGCAGCCAGTTCCAGCTGGGCGACCACAGAACCCTGGACGAAGTAGTGTCCGGCATGATCGACTCGGGCTATATTCCTTCGTTCTGCACTGGCTGCTACCGCAAAGGACGTGTCGGCCACGATTTCATGGACCTCGCCAAACCCGGCTTGATCAAAGAATTCTGTATGCCTAACGCCCTCTTCACCTTCCGCGAATACCTCAACGATTTCGCTTCTCCCGAAACCAAAGAGAAAGGTTACAAGCTGATGAAAGAGCTCATCGCCGGTGTAGAGAAACCCGCCCTCAAAAAGACCATCGAGACCAATGTGGCCAAGATTGACGAAGGCGAAAGAGACATCTACTTATAACAGAAACCTTATTGTAATTTGACATGATAGAAAACGCGCGCCTCTTCGGGGACGTGCGCTTTTCTTTTATCTGAAAAAATCATCAGCGAAAGGGTGTAAAACACTATCAGACAGTGCACATACAGAAATCTCGCCATTACCCGCCAAGCGCTGCAAACGGGACAAAACCGGAGCATTCTCAAACTCTTTACGATACACCTCATCTTCCACAAGGATATAATCAAAATCAAAAGCAAGCGCATGGTTCACAATCTCAGGATTAGTCCACATGACCGCATAACCTTCTCTATCCATCATCACAAAAGGTGTATTTTGTGGATATGAAAACAAAGTCAGAAAACGCACCTCCTTTGAGCCATAGCCAGATTCCTCAAGCAGATGGTTCGCACTCTTATACCGCACAGCGGTTTGCAATGCCTCAACGCCTTCCATACGACGAATCCTCTGCATCTTACATGATTCAGCGGTCATAAATCCAGACAATAACAACACAACGAGAAGGGCCATTATCTTGCCCCAAAGTTTTGCCGGATTCGGGACAATGCCCAATAGACCAACCAATAGCATCACAATCGGCAGGAAAAGACTATCCAAAAAATAATAGTCATGGTCGCAAAATTGCTGAAACATAGCCATAACAAAAAGTATCTCTCCCAAAAACCAGATCAACAGCAACCACCATAACGACAATTGATGATGAGCCTTGTTAGTTTTTTTCCTGTTCACCCAAAGGGTAATTACCGCCGCCAAAGCCACCACCACATACAGCCAATGTTGCATACGCTGAAAATAGTGAAAACGCCAGCGGTCATGCATATTTTGGAAGACATAACAAGCATCCTCCCAGCTATGAACAGGTAGCAAGCTACTAAGAAACAATGACCCGTATTGCTGACGCAAATGATAGCTCCACAACCACCACAGCACATACAACGCGGCACCTGCAACAAAGGGCAGCCACGAACGCCACCGGGTTTCATGACGCATAAAACGCAACAATTGGAAACATGCCACCGCCACCCATAAAACAGCGAATGAGGTCCGTGACATCATGGATAAACTAAGCAATAAAATGCCGACCCATAGCATCCACGTTTTTCCTTTCTTAAGATGGAGCACATAAAACAACAATCCCCCCATAGCCAAGGACAAAGCAGGCACGGTTGGAAGAAACGAGGCACTGTAATACGCATACGACGGGGCTGTTGCTGTAACAAGCGACACCAGCAAGGACTTAGCCCTGGAGTGTGTCAGCAGAAACGTCAGAAAATAAAGAGCCCATAATCCCAAAATGGCAACTGCCAATGTCATGCCACGGAAAACCCACGGCTGACGGCAATCCGTTACAGACATGACCAAAGACACAATCCAGTGATGTAGCGGCAAATCACAAGCTGTAATCAAGGATTCGGGATCATCAAAGCCTTTCTGCTGTTTGTTAAAGATAAGAGTCTGAGGATGAAAAAGATCTCCACCATTATGCTGAAATCCCAATGCCAATGAATAATTATCCGACTGTGTCCACGCATGTATATATGCTGGTGGTTCATTAAGATGACGAAAATTAATCAAAATTGGTATCAACAATAGGAATAGTAAAGGCAAAACATGAGCTTTTAGCCCAACAATTTTTTGCTTCAACCCAACTGTATTCATACCTTCTTTATGCTACATATCAAATCACCTCCAAAGAGGAAGCTTCCACCCAACCTTTCTCGCCATTGGGCAACTTTATCTCCACCCAAGTGCCTACCCTATCGGTAACAGCCACCTTCAGCCCTTCGTGGATGACAAACAAACTTGTACCCGACTCATTCGGTGTGCCTTTGGCATTCACCACCGACTGCATCACAATGGCTTCGGGTTGGTTGACATAACGCTTGGCTTCCTTCGAAGCGAAAATCAAAGAAAAGATGGCGATGAGCAGCGAGATAAAAGCCAGTGCCACAGCGGTAACACTCAGCCAGCGGCGACGGGAGACCAGTATCAAAGCTATCGAAAGGGCAAAGAGTGCTCCGAAGACCACAGCCATCACCGCCCAGCCAGTCACCGTCATGCTTTTGGAAAGGGCATTCCACCAGCGAACGATAAACAGTTCTGGCAAAACCTCTATCTTATCGGTAATCTGCAAGTTAGCGTACGTGATGTTATGTTTGATATCCTCGTTGGAAGGGTCCAAACGCAAAGCTCTTTCATACCATAACAAAGCCTCAGCCGTTTGTTTGGCTTTAAAATAGGCATTCCCCAAATTATAATACAAAATAGCCCCTTCATTACCGTGGTCTATTATCTCTTGGTAACAATCAATAGCCAAATCATAATCTCCATTCTGATAGGCGGCATTGCCTTGCTGCATCAACGAATCATCGACAGAGGCAAAAGTGAGAAAACTGATTGAAAGCAATATAATTATAGCGAATAATCTTTTCATAGTCAATTATTTATCTTCTTTCTATCTTAGTCATAAAATCATGGGCCCGCTGATACATGTCATTCATCATCTGCGAGCTGTCACCTGGGGCGAAACGGGCGAACTCGCACTGATTCAGGGTTTCCAGAAATTCCTTCACAGAATCCTCTTCCACCTTCTTTTCCTTCAGTTTTTCCTCTACAGTATCCATTGAAAGCTGTGACAATGGAATATGGAATTTGTCGCTCATATAGCCCCACAGCACCTGTGAGATTTCCACATAGAACTCCTCTTTCTGACCCGCTTTCAGCAGCTGACCAGCACGTTTCAAGCGCTTCTTGGCCACCTTATTGGCCCGTTTATCTTTCAGCAAGACCACATTCTGCTTGGTTTCCATAGTTTTTCTCCAAATAATGACAAAGATTATCAGGAGCAGGAAAGGCAATATCATACCCACATAAAACCACGGTGAGCCAAAGAATTCGCCACGTTTAGGATGGAAGGCATTGCCGTTGGTTTTGATAAAACGTATATCCTTTGAGAGAAATTTAATATCTTTTTGATTGGAGGAGGATGTCGTCACGCCACCACCCTTGCCTTTCTCCACCTTCATCTTATAACTGTCGGATGTCAAAGTTTTATAGCTATGGGATTTGAGGTCAAAATACGAGAAAGAGGCGGCTGGAATAGTGAACTCGCCCGGCTCACGGGGGATAATGATGTACTCAAAAGTACGGCTACCTGTCACCGTATTACCGCGGGTATTGATATTGTCGGTGATTTTCGGATCGGTCACATCAAAATCAGCGGGGAACTCGATGGCAGGAGCCTCAACATGCTGGAGGTTGCCGGTTCCGCTGACGGTAATAGTCAGATTGGCCGCATCATTGGTTTTCAGTTCATTACGGCTCAAATTGGAACTCATCGTGAAGTTACCCGACAATCCACTGAAATCCTCTGGCTGATTGGCTTCTGGCAGTGATTTGCAGTTGAGCACCACACTGTTGGATTTCAGGTCCAGCTCATAATCCTGCGCGTACTGGCGGCCTCCGAAGAACATGTCGAAGGGGTCGTTGCTCTGCTGAGTGTAGATTACACGGCACACAAAACCTATCTCAAAAGGAGTGACCGTAATCTTACCTGACTTTTGAGGGAAAACGGCCGTACGACGCACTTCAAAAACCGTAAATCTCTTGCCATCAATCACTTCTGTCGTACGAGGCGCCTCCGCATCAGGATTGCCCAAAGTGTATGACCAAAGACCGCTTTGGGTAGGAGCATTGACGGAAGTGACCTGAAAACCGCCATTGACGCTGGGCCCCACATATAACTTGTGAGTAATGATGACCTGCTCGCCCACGTAAGGATTGCTGTTGGAGCAATAGGCTTTTACATACACATCACGTTTGTCGAAGCCTTGAGAAGCTTGAGCACGCTGTTGAGACTGTCCTCTTCCAGTACCAGCAGCAGCGCCTCCTCCGCCACCACCTTCTACCACATTGATAGTCAAGGAATTTGACTTCACTTGATTGCCATTGACCATAAACACCATTCCAGGAATCGTGAACTGGCCCTCTTTCTTGGCAGCCAAAGTGTAAGTGAAGGTATGGGATGATGATTGGGTCATTTGTCCATTCACGATGCTGATAGAGGACGAAGAACCCTGGCTGGGTCCGTTCAGCACATCAAAATTGCCAAAAGAAGTGCTGACAATCTTTGATGGTTTCTCATTCAGGACCACCTGATAGCGGAAGGCCTGTCCCACTCCGACCTCGGAAGGTGCTTTGGCGGTACATGACACCTGTGTCCATGCGGAAACACAAAAAACTGTAAATAAAACCGTTAGAAATATCTTGAGGGCAGTTATATATTTATTCATATCTTCAATACTTAGGTCAAGCAAAATAACGATGCAAAAATACAAAAATTGTGCGTGTGGTTTCAAAAAAACGTTTAAATTTGCGTTTACACAATTAAAAATTCAACCCTTTAAAAATCAAATTCTTATGAATTCAGAAGTAGCATTAGTTTCCGGCGGAGCCAACCGAGTACTAGCCGAGAAGATTGCCGAGTACTTGGACATGCAATTGTTATCCGTTGATATTCCGCATTTTAAGGATGGAGAAATTCAAGTGTACTATAACGAGACCATCCGTGGCAAGCATGTGTTCATTATCCAGCCCACCTTTGCCCCTGCCGAGAACATCATGGAGCTATTGCTGCTGATAGATGCCGCCAAACGTGCATCAGCTTACAAAATCATCGCTGTCATCCCTTATTTCGGCTATGCTCGTCAAGATAGAAAGGATAAGCCCAGAACCTCCATCGGTGCCAAACTGATGAGCAACTTGCTGACAGCCGCCGGTGTGGACCGTGTCATCACCATGGACTTGCACGCCGACCAGATTCAGGGTTTCTTTGAGATTCCCGTTGACCACCTATTCTCTTCCAACGTCTTTTTGCCCTACATTAAGGGTCTCGGATTGGATGATCTTTGCATCGTCTCCCCCGATACAGGAGGCACAAAACGCGCTTCCACTTACGCCAAGGCTTTGAAATGTGACTTGGCCATAGGTTACAAGCAAAGAGCCAAACAAAATGTGGTGGCCGACCTGCAAATCATCGGTGATGTGAAAGATAAGAATGTCATCATTGTTGACGACATCATCGACACTGGCGGCACCTTGTGCAAAGCCGCCGCACGCTGCAAAGAAGCCGGCGCCAAACGTGTGCTCGCCATGTGTGCCCACGGATTACTCTCCGGCAGCGGCATGGACAATGTGGAAAATTCCGCCATTGAAAAACTGATCATCACAGATACAATCCCGCTCAAACGCCCGTCTGATCACATCGAGGTGGTTTCCGTAGCCCAACTTTTGGCCGATGTCATCAGAAGCGTGATGGAGAAAACTTCCATTTCATCACATTTTGATGTATAGGAAGCGGAGAGACACTCACTGCGTTCGTTCGGGGAGACGCTCGCTGTGCGAGCTCGGGGAGTTTCGCACTTCGTGCTCAAGGAGAGTTATGCTTCGCATAAGGGGAGTTTTTTGAATTATGAATTATGAATTTTGAACTTTGAATTCTATCACTACCCCGCCCTTCGGGCACCCATTGGAGACCTTGTCTCCTTCTCCTCTTCGCTCGGCATACTCAAAGTAATCTATGAATCTGCACTCGCTCATGCATCGAATCTAATAGAAGGGGAATTAAACCTCCCCGTCTGTAACCTGCAACCTAATAATATATGGAACAAGAAGTAAATCCCAAAGTTGAGGAACTGAAAGAATTAGGCAAATTTGGCCTGATTAAGCTGTTGGGTGAAAAATTCAATCATCACAATGCCTCGTCGCTGACCGACATTAACGAGAATGCCGCAGTGATAGCCCACGGCAATACCGACAGTGTCATCAGCAGCAAACTCTTCATCGAGAACATCCATTTCGACCTTACCTACGTTCCCCTCAAGCACTTGGGTTACAAGACGATAACCGTTGCTGTTGCGGACATCATCGCCATGAACGCCCTGCCCAAGCAAGTTATCATCAACATCGCCATTTCCAACCGTTTCTCACTGGAGGCGGTGAACGAACTGACCGATGGCATGCGCCGCTGCTGTGACCGCTACGGCATCGACCTTGCCGGCTTGGACCTGTGTTCCTCGCAAACCGGCCTCACCATCACCGTCACAGCCGTTGGAGAAACCGACGACGAACATTTAGTGCAACGGGTAGGCGCAAAAGAAAACGAATTGTTATGCGTTTCCGGTGACTTGGGAGCCGCTTATACGGGTTTGGTTCTGTTAGAAAGAGAAAAGAAAGTTTTCGAAGTTAACCCAAACGAACAGCCTAACCTTGAGGAGTTTAGCTATTTACTGGAACGCCAACTGAAGCCGGAGCCCCGTGTTGACATCATCCAAAACCTGCAAAAAGCAGGCATCACCCCGACCAGTATGACCAACGTTTGCGATGGTTTGGCCTCTGCATTAATCCATCTGTGCAAAGCCTCGAAAGTGGGTTCAGTGGTTTTTGAGAACAAGCTTCCTGTTGACATGCTTACATTCAGAACCCTGAAAGACATGAATATCGTTTCCACCACCATTGCCCTCAATGGCGGTGAGGACTACGAATTGTTGTTTACCGTTGCCCAGAAGGATTACGAAGCTCTGAAAGGAGTAGAAAACGTATCTGTCATCGGCTACATCAAAGAGGAGGCTGCCGGCAATCAGCTGATAACCAACGACGACAGGCAGATTGAGCTGAAGGCACAAGGATTCGGAGAAGTGAAGGAATAGGTTTCAGGGGACAGGAGGATTTTAATGTGCTAATTAGCAAATGTGCTAATGTGCTAATTGAATTAGCAAGGTGGAAGGGAATGTCAATGTAGGCAACTGCATCTCGCAATTGCAAAAAAAATTGAATTTTGAATTCCAAATCGAGAAATAACATCAAACAAAAAATAACATGAAAAACGTTTTTATTACCGGAGCGACGAGTGGCTTTGGAGAAGCCATCGCCTATAAATTGGCCCAGCATAATGTAAACATGATCATCACCGGCCGTACAGAAAACAAGTTGAAAGAGGTAGCTCAGAAAATTGAGAGCACCACACAGAGCAAGGTGTTGACCTTAGCTTTTGACGTGCAGGATTACGCCCAATGCGAGAAAGCCATCAACAGCATTCCCGAAGCTTTCAAGCCCATTGACGTATTGGTGAACAACGCCGGTTTGGCTGTTGAATTGAACCCCGTAAACGCTGGAGCCATTGAGGACTGGGAGCGTATGATCAATACCAATATCAAGGGTTTGCTGTATGTCACCCGACTGATTTCCCCACAGATGATTGAGCAGAGAAAAGGCCATATCATCAACCTCGGCTCCACTGCCAGCCACGAAATCTATTATGGTGGCAATGTTTATTGCGCCACCAAACATGCGGTATTGGCTCTTACCAAGGGCATGCGCACCGACTTCCTGCCATACGGTATCAAAGTGTCGCAGATTTCTCCCGGCGCTGCCGAAACCAACTTCTCGGTGGTTCGCTTCCATGGCGACCAGGCCAAGGCCGACAAGGTATATGAAGGTTACGACCCCTTGGTAGCAGAAGACATTGCCGATGTGGTGGACTTTGTGCTGACGCGTCCCGCCCACGTGTGCCTCAATGAGATCATCATGACTCCAACGGCGCAGTTTAACGGAACAATCGTAAGAAACTGAAAGTTGAAAACTGAAAACTGAAAGTTGATAAATAGGGGTTAGGGGAAAAGAATTCAGAATTCAAAATTCAAAATTCAAAATTCAAAATTTAAGTTACCCGCAACTGCGAGACGCAGTTGCCTACATTGATACCCACTGACCACTAACCACTAACCACATACAAGTTCAGGAGAGTATAGCTTGGCACAACGATTGATGATGATATTGGCTTTTTCAAAGCCCGCATCGCAAACCTTTTTGTCCTTCGCACCATCATATCCCATAAACAGGTGCATTGTATCATAGCCAGCAACAATTGCTGCCAGCAATTTGCGGTCTCGAATGCTAGCAGCTTCTTTGTATTTTTCGATCGATGGGCGACCTTTACCATTGCGCACATGCAAAACTGCCTCAAGGGCAATGAGACACCCTTTCCAAAGTATATCTCCCGCTGTCTTAATATACTTACTGTCCGTATAAATATTTATTTCAGGGTCATAATTAGCGTGCACGATAATCTCTTGTGCATTGGCCAAGTATCGCCGAGCCTCATCAATTGGATTTTTTCCGTTCTCTTTCATAATTCAATTTTTACAACTTAAAATTCACATCTTTTCGTTTGCAAAGATACAAATGGAAATCCAAAATCTCTAGAAAAATGACAATATTTTTATTACTGAAAATCAATATATTATAAATTTAATTGTAATATCTTTACTATTTTAAAAATTATTCTGGAAGAAATTTAACATAAGAAAATTTTTATGTAACATTCCATTGCATTTCCCTTCGGATGCGATAAATCGCGTCCCTACTGGATATAGAGGCAAGTATCACACCCTGTTGCTGTGTACGCAAGTAATGCCGACCCACGGAGCAAACGAGATGAATCGCATCCCTACAACAAAATTCAAACGTTTGTGTATAATTCAAGATTTTTATGTAACTTTGCATTTTATTTTTCACCGAAAAAAATTAAAATGAGACAGCTGGCTATTGTCATACTGAATTGGAACGGGAAACGCTTCTTGGAGAAGTTTCTTCCAACCTTATTGGCCAACTGCAACGAAAACAGCGAGGTGGTGATAGTGGACAACGCCTCTACCGACGATTCCATAAAATTTCTCACCACCAACTATCCGCAGCTACGAATCATCATCAATGATGAAAACTACGGATTTGCTAAAGGCTACAATGTTGGTTTGCGCCAGATAGAGGCCAAGTATTACTGCCTGCTGAACTCTGATATCGAGGTCACACCTCATTGGACAGAGCCAATTATCGCCCAGATGGAGGCTGACGAACAGATTGCCGCTGTGCAGCCCAAATTATTATCCTACCACAATCGCACCCAATTCGAATATGCTGGTGCCGCTGGAGGCTTCATTGACAAATATGGTTACCCGTTCTGCCGAGGACGATTTTTTGACGTACTGGAAGAAGATAAAGGACAATATGACAAGGAGATGCGGATTTTTTGGGCTTCAGGTGCAGCCTTGTTCGTCCGCAGCGACATTTATCACCAGTTGGGCGGTTTAGATGATGACTTTTTCGCCCACATGGAGGAGATTGATTTCTGCTGGCGTATCAACAACGCGGGCTACAAAATCATGTTCAACCCCAACGCTGTAGTCTATCATATCGGAGGGGGAACCCTACCCAAGGAAAATTCCTTCAAGACCTTCCTCAACTACCGCAACGACCTGTTCCTGCTGCTCAAAAACTTGCCCAAACGACGACTATTTATTACCTTTTTCATCAGATTCTTCCTGGATATATTAGCCGCCTTTGTCTTCCTGATGCAGGGCCACAAAAAAGATTTCACCGCTGTTTTCCGTGCCATGAATGCTTTCCGCAAGGGTTACCGCAACATGAAACGAAAACGTGGACATATCTCAGAAGAAGCCTTCCGAATGACCTACCCCCACTCTATTGTCTTTGCAAGGTTTATCAAGCGGAAGAAGTTTTTTGATGGGGAAAAACTTGTTTAGGGGATAGGAATTAGGATATAGGGGTTAGGAAATAGAATTCAAAGTTCAAAGTTCAAAGTTCAAAATTCAAGATTCAAATCATAAGCAATAAAATTCAAGATCGCCGCCATGGAAATTTTCAGCATATTTTATAATTATCTCCTATGGATTATGACCATCCTGGGGGTTATTGTTTTCATCATATTGCAATTTATCACGCCCGCATACGGCATGACTTACAATAATCGCTGGGGTAATTCGGTAAGGAGCAAAACAGGATGGTTCATCATGGAAATACCCGTTTTTGCGGCTATGCTGATTATGTTCCTCATTTCCCTGAAATATGGTCATGGCTTTAACTGGGTGACTTTCACCATGTTCTGTTTCTTTGAGATTCATTATCTTCAACGTTCTATCATATTTCCATCACTAATGAAAGGCACCAGTATGATGCCTATTTCCATCATAGTTGTAGGTGTGTTTTTCAACACTTGCAACGCGTTGATGCAAGGTGGCTGGCTGTTTTACCTTTCCCCTGCCGACAACTACCCTATCAGCTGGTTCTGGTCACCACAATTCATCATCGGCACCTTTCTCTTCTTTTCAGGCATGGTCATAAATCTATCCGCCGACCGTATTATCCGCGCATTGAGAAAAGACAAAAACGACAACAACTATTACATTCCATACGGTTGGCCCTTCAAGAAAATAAGTTCCGCCAACTATTTTGGAGAAATTATGGAATGGGTGGGCTTTGCCATACTATGCTGGTCTGTTGCAGGTTTAGTATTTGTGATATGGAGTTTCGCCAATATTGTGCCCCGCTCCAAAGCCGTGTATGAACGTTATACCCAGTTCTTTGGCGAGGAATTCACAAAGCTGAAGAGATACAAGATTTTTCCGTACATCTATTAAATTAGCAAATTCGTTAATTAGTTAATTAGCAAATTAATGTGCTAATGAGACAATTTGCTAATGTGCCAATTGTTTTAGGGGTTAGGGGTTAGTAGAAAAAAATTCAAAATTCAGAATTCAAAATTCAAGTTACTTGCAACTGCGGAACGAAGTTGCTTACATTGATATTCCCTTCTACCTCCTACCTTCTACCTTTTCTTCATTTCTTGCAACTGCGAGACGCAGATGCCTATATTGATATTCCCTAACCACTAATCACTAAAAACTAAAACCTTTTCTACATTACCCGCAACTGCGGAACGCAGTTGCCTATATTGATACTTCCTAACCCCTAAACACTGACACCTGACCACTGGCCTCTTTTTCCTAATAAATGTTAAAAATAAGACATTGAAACATCATTTGTTTTTCCTTTACAAATAATTTGTATATTTGCAGAGTTATCAACTAATAAATGTTGATAACCATCTATCTGATTACCGAAGATTCAAACCCAGCTCAGGGAAGGTTACAAAACATTTTGAATCAACAACTTACATAACTCTTTCCTTTTTTTTTTACACTTGAGAGATGGAAAAAATTCGCAAGTGGAACAAAAACACACAATGTAGAATAAATAATAAATATATCTAAATATGAAGAAACTTTTACTGATTGTTAGCTTATTTTTGATGATGACGGGAGTGATACAGGCACAGACCCCATTCACTGCAGTTGCTTTTAATGAGACCTCGTACGCCAAGGCCGATTCTGCCGCTCCGGGAAATCACAGGACGTGGCCGTGCCAGAGTACGGGACGTGTGCAGTTTAAGATTCAGGGTGGAAGCTTTCCCTACTCCATCACCCCCATTAAATACGGAACCCCGGACGACACATTGGGCACGGTTGTCTTTGCCACCCACCAATACAGTGGTGACGATACCGCAAGATATGACTATCTTGACTACTATACTGTTGACTCACTACCCGTGGGTACATACGATTTCATCGTGACCGATGGTGGCGGCAACACCATAATGATAACCTACGTGTCCATAAGTGAAGCCAGTATATATCCCTACCAGTTTTATGTGGCAGCCAGATCAACAAAGCTCAAGGATTACAACATTATAGGCGTTATGACAGATGTACCTGTACCGTATTATTACATGGACGAACTGCTCGAAAACGCCCAATATCGCATCATCTATGGTGACAATGGCGGAATATACACCAGCAGATGGAAACGAGCCCCAAAACATCGGCGTGATAGCGCATCCTATAATGCTTTATATTGGCAACATCGGTCTTTCTCCTTATACGATGGTACGGCAAGTCCCTTAGGAGGAACCGCTTGGTTTACAAGAATGGAAATAAAAGACACCATACCCACCATCAGCTCCTATTGCCAGTTATGGGATAGTCTTATCACTTTCGAATACCGTGTCATCAACGGCTGCGACTCCTCTTACACACTCAGATGGCATTTCCGCATCAAGAAACCCAATGATGATTGGTTTTTGGAACAACATGTCAGGGATATAAACTATGTAAATCACCCTATTGACTCATGTTTTAGAAATGTTACACTCCAGACCAAGATAGTAGAAAGAAATATCTGGCAGAAATGGAATGACTTTGTTAATGTAACCCCGACATACCTTAATGTGGCCACCCAGTCAGAAGCATTCGATTACTATTTTGCTTACTACACTTATCCATATACCTGGATATACCAAGACTGGTCGGCAACATCCCTATCCGATCCCAGAATCAAGACCGACCACATGATAAGCGGATATGATGGTGAGACACCCGAACTCATTAACTATCCTTCCGTCATAACTAGATCGGAACTTGCCCATTACTATGGCGATACCATATATACCAACCGGACTTTGAAGTACGGCATCAAACGCACCTTGATAGACGCGAAGGGTTGTGTGTTATTTTGCAGGCAAGACACCCTTGTGTTCGATTATGACACCATGACCCTGTATGATCCAAAGCCGTACGATGTTGATTTATCAATGTCAGGCGCATGTCCCCATACGAGCCCCAGCTGGATTATCGGCTGTGACTCAAGCAATTGCGACACAGTCAAACATAAGTTTTTCATCCGTGACACATTGGAAAGCTTCAGGGACATGACAAACACTGTCATTGAGGTAAAGTGTGTTGGCCAAAGCATTTACAATTTTACAGCTGTGTATAACGGGACTGAATATGTAATCACAAAAAATCCATTAAACACGGCGGAAATCACCGCTGTAAGTCCCTGGCATATTTCCATGACAGGTTACGATTTGCCTAGTGGGCTATACCGTGTTAAGGTAACCCAACCTTATCTCGGTAATTATGATTTATTTGTTGATGACACACTTCATCCTGAATCCTATAAGATATTTGAGGACGAATTAAGGGTTGATTTTAACTCCTATCACATCTTTATTTCTGAACAGCCCACTTACACCACTACCCGGGAGTGCGAAAAGCTGTATGTAACCTACACTGGTGGACAGTTTTCCAAGGAGGAAGTCTCCAGCCAACATGTAGTGACTTCCCTGGATACCATAGGCATTGCCAAATTCAGAGTTATTTCAGGCCCAACAGGAGGATACAGCAACGAGGTGAAAAACCTGAACGAACCCATCTGTCTTTCCCTGACCGGTGATTATGTGATAGAAATGTTCTTGGACACCATGTATTATGAGGGTAATCCCTGTGGACCGGAGGTTCATTACGACACCATTCACAACGATGGTGGTGCCGTACAAAAAGACTATGCATGGGCACTTATGTGCAACGACGGCACTGGCGATGTATTTGTGAAGGGCAAGAACGGAACAGAACCTTACACCTACATATTAAACGGTGATGCCAACATGTTAGGTGCGGACATTGATATGAACACCAGCGGTGTTTTCAATTCAGTATCCATGAACTATGGCGGATATTTGTCATGTATGATTATAGACTCCTGTGGTGAGACACTAACTATTGACACCATCAGACCCGAATTCTTCTCCAATGTTCCCCAAGCCCAATTCGAGAACGCCTCCACCTCGGCCTCCTTATGCGAGAGGGATTTCCTGCGGGCCATTAACAACGAAATAGGCAATTTATACGGCTACATATGGGACGGACCCAACGGCTTCCACGCCATCACGTCTGATTCTGCAATGGAAATACCTCTTAACGCCGCCAATGGTTGGTACAAAGTATCGCTGAACATAGACTGTCCCAGCATCACCTCCGACAGCATATACCTGACAATGTTACGGGTACCTCTGATGACCATTGTGGGCAGTGACTCCGTTTGTCCTCATGAAGATGTCATCCTCAGCTTCACCCCCATTAGTATCAACCCAAGCGACACCATCAAATTCACCATCGCTTTCTCCAACACTAACGGAGTAAGAACACGCAACTATGAGGCAATTCCCGGAACAACCGTCTTCGACACCCTCAAGCTATATGAAAACACCAAGATTTACCCTGTCTATATTAACGATGGCTTTTGCCACAACACGGAGGCCGAGCCTTCAGACACCTTACATGTGCATCTGAAACCAGTTGCCAGCTCCGACCACATATTCACGACCGACCAAAACGTATGCTACAACAGCGATACCCATCTCGAAGCCTGGTCCGACTATGAGGAGCCCTATACTATCCGTTGGTATGAGGATTTCACCCAGACCAATCTCCTGAAGGAAGAATTGGTGAGCGCTGATGGCGCACACTCAACTTTTGACACCACCGGCATTACCCAAGGTTTCACGTTGTATCTCGCCTTGGACAAGGAAGGCTACTGCCCCACCCCATTCGGAGCACCCACTCACGAGTTGTATATGAGCAACGACACCGTCATACTGGAAGACGGACAGGCCTGGCTATTCTATGATAGCGGCGGTCCCCACAGAAGTTACAAAAAGAATGAGTCATACATTTACACGGTAATCTCAAACGATGGCAGACCCCTGTCACTACAGTTCACTCACATCAACATCGACTACGGATCATACCTGAATGTTTACAAGGGAGAATCCGCTGTATTCGACTCTCTCGAATTCACCATCTATAGTGGTCAACCAAGCACCTCACGTATCGTTTTCCCAAGCGGCAAAATCACCTTCAAATTCAAATCAGGCAATTATACCCCCAGCTCTGGCTGGACTGCCATGATTGAGCGTGAACCTGCCAAGGTCAATGTGAACGCATGGGTAGAGAACAACACACAGGTGAATCAATTGGTTTGCCAAGCGGACGACAACCATGACGACATTGTCAACCTCATCCCCGCTGGCTTGGCCACCGAAAGCGAGTTGAATGAGATAGACTCCAACCTGCTCCATGGCGGCGACTACCAGTATAGGAAGGTTATGGGAACCGACATCCACGGATGCGACTCCATCTTCACCTTATCTTATTCCGTACGAGAGATAAAGATTGATTTTACCGAAGCTTCAATCTGCCTCTTCCCAGACAGTTTCCCCAGAACGGTTGAAAACACCGCCACGGCTTACGTCCTTGGCGACTCTCTCGCTCCCCTCTCCTATCAGTGGAAATTTGATGGGGTAGCAGAAGGCTCCGGATATAGCGGCAACGGAAACGAGCAAAGCTACTCCCACACTTTCAGCGACTATGGATCACACAGCTTGACCTATATGGTGTATGACATGAGTTTCAACTGCTACGACAGTTTGGCGACCGTTATGCAGGTGAGTCCCATATACCTCACAGAAAGCTTTGACACCCTTTTCAGTGCCGCTGATGCCCCCTATCAATGGAGAGAACAAAACTTATATGAGACAGGTATTTATTACGACACCGTAAAAACAGTTTGTTGCGATTGCGACAGCATATTCAAGTTGAATCTGACAGTATTATTTGACTATAATAATGAAGTCATCTGCACCAACAAGTTGCCCTACCATTACGATTGGAACGCCGCCGGTACTGTTGACACTACCTTTGAAACTGGCACCGAAAGCGGCACCTATTTTATACACGGAACCTCTCCCATAACCGGAGCTGACACCATCATACCCTTGAATCTCACTGTACGACATGAATCATACTACGACACCACGGTCATTGTATGCGCTGACACTTGCGTCATGTATGGCCGTACCTATACGGCATCCGGCATCGACACCATCGTGTTGGAGAACAGCAATGCCGAGGGTTGCGATAGTATCATCACCCTGCGGCTGCAATTCGAGCACTGCGCCATCAGGGGCCATTTGCTCATTTACACGATTGACGCCACTTGTATAGGTAACGGCAAGATTGTTTATGCGCTGGTGGATGACGACGGCAACATTCTGGAAAACCCAACGGATATAGCCAATGCACATCTCTCATGGGTACGTCTCTATTACAAAGCCCATGAAACAGACCCCAACATATACACAAATTGGTACGACGGCGGATACGACACCGTGGTTATCGACCCCGGCACTTACTTTGTGGGCGTGGAGGGCATTTACTATGACATTGAGCATCTCCATTTCGACACGGTGCTTACCATAGCCGGAGGCTCTTCCTCTTTCGATGCGTATCCATTCTCAAGTACAACCCCATCTTTGGAATGCATGAACACAGGACGAGTAACGCTCCATATTACGGGCGGCCAGTTCCCCTACAGGGTGATTATAATCAACGCCAACACCTTAGACACGCTGCGCACGGATGTCTTTTATGACCACCAGAATTCGGGTTCAGCAAGCGATAACTATTACATAGACTCACTAGCTGTGGGGCGTTGGAAATTCATTGTGGAGGACGGTTGCGGCGCAGGTATTCCAGCCAACCAGCCCGTATATGTGAATAGTGTTGACTTCCCTACCCTTTCTTCAATTTGTGTATATGACTACTCGGGCAATCATAATGACAGCAATGTGGTAGAAATCAGCGCAAGTTTAACAAGACCAGGTTCAGCTCCCAATTACCTATATGTCTTGGCTCATCAATATGCCCAATATCGTTTCGGCCATATAGACGATAACGGCGACACCCTATACGGCTTATGGAAACAGTGGCCGACGACATCATACGAAGCCACACTATACGACACCATAGCCCAAGCCCATGCCTACTGCGACATTTGGGATAAAGACCTCTTTCTCCAATACCGGGTCACTGGCAATTGCGCAAGCTCCAACACCTCCAAAACCAGAACTTTCAATATAAAGAAACTCGATGCTAGTAATAGCTGCAGGAATAGAAGCTACGACACCCAAAGCTACACACCGGCTCCTGAGAATATTGCTTACGACACCACTGATTGTAACGTATATAAGTTAGACTCCACCTACATTACCCGTTATTATTACCGTTATACTTGTTATGACAGACATGGCTGTGGCTACAGTCAGCATTACTATTACACAGGTCCTGTAACATGGATTTTCCAATACTGGAACGCCAGTGCGGAATCGGATACCATCACAAAAAGAGTAACACCACAGCGGACCGCATCAAATAGTACTTATGATTTCAACGGATACGCCTATCTTACTGCCAACGAGGTAAGAGACTCCCTGAACCTTCTTTATTCCCCAAAAGACTCAATGAAAATCAAGCTCATAGCCACCTTGGTAGATGCCAAGGGATGCGAACTATTATCTTTGTTTGACTCTTTGGTGTATTATTACTCCACTAAACATGGAGAATATGTTGGCCAAATAGCAGGTTGTGGCAGCCACGTTGATCCACAGGATACAACCTGTACTCCACGATGGGAATTTGACTACGGCGTACTTAAGAACAATAGTACAATTATTTATACACCCTATTATTCTGATTATTCCGGTAGCGATGGTTATTATTATGACCCCTGCGGAAATGAAAGACGTATTATAAGATTACGTGAGTATTTTTGTCTTGATCACAGATTTGTCATAAGGCTTATCCAAAGCCCCTCCGCCAATACCCAAAGCCCTTACCATAATTTGTACAATTTTGTGGCCACTTACGATCCGGACAGTGTTCCCCAATGGAAAGTGGAAAGGGAGAATCCACTGAACACAGCCGCAATAACTTTCCAAAAATCCATTTATTATTATAATTCTCATAATTATGGAGGCTACTATACTATTGATATGACAGACTACGATATGCTTGACGGTGTCTATCATTTTGAAATTGAATCCACAGACGGAGCCAGCACATATTTTTACCGGAGTACTGAATTTCAACAAGAACGGACAATCGTGATGTCAGAGACACCTGTCCATACCATTGTTGAGGATGGTTGTACCAGATACCTGAAATACACAGCAGGCAGGTTTAGAAAAGTAAGCTACTCTAACGACCTCCCCCCCGTTCCATATTATAGTAATCTTTCAACCAGAATCCATATCATATCCGGCCCCACTGGATACTACAGTAGTACTGTTACACTGAACGATTTAATCCCCCTATACGCATCAGGAAGATATGTGATAGAAGTATATGGCTACAATTCCGGTGGAAATGTTTGCCAAGAGCCCAGATACTACGACACCATTTATTTCGACGGTTACAATCTTGGTTACGACCATGCCTTTGCCCTATTATGCCAAGAGGGAGACACCACCTGCACGGTGTATGTGGGCGGGTCCAATGGCACCCCTCCATACACCTATACACTGTATAGCGAAGCCAACCTTCACGGCGAAGTGTTAGGAAGGGATACCACCGGCGTATTCGAGAACATACCAGTACACGCCGGACAGACGTTCTCGTGCAAGATTGAGGATGCCTGTGGGTACTACTTGGGCAGCAGTGAAACCACCAACAACCTGAATTTCCCACCAAGCTCCCTTGCCGACATACAAAAGGTGTGGTTTGAAAACGGCTTATCCACCACCAGCACTTGTGAGGGAACCACCGTACAGGCATACGCCATCTCGGCGGGAGACGTTTTCGGCTACCAGTGGACGGGACCGAACGGATTCACCGACACCACTTCCCACCCCATCATTGATGTGCCCATAGGTGCCGAAAGCGGCTGGTACAAAGTGACCATTCTGAACACGAACTGTGCCGGCATCGTTTCCGACAGTATCTACCTGAATGTGGATAAAGCACCCACTATCACCATCACGGGCGGTGACACTATCTGCCCCGGAGAGGAAATCGTCCTCACCTTCACGCCCTCCAGTCCCCGTACCGATACGGAAAACTACGACTTCGTCATAGCCTTTGCCGATACCACGGGTGTGACGACACAACACTACACAGCGCCTTACGGATCGACCGTCTCCATTACTCTCCCCTTCTATCTTAGCACTAAGGTTTATCCCATCAGCGTTAATGACGGACATTGTGAATACGTTTTCAACGGAGATGCGGACAGCGTTTATATTCATGTGCTTGAAATCATGGCCAGCTCAAACCACATTTTCACCACCAACGACACCGCGTGCTACAACGGCGACGCAACGCTCGAAGCCTGGTCCGACTGGTCGGCACCCTACACCATTCGCTGGTATGGTGACGAAGAGTTGACCACCTTCCTAAAGGAAGAAACTATAACTTCTAACACTGCACATTCAACATACGACACTCTCAATCTCATCAACAGTACGACTTTATATGTCACCTTGGATAAAGACGGATACTGCCCCACCACCTACATGCCTACTCACACCATCAATATGAGCAATGACACAATCATATTGGATGACGCGATTCAGACCTGGCAATTTTTTGACAATGGTGGTTCCACAGGTCCATACGGAGTCAACGAGGATATCACGGAAACCTTTATCAACGCCTCGGGTCGCCCCTTGACATTGAAATTCACCGACTTCAATCTTGCAGAAGGCTCATATTTAAAGGTTTACAAAGGAATGGGGACATCCAACGACTCTTTGATCAGAAACGTAACCTCATCCAATTACGCAACACTTATTACTTCCAACAGTGGCATACTCACCGTGAAGTTCAGGTCTGGCATGATTTCCGCCGCAGGTTGGTCTGCCATATTGGAACATGCCCCTGGCAGCTCATACGTCCATGTACTGCCTGAAAACAACACCGCAAGAGTTTACGACTATGCATGCCAAAATCTGACTGGAGATTATGCCGACTCATACGGCATTATAGGCAAATTGGCCACCCAAGAGCAGATGGACTCCATCATTAGTCATGGCGGCACTTATACTTTCACAGGCGTTATAGGCCCCGACATGCACGGATGCGACTCCATTATCACGCTCACACTCACCGTATATGAACTACAGGCAACACTACAAGACTGGTCTCCCTGTGTATTGCCCGATAAGTTTTCCTCAAACAACGAACACCGTGGGGATGTCTCCTGCAATTATGTTAACCTCAACACCACTGTTTATAATGGTTATGTCAGTTCTCAATACTACCCAATATACCAATGGACATGGGCAGGCGACAGCACCACAAAAACCGCAGGAGGAGGAGAAAAAAATGGATACCTCCGTTTAAAATGGCCCGATTACGGGACAACGAATGTTAACGTAACATTAACAGACCGATATGGCTGTAGTGCCTCGGCAAATGCCATCTGGCAGATAAATCCCATTTATATCATAAATGTTTATGATACCGTTTTCTGCGCCACCAACCTTCCTTACCAGTGGAGAGGAAAGTCGTTGTATGAGACAGGTACATACTACGACACCCTGAAAACGGTCTGTTGCGGTTGCGACAGTATTTATGCGATGCATCTGACCGTGGCGCCGCCATTGGAAATCACCACGGAACACAATTTTGATATATGCAACGGCAACAGCATAGAGCTGTCGGTTTCCGCTCTCAACTGTGGAGATATTACCCACACCTATCATGAAGGTTTCGATAGGGTTTCTTCAAACTTAATTATAACCAATCAATTAACCACACGGACTGATTTGTTTGAAACCGGTGACTATGTGATTTCCTACAATAACACAGCTATTGAATTACGTGAAGGTAATTATGTAACCACCAAGAAATTACATTTGTCAACTGATTTCTCCATGGCTATTCAAGCGCGTGGATCGGGATCGGGCAGTCAGAGACGATTAATAATCAACATTGATGGTGTCAGCAAAGATTCCATCACCCTTACAAATTCCGTATCAACATATACACTCTATTTTGATGCGGCCACCGACACTTCAACCATTACGCTAACCTCAAAATCACCGTATGCGTATATATTCGATATTGTGATAAATGATGAAAACCCTTGTAAGTATGTATGGTGGCATGACACCAACGACACCATTTCGCATGAGGCAACTGTCAGCACCCTTATTGATTTTCCCGCCGGACATGACGTGGAAGAGTATTATGTGAGAGTCACTAACGGAAATGGCTGTACGGCCATCGACACTGTAGTGGTAAATGTGTATAATTGTAACACAGAAACCATTTGTTCCAACGAATTGCCCATCACCCGTTTCGGACACACCTTCGAGGTGGGTACCATAAGCGGCACTTACTTTATACACACCACATCCTCCGTCACAGGAGCCGATACGATAATAGGTTACACCCTCACTGTGTTATACGAAACCACCTACGACACCACTGTTATCGTATGCGGCAACAGTTTCACCATGCTTGGCCATACCTATACAGAGGAAGGAGACTACACAATTGTGCTTGAACATGGCAACGCCGTGGGCTGCGACAGCACTATCAACCTGCATCTGGAATTCCGGCCTTATCCTGAAATCACCACCGCGTATCCAGACTTCGTCACCAGCGGAGCTGCTTTTGAGATGTCGGCATCCAGCCAAGAATGCGGCGACACCACCTACTACTTCCACGAAAGCTTTAACTGGGGAACTCGATATTTTGGAGGCAGCTATAATTTCTCAAATTACCCCATCTATAGCAAAATTTTCCAAAGTGGTGGCTATTTGGTATGGGCACAAGGGGACTCTGTTATCAGGTTAGGACAACCCGGGTATAGTGAAGGAAGTAACAATAGAGGAGAAATGAATAGTAAAACATTCACAGCTTTCCCACACGGCTTCACACTTGAGATCAGAGCAAAAGGAACATACGGATCATCATTAATAATTACTATCAATAACGATTGGTACACTAGGAACCAGATTTTATTCACTGAAACGGGAGAACCTGAATATCAGACTTACACTTTCGACTACAGTCAAGAATACGCAAGCTTTAATTTCCAGTTAAATTCAGATAGATTCAACACAGATGGTGATGCTCAAGTGTGGATAGATGATCTCCGTATTATTGACAATTCTCCTTGTGAATATGTATGGTGGAAAAACGCCACAGACACCCTTTCGCACTCGAGCACCGCAACCACGACACTGACATTACCCGCAGGAAGTGGTACAGGAACGGAAGATTATTATGTACAAGCCACCAACGCATACGGTTGTGCGACAACTGACACGGTGACCATAAACGTTGTTGACTATTTCTTGGAAACCATATGCTCCAACCGTTTGCCGAAGACCTTGCACGGCGTATATATCCCCAGAGGTTCCGAAAGCGGATTATACTCCAGAACTTTCACCGACGTTAACGGAAACGATTCGACAGTAAACGTTATGCTCACGGTGCTGCATGAAACCTACCATGACACCACGGTTGTTGCCTGTGGAAGCTACTATTGGCCCGTCAACAACAACACCTATAGCTGGTCAGGTAATTTCACCTATACCATTGGTACCAATTCCGTAGGCTGCGACAGCATTGAACGTCTGCATCTGACGATACTGCCGTTACCGGAAATCAATATGAGCCATGTTGTTGATGTTTGTAGTGGAGTGCCTTTTGATTTGTATGTCTCAAGTTATGATAATTGCGGCGATGACAGCCGGAATATAGTGGAGACTTTTAACCAATGGTCCTATTCCACATTCGAAAGCCCTCTCACAAACTCAGAGTTGGCATATTTCACTATTTTCCAAAGCGGAACCAATATGTACTTTGGTCAAAGCAACATTCGATTAGGAAACAAATATAATGGCGTTTACTATACTCATAACACATCGAACAACAATAAATACAGCGGTTCACTAAGTTCTAAACCATTGGACTTGTCTCATGATTTCAAACTTCAAATCACAGCTAAATTATTTGATGATGAAAATGGTGACTATAATCACAATTCTGTCAGATTGATTGTTTCCATCGATGGAGCTGATATGGATACAATTCTTATATGGGCAACAGGCACCAGGACCTTTACACTTTATCTCCCTGCTGCCACCTCTTCCTCCATTATTGGTCTCAGAACCTTACCAACGCAACAAAACACATATTATCCCAGTCGTGTATATCCAGACAATAGAATACTCATAGATGACATTCAATTTATTGACAACAATCCTTGTGAATTTGTATGGACAAATAGTGCCAATGACATTCTTTCAAATTCAGCGGACGTTACCACAACACTAACCACTCCCACTACCACACCCACACCCACTGATAATACTCCAGACAGTTGTAGTTACACTCTATACATGCACGACGTCTATGGTGACGGCTGGACTGGTAATGCCATCCAAATATATAAAGATAATGTGCTGTTTACCACTTGTGCTGTTCCGGATATTTTATCTTATGGAAGCGACGATGATCTTATAAATCATGAAGCCTCCCAGCAAATAACTGTCAGTTCAGACCAAAGGCTTACATTCTCATGGATTTCTGGTAACTGGCCTGCAGAATGTGCCTTTGAAATCGTCAATTCGCAGGGAGACACTCTATTTGCCATAGAGGGAGCACATTCCATTCCAGATGGATCTAACTTTTTCAGCACCGTTTGTAACGGATGCGATTATACCCTCAACTTGTATGGTATGTATTCTTACAGTTGGTATTATTCCTCCGTCAATGTATCGATAAATGATGTATCCTACGGTTCTTACAATACGACAGGGTCTTTCCCAATATCTGTGGGTACTGGCGAGAGGGTCTCTTTCACTTGGGATTACACCAGTACTTCTTATATAAACGGATGTTCTTTATCAATCACTGATCCTCAGGGGAATATTGTATTTTCTGTAGATAACGCAGCTACGCTTCAAAAGGGAGGGGTTTTCTATACCGCCACTTGCCCAAGCTCTGACCTGTGTTCATACACTATCAACATGTACGACGACTATGGTGGCAACTGGTATGGAAACGGCATCAAAGTATCATTAGATGGTGCAGAAGTTGCCACTTATATTCCCACCCATTCACCAGAAACCTACCAAATTGCTGTCGGTCCTGACCAGGTTCTTGCTTTTTCTTCATATAACATTGATAATGTTTACAAATCACGATATTCTTTTGAAATTATTAATCCATTTGGTGATATTGTATATTCCAGTTACGGTCTTCCAACGTCTCAACTCTTATATACCACCACCTGCCCAAGCAATACGGATATGTTGTATGTAACGGCTACCAATGCGGTGGGTTGTAGCATCAGGGATTCTGTTACGATTGTTTTGAATGAATGTTCCATAGACAGTTTGACCATTTGTGCCTCACAACTTCCATACACTTGGGGAGACATCACATTCGATGTAGGCACCGAAAGCGGAACATACACCTTACACTTGCTTTCCTCTACAGGTTTAGATTCGGTTGTTTCACTGAACCTGACCGTTGTTCCCTTGGTAACCCTTAATTTATCCTACCCCAACACATCCGTCTATTATGGCGATTCCATCAGTACCATGACAGTGAGCGGTGATTTTGGCCTATTGGAGTACACCCCGCTTCCCGATGGTCTCGTGTTTGACACCAACACCCTGAAGCTAAGTGGCAGTCCCACATCAATAGGGATTGACACGATAACCTTTACCGCCAGCAGCGGCACCACCCCCGCCTGTAGCGTCAGCAAGTATTTTTGGTTTAAAGTAAATAAAGGCTATAACATAACACTGAACTGTCCGCCAGAATCCCAGACCACCAAGGTCTACGACGGCACTCCCTTACAGCCTGTCGCAACGGCCACAGGCGCATTTTCTACCGACACCATCTTGATAGAATACAGTGTTGACAGTCTCAATTGGAGCACTACCGCCCCTTCTCTCCTCCATGTGGATACCTTGAAGGTATTTGTGCGCGCCACACACCCGAACTATGATCCTATATATACCAGAATATGCCAATACATCCTCAGGGTGACCTGTCGTGAGGTGACCCTTCGCGGCGGCACATCCGGGAAGATATACGATGGCACACCGCTTACATACGACACTGTCATTGTGGGAGGTAACGGATGGCTGTCCGGCAAAGAGGCCACATACGACAACTTTGCGTCCATCTCCAGCGTTTCGGAAGGCGAATACAACAGCAGTTCTAATCCCTATTTCGATGACTATAATGGTTTTTATTACAATTATTATGGCATCCCCAATACTTTCGACTACCATCTCTATCCGGGAGAGGACAGCAGTGACTACTGTATCACCATAGATACGGGCTACCTCTTCTTAAAGAAGGCTCAAATCACTCTGAATTGCAGTTCAGTTAGCAAGGCGTATGACGGCATTCCTGCACAGACCGGATTCACCATCTCAGGTGTGGCAAGCACCGACACGCTTCCGATTGTGTATGATGTGTGTGAATACATAACCAGTCCTTATTCAGTCCAATACCTATACACTTCACATGACACCATACCATCTTTCATCCATAGGGGAAATTGGCGTGTTTACATAAGTGTCAACTCTGATATGGACTCCACCTATAACCCGAACTACAACAGTTTGTATAATGGTAACTATAACTCGTATTATAGCACCTATTGCCCCGTGACCATACAGTGTCGCCGCATTTGGCTGAAGAGTGTGGACAGCACCATGACCTATAATGGTGTTGACACGTTGAGAGCTCCCACGGTAACAGTATATCAACCTTCCAGTACATACAGAGACTGGATAGAGGGCAAGGAAGGAAGCTTCTCTAACTTTGCCTACCTGACAAATGCCGGCGAAACCAACAACTCGTTTGACTACAGTTTAGCCGATGGTGAGGATCCCAACGACTACTGTATTACTACGTCATATGGAAGACTTACCATGCAAAAAGCAGATAGCATAAACATTATCTGCCCCCATGACACCGCCAAGATTTTCGATGGCGACAGCTTACGAGTAACCGCAACAGCCACTGGCTTGGCCAGCGGGGAGGAAATAACAATCGGCTATTCCTGGAGTACTCAGTATGGGCCTTCAGGCTTCTACAATTATTGGCCAACTACGGAAGCACCAGGTATCATCAATACGGATAGTGCAGACGTGCGTGTATATGCGTACGGTCCGAACTACAATTATGCCGACTATTGTCACTACACCTTGAAGATAAACTGCCGACAGGTAATTCTCACCTCGCACGACAGCACCATGACGTTTACCGGCAGTACATTGCAAAACACTAAAGTTACCGTAAGCGGTGATGGCTGGGTTCCTGGCCACGAAGGCTCCTACAGTAGCTTCGCATCCATTTGGAGTCCAGGAACTGCAGAAAACACTTTCAGTTTCAGTTATCCTGACTCTTATGGCAGTGTTTATTATAATTCCTCAAATTATTGTATAAGTAGAAACTATGGCCAGCTTGAGATAACGAGAGACAACGGTATCACCATCAACTGTCCCGACTCAATAATCACCAAGGTTTATGATGGCAGCGAGTTGCGGATAGTGCCGGAGGTTTCAGGCACCTCTGATGCTTATAATACTTATGCAAGCTACATGGTGAAACAATACAGCACCGACAGTGGCGCCACATGGAGCTCTTACGCACCCGGCATCACCCATGTGAATGAAAGCCCGTTACACGTGATGATGCGCGTATTTTACTCCGATTTCTTCGACACGGCCTACTGTAACTACACAATGGCCTTGACCTGCCGTCCAGTAACCCTCAAGAGTGGTGACCGCACCAAGGTGTATGACGGCGATTGGATGAGCGAAACCGTTATAACAGTTGGAGGTGACGGATGGGTTGATAATGTATCATATAGTAACTTCGCCAGCATCCGCGACGTAGGTGAAATCCCCAACACTTTCTCCTACAACATCATATCAGGTAACGCTTCCGACTATTGCGTAACGATAGACACAGGAACCCTTGTCGTGCAGAAGGCCAACATCAGCATTAACTGTCCGCAAGATTCCACCAAAGTCTATGATGGCACCCCACTCCAGCTCACTGCTTCCATCACTTCATTGAGTGGAGTCTCATTCAGCGACGACATTATTGAGTACAGCATCGACTCAGGTACAACATGGAGCCACACCGCACCGAGCATTACCCATGTCGATGAAAGCCCGAAAAATGTACGAGTAAGAGTTTTAGACCCGAACATTTCCGCAGACAGCTGTGACTACACCTTAACGATAAACTGCCGCCCAGTAACCCTCACCAGCGGCAACAGCACATGGATGCATGACGGTTTTGAGCATAGCAACACAACTATAGAAATAGGTGGAATGGGATGGCCTAAAATATATTACAATGGACGTGACGCCATCTATCAAGTATCTGCCGAGCCCGGCCAAGATATTACGTTTTCTTGGGTTAAAGGCAACTGGTCTGGTGAGTGTTCTTTCAATATTCTTGACTCACATGGAAACACAGTACGTTTTGAAAATAATTGTACATATCTTGAAGATGGTCAAATCTTATATACCACCAATTGTCCAAGTGGATCCACCGAACCATGTACCTTCACACTTAACCTACATGACAGTTACGGAGACAGCTGGAATGGTAATGCCATCAATGTATTGGCAGGTGGTATAACACGCTCTTATACTGTTCCATCTTCAGGTTATCAGTATATAAATGTGACCTACAGCAACTTCGCAAGTATCATCAACCCAGACACTATTCCCAATACTTTCTCCTACACCCTTCCTGAGGACGAAAGGGAAACAGACTACTGTATCACTGTTGACACCGGTACGCTCATAGTTTATAAAATAGGGACAAGTATGGTATGCCAAGGAAATAGCAAAACCTTCGACGGCTATCCACTTACCGCAAATGATGTTTCCATTTATGATGAAAACGGTAGTTGGATGAGCAATTACTATTTCAACATCGAGTACAGTACTGACAATGGTGCCACTTGGAGTAATGAAAAACCAAGCATCACCCATGTCCATGAAAGCCCGTTGGACGTTTATGTGCGTGCTTCACACTCAGGTTATGACACAGCATACTGTAACTACAGTTTGACGATAGACTGCTGTCCGATAACCTTAACCAGCGGCAGCAGTACCAAAAACTATGACGGCTCCGAACTGCGCAATGAGAATGTGACAATCGACGCCGGATGTCCAGGATTTCAAAATAGCATTAATGGTGCCTCCTATACAATATACACCAATCCTGGTCAAAATATCTCATTTACATGGAGAAAAGGCAACAAATCCGAGGAATGCTCCTTCTATATTACTGATCCTCAGGGAAATACCATATATTCTAATGATAATGGTGAAAGCCTTTACGACGGGGAGACCTTCTACACCGGCAATTGCCCGACTGGCAACGGTGGCTCCTGCTTTTTCACCATCAATATGCGAGATTACGGTTCAAACGGTTGGGAAGGCAACTACATTGAAGTAAGGATATTTGATGATTATAATGATTATTCTTATAGCTCTTATTCTGTAACTGAGTGGGATTATGTGACTGAAAATACCGGCATTACTTTCAGCAACTTTGCCGGTATCACCGAACAAGGCTCCATTCTCAACACCTTTGAATACAGCTTTGCATCAGGCAAGATAGCAACTGACTACTGTGTTGACACAGTATTTGGAACACTTACGGTAAACCTTCCCCCCATCAAAATATACTGTCCATCTTCCGGTATGACCGAGAAAGAATACGACGGAATTCCCTTGCAACCTATCGCAACCGCCACGGCTAACGGTTTGACACCCGCTGATATCCATATTGAGTACAGCGTTGACAATCGCAATACATGGCAAGATACCGTCCCGTACATCACACATGCGGATGAAGACAAAACTGTTTGGGTGCGCGCTTCACACTTTGGCTATGACACGGCTTATTGCAGCTACTATTTGAGGATAAATCGGCGACCCATAGAATTCACCACTGGCAGCGCAACCAAGATGTATGACGGCACTCCTCTTACATACGATACCATCTATGTCTCGAGTGGTAGTTTTGTAGGAGATGATAGTATTTCAATCCATCTGTCAGCCAGCCAAACAGATGCCGGTACGTGCGAAAATAAAATTGATTTCACTAATTTACCATATCTCATTAGTAATCTTCATTTATATGGCGGAATCAAATTTGACATGAGCACATTTGATTTTGTAGATTATGATATGGATTTCCACTGGGGAACACTTGAAGTGACTCCACGACATGTGACCCTTACCAGTGCCGACAGCACCAAGCAGGATGACGGCACCCCACTCACCAACCACAATATCATTGTTAGTGGAGATGGATTTGTGGATGGAGAGGGCTTCACCGCTGATGTGACTGGCGAACAAATCGGTGTTGGCTGCAGTCCGAACACCTTTACTTACACCCTCAATCCAGGCACCAAAGCCATCAACTACGAAATTGAAACGGTATATGGTACCCTCAGGGTAACCAAAGATTTGCCCATCACACTGCACTGTCCATCAGATACTGCAACAACCAAGATGTATGATGCATCACCGTTGAGACCCATAGCTACAGCTATAGGTGTCGGCAGTGATATTATTGACACGATTGAGTACAGTGTAGATGGTGGTTTGACATGGAGCGATACAGTTCCATATATCACCCACGTGCTTGATGACAACAATGGTGGAAATGGGCTTAATGTAATGGTACGCGCTATCCATGTCGGCTATGATACGGCTTACTGCGGATACACGCTGAAAGTGACACCGCGACCCGTTACCATTGCCACCGGTGGCGGCACCAAGATCTATGATGGCACCCCACTTACCAACGATTCCATTATCATTGGTGGCGCTGGTCCGGCACCCGGCGAGGGTATCTACGCAGAGCTGACAGGATCCCAGCTTCATGTGGGTTCGTGCGACAACTATATTAACCCAGCTACCATCGTTCCTTACGGCGGTATGATATTAACCATCATTGACCCGGTTCACGGAGTGTTCTCAATGCCCGACTACACATTTGATCCAGTAAATGATATAACTTGGGGCAAGCTTACCGTGACCAAACGTCACATCACCATTACCACCGGTAGTGGCAGAAAGATGTACGACGGCTACCCACTCACCAACCCAACCATCATCATTGGTGGCGACGGTCCGGCACCCGGTCAGGGCTTCACCGCCGCACTGACGGGTTTCCAGCTTGACGCAGGCTCATGCTACAACTATATTGACGAAGAGTCAATTATCTTCTACGGTGGACTGAACAATACCATTCTTGGACAAGATTACGAAGTTGATAACGTTGAATGGGGAGAACTGTATATATGGAAAAGAAATGTAATCCTCACCAGCGGTGACAGTATCAAGCAATACGATGGCACCCCACTCACCAACCACAATGTCTATGTGAGCGGCGACGGCTTCGCACCGTTCGGTCCCGGCTTTTTGGGCGAGGAAGGCTTCACCGCCAACTTCACTGGCGAACAGACCGAGGTAGGCAGTTGTGACAATAAGTTCACATATGTCCTCAACGGCCATACAAAAGCCCGCAACTACAACATAACAAGAGTTTATGGTACCCTTACCGTAACCGAGGGACCGGCCATCAACCTGCAGTGTCCCGCCATGGCCGACAGGAGCAAAATGTATGACGGCACAATCTTACAACCTGTAGCCACAGCGACAGCTAATGGATTGGCATCCAGTGAAATCAAGATTGAGTACAGCACCGATGGCACAAGTTGGAGCGAGACCGCCCCTACCCTCACACACGTTGAAGACGATGGCCACCATGGCAATGGCCTTGATGTACTGGTACGCGCCTCACATACGGGCTACGACACGGTTTACTGCGATTACACCTTGATGATAACTCCACGACCCATTTCATTTGTCACTGGTAGCAAAACCAAGATGTATGACGGCACTCCACTTACATACGATACCATTTTGGTTGGTGGTTATGGTTTCGTGGGTAGCGAAAGACTCGGCCTCCACCTGACAGCCAGCCAGACGAATGTGGGCTCTTGCGAGAATAGTGTTGATTTGGAACATCTCAGCATGTCAGATGTTGAATTCATCGGCGGCATCCAAATGAACGACTATGATATGGATGAATTCACTTGGGGAACTCTTACAGTGACCCCGCGTAGCGTGAACCTTGCCACTGGCGACAGCAGCAAGATTTACGATGGCACTCCGCTCATCTACAACACGGTATTTGTGACAGGCGACGGCTTCGCCGACGGCGAAGGGGCTACCTACAACGTAACTGGCAGCCAGACTGAAGTAGGATATAGTTCCAATGCCTTCACTTACACCCTCAACAGCGGAACTATCGCAGACAACTACATCATCAGCACTTCACAAGGTACCCTCAGGGTAACGTTGACTCAACCTATCTCGCTGATATGCCCATCGGCAGATGACGCTACCAAGTTGTATGACGGTACCGCACTGCAACCAGTAGCCACCGCAACTGCCAATGGCTTGGCGTCCAATGAAATCAAGATTGAATACAGCACTAACGGCACCACTTGGAGCGAGACCGCACCAAGCATTACCAACGTGCTTGACGACAACAATGGCGGCAACGGACTTGACGTACAGGTACGTGCCTCAACCACACACACTGGCTACGACACAGTTTACTGTGACTACACCCTCACTGTAACTCCACGTCACATTATATTCCGTACCTTAGACAGCACCAAGATGTACGACGGTGACACACTTTACTGCGACAGAGTGGAAGTCCTTGGCGACGGCTTCGCACCCAATGAAGGTGCCATTGTACACACTCGAAGCAAGATCAAGAATGTGGGTACTGTAGGCAACTATCTCAGTGATGATTTCAGTCTCCTGCCTGGCACCAACATTACCAACTATTCATTTAATCCTAATGAATTCATTTGGGGTGTTCTTCAGGTGGTACCACGTATCCTTGTGCTCAGAACCTTAGACAGTACACGAATGTACAACTGTGAACCACTCTATTACGACAGCGTAGTGGTGATTGACAACGGTGCCCTCGGTACTGGTTTCGCCCACGGTGAATGCGTCACTATGCATACTTACCACAATTTGATTACGAATGTGGGTAGCACAACTAACTACATAGACGATGGAAACATGTCGTTCTGTCCAGGCACAACCCTTGCAAGTTTCGCCAACTACACATTTAAAGAGAGCGAATTCGAGTGGGGTACCCTGACAGTGACACCGCGTCGTATCACCCTTGTCAGTGCGGACAGCACGAAGGTATATGATGGCACTGCCCTCACCAACAGCCGTGTCTATGCATTGGACACTGACTTTGCCCCAGGATGTGATTCAGCCACTTACAAGGTAACGGGTACTCAGACTGAAATCGGCAGCAGTCCGAACTACTTCACCTACATCCTCAGCACTGGCGCTGATCCTATGAACTACGACATTAACACTGTATATGGTACACTTACCGTGACCGACGCTTTGCCTATCACGCTGATCTGTCCGTCGGAAGAAGACACCACCAAGATGTATGACGGCGTCGCATTACAACCCACGGCTATTGCCACTGGCATTTCAACTAACGACACCATCCTTGTTGAATACAGCACTGACGGTATCAACTGGACCAACGATGCACCTACCCTCACACATGTGCTTCGTGAAGGTCGTAATGTTGTAGGACTTTCCGTGCAGGTACGCGCCTCTTATCCCGGTTACGGAACAGAATACTGTAATTACACCTTGAAAGTGACACCACGTCACCTCACCATCTCCACCGGTAGTGGCTACAAGGTATATGATGGCTACCCACTCACCAACCCGACTGTCACCATCGGCGGTGACGGCTTCGCTCCTGGTGAAGGCTTCACCGTGGTTCCTGCTGGATACCTGCTTGACGTAGGCTCCATTGACAACGAAATTGGCGAAGGCATCGAATTTTACGGTGGACTGAATATGACACGTTTCAGAAGTGACTACGATTTTGACGCCGATTATGGAACACTTACCATTGAGAAGAGACATGTGACCCTTATCAGCGGCGACAGCATCAAGTCGTATGATGGCACTCCGCTCACCAACCACCATATTTCCGTGATCGGTGACGGCTTCGCTGACGGTCCCGAATTTGTGGGTTCCGAGGGCTTCATCGCCACATTCATTGGCGAGCAGACCGAGGTGGGCAGCTGTGAGAACACCTTCTCTTACGTCCTCAACGGCCATACAAAAGCCTGCAACTACGACATTGACACTGTTTATGGCACCCTCATCGTGACCGACGGACCTGCCATTGAACTGCAATGTCCCGCCTTGGCCGACAGGTCCAAAACCTACGATGGCACTCCGTTGCAGCCTGTGGCTACTGCCACTGCCAATGGACTGTCATCAAGTGAAATCAAGATTGAATACAGCACTGATGGCAACAACTGGAGCGAAACCGCCCCATCTGTAACGCATGTAAGGGACTATGCGTCTAACGAGGAAGACTATTGGAATGGACTTTCCGTACAGGTACGCGCCTCACACACAAGCTACGACACGGTTTACTGTGACTACTCGTTGCGTATCATCCGCCGTCACCTTACCTTTGAGACCGGTACCTGCTCCAAGATGTACGATGGCACCCCGCTCACCTGCGACACACTTATTGTAGGTGGCGACGGCTTCGCAGGTGAAGAGCGACTGGTTGTCCACGTTATCACAAGTCTGACAAATGTGGGTTCATGCCTCAACCAAAACATTGACGAACCCAATATGGAAGTATTAGGCGGATGGGATGAATACGATTATGAGTTGGACGATGATGTTATTTGGGGAACCCTCACGGTATATCCGCGTCATCTGGCCTTCTCTACTGGTGACAGCAGCAAGGTCTATGACGGCACTCCACTCGTATGTGACAATGTATCTGTGACAGGCGACGGCTTTGCCGACGGCGAAGGTGCCAGCTTCAACGTAACTGGCAGCCAGACCGAAGTGGGCTACAGTTCCAATACCTTCACTTACACCCTCAATAGCGGAACCAGAGCAGACAACTACATCATCAGCACCTCAGAAGGTACCCTCCGGGTTACCCAGAATCTGCCTATCACGCTGATTTGCCCGTCAGCAGATGATGCCACCAAGTTGTATGACGGTACCGCACTGCATCCTGTAGCTACGGCCACCGCCAATGGTCTGGCTTCCAATGAAATCAAGATTGAATACAGCATCAACGGTACCAGCTGGAGCGAGACAGCACCGAGCATCACCAACGTGCTTGACGACAACAATGGCGGCAACGGACTTGACGTACAGGTACGCGCCTCAACCACCCACACAGGCTACGACACGGTATACTGTGACTACACCCTCACCGTGACTCCACGTCATATTATATTCCGTACATTGGACAGCACCAAGATGTACGATGGTGACACACTCTACTGCGACAGAGTGGAGGTTCTTGGCGACGGCTTCGCAGCTGGTGAAGGTGCCATTGTACACACTCAAAGCAAAATCAAGGATGTGGGCACCGTAGGCAACTATCTCAGTGATGATTTCAGTCTCCTGCCTGGCACCAACATTTCCAACTACTCATTTGATCCTCATGAATTTATTTGGGGTATCCTTCAGGTGGTGCCTCGTGTCTTGGTAATCAGAACCTTGGACAGCACCCGAATGTACAACTGTGAACCGCTATCTTACGACAGTGTAGTGGTAATTGACAATGGTGCTCTCGGTACTGGTTTTGCACCTGGTGAATGCGCCATTTTACATTCCAGCGGCCAGATTACGGATGCTGGTAGCACAATCAACATCTTAGACGGAAGCCGTACTGAAGCATGCCCAGGCACAAACCTTTCAACTTTAGAACACAACTATGCTGCGGATGAAAGCAGGTTTGAATGGGGTACTCTGACAGTGACACCGCGCCGTATCACCCTTGTCAGTGCGGACAGCACAAAGGTTTACGATGGAGACCCGCTCACCAACAACCGCATATCTGTGTTAGATTCAGACTTTGTATGTGGTCAGGGTGTCACCACCACAGTGACTGGCAGCCAGACCGAAGTAGGCAGCAGCCCGAACACGTTCACATACGTCCTCAACGAAGGCACCAATGCCGCCAACTATGACATTGACACTACTTACGGTACACTTACCGTGACAGGAAACGCATGTACAGAGTTGAAGATAACAGCAGACACTGCCTTCTTTATTTATACTGGTGAAGCACAAAGCAAAGACAGCTATGTACTGAACTATGGCGGCAATGACTATCCTGTTGGTGAGGAAGGTATTTACACCTTCGCCAATGGAGATGTACTTACCGTCAACGTTACTGGCAGCGTGACCCATGTGGCCGACGGCTTTGTCGATAATGTGCCAACAGTGGTCAGCATTATGAACGGATCGACTGATGTGAGCGGTAACTACTGCGTCACACTAGTCAACGGTGAACTTTCCATCATACCCGCACCACTACCTTGGGTATATATCAGTTGTCCTACAAGTGGTGACACCTCAAAAGTGTATGATGGCACAGTACTTAGACCTGCTGTAACAGCATACAGCACGCTCTTCCCCAGCGATGTATTCAACATGCAATACAGTGTGGACAACAAAGTCACCTGGTCGGATACCCTACCCTACGTGACCCATGTGGCCGAAGGTACCAAGCATGTGGATGTTAAAGCGCTTCATCCCGACTATGAGATACAAGAGTGTGCATACGATATGCATATCACATGCAGACATATTACACTCACCAGCGGTGACAGCAGCAAGACCTATGACGGCACCGCCCTTACCTGCGACAGTATCACTGTCACTGGTGACGGATGGCTCGCAGGCAAATTGCCCTCGTACAACGGTTTCGCAAGCATCACCGATGTGGATACTGTTGATAATGACTTCAACTACACCCTTGCAACAGGTGAGCAAACCGACGACTACTGCGTTACAATACAAAAAGGTCAACTCATAGTTAAACCTGCCTTCTTGACTATAACAATAGACTCTACTAAAGAATACGATGCTACTCCAATTGTGGTTAGTTACACAAGTCCCAGTCTGATAATTTCAGGTTTAGTACCTGGTGATACACTGATTGCTGGAGAAGTATCTACTCCAAGCTATCTCTCAGGTGCCTATAGAATTAGACCTTCCGTTAACTTCATGTCAATGCCTAGGTCAGGAGGTTCAGCTGTCATCTCAATACCTTTCTCCACATTGAAAGGTATTGAACATTACAAGTTACTCCTGAGCTCAAGCCTTGTTATCACACCTCGCGAACTTACTTTAACCGCCAATGACTCATCAAAAGTATATGATGGATTAGCATTGACGAACAACAGCTACTCAATAACAAGCGGCAGTCTTGTAAGTGGCGAAAGCATTACATCTATAACTCATGGAGGAAGCCAAACCAATGTAGGCAGCTCTAATCATACCATCTCTGACGCAGTCATTATGAACAGCTCAGCAGAAGATGTGACAGACCAGTATGCCATCACATATCAGGCCGGTACATTGACCGTGACCACTGGCGCCATCACCCTGACCAGCGACGACACCACCAAGGTTTACGATGGCACGCCGTTGAAGCCCGAGGTGACCGGCACTGGCACAGGCACTGACCCGATCCATATCGAGTACAGCGTTGACGGTGGACTCACATGGACCGACACCATCCCGGACATCACACATGTAAGTGAGGGACCTGTTCCTGTGGACGCCAGAGGCTCCAACCCGAACTACGACACCGCTTACTATCACTACACCCTCGTGGTTACACCGAGAGACGTGACACTCAAGAGCGGTGACAGCACCAAGGTCTATGACGGCACGCCGCTCACCTGCGACAGCGTATTCGTCGCCAGCGGAAGCTTCGTGGCCGGTGAAGGCTATACCACTAACGTGACCGGTAGCCAGACTGAGGCTGGCCACAGCGACAATACCTTCACCTACACCCTCAACACGGGTACACAGGCCGCCGACTACAACATCACGCCTGTCGCCGGTACACTCACCGTGACCACCGGCGCCATCACCCTGACCAGCGACGACACCACCAAGGTTTACGATGGCACGCCGTTGAAGCCCGAGGTGACAGGCACTGGCACAGGTTCCGACCCGATCCATATCGAGTACAGCGTTGACGGTGGACTTACCTGGACCGACACCATCCCGGACATCACACATGTGGGAGAAGGTCCCGTTCCTGTGGACGCCAGAGGCTCCAACCCGAACTACGACACCGCTTACTATCACTACACCCTCGTGGTTACACCGAGAGACGTGACACTCAAGAGCGGTGACAGCACCAAGGTCTATGACGGCACGC
>JAEEGG010001498.1_pt1 | contig 63220 bp, 49 predicted proteins | sample 9134161 | NCBI WGS metagenome assembly JAEEGG01 (sample SAMN16246543, study PRJNA631951) | gut metagenome | biome: gut microbiome; feature: rumen; material: CR-attached | host: Bos | place: Iran: Karaj | collected 2018-10
GTTGGCAGAAGAAACAAGATGATTGACGACGATTCCAAAAGCGGAGATTACGACATGAAAATCAAAATTTTTCAAAAAAGCAGCAGAAGAGTTGAGAGATAAATCTGATGGTCATGCGTAGGCCCTGGTCCTAGTGTGCTGTTTGTTACATTTTTGTTCGTCGGTGGTAACTTAATAACATGTCACTATGCTAGAATTGTTAAGATACCTGTGTATTGAATTCTGAGAATGAGACACAGTTTTGATACCCGGTTCTCTGAGGTTGTCCTTTATCGGACGTGGAAATATATTTGCATTCCGGCAAGAGTGATTTGTCGATTTAAAATAAGGCGGTAAGAGTATGGCTGAGTCAAAAGGTGAGGTTAAAACACTGAGTGTTGATAAGAGCGGGTTTATAGAGACCCTTGAGAAATGCGGCAACGCTCATGTTATGATGCTGAGACCTCACGGTTTCGGCAAGTCGCATCTTATTGACATGCTGTTTCAGTACTATGACAAATCAAGTGCGGAGGTTTTCAATGAAAACTATGCCGGTTCATACATAAGAATGCATCCGACTCCGCTTAAAAACGGTTTTAGAGTGATTAAATTCGTGTTTACGGGTTTAAGAGGTGTTGCCGAGGACAGCTTTGACGACAGTTTCAGAAAATGCGTAGCAGATGGACTAAGCGATTTTGTGAAGCGCAATTCTGATTTTGAGTTTGCAGGTGCAATTGAAGATGAAATCAAGGATGATCCGATATTCGCCTTTACAAGCATATGTCTGAATTTTTCCCAGCAGTTTCCTTCCGAGAAGATTTATCTGCTCATAGAGGATTATGACAATTTTGCCTATGATGTGCTTTTTGAAAATCGTATGGATCTTGTTTTCAAGGATGTTGTCAATGATTTCTATGACAGTATCAAGTCTGTTCTTAATGTTACCATCGGCAGAACTTTCGTTACCGGAGTATTTCCTATAGAACTCGGAAGTCTTTTCGGTGAAAGCGGTCAGACTACGGTAAGAAATCTGGCCTCGTTCAGATCCTTTGCAAATCTCACCGGTTTTACTTCCGAAGATATCAAGTATCTTATTACGGACTACGTCGGCAAGGGCAGGGCGAAGAGATCGGCGGAAGAAATAATGCGTGATCTTGATGAAAGAGCCAGCGGATATATTTTCTCTCCTTACGGAAGTGAGCAACTGTACAATCCTCGCGACTGCAGCGCCTATCTGCACGGGAAAAAGAATGCTGATGAAATTGAAAGGTACCAGAAGAGACTCAATACGATCCTTGATCTGTCGCAGGGTATCGATCTCAAGGATCTTCTTGATAAAATCTTCAAGAAGAGTCTTCTCAAACTTACCAATGTAACTCCTTTCCTTAAACTTTCGCTGGTAAGCTCCTACAATCTCAGTGATCTACTGTCGCTTCTTTTTTATCTTGGCTACCTTACCATGGCTCCCGAATCCATAAAGAAGACAGGTGCTGTTGCTCTGGTATGTCCTAACAAGCACATGGAGAGTTTTTTCCGCAAGTACTACGAGGAGAAAAAATTCGATCAGGATGATATTGAATTCTGATGCAGCTTACTGACTTTGTCCATACTATCGGTACGGAGTGGAAATATCTTTACCGGGGCAGTGTGGGCAAACTTTCTCTTTCAGGAAAATTTTCCTGTCCAAACCGTGACGGCACCATAGGAAGAGGAGGATGCACATTCTGTTCGGTGGGATCCTTCTCCGAAGTTTCCGCACTTTCGGTGCCGGAGCAGATCCGCGTTCAGTCTGACAGCGGTTTCAGTTATTATTATGCGTATTTTCAGTCCTATACCAGCACCTATGCCGAGATAAGTTATTTAAGGAAACTTTACGACGAGGCTCTTCTTTTTGACGGAGTTGTAGGTCTGTGCGTGGGGACGAGACCAGACTGCTGTTCTGACGAATGTCTTGATCTGCTTTGCTCATACAGGGAACTGGGCAAGGATGTCATTGTTGAGCTCGGACTGCAGACTGCCGTGGACTCTACGCTGAAGGCAATCAACAGGGGACACGATTTTCGCTCCTATGCCGATGCGGCAAAAAGGATCAGGGGCAGAGGACTGAAACTCTGCACTCATCTTATTCTCGGTCTTCCCGGAGAAACACTTGAGGACAACATTTTCAGTCTGGAAGCGGTGCTGGATGCGGGCACTGACGGACTCAAGCTGCATCCGCTGCACATAGTCAGAGGATCCGTTATGGCGGCTCAGTACCGTGCAGGAGAAATAAAACCTCTTACATGCGAGGAATATACGCATAGAGCCGGAGAGGTTATCGCAAGAACGCCGTCCGGAATTATATTCCACCGTGTCTCTGCCACGGCGCGTGCACCTTTTCTTATAGCTCCGGATTACTGTGCCAAAAAATTTCCTGTGATTGACAGTGTTACGCAGTATCTGAGCAGATACGGGGTGCAGGGAAGTGCAGTTGGTGATCCGTTTATTCCTGAACTGTATTTTGCCGAGAATTGAGAAGTGGTGCCATCAAATTTAGGCGCGATACCGGCATAATAGTACAATACTTGGAGGAATGTCATGGCTGATGTTTGGGTGCGTATTGATGCCGGCAGGAACAAAGCCTGCTGTGAGGATGCCGCTCTTGTCGGGAACCGTATTTTTGAACCCGGCTTTTACAATATTCAGGATGTACAGTTTCCATGCGTTTTTGCCGTTGCCGACGGCGTAGGCGGCAATGCCGGAGCCAAGGAGGCTTCATATTTCGTACTGCGCAGACTTTCAGAGATGTATCATGCGGATATGACGCTTGATGATCTGGTGTCGATAATGATCAATATAGACTCTGAACTGATTGATTTCTCCTCCTTTCTTGAGGGAAAGGAAAACATGGCATCCACTCTGACGGTTTTTATCGTCGAAGAGCACAGGGCTCTGAGCGCGCATGTGGGCAATACCCGGCTTCTTGAGGTAAGAAACGGCATTATTCATCAGCTGTCTCATGATCAGACGGCACGGCAGATTATGATGGATTCAGGCAATTACGCATCTGCCAGGGATTTCGGCAATTCCGAACTGCTTGGATTTATGGGCGGGGCATCTGTCAACGGCATTGCATATCTGAAGGTGGCGGAGTTGTGGACGGACGGTGAAAGAGCCGAGCAGATTATTCTTACGTCCGACGGTATCCATGATTATGTGGAGCCGGATCGCTTCGCATCACTGTATGAGGCAAACAAAATGTATCCCCGCCGGCTGTTTCAGATGATTTTTAATGAAGCGGACATGAATGATTCATACGATGATAAATCAATGATTCTGGTCAGATTTTAATTTTTCATCTGCGGATCCGCAGACCGGTTTTGTATTCAGCCGTCTTTCATGTTTTCGGACAGGGAAAGATGTTTTTATTATTTGGGATAATCGGAGTTTGGAATGGAGCAGGAACGGACGATTAATATGAAGGATGCCAGGTATGCCATCAGGCAGACAATGGCTCTGATACTTGCCGGCGGCAGAGGATCGAGGCTGCGTCAGCTGACCGACCGGCGTGCAAAGCCGGCTGTATATTTCGGCGGCAAATTCCGCATCATTGATTTTGCTCTGTCAAACTGCATAAATTCCGGTGTCAGAAGAATAGGAGTGGTTACCCAGTACAAGTCCCATTCCCTGCTCAGACATATCCAGGAGGCATGGTCTTTTCTTCAGACTCAGATGAATGAATTTGTTGATCTCATGCCTGCCCAGCAGAGAATAGATGATGTTCACTGGTATCAGGGCACCGCCGATGCTGTCTATCAGAATGTGGATATTATCCGGGAGTACGGAAGCAAATATATTCTTATCTTGTCAGGGGATCACATCTATAAGATGGATTATGCACTGATGCTGATTGATCATATCAAGAGTGGATGTCCTCTTTCCATTGCATGTATGGAGGTTCCCCGTGATCAGGCTTCTGTCTACGGGTGCATGGAGATAGACGAGAACAACAGAATAATCTCCTTTAAGGAAAAACCTTCTGATCCGCCTGCCATGCCGGGCAAACCCGATACAACTCTCATTTCCATGGGTATTTATCTTTTCAATGCGGATTTTCTTTACGAGCAGCTGGAGCAGGATCAGCAGGATGACGAATCCAGCAGGGATTTCGGGAACGACGTGATACCGAAAATAGTACGCCACGGCGGCGCCCATGCCCATAATTTTGAACTCAGCTGCGTACGCAATCCTGAAAAAACAAAAAACAGCTACTGGAGAGATGTGGGAAGCATAGATTCCTTCTGGGCTGCAAATCTTGATCTGGCGGCAGTTATTCCTGAACTTGACATATATGATCGCATGTGGCCGATAAGAACCAATCAGCAGCAGCTTCCGCCTGCCAAGTTCGTTCAGGATTACGAAGGAAAGCACGGAATAAATGTTAATTCAGTCGTGTCGGCGGGGTGCATTATTTCAGGCTCGGAAATCTATAATTCGGTTTTGTTTAATTCCGTGAGGATCCACTCAAAGAACTATCTGGAAGGTGTGGTCATATTTCCAAATGCAGTGATCCACCGCGGCTGCAGGATCAGAAATGCAATTATCGAAAAGAGGTGCATCATTCCGCCCGGTTTTGAAATCGGTTTTGATCGAAAAATCGATGAGGAGCACTTTTATGTATCCGAGGGAGGTGTCACGGTGGTGACCAGAAAGATGCTGGATAAACTGAAAAATGAAAAACCGGATCTTTTTGAGCATATCCCTCCGCGAGCTCCGGACAGGCCGAGATACTAGCACGGGACTGATCGTTCTGTTTTGCCGGGTGCGGCGCGCCGCATCCTTAATTTGCAGGATCCATGCTTCAAAAGCAGCCTGACATCTTCTGAAGGCTGATTTTCTGCGGGGATGGTGATTTACGGGTTCAGCTTATTGCTTTTTTTTGATAGCCGAATATCACTGAATCTTCGGTTTTTCACTTTCGGTTTCTGGAGCGGCAGAACTGCAGAATTTCTGTTTTTTGCGACGGGCGGCATGGCGCCTGCATGATACTCTTTCTTCCGTTGCTGAATTTTCCGTCCGGTTATTCCCGCCGGACGGTTTTCAGCTGTTTTGATCCTGTTTTTTCTCTTTCTCTTTTAACTGTTCCGTGCCTCAGTCTTTTTTTTGGTATCATTAATTCCGGAAATGTTCTGTATTTTTTGTCCAGAGGTTTGATTTTTATGCTTGACAGTTCAAAACTTGAAGTTGTGAGGTTTTATCCCATTGAGACAGATGAAGGATATGAATATGACCGGGAGTCTGCCGTAACGACGGCGCCGGTGAGAAGACTGCAGCAGAAAACCCAGGTTTACCCTCTGGATATCAAGGCTTCAGCCCGCTCCCGGCTTACCCATTCCCTGGAGGTTCAGTGCAGAGCAAGGATGGTTGTGGCGGAAATAGCAAAGCGCAATTCCTTTTACTGTGACAACATGTACGAAATTTCATCCATATGCGAAACTGCGGCTCTTGTTCATGATGTGGGCAATCCTCCCTTCGGCCATTTTGGAGAAAATGTCATTTCAAATTATTTCTCCAGACGTCTTGGAGACATATACAGAGCATCGCTTGGCGATGATCATGTCAGATCCGCCCAGTGGGACAACGTGCTTTTTCCGGATCTAATCAGTTTCGACGGCAATGCACAGAATCTGAGGATCCTGCATTCCATTCAGAAACTGAATCTGTCGGCGCAGGTTCTCGGCACTTGCATCAAGGTTCCATACCTTGTTGATGAATCAACGGATAGTGCGGCAGGCTGTTTTTATTCCGAAAGCATTCTGTTTCAGTTTATCCGGGATGCTCTCGAGCTTGACGTGGGTGAGCATTTTGAACTGGTCCATATTCTGGAGTACGCGGATAATATCTGCTACGCACTTGCCGATGTTGAGGATTCCATTGATCGCGGACTTATCAGTCTTGAGGAGATGGAAAGGGAGCTGCCCGGATACTGTACGCCCGAGGCGGAGGAGCTTTTCAGGAGAATAATCTGCGGGTGCACTGAAAAATCTTCCGGTTTTATAGAATATTTCAGAATCAACTGTCTTGCGTCGGCAATAGGGGAATTTGCCGATAATTTTGCATCATCGGTCCGGACCGGCTTTACTGATGAATTTGAATTTGACTACCGCGGAGTGGAAAACTCGCTGATTATGGCACTGATAAAATATGCAAGAGAAAAAATTTTCAAAAAGAAGGAGATAGAATCTCTTGAAATAACCGGCAACTCGGCACTTCTTGGACTGCTTAAGGCATATTCAAAACTTCTTTGTCTTTCAAGGGAAGACTTCAGTCATCTTCTTAACGGCGGTGAACTGTCCGATCCGATTTTAAGCAGACTGTTTCACCGCATATCGCACCGTGTTCTTGAGACATATGTGGAGTCTGTTGCGGATGATGCGCTTTACTTTGATGATCCGGACGAAAAGGAACTGTACTTCAGGGTAAGACTTATGATTGATTACATAACGGGCATGACCGATACATATATTCAGGCGGAGTTTGCACTGATGAGGGGTTTGAATTACTGAATTTCAGAACAGAGACAGAATCTGCACCGTGCGGAAATTTTTCCGCACGGCGGCGATTTGTCCGGAAAAAGCTCCGGTTTTTCCTAATCAGCAGTATCCTGCCGTGATGCAGGTTGAGTCGTCGGCGAGTCTCCACATTACCTGATTATTGACAAACTCCGGATCTAGGATATAGGTTTCACCGTTCAGGGTATCATTGTGACCGGCGGTTACTATGATTGATCCGAGTTTTACTTCGACGGAGTCAAAATAGGCGGTGCTGTACTTCTGGGGAATCGAGTATCCTGGACCTCTTGCTCCGGAGTTGCAGTCGTTGCTGTCGATGTTGAACTGGGAGTTTTCAAGGCACAGAGCAATGTCTCTTTTAAGCGACTCCGCCTGGATAATGATCTCTGTAAAGCGCGCCCTGTTAAGATCTTTTTTTATGCTCTGCGTAACCTGGCTGCCAGGCTGTGTGCTGCGATCGCCGCATCCTCCTGCAAAGATCACAGAAAAAACGATCATCATTGCCGCTGCTGTTTTTGTATTATAATTTCTGCTGATTTTCAACATGACTGAATTCCTGTTACATTGACAGCTGACATGCTGTCCCCACGTTTATACGGATTATTCTGCCACACATTTGAAAAAGGGGGTACTGATTTTGAATAAATGGATTGCAGCCTGCCGCATGAGAACTCTGCCGCTGTCTTCATCGGCAGTGATCCTCGGTCTTGTCATTGCTTTTTCTGAGGATGGTGCAGAGGCTGATTTTTATCATCTTGCGTGCGCCTTTTCTGTTGTTCTTACAGCTGTCCTTCTTCAGATCCTCAGCAACTACGCCAATGATTTCGGAGATCAGATTTCAGGTGTCGACAAGGTTGACAGACCGGGAAGGATCAGTATGGTTCAGCAGGGAAAAATGACAATGAGAGATCTTAAAATCGGTATCGCCGTGTTGCTTGCTCTCTGTCTTGGCACAGGACTTTTGTCCGTTTTTCTCTGCTGGCATCAGGATATGGTCGGATTCGGAACCTTTGTGATCCTGGGAGCTCTTGCCGCCACAGCTGCGGTTACATACACCGTGGGACCGTCATACAGCTATGTCGGGCTCGGTGATCTGTTTGTATTCATTTTCTTCGGACTTGTGGCTGTAATCGGAGCCGAGTATATGCTTTCCCATACCTGGTCGGTTCCGGGTATTCTTGCAGGAATCGGAGCGGGCTGCAGTTCAATCATGGTGCTTAACGTCAATAATCTCAGAGATTACGAGTCCGATATCGTCGGAGGCAAGAAATCAGTAGTGGTAAGGGTTGGTCTTAAAAACGGCAGACGCTACCATATGGCTCTTTTTGCAGTCTGCGCTGCAATGACGGTCGCATGTGCCGTGCGGTGCTGCTCATATGCCGGTATTGCCTCAGTTCTTTTTCTTATTCCGCTTTTAAAGGCTGCTGTTTATACAGCCGATGAAAATCATGCGGGACCGGCGCTTGAGCCGATGATGAAGGCAACCTCGCTTGGAGCAAGTCTTGTCAATATAGGTCTTGGGATCCTGATATCCGCTGCCGGCTGATGTGAATTCCACTGCGGATCTGCAGCTTCCAGGCAGCGGGATGAGAGCATGATTTTACTGAAGCTGTGAATCTGAACTGTGCCGGAAAAAACAGTCTGAAGGACCGGTGCGGTACAGGCCTAGGTGACCTGCTGTAAACGGTTCACTGTCCGAAGTGTCTGCCGTGACTTCAATTTGAAGAATCTGCACTTGTTTAATGCGATCCGGCGGATGCAAAATCATTCCATTTAGATGACGTGCCGTTTACATGCTATTCTGAGTTTCTCTCTTTTCTGTTAAAATAATGTATCATTCTGATTCTGCCTTCAGGCAGATTTTTTAAATAATTTCAAGGAGTACTATGCGTGTTTTAAAGTTCGGCGGAACATCTCTTGCGGATGCCGAGAGATTTTACGGGGTTGCCGACATTGTGATCAGATCCTCTCTGGAAGAGCAGGTCGCTCTTGTTTTATCAGCTCCTGCCAAAATTACAAATTTGCTGATAGATCTTGTTAATCTTTCTGTTTCAGGTGAAGATACCCGAACTGTATCAGACAGTATTACCTTAATTTTCAATTCAATAATTACCGGACTGAAGGACAGAGTTATCGGTCTTGACGATGCCTCCATCAACGGTTTCATGGCTGATCAGTTTTCTCTCATCCGCCACATGACCGACGGCATAAGACTGCTCGGACAGTGTCCAGACAATATCCAGGCCCTGATTTTAAGCCGGGGCGAGGCTCTTTCCATTTACATAATGACCAAGCTGCTCGAAGCTAGAGGACAGAAGGTTGAGCAGATTGATGCCACAAAATGCCTTCTGGCCGAGGGTGACTATCTTGAGTCCACCGTTAATATCGAGGAGTCGGCAAAGCGCATCGCAGCTTTGAAACTTGCGCGCAACAGCATCTGTCTGATGCCTGGCTTCTGTGGTACCAACAGCAAGGGTGATATCGTTCTTCTCGGAAGAAACGGATCTGACTATTCGGCAGCATGTCTTGCAGCCTGCGTAAAAGCGAAAAGCTGTGAAATCTGGACCGATGTTGACGGTGTGTACAGCTGTGATCCGCGTATTGTAAGCGACGCAATCCTTATAAACAGGGTCAGCTACAAGGAGGCAATGGAGCTTTCATATTTCGGAGCCAAGGTTCTTCATCCTCGCACCATTGCACCTATTGCCCGGTTTAAAATTCCATGCAGAATAAAGAACAGTCTCAATCCGAATCATCCAGGCACTCTGATAGCCGAAACCGGTGATGAATCCATGGCGGTCAAGGGTATTTCCGATCTTACCGGAATTTCTCTTATCAATATCTGCGGTCCGGGAATGAAGGGCATGGTCGGTCTTGCAGGACGCATTTTCTCCTGCGTGTCCCGTGCAGGTGTGTCAATAGTTCTTATCACCCAGTCTTCATCTGAATATTCCATAAGTTTCTGTATTCACAGCACAGATCGTGAAAAGTGCATTGATGCTCTGGAAAATGAGTTCGAACTTGAAATCAGAGAGGGACTTCTTGACAACATCGAAATCAGAAACGATATGGCGATTATTTCGGTGGTCGGAGACGGCATGAAGAAGACCCGCGGCATTGCAGCCAAGTTTTTCAAGGCCATCGCCCAGACCAATATCAATGTTGCAGCTATCGCCCAGGGTTCATCCGAGCGTTCAATTTCTGCCGTGGTTATAGCAAGCAAGGCAAGAAATGCGGTGAAGTCCTGCCATCAGAGCTTCTTTAATTCAACACAGTTTATTGATCTGATTATTGTCGGTGTCGGCGGTGTCGGCGGTGCACTGATAAATCAGATCCGTCGTCAGCAGAATGTTCTTCGTCAGCAGGGCATAGGACTCAGGGTTGTGGGACTTGCCAATTCAAGAAAGATGTATCTCAACTGTGACGGCATTGATCTTGAAAACTGGGACAGTGAGCTTGAAAAGCAGCAGACCGGCTTTGACTTTGCCATGGTTCAGCAGAAGATTATGGATTCATTTCTAATCAATCCTGCCATTGTTGACTGCACCTCGGATCCTAGAATTGCGTCAATGTATGTGGATTTCCTGAGTGCGGGATTTCATGTCATAACTCCGAACAAGAAGGCCAATACAAGCACCATGGCCTACTACCGTGATTTGAGAAGAGCCGCACTTAAGACAAGACGCAAGTTCCTTTACGAGACAAATGTGGGCGCCGGTCTTCCGGTCATTGAAAACCTTCAGAATCTGATCAAGGCCGGTGACAAGCTGGTTGCCTTCAGCGGTATTCTTTCCGGATCGCTTTCATATATTTTCGGCAAGCTTGATGAGGGTATGAAATTCTCTGAAGCAACTCTTAATGCCCGTGCCAAGGGTTTTACAGAGCCGGATCCACGCGATGATCTGAACGGCATGGATGTCGCCCGCAAGCTTCTCATTCTTGCAAGAGAGGCCGGCATGAAGCTTGAACTTGATGATGTTTCAGTGGAGAAAGCTCTCCCTCCTGGATTTGACGACAGCGGCGACACTGAAACCTTCCTTACAAATCTGCCTAAGGCGGACGCCTGGTTTGAAGAACGGTTCCAGGAGGCAAAGGAGGCGGGAAAGGTGCTTCGCTATGTTGCGACTATAAATGACGGAAAGTGCAGAGTTGCCGTTGAGGCTGTTGATGACAACAATCCTCTCTACAAGGTGAAGGACGGCGAGAATGCTCTGGCATTTATTACCAACTACTACCAGCCTATACCTCTGGTACTGAGAGGTTATGGAGCCGGTACCGAGGTTACCGCAGCCGGAGTGTTTGCCGATATTCTCAGAACTCTTAACTGGAAGCAGGAGGTTTAAAATGGCTGTTAAGGCATATGCACCTGCCTCCATAGGAAATGTCAGTGTCGGTTTTGATCTTCTCGGAGCCGCTCTGAGCCCCGTGGATGGAACTCCGCTTGGTGATTTTGTAACGGTAGAGGATGCCGGGGAGCAGTTTGTTCTTGAGTGTACCGGAGTCTTTGCCTCAAAACTTCCTTCAGATTACAGGCAGAATATTGTTTATGACGCCTATGTGGATTTCTGTGATGAACTGAGAAAGCGCGGCGGCTCTCCTAAGAATCTGAAAATGACGCTGGAGAAGTGTCTTCCGATAGGATCCGGTCTCGGATCCTCCGCCTGTTCCATTGTTGCAGCACTCGCCGCTCTTAATGAGTTTCACGGCAGACCGTTTTCCGAGAATGAAATCATGCTTCTTATGGGAAGAGAGGAAGGAAAGATATCAGGCTCTGTGCATTATGACAACGTGGCTCCGTGCTATCTTGGCGGCATTCAGCTGATGGTGGATGAATGCGGCATAATCAGCCGCGAGGTTCCATCCTTTGAAAACTGGTACTGGGTGTCATGCTATCCGGGGATCTGCGTGTCTACGGCTGAAGCCCGCAAAATACTTCCTGCCTCCTATGATCGTCATACCTGCATTGATTTCGGCCGTCAGCTCGGCGTGTTTATACATGCATCCTTCTCAGGTGAGGAAAAACTGGCGTATACGGTTCTGCGCGATGTGCTTGCCGAACCGTACAGACGCAGCCTGATCCCGGGATTTGATCAGGCCCGCGAGAATGCTCTGTCGCTGGGTGCTGTCGCCATGGGCATCTCCGGCTCCGGTCCGAGCATTTTTGCGGTGACCAGGGAATTAAGCGCGGCTGAATCAATTGAAGCGTGGCTTAAGAATAATTTTATTCAAAACAGCAACGGTTTCTGCCATATCTGCAAAATCGACAGACGCGGCACTACCGTGCAGACTATCTAAGGTTGAAATTCGATGAAACTATACAATATTAAAGATCATTCAGAGGTTGTAAATTTTGCCCAGGCCGTACGTCAGGGACTCGGCCGTGATCAGGGACTCTTTTTTCCTAGTGAGATTAGACCTCTTTCCAATATTGATGAACTTCTGAAAATGGATTTGGTAACCCGCAGTGAAAAGGTTCTCCGCAATTTTCTGGGGGATGACGAACTTGCGGATCTTTCCGGTGTGCTCAGGAGAGCATTCACATTTCCGGCTCCGCTGGTAAAGGTGTCCGAGAATACCTATGCACTGGAGCTCTTCCACGGTCCTACGCTCGCCTTTAAGGATTTCGGCGGCCGTTTCATGGCGCAGGCTCTGCAGGCTGTATCTGAAGGTCAGCATATAACTATTCTTACCGCCACTTCAGGTGATACCGGTGCCGCTGTTGCCCATGCATTTTACGGAATCGAGGGTATTGACGTTGTAATCCTCTATCCTAAGGGAAAGATCAGCAATCTTCAGGAAAAACTGTTCTGCACTCTCGGCGGAAACATCAGAACCGTTGCCATTAACGGCACTTTTGATGACTGCCAGGCTCTGGTAAAGAAGGCCTTTGACGATGAGGAGCTGAAGAAGGCTATCGGTCTTAATTCTGCAAACTCCATTAATATCAGCCGTCTTCTTGCACAGGTATGCTATTATTTCGAGGCTTATGCACAGCTTCCTGAGGATAAGCGCGGCAATGTGGTTGTATCCGTACCGTCAGGCAATTTCGGCGATATTACTGCAGGACTTCTTGCCCGTGCATGCGGACTTCCGATTAAGCGTTTTGTCATTTCCACCAATGCAAATGACACAGTTCCTCGCTATCTTGCATCCGGTAAATGGGAGCCGAGGGAGACTGTTCCTACTCTTTCAAATGCAATGGATGTAAGCCGTCCGAACAACTGGCCGAGAGTTGAAGAACTCTTCAGGGTTATGGGATGGTCGCTTTCCGATCTTGCATACGGCGCAATGAATGATGATGAAACCAGAGATGCAATGCGCAGACTTTATAAGCTCGGTTATGTGGGCGAACCTCACGGAACTATAGCCTGGTCGCTTCTTCAGGATAATCTGGCTGATGGCGAGACCGGTATTTTCCTTTGCACTGCTGCTCCTGCGAAGTTCAAAGAGAATGTGGATCAGATCCTCGGTACCGACATACCACTTCCTGAGGCTCTTGCCAGCCGTGCGGATCTGAAGGTTCTTTCCGATAATTTTGATCCTGACTGGAATGTACTTAGAAATTATCTGATGAAGTGATATTCATGATCGGTATTTTGTGGTTTGCTGACATGGCACAGACTATGTCAGCTGTTTTGACTCGGAGTTGAAGATGTGGGGAATTTTTGACAAGGTTAAAGGAATGTTCGGTTCAAAGGATGCTGATAATGAAGGATTTAAAATTCTTGCTCCCCTTACCGGAGATGTCATTCCCCTTGAGGATGTGCCTGATGTTGTTTTCTCAGAAAAACTTGCGGGTGACGGTGTAGCCATAAAGCCGTCCAGTAACTGTATTGTTGCTCCGTTTGAAGGAGAGGTAAAATTTTTTGATTCCAACCACTGTCTTGTTATCAAACATAAGTGCGGTCTTGAACTTCTTATTCATTTCGGAATCGATACAGTGGAGCTTGCAGGTGAAGGATTTACCCGTCTGGTTGACAGCGGTCAGACGGTCAAGGCAGGTGATCATCTGATAGATCTTGATCTTCCGTATCTTGAAACAAATGCCAAATCCACAATAACTCCTGTTGTAATTTCCAATGCTCCTCAGTGCAAGGTAAAAAAGGTTTTCTATTTTGAAGGAAAGGCAACAGCCGGTTTTACCAACATACTGAGTGTGATTATGGAGGAGAGTGATGCAGATAACTCTTAGATGTGTCCATTGCGGATCTGAACAGTTCGATGTCAAACCTGGTATGCAGTTAAAGTCCGGTGTCAGAATCAGGTGTCTAAGCTGCGGCGGTGTGTCTGATTACGATGAGATGGTGAAAAAGGCTGTCGAAAGCGCAACTGAGGAATATGTGAGAAACAACCGTTCATCAATTGTTGCAAATGCGGCAAAAATTACTGATCCTAAGGAAATTGAACAGGCTGAAAAGCTTAAAAAGATGGGTTCCTGATTTTTGTGAAAGGAGATTTTTATTATGCATTGCAGTTATCCGCTTGAAATATGCTGTGCCAAGCAGGTTGATTTTGATCTTGTAGACGGAGCTGTCCGCAATATCGAGTTCACCGGCGGCTGCAACGGTAATCTGAAAATGATTTCAAAGCTGCTTGACGGCTCTACGCTGCAGGATATTGTCAGCAAATGTTCGGGAAATCTGTGCCGCAACAAGGGCACATCCTGTGCTGATCAGCTGGCAAAGGCGTGCGCCAGAGCAATTGAAGAAGGTAAGAGTTGACAGTTTACTACAGTGCGGATCTGGAACAGTTTTTATCAGATCCCGAATGTACTTTTGTCCTGCCCGCTAACCGCTGTCTGCGGATTGGCGGGTTTCCGTTTTCTCTGCCTGTTAAAATCAAAGGAATCGGCATTCAAAAACGGATGAATCTGCTGACTGAAACTGCCCCTGTAGAACTCTGGGAGCCTGTTGTATGTGAAAATCTGATCCTTGTACCAGGAGACAGCTGTCTTGAGCCTGATCTGCATGAACTGTACCGGAAAGTTCGCCTATGCATTGCTGATACTGCATCTCTTTGCTGTATTTATCCCGTAACTGTACCCTGGGGATTTCCTGTTCGCAGGGAAATTGACGCTGTTTCGCTTCTCCGTTACGAATCTTTTGATATCAGAGCGGTTCTGGAGAACATACGCGACTACCGTTTTCCTGCACGGTTTTATAACTCTCTCATGAGAGAACTGTCAGAAATGAAGGATCGCGGCTCATCACCTGATGAACTTGGAAGACATGCTGCTGGCAGGGCGGGTGAGTGCGGAGTTGATGCTGAACTGCTTCTTTACTGTCTGGGTTTGAGATCCGGATCGTCTGAATAAGATGACAGAACCGTTTTTACTCTTCTGCCAGGCCCCGGCTTTTATTTGATGGTGCCGTAAAACACGCTCTTCATGGCGAGGATATAGGGCATAAAATCAGGTGCAATCTCTCTCTTGCTGACAGAGATGGACTCAGGCTTTCTCAATGACGGCAAATCAGGCCGGCGCATGATCGCAGATCCTGTGAAGTGAACCGTATTGCCGGTCAGCAGATGGAACGAACCCGCCGGGAGATTCCTACAGCTTGCTGTTGGAATCTCCTGCTTTTGGCAGAGTAGGATGTCAGGCATTGGAGAATGTCACATGTGAAATTGTACATTACCCGCAGTAAACGCAGTCAGAACCGGCAAAAATCATTGCGTAGAATTTAACCTGTCTGTTCCGGAATTCTATGGCTGACTCGTATCTTAGAACCTGAGCCGTGGCGTCTATGAGATGCTGAATCTTTGCTTCTGTAGCATCTTTCTTTGTAACGTACTTTAGTTCAAAGAGACAGGAGCATTCGTTATTCCGACCTATATTCACGGTAACCACCAGATCAGCAAAATTCTCACCGTCTCCGACTATCCTGAGCGATTTCTGCATTTCTGAAAACACCGCGTCTATGGAATCCAGCTTGGTGAAGAGTGTAAGATTAAGAGCCTTTTCACTCATGTGAGTCAGTACCTGATTGGTAAAAATACTGCTGAGAAATTCAGTGCATGATGATGCGAATGAACTGATGTCATCCTGAACATTCTGCAGCGCTGATATATCAAGCACTGAACCAGAGAACACTTTGCTCGGTTTCAATCGCAGGTCTGCAGTGCACCGGGCAAAGAGCTTTGACATGAAAAGATTCGGAATCTTAAGAGCCAGTCTTCCAGTTCTGGAGAGCGTTTTATCAATGGTAAGATAACCCAGGTAGTAGAGCATTGACAGAAGCTGAATACGATCATACTTGGTCGACTTATTCAGGTTGATGTTTTCTGCCAGATCCTTAATGAAAAATCTGCTATCGCTGAGGTAGGTTATTGATATTTGAATCTGCAAGGCCCGGTTCTGCAATACCAAAAAGTTGCTGCAGTTTAGATCCGTCGTGGAGAAGTCAGGGGAAAGGAGAGCGAACTGTTCAACTTCAAGCCTTCTCCGGTGAAGGGCGGAAACGAGAGCAGAGTGGATGAAATAATTAAGGACAACCATCTGCTTAAAACAGCAGAACTGATAAAAGATCTGCTCAAAAGCTGCTTCGAAAGCAAGACAGCATACGAGATGAAGAACCAGGTAACCAAAGCTATAACCCTATGCAGAGAGATAGAAAACGAGCATTTCTGCAGGTGTTAAACGATCGTAAAAGTTGACCACCTGAACGAATAAATGTTGACCACCTATAAATTATGAAACAAATAGATAAAGGAGTGGTCATGCAAACTTCCTGGAAAAACACATGCAATGAATAATTTCTCATGCAAGATATAATATATCTTAAGGAATGGCTGAAGGCTTCAACAATAAGATCAAAACGATGAGAAGAAAGGCATATGGATTCAACGATGATGAATATTTCTTTCTAAAGATTATTGATATTTCGAAATAAGTTTAATGATTATTTCCAACTTATTTTTATGGGGAGCCGAAAAAGGAGACATGTTGCCGTTTTGTTTCAAATGCCATGTATCTATCAGAAAGATTAAACGGCCAAAGTTTCATTCATTTGAAGAGTGAGAACAGGAAACTGAGAGCTATCAGGCTGAGACATCCGCAGCCTTCCGGATTTTCCTGCTTCTCATAGTATTTCATAGCCTGGCGGTGGCCTATGACCTTGCCGTATTCATCCACGTACATTTGATTTCCCTGCCTGTCAAGAACGGGCGTTCCGTTGCTGTCATAAAGTGGAACAATGGTTCCTTTTGGCTCATTACGGTGCAGTGCATACAGGACTCCGCCGACAATTGCTATTATGAATACAATTGATAAAAGGGCTCCAATTCTGCTGGAATCTGCATCCATCTTATGTTTATGTCCTGTGTTGCTGTTTTATGAATTCTGAAATCGGCTGATTGACGGTATACGCACCAAAAACATTCAACTCACGCCGCAATGTATGGTTATTTCCTTCCGTCTGATTCCGATACCTGATCTTTTCGTGTCCCTTGAACATAAAATTTTAACAGACGGATCTCAGACAATTTGTCTCAATATTAGTGCATCTGTATCTGTATTGTGGCACATCTGTTCAAATTGAATCATTTTACCCATCACAATTCATGGATTGAGTACAGCTTTATTTTTCTGATCTGTTTCAGTCATTTATTGTTCAGTGAAAAAATCTGATGTGAGTGATAAGGAACCAGGAAAAATGTACAGGGACTGAAAACGGCCGGTTTCTTTTCCGTAATCTATATTTTGTATGTTTTATAGTGACGTCTTCGACGGGTATGAAATGACGGGCGGATGGTGCTGCTAACAAGAATCGAACTTGCGACCAACTGATTACGAATCAGCTACTCTACCTACTGAGCTATAGCAGCAAACCGATAGTGATTATATATACATACTGTAAAAATTGCAAATCAAATACGACGAGATGCAGTCCGGGTTTATTAACCGCTCTGTATCCGGTTTGTCAGCTGCACAGATGAAACCGGTATGCAAAAGTGAGGAATGTCGATCTGCTGTATACGTCAGTCTATAGTCAATCCTTCTGCCTGTCTGTATGTTAATCCGTGAACCAGACCGTCATATACTGACTGCGGTATTTCAAAGCATCCCGGAAGTCTTTCATCACTGATCTGATTATACTGATCAAGATAATAATAGTGTCCGTCTCGCGGCATCGGCACCAGGTATCTTCCGGTATCTGTTTCTCTGAGAAGTATCGGAATTGCATACTGGTAGAATATTTTGTCGCTGAGATCCACCGGTACTTTTTTATATTTGAAATGAGCCAGGGTGTAATTGAAATCAGATCCGAGAATAAAAATATCCGTATCATTGAGTATTGGCTGAATTGAGGATATTTTATCCGCCAGGCTGCTGAATTCCTCCGGTGTGACCGGATTATTGAGCATAGAGGTGTCGGCACTCTGCAGATCAATCTGTTTCATCAGTGTCAGTCTGTGTTTGCCATGTTCAAACTGAACCGGTTCGGATACATATGATGCGTTTTTATTGGCAATTATAATAATGTACTTCTGAGCTTCCTTTTCATCTCCGATTTTGTAGATTTTGGACTGATACAGACCTATCTGATTTACTGATTTGAGCAGAATGTCTTCAGTATATCTTTCAAATGTTATGTGTCTTGTCGGGCAGCGCGTAGTATAGTTTTCTATAATTTCCTTTACATCCTTCATTGCAGCGTTCATCTTCGCTTCTTTTTTGCTGATCACGCCGCTGTCTATAACAGCATTTTCTCCGGATGGTTTTTCAGGGGCGGGAGTGCTGCTGTGCCAGTACTTCATGGACAGTACTGCTGTTGTACAGAGAAGAATGGTGAATATTACGATGTTGCTCAGCCAGTGATGATTTGTGTGTTTATGATTTTTTTTCAGATTGGCTATGGCTTTTTTCATTTCATCGTTGCCAAGCACTGCATCCTGCCAGGATAGAAGAGAGTCGGGACAGTTTCTCAGAAGAAATCTTATATCTGCTTTTTCCAGGGAATAGCATCCGTCAAAGCAGCAAAGAAGCAGAATTGTGGTATTGTTTCTTCCCCTGGCGTAGATGAATGTCGGAACATTAAGCAGAGAGCGGCAGTTTGCGAACATCTGGATGAAATTAATGTTTTTGGGAATGTGTATATTAGGAACATTTCGAAGTCTTATGCAGTCCTGAAACATGCAGGCACAGTCCTGAACCTCTGGGAAGAAGTAAACAGGGACCTTTTTAAGATTAAAGCAGCTGTCGAAAAGGCTTGATGCTATTTTGCAGTTGGGAAAAAGAATTTCAGGACCCTTCTGCAGCTGATAGCAGTACTCGAACATGCCGGAGCAGTTCTCCACGCTGTCACCGCCTGCAATTTCGATGTTTTCTATGCGGTGACATCCGCTGAACATACCGACGCAGCTTCTGGCTTCAGTCATGTTTATACGGTTCACTTCAGTAAGATGAAAACAGTCGCTGAACATATAGTTGAAATTTTTTACATGCTCAGTGTTTAAAACTGCTTTAACTTTTTTCAGTTTTTTCTGATCTGCAAACAGTCCTCTCAGACTGGTGCACTTCGGTCCTATTTCTATATTGAAGTCTACGGCAGAAAGTTTTATTCCCGCAAACGGACTGTTAAATGGAATAATTTCGGGGTTCTCGCAGTCCGATACTGTTCCGTCTTCATTTATCCGGTTGAAGTAGTCGGCTTCGCACGGCGTGGTGTCATATTGATAGTTTATGACAAGCTTTCTAATGTTATTTTCTCTGATAGCCTCCTGGAGTTTGTTTATGTCGGCGGGCTGGGTCAGTTCGATGATCTTTTTTGTTAAATCCTCCATATCTTTCCTCCTTACATATCCTCGTAGCATAAATTAAGATGCTGCTTGGTTTCGTTGCCGTCTTCATCCAGATAATGGAACAGACCGTCTCGATCATCGTTGATGAGATAACTGTTGTTTTTTGCACGATCTATCAGAACAACAGTAGCATTGGTGTTAAAGTCAAAATTTTTGATTAGAGATTCTATCGTATTACGTGCGCTTGATGAAACTGACAGCGGATTGATAGGTTCTACAAATCTTCTCTTTTTACGGTTGAAGCTGTTTTCCTGCGGTTTGAGAATATACATATCCTCGGTAATTATAAGCCAGTGCTTCAGCTGAATGCTGTATCTGTCAAGATCCTCCACCGGCGGCAGTTTTTCAAGATGCCCGGCCAGTGTTTCCTCTGTCATAGTGTTTGTGCCGACATGTCCGGCAAAACTGTGGGTATAATTGCTGAATTCCTGGCTGAATTTATACTGTTTGATGTATCTGTTATTCGATACAGGTCTGAAATGCAGGATAACATATTCAGGTTTTTCATTTTTGTAGAAGACTACAGTCCAGGTTTTACCGGATTTATTTTTGTAATATTTTGCAGTCAGGAGATCATCCTTTTTCTGACCTATTGCCGTAAGTTTAAGAGCTGTAACTGCTGTTACCAGATCAACATGATACTGCCTGTCCGGACATCTGTATCCTTCGGCACTTATTTCCTGTCTGCCGTTTAACATATTGGCGTAGAACAGCTCCTCATTGTTCGGTGAACCGTTTTTGATTTTTGTGTAGTTCTCCATTATCGCATTGACAATGTCCATGTCTTCCTGTGAGACTTCATCAGATTCATGCTCGTCGTCATTGTTTTTGTTCAGATTGATTTTATCTCTGTCGTCACCCCAGATTTCATCAGTAGAGCTGTCTTTTTTAGAACTGTCGGTGTTCTGTTCCGGTTTTTCAACAGTCTGGTTGTCGGATGTCGTTTCAGTTTTTGAATCAGCCTTTGTTTCCTGTTCTTTGGATTCCGTTTTCTGTTCCGGTTTTTCAACAGTCTGGCTGTCGGATGCAGGTTCGGTTTTTAAATCAGGCTTTGTTTCCTGTTCTTTTGATTCCGTTTTCTGCTCTGGTTTTTCAACAGTCTGGCTGTCGGATGCATGTTCGGTTTTTGAATCAGGTTTAGTTTCCTGTTCTTTTGATTCCGGTTTCTGCTCTGATTTTTCAACAGTCTGGCTGTCGGATGCAGATTCGGTTTTTGAATCAGAATTTGTTTCCTGTTCTTTTGATTCCGGTTTCTGCTCTGATTTTTCGACAGTCTGGCTGTCGGATGCAGGTTCGGTCTTTGAATCAGGTTTAGTTTCCTGCTTCTTTGATTCAGGATCCTGTTCAGTTTTTGTGTCTGATTGATTTTTATCATATGTGGCAGATTTTGAATAATTCTTCTCTGAATTAATGTTTATTTCTGTTTTGCTTGAAACCTCGTCTGTTTTATTTATTTCCGCCGATTCGGATGTTTCAATATTTTGGTTACCGGTTTTTGATTGGATATCCTGCATATTGGAATTCTGCTGTGAACCCTGCAATTTTTCCTGTTTTACGGATTCATCTGTAACATTTATATTACTGTTGACGGGAGTGTCATCACTTGTGTTCGTTATTGTCTCTGCTGAGGTTCCCGTTGATTCAATTGCTGAAGGCATGTATGTAGACAGGATTTTATTTGAATTGTTAATGTAGGTTTGAGGCAATGCAGGTTCCTGTGATGGTGTTACAAATGGCTGATCGCCGTTCGTTTGAGCAGAGGCTGGATTATTACAAAGGAATGAAGATAGTATCACAGTGATCAGAGCACAGGTTTTCTTCTGCATAAGTATATCCTTTTTCAATGATTGCTTCAGTGCCTCTAAAGAGAACTTCAGTCAATTTATTGGCTCTGTTCGGGAATAGTATGGATCTACTCTGGTAAGTTTTCCGGAAGATAGCACCGGACGTCCGTTCTATCCATCATTATACAACTCAACATCCCGTTGTTGACATTGAACTGTTTCTAAATCTTGATGTTATCGTTATTTTAAGGTTTTCAGAGGTGTCATTTGTGGTTTAGCCTGTCTTGTACAGAGTATTCGTGGTGTAGCAGAAAATTTTACAGATTCGGTTAACCGATGAATACAGCCATGTGCAGATATGCCGAAAGTATGTATCCCGCTGCGGCTAAAAAGTCACTGCTTGCATTTCGTGCCTGTAATTGATCACGGTGCTGTAAGCTGGTTGAGGAAAGCAACAGTTTGGCAATGGACTGTCGCTGAAACAGTTTTTTGCTGTTCAGATTGTACATAAAGTTCTAACTTCAATCAGTATTCATTGTATCGTTTTCCTGTTTAATAATTTTTTTTGGGGAAATATTTTGATGTAGGTGTTTGATATTGTCTTGTTAGTCAAATTGCTTTTTTTACAAATGATGTGTATTTTATCTTTTATGATATTTTTGGTGCAGGATAAAAATGTTTCCAATTATGCTAACCATATGACACATATTTAATTACATTTCATATACGGGGCCTTGTTTATGGATGCTGAATTTTCTGCTGATCGCAATCCGATTCTTAATTCTCCAGAAGATATTAACATAGAACTGATTAATAGAATTCTGACAAGTGATCTTGATACACTGACAATAAATTATGAATTCACGAGAAAACGCGGGCATGGAGAAAAATTATCTGAATGGGAGAATTTTCGCAATCATGCCAATCCATTTCTTCGGGCTGACAGTTTTTATTCCAGTGAGAGAATTCGAAGACTTGATTTTAAAATTATTTTTACCTCTGCAGTTACATCTCTCAGTTTTGCTTTTGAAGGGATCAGAAATCTTGAATATGTAAGTGTGAAAAATGAATCTTCAGTGACAGACATGAGTTCTATGTTTGAAGGTAGCGGAGTGAAGGAGATCGGTTGTCCGGAGGAAATGAAAACTGAATCAGTGACAGATATGTCATTCATGTTTGCCAATTGTCCGGATTTTAACGGGGATATCAGCTGCTGGGATACATCTCATGTGATAAATATGGCAAAAATGTTTTATGGAGCACGAGCATTTGACAGAGCCGTTGGAGAGTGGAATGTATCCAGGGTTAGAAGTATGGTGGATATGTTTAATGGCGCAGAAAGTTTCAATCATCCTCTTGAAAAGTGGGATGTTTCCAGTGTTATTAACATGAAAGGAATGTTTTACGGGGCTAAAAACTTCAACAAGCCGCTTGAAAAATGGAATGTTTCCAAAGTTACCAATATGTCGTTAATGTTCTGTAGAGCATTCTGTTTCAATCAGCCTCTGGAGAAATGGGATGTTTCTAAAGTTAGAAAGATGAAAGAGATGTTTTACGAGGTTTATAACTTCAATCAGCCGCTGGAAAAGTGGAATGTATCCGGAGTCACTGACATGTCAGAAATGTTTTTTTATGCGGAAAATTTCAATCAGGCGCTTGAAAAATGGGACGTTTCAAAAGTAACAGATATGACAAGGATGTTCTGTTTAGCTAAAAATTTTAACCAGCCGCTGGAGAAATGGAATGTATCCAGAGTTACCGGAATGTCAGGAATGTTTAGTGGAGCAACAAGTTTCAATCACTCTTTGGAAAATTGGGATGTCTCCGGAGTAACCAATATGTCCCATATGTTTCATGATGCTGAAAATTTTAATCAATCCATTGAGAAATGGGATGTTTCCAGAGTAACAGATTTGTCAAGAATGTTTCAGAATGCAGGAAATTTTAATCAGCCGCTTGAAAAATGGAATGTTTCCCAGGTTAGATATATGGAAGGATTGTTTTTGAATGCAAAAAGTTTCAATCAGCCGCTTGAGAAATGGAATGTTTCAAGTGTTTTCAACATGTCTGAAATGTTTTGTAACGCAGAAAAATTCAATCAGTCTCTGGAGAAATGGAATGTTTCAATGGTTGCTGATATGCACGGTATGTTTCGCGGTGCCGCCAGTTTTAACCAGCCGGTAGGAGCATGGAATGTGGAGGAGGTAGATAATTTTGAAGAAATGTTCAGGGATGCATTTGCCTTCAACCAGAGTTTATCGAACTGGCATTTCCGCTGTGAAATCGAACTCAGTGATGAAAGTTGCCATCGGCCAAATACCGATCGTATGTTTCTGGGAGCCGTTTCCTATAATCAGGATATGAACGGGTGGGAAATAGATTATTCCAGCGATTTTTTATCCGGAGCTGTATCATTTTCCCGTGATAACTGCAGATGGTGGTTTGATATGCAGGGCTAATGCTTAAGCTTTCTTTGTAAAAAAAAGCGACCGGGAGGGTCGCTTTTTTCCTTGTTGAATGATAGTTGTTTATCGGGAGGCTTAGCCTTCATTTGAAGTTTTTCTCTGGTTTTCCATGGCTTTGCGTCGCACCATTTCTTCATATACCTTTTGCTCGGTTTCCAGAATTTCCTCCTCCTTAAGTTCCTTTTTTAACTTTGCCATGAATGCTGCAGTCTGTTTGTTCTGATGTCCGATCATTTCAGCAAGCTTAAGGTAGTAGTATTTTTCAGCAGGGGTGAGAAGATCCTCTCGCCCGCTTTGATTTTTATCAAGAATGTATCTGCTGATGATAAGATCAAGTGCCAGATCCCTTTCCTCATGGAGGGCTTTTTTAAGGTAATCCAGACCTTTCGGATAATTTTTTTCAGCAGCCTTGTCGGCATAGATGCTGCCCATTCTGAAAAGCATAGCAGGATCCGGTTTTTCTATGTGCTTCATTGCCTCTTCATACCACATGGCTGCGGTTTCATAATCTGGTTTACTGAAGAAAACAGTGCCGCTGTATGCAAGACCGGCGTACAGCATTTCCGCATCCGGATTTTCGCGCAGCAGCAGCATATCCGCGATCTCCTTCATTTTTACAAGGGATTCCCTGGTGTTTTTCTGGTAGAGAATATTTGTTTTCAGTTTTAGAAACAGGTAGTCGTCATTTTCGCTCATTTCATTCTGGTATTTAGCCGGTATGTCGTTGACGATATTTAAAACCGCCTGATGATCCTCCGCATTTTTGGAATCAAGAATATCCTTCCAGATTTTAAAATATTCCTCTTTTCCACCGTTTTGAATGTCGAGCAGAAGTGTGGCAAATTTTCCGGCGGCCTTTGGATTTTTGCTGACCGGAGGATCCTGCGGTGCTTTTCCTGTCAGCAGTTTTCTGATTACTGATGAAGCCAGAGCTATGTCCTCATAGCTGCTTATTTTCTGTGCCAGAAGATCATGCGCCGCTTTCTCGTTTACCGGTGTGCCGATTCCCCTGTTGTGACAGTACGCCAGCATTTCAAGTCCGTATTCAGGATTTTCTTCTGCAAAAATTTTTGCAAGGCTGAAGAATTCGTTGTTGATCCTGTTTTTGAACTCCGGTTTCTGGAGTATCTTCATAAGGTGGTGGAAAGACTTGTTGTCATGCTGGGCGGCACCGCGCCGGTAGTATTGAATTGCTGCTTCCAGATTCGGCTGATCCTTCAGGATCTCGTGTATGGTCTCGTCAATCTGATCTGAAGGGGCAAGGGGCTGAGCTATTGTGTATTCGTCCTCAAGCGCCTCGCCCATATATCCGTAGGCTTCCGGCATATTAAGATCCAGAGCCTTTTTTATCCATTTAAGATAATTTTCCGAGTCGTCTGTCTCGCGGTAGATCTCGATAAGATTTCTTATTGCCAGCGGGTTTTCTTTTTCTGCACCGAGGGTGAAGAGCTGTATTATTCGTTCAATTTTCTCATATTCATCCCCGTCCAGTTCTATGCGGCCGTCACGGTACATCTGGGCGATCAGAGTGCAGCTCAGGGGTTCATTAATTTTTTCCCCCCTTTTGAGATATTCTGTTGCTTCATCATATCTGTCTGTTTCCAGCATATGGAGAGCATATTTTCCTATAGCCTCCGGATATCCGCGATCTGCGGATAATTTCAGGTAATGGACACTTTTGTCAAAATCCTCGGTAAAACCGTATTCTCCCGTTCTGTAGTTTTGGCTCATTATGTAAAGAGCTGCCGGGTGCCCGGTTTCTGCGGCACTGCGCAGAAAATGCACGGCCTTTTCCCTGTCCTTTTTTATCAGATAGACTGTACTTCCTTCGCTGTAGGCCTTGTAAAGCGTGTATGTTGCAATGGATGAGCCGTTGGCCGCCGCCTTCTCAAGAAGCTGCGAGGCCAGCAGGGTGTTGGGTTCCATTATTCCGCTGATGCCGTCGCGGAAAATATTTGAAAGCAGGTACTGGCAGTTTTCATTGTTATGGTTGGAGCATTCCTTGAGATAAGGATATGCAAGATCATTTCTTCCTTTTGATACGTACAGCGCCGCAAGTCCCGCGGTGGCACGCATGTTACCCTCGGCGGAGGCAATTTTACAGTTTTCTATTGCCTCATTGCCGAGATCTCCTTCGGAAAGAGCATTGTCGCATCTGGCAACGGACAGCTTTATGTTTTCCTGATCAAGATAGTAGATGCCGCCGACGGTTCCCGCCGCTAAAAGTGCCAGAACGCAGATTATAAAGATCGGACGCCTGAAAAAACTTACTCTGCCGGTTTCTGCATCTATTCGCTCCTGAGCTTCTTTTATGGCGACATCAGGATCATATCCCGCCGCTCCTTTTAAGTATGAATTTTTTCCTTTCTGTTCCATATACCTTTCTCTAGTATTCCTGAGTGTCTCTGACCGTTCTTTTACTGCTGTTTTTCGGATTTCCGGTGTCTTTATCAGATCGTGACGTCAGCCTATTCCTTGAATATGGTGTTGCGCAGGGTGATCATATCCTTGCAGTCCTTCATTTCCGAAGCAACCTCTCTGATGCTCTTGCCCTGGGGTGTGAAAATTCCGATGGTCTTATCTTTTATTTTTAGTTCAAATTTTTTGGCTGCGGACATTGCCTCCGTGAATCTCCTCCATTCTCCCGAGCTGAATTTGTTATCAGTCGGCGAAGATGGAAAATAGGAAATTCCGTCGATTATGAACTCTCCGTCTCCGGTGTTGTCTCTGAATGTAAAAATTTCCTCGTCAGTTTTTGTTTTCGGGTTGTACCTGGTTATGAATATTCCGTGATCAAAACTTGGCATTGATGCATAGTTGCATGAAATGTTTACCTTTACATCTCCGTTTGTAATCAGATATTCAGTAAAACCCTGACCTGAACCGGTAAACCATACATTCGGCTTTTCTGCAGATGCTGCACCTGTTAAAAAAAACAAAGCGACTGCAAGTAAAGATTTGTTTATAATTTTCATATCATGTCTCCCCGGTGCCTGTTCAAGTTTTATTGAATGCAGATTATATCATAAGGCTGCGGGACCTGCAGACAGCGATTGTTTCTGTTAAACTGACTGCGGTATCCTGATCTGCCTGCTGATTTTCTTCCGGCGGTCGTGTAAGATGTACTCTAGTTTTTATTTTTTTATCCTTTGTCTGCAAAGGAAAGAACGGAATAAGTAATAAATGTCACAGGATAATAAAAAAACCGGTTGGACTTTTGAAATATTTCCTCCGCGCCGTACTGCAAATATCTCTTCAATCTACTGCACGCTGGCGGATTTGAAAAAGCTGAAGCCTGATTTCATCAGTGTCACTTACGGTGCAGGCGGTATCAGTCAGGGCAGTCAGACTGTGGAAATAGTCAATGCTGTAAAAAATCATTATGACATGGATGCCGTGGCGCATATGCCGTGCATAGCTCTTACAAAAGCTGATGCCGAACAGCAGCTCAGAGCATTCAAAAATGTGGGAGTTAATAAAATTCTTGCGCTCAGAGGTGATCTTCCAGCCGACGGCAGTATTCCACAGGGTGAGTTCAAGCATGCGGATGAACTTGTCAGATTCATTCATTCTTTTGATGATTTCAGCGATTTTAAGGTTTATGCGGCCTGCTATCCTGAAAAGCATCCGGATTCTCCGGACTGGGAGTCAGACATTCATTATCTGAAGCAAAAGGTTGAATCCGGTGTTGACGGTCTGATAAGTCAGCTGTTTTTTTCAAATAAAACCTTCTATGATTTCATGGACAGGATCAGAAGTGCCGGAATTGATGTTCCGGTGGAGGCCGGTATTATGCCTGTTATCAATTCCCGCCAGATTGAACGCATGGTTCAGCTGTGCAAGGCATCGCTTCCAGAAAAATTCTGCTGCGTGATGAACAAGTTCAGTGATAATCCTGATGCGATGTTTGAGATCGGATGTGCATATGCTGTAGATCAGGTTATTGATCTTGTCGCCCACGGCGTTGACGGAATTCATCTGTACACTATGAACAATCCAGCTGTGGCTGCAAGAATATACGGATCTGTTAAGGCTGTTATTGGAAGAGTCTGATCTGCTGTACGTACTTTGTACAGATCTCTGCATTTTCAGATTTATGTTCGAGCATCCGGGGATCTGATGCACTGACAGTGCACTTTAAAACTGAATCGCCGGATTGTGTGCCGGCAGGAGCTTTTTCGTGACTGCCGGAAATTTTTTTCCGCAGGTGCTGCCGCTTTAATTTGACGGTGGCTTTTTTCATTTGTTATCGGTGTTTTTTTTATGTCTGAATTAGATGAGAAGACGGGCAGAGCTTCTTTTGCCTCCCATCTTGGATTTATTCTTGTGGCGGCGGGCTGCTCTGTGGGGCTGGGCAATGTATGGAGGTTTCCTTATGTTGCCGGTCAGTCCGGAGGTGCTATTTTCTGTCTTTTTTATTTTTTATTTCTCATTCTGCTCGGTCTTCCGCTGATGACTATTGAACTTGCTATCGGCAGGGCATCCTGCCAGAGCGTGTCTACAGCCTTTAGAGTGCTGACTCCAGGTACCAGGCGGTGGAATATTATTTCCCTTATTGCCATTCTGGGAAAGTACGTGCTTCTGTCTTTCTACAGCGTGATTACCGGCTGGCTGCTTTTCTATGCCGGTAGAATTTTTCAGGGTGATATCATCGGCATGAGTGAAACTGAGGTTTCCAATCAGTTCGGAAAACTTCTTTCAAATCCGACAGATCAGTTTTTCTGTATGCTGGCTGTTCTTTTTGTTTCATGTCTTATCTGCTACAAGGGTGTCAGGAGCGGTGTAGAGAAGATTACAAAGCCTGCCATGTTCGGCATGCTGGCTCTGATGCTGTTTCTTGTGGGATATTCCTTTACTCTGGACGGGGCTTCAAAGGGTATCGATTTTTATCTGATGCCGAATCTTGATAATATCGCAAAGGTAGGCTGGTGGCGTGTCATCAATGATGCCATGAACCAGGTTTTCTTCTCTCTGAGTATCGGAATAGGATGCATATCTATTTTCGGATCCTACATCGGTAAAAAGCATTCACTTCTTAAGGATGCGTCGCTGATTGCCGGACTTGATACGCTGGTTGCCTTTTTTGCCGGTCTCATAATTTTTCCTGTATGCTTCTCTTTCGGTGTTCAGCCGGATCAGGGACCGACTCTGATATTTCAGACTCTTCTCAATCTTTTCAACAGGATGGCGAATGGTCAAATATTCGGAGGCCTCTTCTTTGTTTTTCTGACAATTGCCGCTCTTACAACTCTCATAACTGTAATTGAAGGAATAATCGCCGACAATATTGATCTTTTCGGCATGAGAAGATCTTCATCCGCAATTCTGACTTTCTTTATGCTGGTGCTTGCAGGTGTTCCGACAATTCTCGGATTTAATGTCTGGGCTGATTTTCATCCTTTAGGCGGTAGCTCCTGCATTCTGGATTTTCTGGATTTTATCCTCAGCAATAATCTGCTTCCGCTGGGAGCGCTGTTTATGGTTATTTTCTGTATCAGCAGAAAGGGCTGGAACTGGGACGGATATGTGGCTGAAATGATGTGGGGAAAAAATGTTGATATGACTTCAAGGAAGATAAGATTTCTGAAGTTTTATTACAAATACTGCCTTACCTTCCTTATCAGTATTATTCTGATTATGGGGTATATTTCCCATTTCTGATAACTGGCGGGACTGTGCTTTCTGGCACAGGATGTGATCTGGGCTGTTGGAGCGGTATTTGTATACCGACTGCAGCTGATCATTATGATTGCCTCAGTCCGTTTCTGCCTCCACCTTTCATCAGTGTCTGAAAACTGTATCTGGCGTTCCGCAGTCAAAAACGCCAGTTTCAAAATTTCAAACCGGGGATCACGTTTAAGTAAGAATATTGCAGAAGAATTTGACTTTTGATCAAATAATTAAAGTTTAACTTCGGAATTTTAAAATGAGCAATGACGCAGGAATTTATATTTTAAGAACGGATCAGTTCGGTTTGGTGGGGGAACATGTAATTATTTCGATATAGTAAATTTCACCAACGAGCGGCTGACGAAAACCTCCGATAATCCGACAGAATTGTCAAACGGTATGCTTCTGATGTGCATGATAATCAATGCTCTTGGTTTCACCGCAAAGCCGATGTACCTGTTCAGTAATTTTTTTTTATGGAGCTGATACCCAGGTACTGTTCGGGGATAATTTTGATATCAGTAAGGTTAATGATGACTCTCTGGGAAGAATGCTTGATGCCCTGTATGAATATGGAGTAGAGAAATTCTTTCTGGAGTTTGGAAATTAGGCAATGGAAAAGCTTGGATACAAGCCCGATTTTATCTATCTGGACAGTACATCTTTCCACCTGCACGGTGACAAATATAATGAAGAGCCGGTCAGAGTAAGCATCACCGGAAAGACGGAAGCAAATAAAAAAGAACCTGTGAAGATGGTACAGGGATATTCACGTGCCGCACATACGGAATTGCCGCAGGTAATGATGCAGATGATAGTAGAGAACCAGGCTGGTATATCGTTATTCATGAAGCCACAGAACGGGAATATCAATGACAGCGACGGGTTTGCAAAATCATTAAACGAGGTGGAATCGCTGCTGAAATCACTGAAAAACGGAGTGAAGTCGCCGTATCTGGTATGTGATGCGGCGTTATACACGGCAGAAAATCTTAAGGATATCTATGTCACCAGGGAAAACCGGATAAAGTTCATAACCAGAGCACCGTCAAAAATAAAGGAAGTTGAAGGAAAGATAAAGCAGGCAAATGCAGAAGGTTTTGAACCGATACGGGAGCAATACAGTGGCAGAATGTATGATTTCTCCTATGCGGATGTACCTCAGAAATTCTGGTAGTGAAAAGTGATGCAGCCATGGAAAGGGAAGGTAAAACGATAGACAGAAGGGCTGATAAGGAACTGAAATCTTTTGAAGCAGAACTGAAGAAACTGGAGTGAAAGAATTTCAGCTGCTGTCCGGATGCCGGGAAAGCATTACAGAAGATAGAGAAAAAGCATTCCTGTTACTGTCTTCTAAATGGTGATCCGAAAATAACTGAAGAAAAACATTTCAGCAAGTCCGGCCGCAGGAAGGAAGATGCTGAGCCAGACAGCACAGTGTACCGGATAAATGCTGAAGCAAAGCTGAATAATGAAGCTGTAGAGCGAGAAAAAAGGAAGCAGGATGCTTTGTCATAGCAACTAATGATACAAAGCGTAACTGGACCATGGAGGAACTTCTTGACGGCTACAAATCGCAGCAGAGAGTGGAAAGAGGGTTCAGATTTCTGAAAGATCCGGAATTTTTTGATGACTCCATATTTCTGAAAACACAGGAACGTATCGAGGCATTGCAGATGGTAATGGTGACCACGTTATTTGTGTATTCAGCGACAGAATACCTGCTCAGGAAAAATCTTAAAGAAAAGAAAATGACAGTATCGCACCAGACAGGCAAACAGATTTCAAATCCTACAAAGCGGTGGATACTGATGATTTTCGATATGAGAGCCACCGGAAGATTTTTTGCGGATGGTAAACTGATAGGAAGCTGTAATTTAACCATGGATCAGCAAACAGTAGTAGAAGCTCTTGGAGAAGATTGGAAGGAAATATACAGATTTTTTATTTAAAAAAATATCCGGATTACTAAGTGAAATGTCCATTTTAACTGCGAAATGTCGGATCAATATGAACGACAGCACCATCAGTTTTTTTTGCCGATATGTCTGCTCTGACGGATACACTGAGAAAAATTGCTGAGAAATTTTCAATCTGGATAAACAGCAATGCGTATACCTTAGAACCGAAAAAGTCAAACGCAGAGACTGTCTTAGAAACATCAAAGGTAAATACGGTGAGACCGACAATAATGATTCTGATCAGTCAGATCTCCTCAATATCCTGATGAATAGGACACTGGATCCGGTTTCAATGATTGAACAACTGCGGAAAAATTTAAAATCAGAACTCTTTCAAGGACGGAGTATCGGCAGCAATATCTGGAAAATGTCATCAGGAACAGTTTTTTTTTGCTCATATAATTCTAATTTTTAAAACCTAGTGAATGACAGTAAATACAAGGTGTTGGGAGAATTTTTTTACAATTTAGCTGCGGAACACAGATTTTAGCAGTGGGGATTGAAGCTGATTTTTGACGAAACAACTCGTTTATCATGAAATTGCGAATGATTTTTTGATATTACCTCCAAATTTAGAGTGTTCAACGTGATTTTTATCTGTTTGAAATTTTAACTGCGATAAAATTTCAGAAGGATCGATATAAATTTCCTGTTTATTGTTGAAAAAAAGTCTATTGTCGCTGTTTCGCTTTTTTCATCTTTTGCATCATCGAGTTATAAAAAAATTTATTGAGAAAGATTTTGTGTCATTTTTTGATTTGGCGATGATCTAATGAATCGCAAAACAATGTGGTTAGTTTTAGATGGTTACAGAGTTTTATACAAATTACAGCGAAGTCAAGTTTATTGACAAGCTAAAACATAACATTGACACGTGTAAAGCCTTTTATTTTTCGGTCAGTTTTATTAAGAAGCCGGGTTTGAAACTTGTTGCTCCAAATCTTGAAGCCGCACTTGCCCGTGGTGTTCAGGGAAGACTGATCACGTCTACGTATCAAAATTTTACAGATGTGGATTCATTGCATTTTTTCCTTCGCTTGCAGGAGAATTATCCCAACATGTTTTCCTGTCGATTGGATAGAGAGTGCTTTCATGATATTACAGGAAATACTGTAGGGTTTCATTCCAAGGGGTATTTGTTCGAGTTTGATGATAGAACAGAACTTCTAGTTGGCTCTTCGAATATTACGGTTTATGCCCTTTTGAAAAACATTGAATGGGATGTGTCTGTTATAAGTGAGGGTATGAATGGGACATATGCTGCAGCAAAAGCCGAATTCGATTCACTTTGGAAACGTACTTTGCCTTTATCCCTTGAGTTGATTAATGAATACAGGACGCGACTCTACTATTCCATAGAGCGGTGGGATATGGACTATGACATCGCAAATTCAGAGATTAAGCCGAACTATATGCAGCGTCGAGCATTGAAAGAGTTAAACAGGGTTCGTGCAATTGGTGTTTCCAAAGCTTTAATTGTCGCATCGGCAGGTTCTGGCAAAACTTATCTTGCGGCTTTTGATGCGCTGAACTTTAACCCGAACAGATTGCTTTACATCGTTCATGAGGGTTCTATCCTTACAAAATCCTATGAAACATTTTCACGCGTTTTGGGCAATGATCATAGCTATGGCATTTTTAACGGTGAAAGCAAAGAACTAAACGCTGATTTTGTATTTTCAACTAACGTCACGATGGCTAATTCTCTTGAACTGTTTGATCCGCATGTCTGGGATTACATCATCATTGACGAATGTCATCATGCTGCGGCAGAAACATACCGCAGGATTATTAATTATTATGAACCTCAATTTTTGCTCGGTATTACCGCGACTCCTGAACGCATGGATGGAGAGAATGTATTTGAGCTTTTTGATCAGAACGTGCCTTATGAACTTAGGTTAAGAGACGCTATTATCAATGGTCTCGTTGTGCCGTTCAAATACTATGGAATTCGCGATGAATTGATTGAATATAGTGTTGCAAATACCAAGGGACACAGCTTTGTTGAACAGTTTTCAAGTGAGGAGCATTGCGATTTTATATACAGAATGATTGAGAGTCACCGGCAATCTGATCAAAAACTTAAGGCTTTGGCATTCTGCCGGGATATCTCTCATGCTATTCGTATGTCGCAGGCTATGGAGGATTATTACAAAACCCGTTATCTTACAGGTAAAAATTCAACAGGTGAACGTATTCGTGCATACAAGGATCTGCAGGATGATAATGCGGATTTACAGATTCTATTTACTGTTGATATTTTGAATGAGGGTGTTGATATTCCTGGTGTAAATATGGTGCTGTTCCTTCGTCCAACTGATTCGCAGACAATTTTTATTCAGCAGTTAGGACGCGGATTACGTAAATGTGAAGGCAAAAAGTATGTTACGGTATTGGATTTTATTGGTAATGATTATAAGCGAAGCGTTCAGATTGCTTTTGCTTTAGGAAGCATGGCTGAAAATTTTGTTGTTGAGAAAAATCTTGTTTCAGCTTTGGTATCCGATGATTTTTCAAGTATCGGGCTACTTCAGTACGGGGTAGAAATTCATCTGGATGATCTGAGCAAAAAGGAAATACTTTCATATATAAACGATGTTAATTTCAATACCAAAAATTATCTCCAGCAGGACTACTACAATTTCAAAAAGTACATCAGTTCAGCTCGTTATCCGGCACACGTGGATTATTTGAATAATGATTATGCTCCTGATTTGATTAAATTTATGCAGTCACGCATTGGTGGCCGTAAGAATGCTTCCTATTTTGGATTTTTGAAGGCAATTGGAGAAGATAATCTGCCTGCTTTTAGTGATTTACAAGAGAGTTTTATTAAGTACGTATCGGAAATGCTTCCGATCGTGCGACCGTATGAGTATCTCATTATTCAAATGCTTGTCCATAAGGCTGGTGAAAGCACTCTGGATGATCTCAAACAACATGTTAAGATCCGTACTCCTATTTATGATCAGAATGCTTTTGATCATGCTTTGAAATTTATGCTGGAAAGTGAATTCTTTAGACTTGATGATAATATTCTGTCATTTGCCGGAGTTGCTTTAGATGTTGAGTTTAATGATTATTTGACTGATTTGATTGAATACGGTCTTGGTAAATACGATGTTGAATTTGATGATACTGGTACAGGTGATGTGTTTCATCTCTGGGCTAGGTATCGCAAGGAGCAGGTTCAGCAGCTTCTTCTGAAAAATCCTAGAGACATTATGCTTGGCACAAAGATATATGACGGTATTGTGTATGCTTATGTCACAGTAATCAAATCAAACAGTACAGCGGATAATTTGAAGTATGCTGACGGCTATATAGACAAGAATACTTTTCAATGGGAGACTGTTGCCAACATCGGTAATGAAGCGCTAACAGCTTTGAAGAGCAGTAAAGGGATCCATATTTTTGTTCGAAAAGTAGATAATGAAGACGGAATCCAACTTCCGTTTACTTATATCGGCAAGGGAAGCATGGAATACATAGAGGGTTCGAAAAAAGCAAATGGTGCGCATCTGTTTCATATTCGGATGAATTCATCTGCTCCGGAAGACATCTATTTTGATTTCAAACTACCAGACTGATTGAGGTTTTAAGTAACTTAATAAAGTAAAAATCTTCTGTTTACAGTTATCCATCATGAGCAAAAAAATTTAGACATGGAAATCATTATTTAGCTGTGCTTAATTGTAAACGCTGATGTGGTATCTGCATCTTTTTTGCAAACTCTAAGTGAAAGCAGAGATTTCGTCATGCTTAACTTTTCTAATGCAAGAAAATATATCTGTGAATTGTATATCCGGTCCCTGAAGGTTTAAATTTTGAAGACAATATTAATAAATGGTTGCAACAAGTGCGGAGATATATCTGTTATTACATTCTTCAAAATAGAGATCTGACTAAAAAATCAGTAGATTATGAATTTAATTAATTATGTATTAGTAAGGTATTTTTGGTAAAATCACGTCTGATAAGATAGGTTTACTAAGGTGTCTTTTTGTGCCGTTTTGTTGGTGTCTTGGGAGTTTTGTTTAAGAGAATCATGATGTTAACAGTGACTAAAAAGCGAAATTCTGGATTTGCTGTGCTTGAGGTTTTAGCAGTCTTGCTTATTATTGCCTCGATTATGGCCTTGACAGCTCCTAAATTTATACATATGAAGAGTTACGCGCGAAAGCAGGTTCTCAGCAGTGTTGCAAACCAGCTCGATCGCAGTCGTAAGTTTATAAGAGCCTCAGCATATGTCAGTGATTTGCTGCAGGATTCCGACCGTTTCTTTATTTTGTGCTTCAGCGGTTATGAGAATCCAAAATGTGGCAAAGAAGGATATATCGAGGATATGATTTCCACTAAAATGATTCTGATTCAGCGCGGCTATCCGGTTGTTGCAGCAAGAAGTGTTCTTGCACCGCTGAGCATGCTCGGTTATGAATATACAGCTGACAGTTATTCGAGTCTTAAAGAGAAAATCAATCAGGATGTTATGCTTTTTGAGACATGCGGGACATATTGTAACCTTGAAGATTTGAACAGCGTATGCGGGACTGACATATGCGTTCAGGATTCGACAAAGGGTGCATTGATTCTTCTCAACGGAGTCTCTGCTGCAGATCAGTGTTATGTTCGTTATTTTCACAGTGGCGGAAAAACTCCGGAGATTGAAGTGGTCAGCAAGGGTTGCTGATTTCTGAACTTCGATGCCGGAAGCTCCTCGATCCTGGTAGGAACTTTCGGTTTTTTTTATTAATTTTTTCGAAATGTACAATTTTGTTTCTGTTATGTTATTTTCCAGTGTTTCAAGAGGTGCTGTATGGCTGTAAAAATTTTCGGAAATCCCACATGTCCTGACTGTATGAAACTTCAGGCTACCCTGATGGCTAACCCCGGCAAACTAGATTTTGAGCCTAATGATATTCGTGAGCTCAAGGCGTTGAAGGCTTTCTTAAGACTCAGAGATTCCGCTCCGGAATTTTCAGAAATAAAAAAGAGCGGAGGTATCGGTATTCCCTGCATAGTTGATGAGGATGAAAAGGTTACACTCGACTGGCGTTCATTTGTTACTTCACGCGGACTCACAGTTGTTGAGGATGTTTCTGGCATGCCGGCTCCCGGAGCTGCCTGCAGTCTGAAGAACCGTAACTGCTGATTTTCACAGATAAATCTAAACTCTTATATAACTGCATATGTTTGTTGCCTGCAGTTTTGTGTGCCGGTGCCGGTAGTATCCCGCGCCGGCATTATCATTTAGGTATTTTTGGCTGAGTAAATGATTTTTGAAGAACTGTGCTGCAGGTATCGGGATTAAGAGCCGGCGTATACGGCGGGTGATTGCAAAGACAGACGGTAGGAATTTCATCCTGCGTGATGTGCGGGACAAAAGCTTTTGTTCCGCAGAATTGTGATTTATCATTCCTGAATGCTGCAAAGTGCATTGGCTTTGTATACCAGTTTCTTTTTTTATAGGATAGCTGTTGTTTCTGCAGCGGATCGTGCTTTTAACCTGAATTCTTCATTGAGCTGCTGACCGGCACAGCTGAAATTTTAAACTCAGCGGATGTCAGATGCGGGAAAATACGCTATCTGTTTGAAGTAGATTAGTTTGAGGCGTGAAAAGAAGAGACTGATCTGTCGCTTAAAGAAAAACTGTACACTTCAAATGGTAATTTGCAGTACACGATTTCGATGGAAGTGAAGTATATAAGTGGTGGTAAATAATAAGATCCAAATAAATTTCAGGAGATATGTCCGAGTAGAAAATGATAGATGAACTTTTACAAGGCAATCTTTTGATAGCTTTGCTTATGCTGGGATTGAAAGCTTCAGAAATCCCTATGTGAAAAAAACACAAGCATCTCAACCCTCAGAATGAAGTGGGACAGAGCTACCCGGAATATGAGCTATCACATTTTCCGGCTTGATTTTTTAAATAGCGTTTTTACGGACATTCCAAATACATGAGATCGGGCGGTTCTGTCCGTCCGGAGACATATTTGATTTATGGATGGCAGACTACTGTCCCAGGCTTTCGAGATACGATTCGGTAATAAGTACCGCCGAAATCGAATCTATCTTATCCTTTTTCAGTGCCTTGTAACCTCCGTTCGCAAAGAGGTATTCTCTTGCAGCAGTTGTGGTAAGTCTTTCATCATGCATATCACAGGGAATGCTGTATCTTTTTTGCAGTTCTTCGGCGAAGTCCGCGGCAAGCAGTGTTATCTTCTGATTTGTTCCATCCATGTTAAGAGGCAGACCTACTACAAATCTGTTGGGTTTCCATTCCTTTACCGTCCTGTCCACTGCGTTCCAGTCAGGTGTTCCTCTTTCTGCCCTGATGGCCGGAAGAGGCTGTGCGGAGCAGGTGAGATCCTGTCCTATCGCTACTCCGATGGAATGTGTTCCGTAATCGAACCCCATAACTGTAATACTCATTTCATATCTCCGTAGCAGTTCTGAAGGATGCTGATTGCTGTAAGAGCGGCAGTTTCGGTTCTGAGCACTCTTGGTCCAAGAAGTACTTCCGTACAGCCTTTTGATCTTGCAAGTTCAATCTCCTCCTGTGAAAGTCCGCCTTCTGATCCGATGATAAGTCTTACCCCGTTTGAAAGATCCTCCTTCATTCCGCTTATGGATGTCGGGGCCCTGGGATGAAGATTAAGGCACGGAGCGGATGTTTTGTAGTCGAGAAATTCTTCCAAAGTCATAACCGGATTAAGTTTCGGGATCACAGATCTGCCGCATTGCTCACAGGCGGAAATTATTATTTTTCTCCACTGATCGCATTTCTTTTCAAGTCGATCCGCCGGCAGTCTGACACCGCAGTATCTGGAATTAAGCGGTGTTATTTCAGCCACTCCAAGTTCAACAGCCTTCTGGATTGTAAACTCCATTTTCTCACCGCGGCTGATAACCTGTCCTAGAATTATTGAAAGCGGGGATTCATTGCTGATCTTCACTGCTTCTGTTATTTTTACAGTTACCTCTTTTCTGGTGACTGCTGTAATGACTGCAGGATAGTCCGTACCTGTGCCGTTAAAGATCACAAGCTTCATTCCTTCCTGCATTCTCAGTACGCGTCCAACATGTCCGCTTCCGTCCTCTCCAAGAGAGAATTCATCCTCCGGTGCGATGATTTCCCTGGGCTCGAAAATTCTGGGAATTCTCATTTTCTGCTCCCGGCGCACTGTCTGGTTATATAAGGATTGTCATTTCCCTGATATTCTGCTATCAGACTGTTTCTTCTGCATTCCCATCCGTCGGCAGGATATTTGCGGGACCATTCCCTGTACATTTCTGTCTCCCTGTCGCTTAGGCGTATTCCGTATGTATCAGCCATATACAGATATGCTCTTGCAACTGTTCCGCGGCTTTTTTTCGGCGGCTGTACACGTCTGTTTTCAGGATCGATGAGAATTTCACATCCGCCGTAGGTGTAAAGGCCGGTCTGCACCTGGGCATCGGCACTCTGAGTGCTCTTAGCCTCCTGACTGTTCTGTGCCTGTCTTGTTTTAAGAATGTCTTCAATGAAATCTACAGCCTTGTTTCCGTAGAGTTCAACAGTTGCAGCATCCTCCGGATTTCCCACGCTCTTTAAAAACTCGACAATGAAATTGATTATCAGTTTTACTATTTTAATAATCTGTGACTCTTCGCTTTCCTCATCTGCAGATTTGGCGTCCCAGATTTCATATTTATAGCTGCCTCTGTCCTTGTTTACCTCTCCTATGACAGGAAAAAGATTGTGCATATCTCCCTCCATTTTTGCAAATGAGGCATTGCTGCGGCATTCTTCCCTTCCACCTTCCTGCCAGCAGTCCATTTTTCCGCCGAGTGTGTATGCCGGAACCACATGCTCCCATTCTATTCTGCCGGCACGCTCTTCATCGTCTCTTATTCTGTAGCCGCAGGATGAGTGATCTGACAGAGTCAGTCTGCCGCTGCTGATATTCATCCTGCAGCCGCAGTACAGTGAGGAAAGCTGATCCTTTTCCGCCTTCTGATATATCTCGTTCAGATTTCTTTTTGCATCAAGGAAATTTTGATTGCCGGCATAGGCGCATGGAGCAATAACAAGTAAGAAAGGCAGCAGAAATAATTTTTTCATTTTATCTCCTGTTTACATGAGTCTGATATGAATTTGTTCTCATTACCCTGGATCCTGGCGATGGCAGTATTGCGGTAGCACTCCCATTTTGTCGGAGGATAGTGTTTATGCCAAAAATTATAAAGTTTTTCTTCCTCCGGAACCAGTTTTATGCTGTATCTCTTTGACATATACAGATATGCACGGGCTACAGCTCCCCGTGCGGCAGGAGGAGGGGAGGCTATATGACGCCTGAAGTCTACCACCATCTGGCATTTGCCGTACTGGTACGGTTTGGTTTTAATATCAGCAAATGGGTAGTTTCCTCTGTCGCTGTTGATTTCACCTATGGCCGGCGCAATATTGTGCATATCACCTTCAATGTATCTGTATCCCTGGTTTTTCTGGCAGCTTTTTCTGCCTCCGGCTTTCCAGCAGCTGAAATTTCCTGCAAAGCGGTGAACGGGCATCATGTGCTCCCATTCAATTTTCATACCTTTTTTTTCATTCTTTCTGTATCTGAATCCGCATGAATCATGATCCGCCTTTTTAGGCTTCTTTCCGTTATAAATTATCCTGCATCCGCAGTATAGGGTTCTGTTGTATCCGGCATATATGCCGTTTCTTGCATTGTAGTATATCCTGCCCAGATGTTTCAGTGCATTCTGGTAGTTCTGTCGTGTCTCGTGGTTCTGCTTATGAGCGGGGCGCGATGACACAATTGCAGTGTCTGCTGTAAACAGCCAGAAGAGAATGAAGAGAGAAGATAAAAAGTATTTTGCTCTCATGTTTAGATTACGATATTTGTATGATTATTGTACGTCATTGAATGACATTTTATTTATAATAAATGTAATAATACAAGTATGCCAGTTATGATATGAGTTTTCAACAGATAGTTAGATTTAAATAGTTTTTTATCTGATCGTGCTGTAAAACCGCGTCCTTCAGTGCGGGGATAGAAGGTATAAAACAGATATAATCTTTTCTGTCATTGAGAAAGACTCAGGCTTTCTCAATGACGGCAAATCAGTCCGGGACGCAGCGGCAGAGCCAGTGAAGTAAACAGTATTGCCGGTCAGCAGCATAAACCCGCCGGGAGCTGCATACTGCGGGAACTGGCAGGAATCCCCGGCCTTCATGCAGTGGAGGATGTCAGGTTACAGAAAACACCGGCACTAAAGGGACTGTACAGCCGGATGCGGAGATCTTCCGGCAGGATCCGGCTGGTGTGGAAGGAGCCGGCGGCATGAAACAGAAAACCAGGAACAATGTCCTGGTTTCGGTACAGCGCAGCTTACTGAAACAACTGCAAAATTAAAGGTATTACTCCCCGAAAGGGATGAATCACTTTGACATAACGGTCAGATTTTCGGAAAAATCAGTCATGAGGACGTGATTGCCGTGAACCTGATATGTAAAGGTAATATTATTTTCGTGACATGTATATGCTGCAGTTCCTCCAAGGAGTGCAAAACAGGTCAGAATTAAAATGTAAAATTTTTTCATGTATAACCTCGGTTAAGCTGAGTTTTGTCAGTTACAAACTTTTAGCAACATGCGCTTATCTTGAAGCCGTTTCCGGCAGATAAGAATATTTTACGCTCCTTATCATTCTATTTTATATTGTGGCTACTTTTTAGTCAATCGTGCATTTCACTGTTTTTTATTTTCCTTGTTAGTTTTAAGATCTGTCTGAGATCCGCGCAGGCGGCTTTCTGATCATTGAGCTTGATTTAAATTCGGGAGACGGGATCTATGATTAAAAACATTCTCATAGCCATGGATTCATTTAAAGGATCCATATCCGGACAGACTGCAAACAGGATAATCGCAGATGTTTTCGCCGGATACCTGCCTGCGGGAAATATTCATCAGATCATGCTGGCTGACGGCGGCGAGGGTTCACTGGATGCTCTGGCCGGCATTCTTGATGATATGAAAATTATTTCTGCTGATTCGGTTGATCCCGCCGGCAGATCCATCGCTTCATGCTTCGGATACCGTGAATCGGATCGCGAGGCGTTTATCGAGATCGCAAAAACAGATGCTCTTCCCATGGTTGCTCCGGGTAAGTTCAGTCTCCTTGATCTTTCATCTTCGGGTGTCGGAATTCTGGTAAAAAAAGCTCTCGAACTCAATGCAGACAGAATTAACCTTTTCCTTGGCGGATCAGCCACCGTCGATGCCGGTGCCGGAATGCTTCAGGAGCTGGGGGTGCGCTATTCGGCCGACGGTTCGATTCTTGAGTACAGAGGGTGCGGCAGGACTGTCACGGAGGCTGATTATGCTGATTTTTCAGCACTCGACAGCAGAATCGGCAGCACTGAATTTGTCGGGTACTGCGATGTAACCAATCCTCTTGCGGGACCTGACGGCGCGGCGCTTGTATTCGGACCTCAGAAGGGCGGGCAGGAGGCGGAGCTCAAGGCGCTTGAACGGAAAATGGAGAGGATCGGCCGGATGTATCCGGGTGCAGATACGAAAATGCTGCGGGGCGGTGCTGCCGGGGGTCTGGGTTATGCTGTTGCAACTGCTCTCGGTGGCAGACTCGCGGGCGGAGCTGAATATTTTCTTGAACTTCAGAATATCAGGAATGAACTTGATCATGCAGATCTGGTGATCACGGGAGAGGGAAGAATTGACAGTCAGAGTTTTGACGGCAAGGGTCCCGGACTGATAGCGGATATGGCTTCACGGCGGGGAATTCCTGTTATCGGGATCTGCGGATCCTACGATTGTGAAATGAAAGTTTCCGGCAGCTGCTTTACATCGGTTTTTTCGGTGCTTTCCCACTGCTGTTCTGTTGATGAGGCTGTGAGCGTTAAATCTGCGTCTGATAATCTCAGAAGTCTGACGGAAAATCTTGCATCTCTTCTTTTCAGTGTCAAAAATCCGTAGCAAAATGTTTTTCCGTCCGGGATTATGTCAATTTTCCGTGCTTCATTAAGACCGATCCGGCTGATCCTGTGTGAATTGTTTTACATACCCGGAAACAGTCAGAAATTCAAATCTGACTGTTTTTGCTTTTTCAGCGGTTTCAAGGAAAAATCTGGCGGTAAATCAGGTGTTCGCCCTGTGGTTAGACTGCTTCATCCGCTTTAGATGATCTGATGCTTTTTCTGTCTTACCCCGTGAAAAACTGGCATGAAAAATGAATGAATTTTTCACAGAATAACAGGAATAAATTTTCTGAAACATTTTGTTTTTCACAAGGAGCAGATTATGTCCAACACACTGACACTTGAAGCATTGCTGAATAAGATCATTACTCTGAGCGAATCAATTATTTCCGCACTTGAAGCTAATAAAATTCATGATGCCGAAACTTATTATTCTGAAAGACTTGAATACATGGATATTCTGGGACGCATCAAGACAAGTGATGTTACGAATCTTCCAAATTATGAGCTGTTCATTAGAACTCTTGTAAGATTTGATCAGAAATTCAACCTCTGTGCATAGATTACGTATAGATTACATAAAGTAAAAGTCTCTTTCCTACGTTTTAAGACGGCATCCTCCGGGGTGCTGTTTTTTTTCCCGGATCATCTGCGGGAGTTGCCTGAAAAATTATTTCATGTGCAGACGGGGGATGAACGAATCTGCGGGCGTCACCTGCGGGTTTTCACTTTCAGATTTTCAGTACAGGATCCTGCACGGCATTCCTGATGCCGCCGGATTCGGGGTCGTTAATCGCTTCTGATTTTCAGAGTTTCTTTTCTGAACAGAAAAAATTTTTTTTTAGCGTCAACATCTGCATATCACATAAAGAAAATTCTTCCTTTGCTATAATCCCATGACTTGAAATTATCTGTTTTCAGGATGATGCTTTGCTTCTTCTGAACAGGATGAAGTCTTTAAAGTTTAATCATTGTTCGGATTTTTTTACCGGTATGAAACTCATAAAAATTGAAAATGCAGCCTCCCGCATCGGTATCAGCTGCGGTCAGGTTATAGAACTTCTTACTAAAAATATTATTACTGACGGTGAAATAATAGATGAAGAGATATATATACCTTCACAGTCAGTGGATTACATCAATAAGCACAGGGATCTTCTTTTCAATCTGCATGAGCTTTTCGGCATTGAATCTGTTTCCTGCGCTCTGAATATTACACCTGAAACTGCAAATAACTGGATTAGACTTAAAAAGATATCTCCCGACAGAATTTATCAGAACAAACCGTTCTTTTACCGCCACACCATCATGGCCATAAGAGACAGTCTTGAGGATGAGGGAAACACCAGACTTAAGTCCAGAAGAAACAAGGTTTTTAACAATAAAAGCGAGTATTACGAGCATTACCTTACGGCATATTCGCCTAACCGGGAGAGTGTGGCCGAGCTTCTCAGAATTTATGAAAAATATGCAGGAGCTTCCAATTCCCCGCTTCTTATTTCTCTGATTCTGGCTGAATGCTCTCTGCAGATTATCAATCAGCGTCTGGGATTGTGGATGTGTTCCTCCTCCGATTTGCTGAAAAATTATCTCAGCGGAAAAATGGACATGCTCACCCTGAAGCCTCTCATTGATGATCTGATAATAAATCAGGAACTTGCTCTTGAGACGGTTAATAAATATTCTGATCTGTTTCAGATTGAGTTCTTCTTTGTTAAACACGAGGATCTGCTGGGATTGATTTATCTGTCACTCAGTTCACTTTCCGTTCGAAACAGCAAAGGGATCTACTACACTCCTCAGAAGGTTGCCGGATGGCTGATTACAGGTCTTAGTGACATTGAAATGCTGGGTGACAGCATCAGATATTACGATCCGTGCTGCGGAACCGGAAACTTTCTGATTAATCTGCCAGATGCAGTTTCCTGGAAAAACGTGAGGGGATCTGATATTGATTCAATGGCAGTATCCATATGCCGTATTAATTTTTTTCTCAGGTCGCCTGATATTCCTTTAAAAGAACTGTACAGCAGGATTACAGTCAGCGACTATCTTGATGAGAATTACCGTTTTTCAGGAGCACAGGACGGGGACGAGCCTCTGTGCGTACTGGGAAATCCGCCGTGGGGAGTGTCTTATGATCAGAAGCAGAAAAAAGATCTGGCTCGCCACTTTAATACCGTTGTAAACAGGATTTGTGAAAGTTTTGCACTTTTTGTAGAGCAGAGTATCAATATCACCAGAAAGGGAGACTGCATCAGTTTCATTCTGCCGGAGAGCATTCTTAATACGGCATGTCATTATCCTGTCAGATCAATAATTGCAGAGCAGACATCGGTTGTCAGCTGCAGATTTATGGGTAATCAGTTCGACGGAGTATCCTGTCCAAGCGTTATTCTGACTCTGCGCCGGGAATCTGGGAACAGTGCAGATAATCTTCTCAGATGTGAAAATGCTGCAGTGACGACAGCGGGAAAATCCTTTGTTTTGTCTGAGAACCGGATATTTGACAATGAGTTTGATTTGAATGTTGAGGATGATGATCACCGGCTTTTAAGCAAAATTATGAATACTGAAGGTGTGACGTATCTGAAGGATCAGGCTGACTGGGCAATCGGCATTGTTACCGGTGACAATGAAGGCAAGCTCAAGGATGAGAAGGACAAAAGAAACGAGCCTGTTCTGAAGGGAATAAACATAGATCGGTACAGGATTAATCATAAGAACATCAAATACATTGAATTTGTTCCCGATGAGTTTCAGCAGGTTGCCAGGGAGGAGCTGTACAGGGCGTCGGAGAAACTTTTCTATCGTTTTATAAACAAGGATCTCATAGTTGCCTATGATTCCCGCGGCATGCTTTCTCTCAACAGTGCAAATATTCTGATACCGAAGATTCCGGGGCTTGGCATTAAATATATTCTTCTCCTGCTTAATTCTCGCATAGCAAGATTTATCTATCAGAAGAAATTTCATGCAACCAAGGTTCTGCGGGCCCATCTTGAAAGCATACCGCTGAAAGTTCCGGACGGTGATCTGCAGGAGGAGTTCATAGGTCTTGCTGACAGACTTATTGATAATCATATCTCTTCTTCGGAGGAATCTGCTCTGATGGATGAGGTTGATCGCCGTCTTGCGAAGCTGTACGGGCTGAGTGAAGCTGAAACAGCAAAGCTCTTTGCCCAGATAAAATAGATTGTCTGTTTTGTGCTAGAATTGGCGGATATCGCCGGGTTGTGTGGAAGATTTCAGCAGAGATCCGGATTTGTGTTGTTCTGATTTAGGATTTTATTATGGATTTGACTAGTGTTTTGGGATTCGGTGTTGCAGGAAATTTTGCAGGTCATCTGGAGCAGGCGGGAGAGGCTGCTGATTTTAAGTCTATCAGAACCGCGGAGGTGACGGCACCGAAGGCTGTGTTTCCATTCTATCTGCCCGGCATGAATGACAGCTTTCTGTCAGTCTACCCTTTAAGCAGCGACACGATCTGTTTTCCCGAGGGGGCGGACAACCTTCAGATTGAGCCGGAGGTCGGTGTGATCTTTAATATCAATTATGCGGGTGACAGGGTTCTCAGTCTTTCAGCAGAGTGCTTCGGTGCCTATAACGACTGCTCAATCAGGCGTCCCGGAGCAAGAAAGATTTCTGAAAAGAAAAACTGGGGAGCATGTTCAAAGGGATTTTCAAGCGTTACAGTACCTATAGATCGATTCTCTGCCGGCGGTGTTCTTGACAGCTACCGCATTGCCAGTTTTCTGATTAGGGACGGGCAGTGTCATCCGTACGGTGTTGACAGTGCGGTTGTTGACTATAGTTATATGTATGAAAAGCTTACCGGCTGGATTGTAGATAAAATGAACAATCAGAAGGATGAGGGACCGGTGGAGGATATTAACAGTTATATTATCAGACTCGGCCGTCCGGCCAGATGCCTGATATCTATCGGCGCTACAAGATATACTGAATTCGGAAGTACCAATTATCTTAAAAAGGGTGATTTGAGTGTAGTTGCAGTCTACAGTACTGCTGATTATTCTCCTGAAAAAATTGTAGATCTGGTGTCAGCCCGCAAGTTCGGTGAAATTACCTGCCCTCTGCTTGTTCAGAAGGTAGTTTAAAGAAGTGTCTGTTCCTGTTATTTCAGAGGAAATCAGATCAATGAGACGCGAGCTCAAAAGAATAAGATCTATGGAGCTTGCTGCGCTGCTGTTGATCAGTGTTCCCTTTTTGCTGTCAATCCAGGAACTGTGTTTAAGAGCGAAGGCGGTTCATATTCCTTTGCTCTACTACTGGCTTTTTGTTTTTCTTGCTGTTGGCGTGGCGGTGTTTCAGTGGATGAAATACACGGGAATCAGTGCCAGGTTTAAGCGATCTGATGCAGTACCGCAGGAATTTGCATCGGATTTTTTTCAGATAGCAGTCTGGGAACCCCGCATCCTGATCTTTACCCTTTGTCTTTTTATGTCCGCGGTTTATTTAACAGGTATGCTGGGAGATCAGGGGGAAATTTCTATGAGATACGCTGTAATTCCGGGAGGAGTTGCTGTTATGGCAAGCTCTCTGAGGGGATATTTGAGAGCACGCGGACTAACATCCCGGATTCTGAATAAGTACTACAGGCAGGGAATTGATTCTGTTCATCGTTCAGATGAAGCTTAAAAACAGAGCAGGGCAATACTGAAACGATAGTCTGCGTTTCTTTTTTTTCATTTCATAAGTAAATCCATTAGCTCACAAAGCTGTGATTTTTAATGTACGGCTGGTCATGCGCCGAGTTTGAGTGTGTCACGTTGTAATGTGCACCAGTTTTGTATACCTGTTTCTGTTTTTCATAAATCTTCGGTTTGGATTTTCTGTTGATTGCGGATCAGCTTTTTCTGAGGTGAAGAAAAAAACTGTCTGAGTTTTCTCAAACTCATACCTGATCCGGCAATTTGTGCAGAACTATGCTGGCGTCAAGAATTAAATTCATTAAGAATACGTTCGAGAACTTCTTTAGATAAAGTAAAAGCTGGTTTAATAATCCAATAGTGATCATATTCTATAAGTATTTTATTTTTTTCATCGATAACTTTTAATTTAACTATTCTTCCGTTATCTAATCCTATTGTTGATTTAAATCTATAAACTTTTGCCTCATACGTGAATTTATGATCATCTATGTTTATCACACCGCTTTTCATTAATTGATCCGGAGGTGTGCTCTTTTCAAGCATCTTTTCTAACAAGATATCTGAAAATTTCATCAGCTTTCCTCCATATATTATTTTTGACTGTGTTAAGAAAAAAATTTAATGTATAGACGTGCTGCCGTACATGACTGATTTAATCGGCCCGGTTATGCTTTACTGCCGCAGGCATCACTGTGCATAAGCTGTTTTATATTTGTCGCCTGCTTATGACGAGTTCAAATGAACAGACACTACTGAAGTTATCGGCAGATTAGCAAAAAAAGTTCAGTAATATTAAAGATCCCGATGGATATATGTGAGCAAAAGTGCAAATTCTTTTTAAGATTCGGCAGGTTACGCCTGGCGCGCGCGGAATGGTGATATATCCTGTAATTTTGCATATGGCGATCATGAACAAAATTTAATTTTTTATCAGAAGTTTTTTTACCGTTTAATCTCCACTGAGGCGGCGGAAATGTCTGCCGGTAAGATGCGCGGACGTATTCAGGTATCTGAATGTCAAAATTAGCGGCTTGTGCTAATATAGCTATTGTCTGCGGGTTGAGATGAGAGAGGTGTGATTTGTCAGAAACAAAAAGACTGGATCGTTTTTTAACAGAGTGTTTTGAAATAAGCCGCTCGGTTTCCGGCAAGGTTATCAGAGCCGGACAGGTTTCTGTAAACGGAAAAATTATACGTGACGCATCCTTTAAAACAGAGATCGGAGATGAAGTCGAGTATGCAGGGCAGAGAGTTGAAGTGTATGACAAACTCTACTATATGCTTAATAAGCCGGATGGCTGTGTTTGTGCAAACGATGATTCTCACAACCCTGTTGTTTTTGTTCATATGAGGGATGTGCCCGGAATCAACTCCTGCCACTGTGTGGGCAGACTGGATCTTGATACCACCGGACTGCTTCTTGTTACAAACGACGGACAGTGGTCCCACAGGATATCATCGCCTAAAAAGCATCTTGGCAAGACATACAGAGTTATGCTTGCAGATCCTGTGACAGAGGAACTGACAGACATGCTCAGAAAAGGGATCCTACTTGCCGGAGAAAAGAAACCGACTTCACCTGCCGAGGTTGAGATTAGAAATGATCACGAGATAGATCTGGTGATTTATGAAGGAAAATATCATCAGGTTAAAAGGATGATCCAGGCAGGCGGAAATCAGGTTGTTGCTCTTCACCGTATTGCAGTCGGCCCTCTTGCACTTGATCCGGCTCTTGAGGAGGGACAGTATCGCAGACTGCGCCGGGATGAAATAGAACTTTTTTAACTGTCAAAAGCCGGCGCTCATCTGATCTGAGACATGAAGCCGGCTGTGAAAAAAACGGTATTCATTTGAATTTCAGGAGACGGCAGACCTCCGGTGCCGTCAGCGAGCCGGAGCATCGATGATGCGGTGTCCGGCTGTTCATCCGCAGGTATCTCTCAACTTAACTTCCCGGGTATATTTTCTAAGCACAAATTTTTATTCTTACCCCCGCTTGTTTCAATGAAGATAATTGATACACCTGCGGGGATCTGTTTAGAAATAGCATTCAACGATTTTGACTGCCTGAAGGTATATCACAATTCACAGCCTGTTATTTCAGTTCCTGTGATGCAAGTTCCTCTGAATTCAGATCCGGTTAACTATTCGTCATTTTCTTCTTGTTCCTTGAACCTTTAGGTCTGCCAGGCTTCCGTTTAGGAGGTGACATTACACCTTCGGCAATGAGTTTTGCTTCCCGTTCAAGAGTCTTTTTGTTTTTCGCACCTCTGGGCCTTCCACGACCTCGCTTTACCGATTCATCTCCTTCAGCTGCAAGTCGAGCTTCCCGTTCCAGGGTCTTTTTGTTTTTGGCTCCCTTTGGTCTGCCTCGTTTTTTATTTTCTTTTGTTTCACTCTGATCTGAAGATTCTGGTTGCTCTGCTGATTTACTTGTTGCTGCCGAAGTTTGTGAGGAGTTTGTGACATCCGGTAAATTTTCAGGTGTTTTTGTACTTGTTTCAGCATCATTCTGCCTGTTCCCGGTTGCAGTTGTCCCGCTATCTTTGGCTTTGACTTTTTCCTTGTTTGCCCTGGATTCATTCATGAACTTCGACCATTTTGGATCCTGTTCTGAAGGACTGTACTTTAGCAGATTGTCTTCACCTATGATCATGGATGCAGGAGATTTTATTCCAAATGCCTTGTAGGTATCGCTGGCATTCTTTTGCGGTACTGAGGTTACAAGACTACGGGAATACACCGTACATTTCTGGTTTCTCAGACAGCTGAAACGGGCACCCATGAATAAATCCGCATCTTTCAGTTTGTTCTGCATCATTTTCACAACGCAGGAGCATATATAAGACAGCAGCAGATGTCCGTTGAATGTTTCAACGCTCTGAACCCTGAGAGGAAGTAATTTTGTGTAGTTTTTGGCAAAGTCAAAAATCTGCTCGGCTGACTGTCTCTGATAGTATGCTGGAAGAAGCTCTTCTATAGAATATTCTTTTCCGGTAATAAGAGCGAATATCCCCTGATGCTGCATGGCGGCATAAACATCATCCTGTGAAAGCCTGTTGTTTTCAGCCCTTTTGAACAGTTTGTGCAGTTCATCATTCTTCCGCGGACAGTCCAGCCCCAGATACATCCAGGCAGTCTTTTTCCCGTCACTGCCAGCCTGGATTTTTCTCTTTTTGATAAACAGATACCTGTTGGCATACTGAACGAAGTTCTCACCGCTTTCCAGAGTAGCAAGTTCTTCCTCAAGGATTATTTTGAAGGCGGCATCTCCGGATTTGACTCTGGTCATGTACTCAATTTTGAGTGTGCCGTCATCGTTGTAAAACAAATCAAGATTATCACCGCTGTTATACCCGGCGTCCATAATGCATGAAGAGATATCTATTCCCAGAGCATTAAGATGGCACAACGTTCTCTCAAGAGTTGACACATCAACAATATTACCGGGAATAGCCTGGTAGTATAGCGGCATCCCTGACTCTCTCTGAACTACAAATATCAGTCTTATTTCATTACTGATTGTTCCATTGTGGTTGCTCACTGCCGTGAGCCAGGTGTGGTTGCCATTCGGAAGTCCGCTGCTGTCTATAAGAATGTTCTTGTCGCAACTGTAATGTTTCACGACATAACTGATATAGTTTTTTTGGAATGTCATCTGCTTTTCAGGTGTGCCTATAGCGGCAAGAAAATCGCTGATACGCTGACTGGTCATGTTGGCTTTAGGATAAAGCATTTTGACAACATTCCCCTGATACCAGGTGATGGCATTACAGTTGGCATCGGCAGACAGAATGTAAAAAAGTACCATGGCATGAAGAGTGTCAGAATTGCCATATCCAATACTGTCTATTAATTCCATCAGACCTGATTTATGCAGAACTTCGTTAAGCAGATATGCGTCACCAAAATCCAGCAGGACTCGATCTGTCCGTGCTCTTCCGTCCTTGAAAACCGGAGGTACAAAATCATCCGGAACAGATCCATAGGTATTTGTTTCCGGATCATATGTGAAATAACCTCTCTCACTGTTTTTATAGATACCCTTTTCTCGATCAACAACTCTGCCTAAATAGGTGTATTGCACCGAGGTCTTGGTACCATGACGAAATGACTCAGCAGCTGAGGCATACTGCGAGTCTGCTCCGGAGTAAGAAATGTACATAAATATTACTACAAATAATCAAAAAAGATATATGTGCATATAATACCATACACTATATGCATAATAAAGAAAATTTGATTATTTTACAGGAATATTTTGAAAAGTGATATACTGGTAAATGCAGGTAGTGACAGGATTGATCAATGATTAGAAGTGGAGTAATATTTTAGAAAAAATCGGGTGCTTAGAAAATACACCAGGGAAGTTAAGATTATCTATCTCAATCGACTCTCCATTTGAAACTATAAACTCAACAATTCCCCTATATAATCTTTCGCATTCGCAATTATTCATTAATACGTCTAAAATTTCGTCGCAGTATTTCTTCATTTTCTTTTCATTGAAGTATGGCATCTTCCCTTTGCCAACATACATTCTGAAAAGCATCATCGCATGGTATCGACTTCTTCGATACTTCTTGTTTAAAGTACCATTTTTAAATAAATTCTCGATTTTATAGAGGGCCAACGCACTCACGTAGTAAATACTGAGTTCATCGTCCTCTTTAAAAATTTTGTTACCAACTCTTTTAACTACTGTTCCATATTGACCAGAGACTGCCCCTGGTTCATTCAAGAACATTGCTGCAACAGTTTTGATTTGCATTGGAATTGTAATGATCCTGCTTTTAGGAATGTCACTCCCTCTATATTGGCCTTTTCTTCTTTCATATACTAAAGCATCAGCGGATTTGAAAATGGTATAGTACTCTTCTAATTTCTTTTGGAAAGTAGATAGAGCTTCTAATTGTTCTTTCTTTACAGCTGTTTGGCTATTTGTTGCACGCGTAATATCCCCCTTCAGCGATTCATCTTGGGTTGCTATTATCCTAATGGGGATAATCAAATTATCTATATTAGGGACAGAGTCCATATTTTCTAATAATGTGTTACAAGTTTGACATCCATTAACAATTTGGTAATCATCAATTGTTGCAAAATCACCTGGAGTATTAATATGAGACGCAACAATAGTTATACCATTATTTAGCATACTGAATGCGTTAACATTTCCTGTTTCTAGTGTACGTCGTATACTTTTGTTCACGTCTTCATTTGGACCAAGATAATCTCGAATATTATCTTCAAACACAGGCTTAACAGCCCCCGATTCTTCTAGCAACAACTTTTTAAATTCTCTAAAGGGAAGTACACCAGTATATCCAACTTCATTTTCATTTAATGAATACATACTCACCCTTTTTTCAAAATTAAATGTTGCAGTAAGCTTGGATTTTGACTTTCTATAATAGTCTTGAATCTCAGATACTCCAATCGGAATGAATTTAACGTCTGAAAAAAGTCGAGAAGCTTTTAAATTTTTTGTTCCTAAATCTTGAGCAGTTACTAGATTTTTATCGGATGAATTCCACATACCAAGTGTTACATAAAATAAAAACAGCTCTGGATTCTTTTTTAGTTTATTCCCCTTATCGAATATATAATCCTTTAATTCAAGAAATTTGTGCATTTCTTCAGTATTAAAAACTGTTGGATCACCAGTAAAAAAACAGTTAGCATAGGTGAATAGGTTTGTCATTTCGCGATTGTTAAATTTTTCTGATGTCTTTGTTTGAATAATAATAAACTTCACTGCAATATTCTGATTCTGCTGTATCAATGTGTCTATGTCATTCGTTGTTTGGATAAGCTTATTATTTACGATTATCGCAATCCCATCCATGCCAGGGGTGGAATCTCCAGTTTCAATGTCTTCTAATTCGAAGTCATTGGCACCGTAAATTTGGTTTAGAACACAATAATTTGAAAAATGTTCAAATGCCTTTGATTCATCTGAAAAAGAACGATTCTCGCTCTTTAAAAACTCTTCAACCATGCTCTTTGTAATTCTATCGTCCATGTATATTGTCCTATGGTTAGCTACGTACTAAAATTCATTAAAAATTAAAGGGTAAATCCGTGTAAAATGGCAACATTGTATATTTCTGCCCCTACTATTATTTAAGTGGTTGACTCCTGATGCGAGTTACCAAGTCGTCAAATAGTGGTATGTATGATGGGTATTACTCGGCATAAATTTAGACAAAACTAATTTTACCTTTACTACAACGATATCTGTAGCCTTACTCAAAAATCAAGTTTAAATTCTAGAATACCGACATGTGTTAAATCTAAAATATTTTTTTTTCCTATGCATTGCACAAGATTTAGAATATTATGACTTTTATCTTGAAAACAATGCACAACTACTTTTTGAAGACCCGGAGCAATTCTATCTCTTTTATCTAGAAGTAATTCTTTTATTAGCTTAGTGTCAGCAGGATCACAAGAGAATCCAAAAAACTCAATGCTTCTGGCACAGTCATATTTCTTCACATAATTGCCTAACCCGTACAGTATTCTTTGGTAAAACTTTTGAAACTCAATAAAATAAGTGCCAAATTTATCTTTGTTTATATCATCATAATACCCAAGAACAATCTCTGAAGAAGTAGGAGAGTTATTATTTATTTTTCCGTGAGGGTGGTGGCATGATTGTGGCTGTATCGCAAACATATTTTCTGCAAAAGATGTATAGTTTAGACTTATAATTTCATCATATTCTTGTTCAACTAATGATTTTTTTATGTTTTTAAAATTCTCTAACACCTTATTTTTATAGTATATTTCAACAGCTGATAAGTAAATAGCTAAACTTTTTTTAAACACGTCTAGTCCCTGGAGTAATTCTTCATATTTTGCTGTTTTGTTATTTCCAACGTGCTTGGAGAATATCTTCTCACTCCCATACAACCCTTGTAATGCATGGCAAGAATTTTTGTATTTATCTATATTCGAAGCAATGTTATTAAATTTATCGTTATCGCTGATTTCTGATAATATATCCTCAACATTAAACCAATTAAAACTATTATCTGCAATATCGTGTTCTTGATAATATCTCTCATTTAAGGGTTGTGTATCTGGAAAATTTGGATACATCGGTGTACTAGGTGGGCAACTTGGTATAAAAGATACTCGACTAGATCTTGCAAATTCAATTTTGTTATATTTAAAAATCATCAGAATAATAAATTGATTTTTAAGTAATATATCATTGAACGAGGAATCGCTGATTTTTTCCCAGGATTCCTTCAATAAATTCATATTGTCTGCGAATATTTTGTAAAGATTTGAGAAGTCATTTTCCTCAATTCCTCTTATGGGCAGGTTAAACAACTCTGCCCTGAATCTAAGAAATGACTGCATAAATTGCTTATACGATGTTGGTAGTTTTAATGCCAAATCGAACCCGTTACCAACAACTAAAATTTTTTTGTACGCCACCAATTTTTCACCCAAATTTTAATATATAGCTTATGAATCATTGTTATACGTATTACGTGTGTGCTCAGTACACATTGATATAGCTTTCAGCATTGAATACTAGGACTATTGCTCTTCCTCTTTAGGTTTAGCAGGGATATAAACCATCTTCAGAGGAATCAATTCCCTGTATTTCTCATCTAAATCGTTGTAGTGTTTAAGCACAAGATCAACCAGTTCGTAGCCATTAATTCCGCGAATTATAGGAACACTATCTAAATATCGCTGAGCATTTTTGGTGTAGTTGGACAAGGTTACAAATAAGCCATAATCTCCTTCACGCATGGCTCCTTTCAGAGATTGAATTGTCGTTTCCTTAATGTCACCATCCTGACTTTTAACCTGAACCAATATGCGTGGAGGCAGCTCATCTTTATAGGCGGTAATATCAATACCACCATCTCCTCCACGTGGTGATACAATTGTTCTGTACCCCATGGTTCTCAAAAGATCGGCAACAAAGTTTTCTAAATCATATCCCTTGAGATGACGACTGATTTCTTTCAACACGTAATCTCTGGTGTTTTCAAAGATTTCATCAGCTGTTACTCCAACAGTAATGTCATCACTGTTATCTGGCTTGGTTTTAAATCCTTTGGCCAGCACCTCCAAAAATTCACTCGCATAATTCTTCACGGAGAACAATGTCAATGCAGAACCAACTTCATATAAAGCCCCTTGAGAGAACATTAAACGAGGAATATGCTTTAACCATTTTACAGATCTATGGTGTACCAATTGCGAATCTTGGGATTCATCGTAGACGTAGCCACCTATGATTTCTCCTATGTTGATCATTCGATCAATCTTGGAAGGATAAACAACGAAATCCCCTATTTTCATTTCATTACAGAAACGATACAGCATAGCAGAACACGTATTCACAGAACCTTTTTTGGCGTCAGGATAAGCCTCTGTATATTTGGTTTTAAATGATTCTCGATCAGATGATAGTAAGGTGAGATCGCCCATCTGCTCCCATCCGATAGCAATCACGTTTTTGTTTAAAAACAGAGAATCATTCAATGTATGAATTCCCCAAACATTCTTGTCTATGTCCGTCATTTGTTACCCTACCTCTCCACATTCCTGAGTACTACAATTCGAACTAAATTAAAAATTATTGTTTGGCATTTTGTTTTAGTTTCTCATATAGTACCATACATACCATATCCCTTACCTGATTCATCATTTCAGGATCACCAAACATTCTTTTGAAAAATTCATCATTCTGCTCAAATCGATCTGCAGCAACGGTTGTAAATTCTTTTTCAAACAAAAGTTTAAATGTGGAATAATCATTATTTTTAGCGTAGCTTCGCCATTTATCCTGTGATGCAAAGTCATTCTCAAGTTGGAGAAGAACTTTATCCATTTCAGTAAAGTTTGTGCCGTATTTTTCATTAATTGTATCAATGATTACAGCTAAAGGATCACGTTTCTTCTCTCTATGACCAGCCTCACCTGAAATCGGTTTAAATCCATCTTTACTGGCCACCAGATTTATTGCGCCATCAAAATCTTTCTCAAGCTTGTAGTATTCCAATGAAACTTTATCATCTATGTCAACAACCTCACGACCATCCTTTGGCAAAAGTCTGTATAAGAATTTTGCATAAACACTGAATTTGTGAATATCCTTATCAAACAATCGACAAACCTGAGTAACATAAGAATAGACACGAATAAATGAAGCCATAGTTGATTTAAACAATTCCTGTTTTTCTGTTTCCAAAGCAACAAATCTGTCAAGAGCAGGTTTTAAAGTTCCTTCCAGTTGTCCCAATTCATCCTTTGTCTGCTTTTCGCCAGAAAAAAATATTCGTGCAAAATTTTCTATTTCGCTCGTCTGATACACTCTGAATTCATTGAGGGTATTCTTCATGTCGTATACAACGTTCGGATCAGTTTCTTCTGTAAGGATTGTTTCTTCGTAGTAAGGTTCAAATGATTTTTTAATACTTTCAGCAGAATTTACAAAATCCAAAACAAATGTATCTAATTTACCTTTGGCTGTGCGATTAAGTCTTGATAAGGTCTGCACTGCCTTTATACCGGATAATTTCTTGTCTACAAACATTGTATGAAGTAGCGGCTCATCAAACCCCGTCTGATATTTTTCAGCTACTATCAGAATTCCAAAGTCATCCGTATGGAACGCTTCGGGCAAGGATTTTTCCTTTATCTTTTCACCGGCCTTATTTTTATTTATTTCTTCTTCAGTGTATGTTTTCCCACCATCTGTTACTTCGCCGGAAAACGCCACCAACACATCTAAATTCTGGTATTTTTTCTCTTCTATCTGTCTCTTAAATTCCTGAACATATCTGACAGCATGGAGTCGTGATGGAGTGACGACCATAGCCTTAGCCCTGCCGTTCATTTTATGTCTGGTTATGTCCATGAAATGTTCGAGCATGATTGATGTTTTCTGAGATATATTATGTGGATGCAATGTTTCATATTTAATGATTGCTTTTGCACCTGCCGTGGTATCAAATTCAGGATTATCAACAATAGTCTTAAGAATTTTGTAATACATCTTATAGGTCATGTAATTCTTTAAGACATCAAGAATAAAACCTTCTTCTATTGCCTGTCTCATTGAATAGACATGGAATGGATGGTATGTTCCGTCAGTTGCCTGTGTACCAAACATCTGTAAAGTTTTACCTTTTGGTGTTGCAGTAAAAGCAAAAAATGAAAGGTTGCTCTGGAACCCCTGAGCCGCTAACTCTTCCAAAAGGCAGTCTTCAGAATCTTTTCTGCTTAATTCAGCCTCGTTCTCCATTTCTGCGTACTCTTTCAATATCTCAGACGTATCGGCCAAAGCACGTTTAAGTTTCTTTGCTGAATCTCCAGTCTGAGAAGAATGAGCTTCATCAACTATTATTGCAAAGCGCTTATTTTTAGATCTGATTTTTTTATAAATTACCGGGAACTTTTGAAGTGTTGTAATGATGATTCCAGCTCCACCATTGATTGCATTTTTGAGCTGTTCGGAATTTTTATCAATTTTCTGAACTACGCCCTCAACGTGATCAAACTGATACACGGTAGACTGAAGCTGACTATCCAGAACTCTTCTATCAGTTACAATAATCACGGACTGAAATATCTTCTCATCCAATGAATTATGGAGTCCTGAAAGTCTATGAGCAAGCCAAGCTATGGAATTTGATTTTCCTGAACCTGCACTGTGCTGAATCAGATAATTTTTACCGGAACCGTTCTCCTTCACATCAGCCAATAATTTTGTTACAACATCCAGCTGATGATATCTAGGGAAAATCATTGTTTCAGATTTAACTTCCTGGGTTTTCTTGTCAATGTCCTGTTGGAGATGCATGTACTTCTGAAGTATTTCTAGAAGTCTGTCCTTACAGAGTACTTTTTCCCAAAGGTAAGAAGTATCATAACCATTCTCGTTATTTGGATTACCTTTGCCACCGACATTACCGGCTCCGTTACTACCCTGGTTAAAAGGCAGAAAATAAGTGCTGGCTCCGGTAAGACGAGTGGTCATATAAACATTTGTCAGATCAACGGCAAAATGAACTAGAACACGTTCCTTAAATGCAAAAATGGCATCTTTACCGGCTCTGTCGAATTTGTATTGGTTAACGGCATTTGTAGTATTTTGTCCGGTAAATTGGCACTTAAGCTCCATCGACACGACCGGAATGCCATTTAAAAACAGAACTATATCAATACTGTTTTCGTTTTTTAAAGAATAATGAAGCTGCCTTGTACAGTGAAAAATATTTGCTTCATACTGCATTTTAGTTGTTTCATTTAAAGAAGTCTCAGGCTTCCAGAATACTGCTTTAAATTTAATTCCACGATCCGTGAATCCATGGCGTAAAACATTCAATAAATTAGTTTGTTTTACTTCTCTTACAAAACGTGCAACTATCTGTTTTTCGGGAGCGACACCATAGATTTTTACATAACGCTCCCACAGTTTAGGCTGGCTCCGTTTAATGAACTCAACAAATGTTTCTTCATCAAGAGCTATTTCACGATTAAAGGCATTAGGATTACCTTTAACATAGCCACCATCGGTTATCAGAAAAGCTTCAATATCCTCTTCAAAACGCCTTTCTTTGTAGTCAAATTCAGTCATAGGCTAAACCTCTCTTTTTCCGGTAACAACTTCGTATATGAGGGATTTTTTGTATTCTCGAAGTTTATCTATTGCTGCCATCCTATCAAAGATAGTTTTATCGATTTGAGAACACTTTGAATCGAGATAATCAGCAATTTGACGTTGCTCATCATAAGACGGAACAGGAACTTTAATACTTTTAAATTCAGATGAATAAGTTCTCCATCTCATTTCCATTATTCCTCTTCCATACTTGTAACATTCACCGGAAAACAATTTTGTTCTAAAAAGATAATGATAAAAACGGGAACATACATTCTTTTGAGGTTTATATACATCGTAGGCTGGACTTGTAACTCCATTATAATCAGACATGCCAATAGCCCCCATCCAAGCCAAAATAATATTGACTACGATATCATCCTTATACACAACTTTATATCCTTCTGCAGTAACAGCCTTATTACCACGTTCTTCTTGTTCACCATGAGGGAACACGCCTAAATCTGTGTATAGAGAAAGCAAATTTACATCCTGTAGTTGCTTATAATTTTTTTCTTCTCGAAGTGAAAATAAATATCTTATGGGAGACACGTTCCAATTAGTTGGAATTTTTAAAATAAAATCAACTCCACTATCCTTCATTTCCACATTAGAATTCAAACCTTTAGTAACCGCCTCAGTTATTACAGATAATTTATATTCCTTTAATTTTTCAATAATCTTTTCCTGTTTGGAAATGATGGCGTCTATTTGAGAACATTTGGAGTCAAGGTAATCGGCTATTTGGTGCTGTATGCATACATCTGGTAGAGGAAGAACAACCTTACTAAAATTAGAAGCGGAAATTTCCATAAAAGTTGTCCCGCTACCTAATAATTCAAATTGTTTGATTGCTGAAATCATGGCATATCTGTAGTATCTCACATATGAACTATCTTTTGAAACTATTGCTAGGCAACCTTGATTAATACACAAATCTTTAGAATTAATAACAACTTGACCTATGGGAGCTCGTTTGGAAAAAATAATACTTCCAGCAGGAACTAGCTGTATTATGCCTTTTTCAATTGCTTGTTGAGACAGTTTTCTGTGACCAGCACTTACATATACATCTTCAGTTTTGAAATCTGCAGGAGTAACCCATTCGAATTCTCCGTCCCATAATGTTGGATCATTAGTTTTAGGGGTTGTTCCTGAACTAATTGAAAAAAGATACTTAATTTTACTTACTCTATAATTCCTGGGTATTTTTCCAATCCACTCAATTCCACTATCCTTCATTTCTCTCATTTTGCAAACACCTCATCCAAACTGCCTGCCAGTTCTTTTTCCAGTTTCAAGATTTCACCCATAATGTCTGCTGAGGGTTTAGGTGCTTCATACTTATAGAAATATCTAGTAAACGGAATTTCATATCCTACCTTTGACTTCTTGGTGTCTATCCATGCATCAGGAACAAATGGCAGAACTTCACGAGCAAAGTAATCTTCAATACTTTCATTCAATGGAACATTTTCAGTATCTCTGAGGTCTGCATCCGGCTGAGGCTTGCCTTTCTTTAAGACAGGATTGCCATTTTCATCCTTTAAAGGACGTTCGACAACAATCTTTGTGTAACCGAAATCGGAATTATCGAATATCTTGCTAATTTCATTTTCCTTGAAGTCACCATAAATTCTGGTGATTTCAGCAATCTGTTCTTCAGAAATGTCGTTACGCTTGTTACCGAGAGACTTACGACGCTTCTCATATAAATTATTGGCATTGATAAGTTGCACCTTACCTTCTCGTACTGTTCCAGCTTTCTTATTGGAAATAACCCAAATGTATGTTGCTATACCAGTGTTATAGAACAGATCGTTAGGAAGCGCTATTATCGCCTCAAGCATATCATTCTCGATAATGTACTTTCTTATTTCTGAAGGGCCTGAACCAGCATCTCCGGTAAACAAAGGAGATCCGTTGTGAATGATTGCAATTCTGCTACCGCCTTGGCTTATATCCTTCATTTTTGATATTGCAGTCAGTAGGAACAGCATCTGACCATCCCCCTGAGCAGGCAAACCCGGGCCAAATCTGCCACCAAAACCGAGCTTTGCTTCCTCATCAATTACAGATTTTTCATTCTTCCACTCACGCCCAAATGGAGGATTACTCAGTATATAGTCGAATGTTTGCCCCTTAAACTGATCATCCGACAAAGTATTACCGTTCTTTATGAAGTCAGCATTATTTCCTTTAATCAGCATGTCTGATTTACAGATAGCAAATGTTTGATCATTTAATTCCTGTCCAAAGGAAACAAGCTCTGTTGAGGCATTAAGACTATGTAAATATTCCTCTGCGACAGAAAGCATCCCACCGGTTCCACAGGCAGGGTCGTAGATTGTTTTGGCAACATTATTTCCGGAAAGGATATCATTGTCATCATAGAAAAGGATATTAACCATGAGTTGAATAACTTCTCTTGGAGTATAGTGCTGTCCTGCATCCTCGTTATGCGCTTCTGAAAATTTACGAATTATCTCTTCGAAAATATAACCCATTTCTAGATTTGAAATTTCATTAGGGTGTAGATTGCCACGTTCACCAGTGAATTCCTTGATTACGATGAACAGGATGCCTTTTTCGGCCATAGTTGCGATGTGTCCGTCAAACTTGAATTTTTCGATGATATTTCTGACGTTTTCTGAAAAGCCATTAAGATAATCTTTAAAATTGTCTTCAATATTATCAGGATCACTAATAAGTTTCTCAAAGGTGTATTTACTGGTGTTGTAGAATTCAAAACCTGAAGCCTTCTTAAGAAGAATATCTTTCATTGGGAGAGCTTTGACAGTTTCATACTTTTGAAGAACAGCATCTTTGGTATCAGATAGAATACAGTCAAATCTTCTGATCACCGTAAGGGGTAGAATGACTTCACCATACTCATGAGGCTTGTATACTCCTGTCAGTTTATCTGCTATTGCCCAAATAAGATCTGCCTTTTGATTTATAGTCGAACTTTTACCTGCCATTGTTCTCTCCATATGATGTTATTCAAGTATGATCTACAGTTCCTGATTAAAGCGCTAATTTAAGAGTTGAATTTTAATGTGTAATGTTAATACCTTTTTCCCAAAAAATCTTATAGTCCCCCCTCAAAATAACGATAAGAGCATATCCGAGCTATCCAAAAGACTAGGTTTTGACCATTTTTAAATATTGATCGCACTTGCGGCACGATCTTTTATCTTAGTACAACTTCCAAGAGGATAACACTTTGGCCCCGCATTTCTAGTTGAATTGCTAAAAAATAAAAATCTTCTTTTTTCGCAAAATATTCGTATTAAAAAAAAAACAACAATAACTCAACGTACGCTAATTAATCTACTAACAGAAAGATATTTAGAATCCTTACTTATAATATGACTTAAGCTGCTCCAATGTAAGCTCTATTCCACACTTAGAAAGCGCTTCTTTTCGTTCATTAAATAGCTTATCCAGAATTGGTTCTTTATCTACGAACCTACCGTAATGGAGAAGGTTATGACAATGACTGCAAAGAGACACAATGTTCTCCATGATATCAACGCTATATTCAAAATCTCTGTATTTACTTATCGGAATGAGATGATGAGGTTCTGTATATGGTTTACCATTCTTGCGAAGGAAGGTTCTATCCTCATTATCAAACTCACATTTGAATCCTGCATGCTTAAGAGCATTGGCTGCACGCAGAGGATCTCGCTTCGGAATTTCACGTCCTGTATTTGAGGAAGTTGTCACTGCCTGTGATTCTTTCTTACCCTCCCACTCAGGGACCGTGTCTGCAGACTCATCTTCAATAAGTTCGTTGATAGATTCTATTTCAACCTGGTCATACTCAGAATCTTTATCACCAACAATATCTACCAATGCAGCTTTAAGCTGTTTGGTTACTTCATTATTCTTTTGTAGGCTTATTGCCTGTTCAAGAAGATGGATTGCATGCTCGTCGGCCAAGTGACACATGTACTGCTGTTTGCCTTTTCCTGCTCTTGTGAAAGCACTACCTTCAATAAAGTGTGTCTCTAGCCACTGCTTATGGTCTGATGTAGCAACTGGTACATCAAAATCGAAGTAATCTGTATCGATACGATAACCTTTATCATCCCATTCAACAGAAGTGTCTGCCATTGATAATTCGAGAGGTTGATTTGCATCATAGCAATCTGACTTTGCTATGCTTATGGACACAATCTTGCCATTTGAATTATGGAGGATAAAATCACCTTTACGAATACTGGTCATCATGGTGTATCCAGCATTCTTTCCCCCGCTTCTATTTAATTGAGGAGACCAAACATAACCGCCAGTTCTTTCCTCGTTGTATGTCTCACCTTGGAAAACATAATAAACAGCCATAAATAGCCCTCCTTTTAAAAGTCTTGAAATTATACCGTCAAGTACTAGTCTTGCTTGTATTCTCAATTATCAGTACGTACTTTTCATCACACAATCCATCGGCCTTTTATGGTGACTACCATTCAAAGCCATAAATTTACTGGCTTCAACTGCCATAACATAATTTGTAAAACAAGGCATTATTTTGTCACATCGGGATAAAATTCCAATTTTAAAAATACTATCACAACAATGAGAAGTAAATCCGGGGATTTCCACACAAAACCCGTGAATGATGAACTTTTAGAATATTTTTTAGGCGAACAAAAAATTAAGCCAGGAAAAATATTTTCAGCTAATCCTTAGTAAAATTG
>JAEEGG010001499.1_pt1 | contig 63216 bp, 45 predicted proteins | sample 9134161 | NCBI WGS metagenome assembly JAEEGG01 (sample SAMN16246543, study PRJNA631951) | gut metagenome | biome: gut microbiome; feature: rumen; material: CR-attached | host: Bos | place: Iran: Karaj | collected 2018-10
GCATTGCGGCTCGACCAGCGAACCGGGCGCCATTTGTATTCGTCTTGTGCAGGATGTCGAACGCATCACATTCTCCACCGACAACAACCTTCCTCCCGAAGCCGATGCTGAGGTTCAGAAAGCTCCAGTTGGGCAGCATGGGGTGGGGCTGACCGTGTTGCGTCGCCGCCTTGAACTCATCTATCCCGAACGCTACAGCTTTACGGCAGGCCGCGAAGGCAACCGTTTCAAAACCATGCTGACAATCTCTTGTTAGCTTCGTCGATGAGGCGGGGCACGGCGCATTGCTGCCATTCCATCCAGGAAATCTGCTGGTAGTCGTCGGGCAAAGACTGGATGTACGGGATTGTGTTCGGGTCGATGTCGTCGGGTAGTCTTATGACACTGAAGGTGGCATGAATGGTTTGGTGAGAGAGCTGATGCTTCTTGTGCAGCATGATAATCGCTTCGTCATTCTGTTCCGTCGGACTTTCGTCCTGTTCCTCGAGTACAAATTCCCACAAGCCTTGCCAGATGTCGCCCGCTCCACGCTGATGTACCCACAGCGTATCCTTATATATATAAATAAGGTATATAAAATAGCGGTCTCTTACGGCTGTCTTCCCCTGTTTCACGGGCCGCTGTGCAATGTTGCCGGCTGCGTAGGCCAGACAATGTGCTCCCACAGGACACGTTTCACACTTCGGCTGGGTGGGGGTGCAGTGCAGTGCTCCGAATTCCATCATTGCCTGGTTGTGGCGTGATGGTCGTGCTCCCTCATGCCCGTCTGCCACGGCTTCCCGCAACATCTCGTCGGCCAGAGCCTGGTATTCCTTCTTGCCCTGTGAGGTGTCGATAGGCGTTGCAATGTCGAAGAGGCGCGATAGGACGCGATAGACATTGCCATCGACCACGGCCACTTGTTCTTCTGACGCAAAGCTGGCGATGGCAGCCGCTGTATAATGTCCTACACCCTTCAGCCCGATGAGGTCCGCGTATTGGTCGGGAAAAGACTTTCCCGGGTGGCTCTTCTTCCACTCTATCACCTGTTGGGCCGCGGTATGCAGGTTGCGCGCACGGCTATAGTAACCCAAACCCTGCCAGAGTTTCAGCACCTTGTCGGTTGGAGCTGCAGCCAGGTCCTCCACGGTTGGGAAAGCCTCCACAAAGCGCAGATAGTAGTCCAGCCCCTGCACCACGCGAGTCTGCTGCAGGATAATTTCCGAAAGCCAGATGCGGTAGGCATCGGTGGTGCGTCGCCAGGGAAGGTCTCGCTGGTATTGATCAAACCAAATCCCTATTTTATAGCTTATTTCGTTCATTTTCTTGATATTCAGTTGTCAATTATGACATTTTCGGGTGCAAAGATAAGATTTTTTTGAAAAAAATCATCAATACTCTTTTTTTTTTCAATAAAAAGCCATATCTTTGCTCGCCTAATCAATAAAATCGTACTAAAAAATATATAAAAATGACAAAAGCAGAAATCGTAACCAAGATTGCCAAGCGGACAGGTCTTGAGAAGGAGCTCGTGCTCGTAGTTGTCGAGCAGTTCATGGGCGCAGTGAAGGAGTCGCTCGTTAGTGAGGAGCCGGTTTATCTCCGCGGCTTTGGCAGTTTCATCGTAAAGGAGCGTGCCACCAAGGTTGCTCGCAACATCAGTAAGGACACCTCAATTGTTATTCCCGCTCACAACATTCCTGCCTTCAAGCCTGCCAAGAGCTTCATCGCTCAGGTCAGCGGCGAGGTAATCAACGAGGAGGCCTGATTACGCTAACAATATATTGTCCAATTCATAATTATAAAAAAGTATGCCAAACGGTAAGAAGCACAAGCGTCATAAGATGGCTACGCACAAGCGCAAGAAGCGTCTGCGCAAGAATCGCCACAAGCACTAAATAGTGCAGTGTGGTGACGCACGACGAAAGGTACGGAGACCTGAGGTCACGCCTTTCACAGCCAATATACGAATTGCAGAGGGTGGCGATCTGCCCGCTGTGATTCGTTTTTTTGTATCCATCATTTCTTTTTCCTCTTTGCACAATGACAAGCGAAGTTGTTATCGATGTGCAGTCCAGCGAGATCACCATTGGTCTCCTCGAAGATGGCAAGCTCGCCGAATACCAGCGCGAGCGCAAGGATGCCAGTTATTCGGTGGGCAACATCTACCTGGGTCGCGTCAAGAAGCTGATGCCAGGACTCAACGCTGCATTCATTGATGTGGGGCACGAAAAGGAAGGATTTATTCACTATCAGGATCTTGGCCCACAGTTCAGGACGTTGGCCAAGTATGTCAAGCAGCAGATCTCCGATCGCAAGCACCTTATCCCTATCGAGCGCTTCAAGCGAGAGCCCGATATTGAGAAGGACGAGACCGTCATCGAAGCCCTCACCGTAGGGCAGGAGATACTGGTGCAGATCGCCAAGGAACCGATAAGTACCAAAGGTCCGCGCCTCACATGCGACCTCTCCCTCGCCGGGCGATTCATGGTACTGATTCCATTTCAGGACAAGGTTTCGGTGAGCACGAAAATCAAGTCAAGCGAAGAGAAGAGCCGTCTCAAGCAGATTATCGGCACCATCCGCCCCAAGAACTTCGGCGTCATCATACGCACGTCGGCACAGGGAATGGGCGCCGAGGAGCTTACCCAGGAGCTTACTTCGCTGGTCAGGCAATGGGAAAAATGCGTGACCACACTTATGAAAGGCAAGCTGCCAAGTCTCTGCTATGAGGAGAACAGCCGTGCCGTGGCATTACTTCGTGACATCTTTAACCCCTCGTTCGAGAACATCTGGGTCAACGACCAGGCCACGTTTAGTCAGATAAAGGAATATGTGAGTCTGATAGCCCCTGAGAAGGCAGACGTGGTGAAACTCTATGACGAGGAACAGCCCATCTTGGATAAGTTCTCGGTGACGCGCCAAATCAAGTCTTCGCTCGGCAAGACCGTTTCGTGCAAGGAAGGTGCCTACATCATCATCGAGCACACCGAAGCCCTGCACGTTATCGATGTCAATTCCGGTCATCGCAGCCATCAGGCTGAGGACCAGGAGGAGAATGCATTGCGTGTCGATATGGCAGCAGCCGATGAGATTTGCCGTCAGATGCGCCTGCGCGACATGGGGGGCATCATCGTGATTGACTTCATCGACCTCTCCAAGTCGGAGCATCGCGAACAGCTCTACAAGCATGTCAAGGAACTTATGGCACGCGACCGAGCCAAGCATAACATCCTGCCGCTCTCGAAGTTCTGTCTCATGCAGATCACACGCCAGCGCGTGCGTCCTGTCATGGACATACAGACAGCCGAGGCGTGTCCCGTCTGCGGTGGCCGTCATGTCGTCAAACCCTCTATCCTGTTCTGCGACAGGATGCAGGAGAAGCTCGACACGTTGACCCAGGAAATGAAAGTGAAGAAATTCAGCCTCCACGTGCATCCATTCATAGCAGCCTACATTCGCCAGGGCTGGTTCTTCCGGAGCCTCTACTGGCAGTGGAGGCGGCGATATGGGTGGGCCTGGCGTCTTATTGCCGACCAGTCCATGGAGCTGCTCCAGTACAAGGTCTTCGATGCCGAGCGCAGCGAGATAGATCTCAGTCAACCCATTGATGCACACGTTTAAGGGCATCGAAGGATTTTAATTAAAAATGGGAGTAAAAGGGACGTTACCTTCACCTGTCAAGAATGGGTTCAGGATAACAATCGTCTCTTTTACTCCCCTTTTACTCTCTTATTACTTCCCTTTACTCCTCAATTATGTCCGTAATCCGTCTTGAAAACTCACTCGGTCGTCTGCCACAGACGCGAATGCGCGAGCCCGTCAACTTTTCGCTCGAAGCAGGCGAACACATCGCCGTCATGGGACCCAATGGCGGGGGCAAGTCATGCCTTGTTGATCTCCTCACGGGCCGAAACCTGCTGATGCAGGGCAGGTTGGCTTACGACTTCGGCCCTGATACCAAGCCCACTGCCTATGGGAATATCGTGCAGCTCACTTTCGAGGATGCACTCGGTACGGTCGAGAAGCCCTATTACTACCAGCAGCGCTTCAATAGCCAGGACCGCGACGAGTCTCCTCTTGTGATGACCGTGCTCAAGCGCGCCTTGGCCTCGGGTCGTGTCACAGCCACGGGTTTATCGGCCGACGAAGCGCGTATGGCAGGTCATGGCCTTACATACGAAGAGGCTGTAGCTGCAGGCAGCGAGGATGACACCGAGTTCCTGCAGAATCCTTTGCTTGACACCTTCCTGATGCGCGACCTGTTGCAGAAGCGGATGGTTCTGCTCTCCAGTGGCGAAATGCGACGCTATCAGCTTTTCAAATACCTTATCAAGCGACCGCGCGTCCTCATTGTCGATAATCCCTTCATCGGTCTTGATGCCCCGATGCGTGAGCAGCTCAACCAGTTCTTCCAGCTCTTGGTCGATACGGGCGAGGTGCAGATCATTATGCTCCTCTCGATGCTCGACACCGTGCCATCCTACATGACGCATGTCGTTGAGGTGGCTGATATGCAGGTAGGCCCCAAACGTAGCCGTGCCGAATATCTTTCTTCGTTGCCCGACTTCAAGGCATCGCCTTTTGCTTCACTCTCACCGCAGCTTAAGAAACAGATTGCCGAATTGCCCGTCCTGCCTGTCGCCAACCTCACTATCGATGGCCACGCAACTGACGAGATCATCAGCATCCGCGACCTTTCGTTGCCCTTGCCCGATACGGATCGTGTGCTCTATGGAGGACTCAGCTGGACGGTGCGGCGAGGCGAACATTGGGCCTTGCAGGGACGCAATGGCTCTGGCAAATCCACGTTGCTCAGCCTGATTTGTGCCGATCATCCTGCTGCCTACGCCTGCGACATTTCGCTCTTCGGTCGTCGTCGTGGCACAGGCGAATCCATCTGGGAGATCAAGAAGCACATCGGTTTCGTCAGCCCCGAGTTCCATCGTGCCTACAAGGAGAATCGTCCTGCCATCGACATTGTGGCCAGTGGGTTGCACGACTCGGTAGGTCTCTACAAGCGTCCGCGTCCCGATCAGGTCGAGACCTGTCTCTTCTGGATGCGCGTCTTCGGCATTGAGCAACTGCGCGACCGCATGTTCCTCACGTTGTCGAGTGGCGAACAGCGTTTGTGCCTCCTGGCGCGTGCGTTCGTCAAGGACCCGGCGCTACTCATTCTCGATGAGCCCCTCCATGGTCTTGACACCTATCGTCGCCACCTTGTGCGCGATGTCATCGACACCTTCTGCCGTCGTCCCGACAAGACGCTCATCATGGTCTCGCACTACGAAGAGGAACTGCCCGCCAACATCACTCATCGGCTTGTGCTGTAGGCAAAGGGGAAGGGGTTCCGATGGAACTTTTGTTGCGGGTTTGAGCAAAGGTGAGTGGGGGCATGCCGGTGGCGTGCTTGAAGAATTTCGAGAAGAAGGAGGGGTTGGGGAAATTCAGTTCAAAGGCGATTTCGGCAACAGATTTGTCTGTGTGTAGCAGCTGCGTCTTCGCATAGGTGACTAGGGCGCGGTCGATCCATTCCTTTGCTGTCACGCCGCTTGTCTGTCGGATGACGGTGCCCAGGTAACGGTTTGTCAGGCACATGCGTTCGGCATAGTAGTTGATCTGATGCTCCTTGTGGCAATGCTGCGAGACGAGCTGGATGAACCGGTCGAAGATGGTCTGTTCCCGCGAACGTCGTGCCGCCTGCAGGTCAGCTTGTCGGCTGAAGAGTTGGTCATAGTGATGCATAAGGGCAGCCACGAGTGCCGATACCGTGGGCCGGTGATAGTTCTCCTGATGGACGAGTTGCCAGAGCACATTGATGATCTGGTGCGTAAGCTGTACTTCGTGCTCCGAAGCCTGCAGTTCGAAGTCGCGCACTTGTCCATTGAAAGCCGAAGGCAGCTGCCCGGAGGCAAAGGGCAACGCGAAATCGGCAAAGAGGACAAGGCCATAGATCTTCATGTCATCCGAGATGCGAATGGGATTGATGATGGTGCCTGGTCCGAGATAGACCATTGTGCCGGCTTTGATGTGGCGGTCCTGCAAGTTGAAGTTGATGTCGGCTTCCCCTTCCGTGATGATGCCGAAGCGATGGTCGTTGATGGCAAAGGGAGGCTTCTGCTGGATCATCAGGTGGAATATATTCAAATCGCCGTAAAGGATGCCGATTTCATTGTCAAAGTAGCAGTTCTCTCGATATTGGGCGAGATGGGATTCGAAGATGCCGCGCATACGAGATGCATCCATCAGTTTGGGTTGCTCTTTCATATTTCTTCTTCTAATAACATCGAAAAAAACAAAAATCCGCTGCAAAGATAATGAAAAAAGGCGAAATTAGGTCCTATTTGTAGAGAAATCGAACAAATAGGACATTTTTTCATCCCAATGGATAGCGATAGGACGAAAAAAAGGCCTTATCTTTGCACTGTCAAAACAAAACATGGAGAATATGAACAAGAGATTCCTGATATTGGCCTGTGCATTGGCAACAGTCGTGACACAGGCACAGACCCTCGAGGAGTGTCAGCGGGCTGCCGAGCAGAACTATCCGCTCATCCATCAGTACGACTTGATTGAAAAGACCACGCAGCTGACCGTTGCCAACATCAGCAAGGGTTGGTTGCCCCAGGTGTCGGCCACGGCACAGGCCACCTACCAGAGCGATGTGACGGCATGGCCCGAGGCGATGCATTCGATGATGCAGCAGATGGGCCTCGACATGAAAGGCCTGACCAAGGACCAGTATCGTGTGGGCATCGACATCAACCAGGTGGTCTATGATGGCGGCGCCATCAGCAGCCAGCGGGCTATCGCTCGCGAGCAGGGTAGGGTACAGGCTGCACAGAATGAGGTCAGCCTCTATCAGGTGCGCAAGCGAGTCAACGAGATGTATTTCGCCCTCTTGCTGCTCGACGACCAGATTCGGCTGAACCGCGACCTGCAGGAGCTGCTCAAGTCCAACGAGGAAAAGCTGGCTTCGATGTTTCGGAACGGCACGGCTGCCGAGAGCGACTGGCAGAGCGTCAAGGCAGAGCGCTTGAATGTCATTCAGCAGGCCACTAGCCTCGAATCGCAGCAACGGATGCTGCGTGCCGTCTTGGGCATGTTCTGCGGCATGGAGATAAAGCAGGTGCAGAAGCCAGCCGTCATTGAGAGCGATGGCACCAACCGGCGTCCCGAACTGAACCTTTTCGATGCCCAGCTGCGTCTGGCCGATGCCCAGGAGAAGGCCCTCAATGCAGCCTTGATGCCCAAGCTCGGCGTCTTTGCCCAGGGCTTCTATGGTTATCCGGGCCTCAATCTGTTCGAGGACATGATGAACCGCGACTGGTCGTGGAATGGCCTGGTCGGAGCACGTCTCACCTGGAACATCGGGGCTCTCTATACCCGCAGGAACGACAAGGCGAAGATCCAGCTCCAACGTGACATGACGGAAACGAGCCGTGAAGTGTTCCTTTTCAATAGCAATCTCGAGCAGATCCAGCAGAACGAGGACATCGCTCGTTATGCAAAGCTGATGGCCGACGACGAGGAGATTATCCGCCTGCGTTCGGCTGTGCGCAAAGCCGCTGAGTCGAAGCTCGCCCACGGAATCATCGACGTGAACGACCTGGTGCGCGAAATCAATCAGGAGAATGCCGCTCGCGTCCAGCAGTCGATGCATGAGATTGAGATGCTGAAGCAGTTCTTTGATAACAGGTTTACAATTAACAATTAACAGTTAACAATTAACAATTAATAATTTATTGTTGGTTTAGAATAAATAAACACTACGAATATGAAGAAGATGATCGTGCTGACGGGTGCAGCCATTCTGCTGGCCGCCTGTGGGAACAGAGGGAAAGAATACGATGCTACGGGCACTTTTGAAGCTACAGAGACCACTGTCTATGCCGAACAGAATGGTGCATTGCTTGCTTTCGACATCCGCGAGGGTGACGAGGTGGCTGCAGGTGCCGAAGTGGGACTGATTGACACTACGCAGGCGTGGCTGAAGATGCAACAGCTCATCGTTACACGCGAGGTCTATCAGAGCCAGAAGCCCGACCTGGAGCGTCAGGTGGCAGCCACACGCCAGCAGTTGGCCAAGGCGAAGCAGGAACAGCAGCGCTACAAAGAGCTTGTTGCCGATGGTGCTGCCCCAAGCAAGATGTTCGACGATGCAACCAGCCAGGTTCAGGTGCTGCAACGGCAGCTCGATGCCCAGATCTCGGCGTTGTCGAAAAGCACACGTTCGCTCGACAGGCAGATGGCAGCTACCGACGTGCAGGTCAATCAGCTGCAGGACCAGCTCCAGAAGTGTCACATCGTGACGCCGACTGCGGGTACGGTGCTCGAAAAGTATGTGGAGCGCGGCGAATTTGTGGCCATCGGCAAACCGCTCTTCAAGGTGGCCGACACGCGTCAGATGTTCATGCGCGCCTACTTCACTTCCTCGCAGCTCATGGATATCAAGGTAGGTCAGCCGGTGACCGTCTATGCCGACTTCGGCGATGGCCAGAAACGCGACTACGAAGGCACAATCATCTGGATCTCCTCCCGCTCGGAGTTCACGCCCAAGACCATCCTAACCAACGATGAGCGCGCCGACCTGGTGTATGCCGTGAAGGTCGCCTTCCAGAACGATGGCTATGTCAAGATTGGTATGTATGGAGAGGTCAGGCTATAGGTTTTAAGCCATGAACGCGATTGAAGTTAACCATGTGAGCAAGAGCTACGGACCGGTCAAGGCACTCGACGACGTGACGTTCTCCGTAGCAAAGGGCGAGGTGTTCGGTCTGATTGGCCCCGATGGTGCAGGCAAGACGTCGATGTTTCGCATCCTTTGCTCGCTGCTCTTGCCCGAATCGGGCACGTCCACTGTCGATGGCTTCGACGTGGTGAGCCAGATGAAGGAGATCCGTAGACGTGTGGGCTATATGCCCGGCAAGTTCTCGCTCTATCAGGACTTGACCGTCGAAGAGAACCTGCAGTTCTTTGCCACCCTGTTCGGCACAACGGTCGAGGAGGGCTACGACTCCATCCGTGCCATCTATTCGCAGATCGAGCGGTTCAAGCATCGAAGGGCAGGCGCCTTGTCGGGCGGCATGAAGCAGAAGCTGGCATTGAGCTGTGCGCTTGTCCATTCGCCCAGTGTGCTCTTCCTCGACGAACCCACCACGGGTGTTGACCCCGTGAGCCGCAAGGAATTGTGGGAGATGCTCGCCGGTCTGAAGGAACGGGGCATCACGATTGTCGCATCGACGCCCTATCTCGACGAGGTGCGCCGTTGTCAACGCGTGGCATTCCTCGACCAGGGCCGGATCCGTGGCATCGGTTCGCCCGAACAGATTCTTACCGAATTTGCCGACATCTTCAATCCGCCTGGCATCGAACACGACAAGGCCTCCGGAATAAGTGTGGAGAACGTCATCGAGGTGGAACATCTGGTGAAGGCCTTTGGCTCGTTTCGTGCGGTAGATGATATCAGCTTCACTGTTCGAAAAGGCGAGATCTTCGGATTCCTCGGTGCCAATGGAGCAGGCAAGACCACAGCTATGCACATGCTGACAGGACTGAACCAGCCAACCAGCGGAACAGGTCGTGTAGTGGGCTATGACATCCGTACCGAACATGAGCAGATCAAGCGGCACATCGGCTATATGTCGCAGAAGTTCTCTCTCTACGAGGACCTTACGGTGGCCGAAAACATCCGGCTCTTTGCGGGCATCTACGGCATGGACGATGCATCCATCCGCCGCAAGACCGATGTGCTGCTCAAGCAGTTGCCGTTCTCCGACCACAAGGATGCGCTGGTGAAGAGCCTCCCCTTGGGCTGGAAGCAGAAGCTCGCCTTTTCGGTCTCGATCTTCCACGAACCCGGTGTGGTGTTCCTCGACGAACCGACGGGTGGTGTTGACCCCGCCACCCGCCGACAGTTCTGGGAACTCATCTACGAAGCTGCAGGGCGTGGTATCACAGTCTTTGTCACCACCCACTACATGGATGAGGCTGAATACTGCGACCGCATCTCTATCATGGTCGATGGCAAGATTAAGGCCATGGGCACCCCCGAAGCCTTGATGCAGGAATACAAGCAGCCCGATATGGACCATGTTTTCACCCTCTTGGCCCGACAGGCAACACGTTCAAGCGATTAACGACCAACGATTACGCATCTATGGAACAGTTCATTTCTTTTGTCATCAAGGAGACGAAGCACATCCTGCGCGACAAGCGCACGATGCTTATCCTCTTTGGCATGCCTGTGGTGCTGATGCTCCTCTTCGGCTTTGCCATCAGCACCGACGTGAGGAATGTGCGCACGGTGGTCGTCACTTCGCAGAGGGACCATTTGACGCAGCAGGTTGTCGATCGGCTTGCCCAGTCGGAGTACTTCCTTATCACGGCTACAGTTGCTACACCTCGGGAGGCCGAACGGCTCATCCGCAGCCAGAAGGCCGACATGGCCATCGTCTTTGCTCCTGACTTTGCCAGCACGAAGTCGGGGGTGCAGTTCCTGGTTGATGGCGCCGACCCCAATATGTCGCAGCAGTGGACCAGCTATGCCCAGGGTGTCATTGCCAACCCGCAGGGGGGACTCGTCAATTCGAAGCTGCTCTACAATCCCCAGATGAAGTCGGCCTACAACTTCGTGCCCGCCATCATGGGCATGCTGCTGATGCTCGTCTGTGCCATGATGACCAGCATCAGCATCGTCAAGGAGAAGGAGCGCGGCACGATGGAGGTGCTGCTGGTCTCGCCTGTGAGACCCCTTCTGGTCATCGTGGCCAAGGCAGTTCCCTACCTGATGCTGGCCTTCGTCATCCTCATCACCATCCTGCTGATGGCTCGCTTTGTGCTGGGTGTACCCCTTGTCGGTTCGCTCTTCTGGATTCTTGCCATCAGTGTGCTCTATATCCTCCTGGCCCTCTCGCTGGGCCTGCTTATCTCGAGCATCGCACAGACGCAGCTCGTGGCACTCCTGCTATCGGCCATGGTGCTGCTGATGCCTGTGGTGATGCTGTCGGGCATGATGTTCCCCATCGAGTCGATGCCCGATATCCTGCAATGGATTTCGGCCGTGGTGCCTCCGCGCTATTACATCCAGGCCATGCGCAAGCTGATGATCATGGGTGTGGGCATCGCCGAGGTGAAGCAGGAGGCACTGGTCCTCCTGGGCATGACAGCTTTGCTGCTCACCATTGCGCTCAAGAAGTTTAACACCCGCTTAGAATAAGGCCTATGACACTCAAGTACCTTATCCAAAAGGAGTTCCTGCAGATTCGCCGCAATTCGTTTCTGCCCCGGCTCATCATCGCTTTTCCCATCGTGATCATGTGCGTCCTGCCGTGGGTGATGAACATGGAGGTCAAGAATGTCGTGGTCGATGTGGTCGATAACGACCGTTCGACGCTGTCGCGGGAACTTATCCATAGTATCGAGGCTTCGAACTACTTCATCTTCAATGGCCAGAAGCCCACCTATCAGGCCGCATTGGGCGAAATCGAGCGGGGCAAGGCCGACGTCGTTCTGGTAATCCCGCAGGATTTCAGCAAGGACGTCTCCCGGGGTCGAAAGCCACAGGTGCTCCTGGCCGCCAATGCCGTCAATGGAACGAAGGGAAGCATAGGCAGCGCCTATCTGTCGCAGATTGTCACCTCGAAAGTGATGCCCGATGCCGCCTCCATCCAGGGCAAGGTGTCAATCCTCACGCTCTACAATAAGCGCCAGAACTACAAGCTCTTTATGATTCCTGCGCTGTTTGCCATCGTGATGATGCTGATGACCGGTTTTCTTCCGGCCTTGAACATCGTGGGGGAGAAGGAGTCGGGCACCATCGAGCAGATCAACGTCACGCCTGTTTCGAAGTGGGCGTTCATCCTCGCCAAGCTGATTCCCTACTGGCTCATCGCCCTTTTTGTCATCACGGTGTGCCTGCTGCTGGCCTGGCTTGTCTATGGTCTCACGCCGGCCGGTCCCATCTGGCTCATCTATCTGCTGGCCATGCTTCTGGCGCTCTTTTTCTCGTCGTTGGGGCTCATTGTCTCCAATTACTCCGACACGATGCAGCAGGCGGTCTTCGTGATGTGGTTCTTCGTGGTGTGCATTCTCCTGCTCTCAGGTCTCTTCACCCCCGTTCGCTCCATGCCTCATTGGGCCTATCTGACCACCTACGTCAATCCGATGCATTACTTCATCGATGCCATCCGCACTGTCTTCGTGCGTGGTGGTACGTTCCCCGCCATCGCCCATCAGGTCCTTGCCCTCCTTGCCATCGGTTTGTTCATGGCAACCTGGGCGGTTCAAAGCTACAAGAAGAACAGTTGACCTCCATTTTTTTGCATTTGCTGTCGAAACCTGGCAATTTTTGCTGGGTTTCGTTATTTTTTTAGCGGTCTTTTTCTCATGTTTCAAAAATTATGGTTATCTTTGCCGCATGAAACGCAATCTGATACTATGTGCCGTGCTGCTCCTTTCGGTAGCCACCCTCATTGCCCAGGTGCCTGAGCGCACCGAGGCGAATGTGAAGCGATATACGAAGATCTGCCGCGAACATATCTACCGCGATATGAAGGGAATGTATCGCGAGGCGGGTGAGGCGCTGCCTTATCCCTTCCTGGCTCCGGGAAGTGCGCAGTACAACGACGTGCTGTGGGATTGGGACTCGTGGCTCAGCAACGTGGCCCTGCGGCAGATTCTGCTCGAACATGGCACGAAAAAGGACCGCGAGGAGGCCATTCGCTACGAGCAGGGCTGCATCCTCAACGCCTTGGCCTATGGTGGCATGGACGGATGGATACCCATTTGGATTGAGCGTTTCTCACCTTCGCGTGCCGAATGGCTCAAGACCATCAATCCCTGGAAGAGCAATATGCACAAGCCCATCCTGGCACAGCATGCTGCCTTCATCGTGCGTCAGAATGGGGGCGATGCCGAGTGGTTGCGCGAGGACTTCTACAAGCTGCAGGCCTTCGAGGCAAAGTATATGAACTGGCATCGCCACAGTGCTACCGGACTACTCTTCTGGGAGGATGACTTCGCCATCGGCGTCGATAACGACCCTTCGACCTTCTATCGCCCCAAGGAGTCAAGTGGTTCCATCTTCCTCAACGCGCTGATGTATCGCGAATTGCTGGCCATGCAGTACCTCAGCGAACAGCTGCACCTCGACGACCTTGGTCGTCAGTATGCTGCGGAGGCAGAAACGTTGAAGCACGACATCCGGAAGCATTGCTGGGACCCGCGCGATGGCTTCTACTACAGCGTCGATCTGAACCTCCTGCCCAAGCAGAAACCCGACGTCGAGAACGTTCAGCCCACCGACCTCTTCCTGCATGTAGGCCAACCGCGTCGCTACGACTGCCTCATCCAGCGCTTCTCCGTATGGAGCGGCTTCACGGCGCTGTGGGCAGGCATCGCCACCGATGAGCAGGCTCGCGAGATTGTTGCACGACAATATCACGACACCCTCAACTTCAACTGTGCAGCAGGCATTCGCACGCTCTCTCCCCTCGAAAAGATGTACAATGTCGAGGCTTCGGGCAATCCGAGCAGCTGGCAGGGTCCCGTGTGGATTGTCGCCAACTACCTGACTTTCCGGGGGCTTGTCCGCTATGGCTTCGACACCGAGGCACGCGAACTCGCTGAGAAGACCATCCTCCTCCTGGGTCGCGACTACGAGCGCTTCGGCGCCCTCCACGAATACTATCTTCCCGACAACGGCGAGCCCGTCCTCAACAAGGGCTTCCAGAACTGGAACCTCCTCGTCCTCAACATGGCCGCCTGGCTCGAAGGAAAAGAGGTGGTCACGGAGTGGTGATCCACTAATCCGAATACTCCGAATACTCCGAGTACTCCGATTAATCCGAATACTCCGAAAACTACAAACCAACATATTAAAACAAATGAAACACAAGCTCTACCTTTTGATGGCAGCAATGATGACATCGGCGATGCCGGTGCTTGCAGCTGCAGAGCCCGATGAGACGGGCATGACGATGGATGCACAGACCTGGTGCAAGAGTGTGAAGGCAGGCTGGAACCTCGGCAACTCGCTCGAGAGCGCCGGAGGCAGCTGGAACAATTCCGACTGGACGTGGTACGACGTATGGCAGCCCGACCGCAACAAGTGGGAGACCTGCTGGGGCAATCCCGTGACGACCGAAGCGATGATCAAGGCCGTGAAGGAAGCTGGCTTCAATGCCATCCGCATTCCCGCCCGTTGGGAGGGACACATTATCGACTACGACCAGATGACCATCGACCCGCAGTGGATGGCCCGCGTCAAGGAGGTGGTCGATTATGCCATTGGGCAGGACATGCTCGTCGTGCTCAACACCCACCACGAGTCCTGGCTCGAAAACAATCCGTACTACCAGTATCAGGAGAAGATCAACGACCGCCTGTCGAAGATCTGGACGCAGATTGCCACGACATTTGCCGACTACGACGACCACCTTGCCTTCGCTGGCATCAACGAGGTGCAGGTCAACTGGGCACAGCCAACTGCCGAGAACCAGGCTGTTCAGAACAGCTACAACCAGACCTTTGTCGATGCCGTGCGTGCCACGGGCGGTAAGAACTACTATCGCAACCTTGCGGTACAAACCTATAGCTGCAACGCCTATTATGGCCTCAATGGCCTCGTGGTGCCCACCGATGTGGTGGAAGGCCGCCTCATTGTCGAGTTCCACTACTACGATCCCTACGAGTATTGCGGCTCCGCCCAGTATTACTATTGGGGCAAGGAATACGCCAGCTATGGTGCCACGCCTTCGAGCAACGAGAATACGATGAAGAACCTCCTGACGCAGGCACAGCAGAAGTGGTGGCAGAAGGGGCTGGGTGTCCTCATCGGCGAATATGGTGTGTCGAATCACTTCGACGCCACGGCTTCCGATGATGTGCAGAAGGTGCAGCTCGAGAACCAGGAATACTGGTACAAGACCTTTGTCAGCGCGGTGCGCGAGAATGGTTTTGCTGCTTTCGTCTGGGACAACAATGCGTTCGGCAATGGTACGGAAAAGTTCGGTATCTTCAAACGCAACGGCGAAATGCATGTCGATAACCCCTACGCTCTGCGCGGCATCATCGAGGGTTCAGGACAGGAATATGTCGAGCCGCAACCAGGTGGCGACGATCCCGCCGATGACTGGTACTCGAAGGTCGGCAAGACGCTCTGGTCCGGCAGTGGCTACATGGCCTGGGGCGACGGACTGCAGCTTCCGATTCCCGCTTCCGAGTTCGAAGGAACCGAGGCCGACGACCTGCTGGTGCTCTACTACGACATCGATGGTGCAGCTGGCTACAGCATGGTGCAGTTCTTCGACGGCAACTGGAGTTCCAATCCCCAGTTCGTTTACGAGGGAACGACCGACTTCCAGTTCAACTTTCGCGACATCACCGGTCAGTTCTCGGGTGCTCAGATCACACCGCTCGTGATTCCAGCAGCCACGGTGCCCACCCTCCAGTCAACAGGTCTGATGATCCAGGGCTTTGGCGCCACCCTCACCAAGGTTGTCCTGGTGGATGTCAGCGAAGCCGGTCTCCGCGAAATTTCGAGCGACAGGCACGAAGAAGTCCTCTACGACCTGATGGGCCGTCCTCTCGACCAGGCTCCCGCCAGCGGCCTCTTCATCCGCAATGGCAGGAAGGTAGTTTTCTAAGTCACGCTTAGAACGAAGCCAGAATTAAAATACGTTGAGATTGCACTATCTGTCCGCAGGTAGTGCAATCTAGCGCTGTGATGGTACTATCTGTCCGCAGGTAGTACAATCTTGCAGTGAGATTGTACTATTTGTCCACAGTCAGTACAATCTCACAATTTGGCTGTACTATCTGTCCGCAGGTAGTACAATCTTGCGGCGAGATTGTACTATTTGTCAACAGCCAGTACAATCTCACAATTTGGCTGTACTATCTGTCCGCAAGTAGTACAATCTTGCGGCGAGATGGCACTATTTGTCCGCAACCAGTACAAAACAACTCTGAGATTGCCTTTCCTCCTCAAAATCTGAGTAATCAAGCCTCGCGGAGCCTATCCGAAATCCATCCGTCCATCGCGTATATATATAGAACGCGATGGACGGATGGACAATGGACTCCGTTTTTTCGTACGTATAGATACATCGAAATAGGTATAGTCTCGTTTTTATATTCCCTTGGATTTATATCCTATTGTTTATCAAATTGAAAAAAAGTTCCATTTATTCGACCTTTGAATCATTTTTCTCAAAAGTTTTTCACTTTTTTCGACAAAAATTTGCAGATTTCGTAATAATCTCCTATATTTGCCCCATCATTTCGAGGCTTTGCCTCTTGAAGTGTTTTTAATGTAAGCTTTCACGACCGCGATAGGTAGGAAGTTGGTATATGCATATCATCCGAACGTTGGCTTCAGCGTTTCTTATCCTTGGGAATCTCTGCGCGCTGAGACGTATATCCTGAACATAATTTTATAACCTTTAAAACTCCAATTATTATGAAGAAATCTGTTCTTTCCCTGTTGATTGCCCTGATGGCAATTGTGGTTGCAAATGCGCAACAAATCTCTGTAGTGTCGGAAGGCGGCAAAACTGATCTTTATCGCACGTTCCAGGAAGCCATCGAAAAGGCAGAACCGGGTAGCGTCATCTATCTGCCGGGTGGTGGATTCCCGATTGCTGATGAAGTGAAAATCACGAAGAAACTCACCATCGTGGGTATCGGCAACAAAATCGATACGGAGAATCCCGACGGATATACTACTGTCAGTGGCAATCTATTCTTCGATCAGGGTTCTGACAACAGTGCTTTGATGGGTGTGTACGTCTCGGGCAATGTTTATATCGGTAATGACAAAAACGAAGTGGACGATGTATTGATTCGGCATTGTAATATCAATCATTTAAATGTGAACAACAACAAATGCAAGGGAATAACCATCAATCAGAACTATTTTAGATCAGGGGCTGTCTTCGGTGGGTCGAATGCGACATTTAGTAATAACATTACTACAGGTATAGAAAATCTTGATAATGGATTTATCTTAAATAATATCATTACAGGTAGAGCACCTAATTATTATAATGCTATTGCTATATGTGATTGGACGTCTATAACCAATAATATCATCTTTAATTCTAACATTCATTCTGGCGATCAATGTTTTGCCCAAGGAAACATGTGCGTAGTTGATTGGTCATTAGACGAAAAATGTATCAATATGGGAACAGTCGATTGGAACAATGTTTTCAAGTACTTCAACAATGGCGCCATTTCTCCTGCTTCTTCTTTCCATTTCAAAGCTGATAGTGAATACACCAAATATGAAGGCCAGGTCGGCATCTACAGTGGAGACACACCCTTCGAGGACGACCAGCTGGCTCCTGTACCTTTTATTATCAACAAGGAGGTGCCCCAGAAGACTGACATAGATGGAAAATTGAGAATTCGGATTCGTGTAAAGGCAAACCATTAATGCTTCGTCCACCATGAGTAGAAATACGACCATCTTTTTATGGCTATGCCTGCTCAGTTGGCTTCCAATTACGTCTTTCGGACAAACCCTGACACAATATGAGTATTGGTTCGATGATAATTTCGGCGATCGAACGTCAGGATCATTGAGCGGTTACACTGCCTTGTTCGACCAAGAGGTAGATGCCTCGTCGCTCAGCAACGGCATTCATAAATTCAGTTTCCGTGTCAAACAGTCCGACGGCCATTACTCTGCCGTCACCAGTTCGTTATTCTTGAAAGTTATAACTGGTGGAGGCACGACCATGGAGTATTGGTTCGATGACAAGATCGACCAGCGGGTAAGCCAAGACATAGCCTCTGATGATGCAATTCAAGAATTTGATCTTGATTTGCATGACGATAAGATATTCCCAACGGGATTTCACAAACTCAACATCCGTGTGAATATCGACAACCAGGCAAGTGCCATCTATTCCACGGGTGTCTATAAATTCCCTGTGGGCAACGACACAAGGCTCGACTATTGGCTTGACAGCGATACCACCGACATCAAGACCCTCACTGCAAAGGCTGCTAATGATGGCACTGCTTACTATCTAGTCCACGACGATTGCGACCTTTCTGGGGCTTCCATAGGCTTCCACAAGCTCAACATGCGTGTTATTATAGATGGTATACCGAGTGCGGTCTATACTTCGAGTGTCTTCAAGCAGCCGATGGGCAGCGGCGCAAGGTTCGACTATTGGCTTGACAACGATACCACCGACATCAAGACCCTCACTCCAAAGATTGCCAACGATGGAAGCTCCACCTATCTGATTCATGACGATTGCGACCTCTCGGGGACATCCATCGGTTTCCACAAGCTCAATATGCGCATGACCATCGACGGCCAACCGAGTGCCGTCTATTCCACGGGAGTCTATAAAATGCCCGAGGGCAACCTCTCGAAGCTTGAATACTGGTTCGATAACGATAAGACCGTTCGAACTATTCCTGGCACGATGTCCAACGATGGTTCTACTTATCAGTTCTTCAACGACCTCGAGATCGATGACCTCACCCCAGGTCATCACCGTCTCTATTGCCGTGCCGTGAGCGACGATGGACTTATTTCCTCGGCTGTCACCTCGACAGCTGTTATGGTAAAGTCGAAGTATGATGTTGATCCCGCAGACGTGAAAGTGATTGATCAAGCATATTGGTTTGATGACGGGGAGCTGACGGTTTCATCCGTGGATAATCCAAAAAATGTAATCAATCAGCCTAACACCTTTGATACACGTCAACTAGCAGATGGACAGCATACCTTGCATGTCCAATTCGGTAATTCGGCTGGTGTGTGGAATGGACCTGTTGATTATATCTTCGAAAAGACTCCAGTTGTTGACCCTTCGATTGAAGCTAACGCTACAGTAGAAGATGGGATTGTGACTTTGAATTATACAGCTATCCCATTTGCATTGAGCTATGAAGTCGTTCGCAAGTATCCAAGCGGACATAAAAGATTGGTGAATTTCAACGAATCTTCTGAATACCCTGCTCCTTTTCGCGCTATCGACACTCCTGGCATTGGAACTTACACCTACTACATAGAGGGCAATTATATCGATCTTAATGGTGTTAAGCAGGAAGTGCGTTCAGATGAGATGACCGTCACTGTCGAGAGAGCAGCCAGCACAGTCGAGCAAGCCAAAATCTATTGTGAAGTTAGGCACGATGGAGTGCCAATATACCCATGGGGTAACCACTACAAGGTATTTATAAATGGAACAGATGCTAGGGAAACAGAATATGTTTTCTACCAAAATGGTGCTAATTTCTCAATAGGTGGAGTCCCATACGGTACAGAATTAACCATCAGTGTCCGAGAGAGGGATTATGGACATAAAGACATCACACTGATAGCGAGCAAAAATACCAACGATATTACCTATAAGTTCGATGGTATTTATGGAGAAGTTGAAGAACAGTTAGCCAATGACGCCTATGACGTGATCTTGACTAACTCAATACACCTCACCCCTGATGCTTGGGAATTGTCTATACGCAACAAGATGAGGTTCCATACCTGGTCTGGTGACATCATCGTAAAGATGATAAGAAAGGCTACGTTAGATCTTTACAATGAGGAGGCCAACGGCGGTGTTCCTATCTGGAAATTTTTGAGATATAAAGAATTAGGTGTCGATGATGGCCCGAATTATAAAACCGTGGCCAAGATGCACGTCCATCTCGAAAAAGATGAACACAGAACAATTGCACTGGATCTTATAGATTTGCCCGCAAGTGACTTGAAGGAAGACTATTATGTGTGCATCTTTACCAAGCAGGATGGCTCAGAACAAATGAAAGAGCTGGGTGGCGGATACGTAAATCCCCAGACGGTGAATTTCAATCCCTGCGATTATCTTACTCAGAATGATCTGGATTTATATTTAGTGAATGAATACAAACAGGTCATGAGTTACTTGAAACAGATGTCGCAATGGGGCGACCCATTTGCGTTTGAGATTAATTCTATTCCAGGCGATAATCTCAATGAAATTATCAACAACTTAGGAAATGGCAGATATTTTGATGTGGAAGGTTTTGAAAGGGACATTGTAGTCAATGGTTCCCATTCTGCTGGCCTATTGCTAAGTTGCTTTCTGGGAGACGTTGTCAAAGACGTGAAGCGGTATGCAAAAAATACCAGAGGATCCCTGAAAATAGCGGATGGCATCCAGGAAGTCTTCAATACATTGCGTGATTTTTACCAAATCAATGAAGTTGATGAGAACCTCAAGTTCTTCGAAACTTTCAAGCAAGTAATCAAAGTCGGTGAAAAGCTAAAGATAAATGAAAAGATGTGGGGATTCAAATACCCCGCCTTCGAGATCTATAAAACCTACTTTGATGTCGCAGAAGCCATGGTTAAAGCCATTGACAAATTAGAGATTTCTGTTCAGGAGGCTGCTCTCTATGAGAAGCTTATCTCCGGTAAAGGAATCTACAAAATCAAGGTTCGCAGATATACTACTGATGACAGGGTAGAATATTTTCCAGCAAGCGATGTTTATGATCAGATTCGTGAGATTAAATTCCAAATGACGACAGAACATCAAAGTGGTTATCATCCAGAATCCACTAAATACCAAATAGATTCACCAAAGCTTAGTGACGAGATTACAATCAGTAACGTGGATTTTGATCACCTTCATAATAATATCAGTACTGGCATACAACTATGGATGATTATCACATGGAGGAACAACCGCGTCACTCGTGTCCCCATGCTTGAAAAGCATTTTGCAAAGCTGGAGAATTTTAAAAGTGATACTGAACCTCCAACCATGACTGTAGAACTGCAATCTGAGACCTATTTGCGGAAAGATTATATGGCAAACAAGTTGACAATTATAAATCAAAAATAGCTATGAAGGATTATAATAAGATAGCATTTGCCTGTTGGCTGTCGTTTGCGACGATTTTTGTGCAGGGACAGGAATTGAACTTCAAGTCTCCTGTCTTCGAAAATGCAGTGAGGCAGCATCTCAACTTGGAAGCAGAAGATGTCATCGGTTTCTCGCAATTGGACACGATTACCTTCCTCGACCTTTCCCGACGAGGGTTGACCGATATCCAGGACATTTTGCTTCTGCCCAATTTGCGTATTCTGGATTTGAGGGACAATGCATTGGACGACCTTCATCCGATTACATTGCTCGATTCCTTGGAATATGTTGACTTGAGCTATAACAACCTGAAGAGCGTTAATGATCTGTTTGGTTCAAGAGCGTCTAATTTGACGGTTAATGTAGCCTACAACTGCATTACAGATTTCACTTTTTTTAGTTCTGTCTCATCATGCGATTACACTTTTGATGGAACAAGTCTGCAGCTAATCGAGGACGCTCCTTATTTCGACGTATGCAACCTCTGCGCTGACGTAGATGCCGACGGGGTGCCTGTCTTGAACTACCGTGGCTATACGAACATGGAGGACGCTGCCTTCGTGGAGTGCGGTTCGGAACGTAACTCGGCGGTGATGGACGGCGACACCTATACGGTCACGTTGTCGAGGATTACCGAAACAACGAAGGCCTATCTCGGCAACGGAGTGATTGGCGACACAACTTATGTGGTGCCTCCCGCCAACCTCGAGGTCGACCCCGGCCAAAGCATCATCTTCGAGACGGGATTACCCGAGGGCTATTCCATCCGTGGCTTCTCGCCCGCCCAACAGGGTACGATGCAGATCGACGGGACCAAGCTGACTTATACCGCCTCCGACGATTTCGAATCCGAGGAATTTATGTTCGCCTACTATGAGGGTGCGGTGCTGCGGGGCTTTTCGAAAGTCTCGTTCCAGCCCGAAGTCTTCATCCCAGGCGATGTCAACGGCGATAAGAAAGTGCTCATCGGCGATGTGATAGCCATCCTCAACTATATCTTAGGGGATAGGCCAGGGAACTTCAAGGTGAAGGCAGCGGACGTGAACAGCGACGGCCTGATTGTCATCGGCGATGTCATTGCCGTGCTCAACATCATTGTAGGTCAGTAGCAGTTCTATTAACAATGATTTGTATGTCCCTAATTAGCGTAACATCGAATTAGCAGGTGACCCATTTTGGACGAACATAATTCTTGCATTCGCTAATTCGGGATTGAAAAAAGAATTCATATACTAATTGAAGGATTATGAAAAAGACTATGTTTTCGAGTCTGGTGCTTTCAGGCATCCTGGCATTCGGCGCCAGTGCAGAAGATTTCGGCGGCACGCTCTATGTCGAAGACGCGACGATAGCTGCGGGCGAAACCGCCGTGCTCTCTGTCCAGCTTGACAACGACATCGATGTCAGCGGGTTCCAGCTGCAGTTGCTGCTGCCCGCAGGCATAGCCTACCAGGGCTGGGCCATCAGCGAGGAACGTCTGCCCGTGGGAGCCACAGCAAAGAACGTGCTTTCCATGCAGCACTTCGACAATCAGAAGCTCACCCTGGCAGGTGCGCTGAACTGCTGGGTGGGGGCAAAGTTCGCGAAGTCACAAGGCGAGCTGGCCACAGTGACCATCATCGCTTCGCCCAACATCGCAAAAGGCACCTATCTTGTCGAGCTGCGAGGCATCGACGTGTGCGACCCGATGGGCAATGATCACGAAATTCCCTCGTCCACCTTTACGCTCACTGTGGGCGATCCGACAGGACAGCAGCCCATCGAGTTTACGGGTCAAGAGGGTAGCGCTACGGTTTATGACATGCAGGGCCGTCATCAGAGAGAGGTCCAGGCCGGACAGGCCGGTATCGTGAACGGGCGTGCCGTCTATCGGAAATGAATCCCTCTGTCTAATCTTCTCAATCCTCGGGCTTTCGGGCTCGGGGATTGATTTTTCTATCTTATTGTCTATCAATTTGTAAACAAATGTACTAAAAATTGCAGTTCAATCCGTATTTGGGCCTTTATTCTTCATTTTTTCCCTATAAAATTTGCAGAATCCGAAATAATTTCTTATCTTTGGACCATCAAACCAGGGCATAGCCTCATGTGGTGATTGTAACTAATATCTTGAGTTTTTATAATACCTTACTCTTATGAAAAAACATGTGTTCTCATCAATCCTTCTCTCAAGTGTGCTGGCATTCAGCGCAAGTGCAGCAGACTTCGGCGGCAAGCTCTATGTGGAGAATGCCGAAATTGTTCCCGGCGAAAGTGCCGTTCTCTCTATCCGGCTTGACAACAATATCGACGTCAGCGGCTTCCAGTTCCAGATGATCTTGCCCTCGGGCATCGCCTATCAGGAATGGGCCATTAGCGAGGAGCGTCTTCCTGTGGAAGCCACCGCCAATGACATGATCTCCCTGCAGCGTTACAACAATGGCACGCTCTCCTTGGCCAGCGTCTTGAACTGTGGGGCAGGAGCCAAGTTCACGATGGCACAGGGCGAACTTGCTACGGTGACCATCGTTGCCTCGCCCAACATCCCTGAGGGCACCTATCTTGTAGAGCTTCGCGGCATCGATGTTTGCGATCCGATGGGCAACGACTACGATGTGCCCGCCTCCACCTTCACGCTCACCGTGGGCGAAACGACGGGTATCGAGACGCTTCGCAGCGAAAGCAGCAATGCCCAGATCTACGACCTGCAGGGCCGTCGTCAAAGCGAGGTCTCTGCCGGCCAGGCGGGTATCGTGAACGGCCGCGCTGTCTATCGGAGGTGATTCGTCCTTCCAGCTGTTTCTTATTTCTATGTAACACACAAATCCTTTGATTACTATGAAAACGAAATTCCATAAATCTTTGACATTGCTTGTCAGTATCTTGTTGTGCTGGATGGTGCCCGCTGAAAGCTGGTCTGCTGTTGAGTGGGATGGCATCTATTACGACCTGAACACTTCGGCGAAGACTGCGACGGTGACCTCCAACCCCGACAAATATGCGGGACATGTGTTTCTGCCCGAAAGCATCAGCTATCACGATGGCGTCACCTATACCGTGACACGGATTGGCACCTGTGCGTTTCTCGACTGCAGTTCTCTGGAGGGGATAACCATTCCAAGTAGCGTGACCGTGATAGAGTCGAGCGCCTTCGAGCGTTGCTCGGGCCTGACGGCTCTGACCGTGGGCAAGGGTGTCACCACCATCGACTACGAAGCCTTCAAGAACTGCATCCGCCTGGCCACGCTCATCCTGCCGGCAAGTCTGAAGACCATCGGGAATGAGTCGTTTGGCGGCTGCTCCTCCCTGCGCACAATCGTCGAGGAGCGCACCACGGCCCCGAAGATTGCAAGCACCACGTTCAGTAGCGTCGATAAGGCTGCCTGCACGCTCTATGTGCCCGAAGGCTGCCGGTCGGCGTATGCGAATGCCGCCTACTGGAAGCTGTTCACCAATATCGTGGACAATCGCACCGACGTTCTGGTCGCCGGCCAATGTGGCGACAACGTCACCTACACCATCTATTCGGACATGAAGATGGTGATATCGGGCGAGGGAGAGATGTGGTACAATGATGGTTACGAGAATCCGATCTGCGGGGATTATTCCCAGTCCATTCAGCAGCTGATCATCGAAGAAGGGGTTACGACCATCAGCCATTACGCCTTCTTCGGATACAATCGTCTGACCTCCGTTGACATTCCGCCCAGCATCACCGTTCTCGGCAATTCGGCCTTCAGGGGCTGCAGTTCGCTGGAGCGCATCAACATCCACGATCTGACAGCATGGTGCGGCATCGAGTTCGGCAATACCAACATGGATTATTATCCGGATGCTCCATTCGACAATATGCCGCTGTATTTGAATGGTGAACTGATTGAGGAACTGGTTATCGAGGATGAGGTCACTGATATCAGTGCAGGAGCTTTCTACAATTGCCGCGGCCTGACCTCCGTGTATATCTTAGCTGATTTGCCAGGCATCAGGCCTTACACCTTTGACGGGTGTGAGAATGTGACGTTTCTGTTCCTCGGCTATAGCGTTGGTTATTTTGGATGGTTTTCGATCAACATGCCAAATCTTAGGACATTCGTCTTGGATGTTTTAGAGCCTCCAACTCTGCTGTATCATATGTCAATCCGCATAGGGAATGCCACGATTTATGTCCCATCCACCAGCCTGGCTACCTATCAGAACGACAGTGGCATATATGGCGATGAATCCTGGAAAGAATACTCGAGAAAATTGAAGGGGTTCAGGTTCGATCCCGGCTTCGGCATCTTCTACGGCTTGGAGCTAGAGAATCTGACCGCAAAGGTGATAGACACAGAATATATGAACTCCACAGTTCCGTTTGATATTACTATCCCGGAAACCATCACGTACGATGGTGCCACCTATACGGTCACGGGCATTGGCCATAGGGCATTCGAATTATTCAACCAAATGTCGGAAATCATTCTTCCGAGCTCCATCACGTCGGTCGAAGACTTGGCCTTCAACAAGTTGAGGAGCATGACGGACGTGTACTGCCGAGCCGTGGAGCCGCCCGCAGCCTCTGCATCATCCTTCCAGAACATGAATGTCGGCTCAGTTGTCCTGCACGTGCCCGCTGCCAGCAAGGAGGCCTACCAGAGGGCCGAAGGATGGAAGGACTTCGCAAGCATCGTGGATGACATCGTAGTTTTGGAAACCGGCTCCTGCGGCGAGAATACCGAATATACCATCTATTCCGACGGCACCATGAAGATTGCGGGCACGGGAACAATCGAAGAATTTATTCCCGAGACCGTGTCTTCCAATTTCATCCAGGAATTGACCATCGAGGAAGGTGTGACTCACATTGGAAAATCTGCATTCTCAGGTGTTATATTATCCTATGGATGGCATACGATTAATGAGTGGCAGTCCCTCGCGACGATCCATGTACCCAGCAGCGTCACTTCCATTGGCCAGTTGGCTTTTGTCGAAACCCCCTGGTACAACAGCCAGCCCGATGGCGTGGTCTATGCCGGCAAGGTACTCTGTGGTGTGAAGGGAATTGACGGACAGGATGTCATCCTGCAGGAGGGGACGCTGGGCATTTCGCCCTCGGCCTTCTGGGGTGTTCACATTGCTTCGCTTCACATTCCAGCCAGTGTGGCGTCTATCGATCCTTCCATCTCTTCCTACGAGGATGCTTTTGTCGAGTCGTTGTCCTACGACAGCATCGATTTCATCGCGGTCGATCCTGAAAATCCTCATTTCGATTCGCGCAACAACTGCAATGCCATCATCGAGACGGCTGCCAATCGCCTGATTGTCGGGAGCCGCAATATGACAATACCCGAAGGTGTGACCACCATAGCACCTTTCGCGTTGAGTGGGCAGACGACGGTAACCATCCCGGCAAGCGTAACGAGCATCGAAGAGTTTGCGTTCACCAATTCTTATGAGTATTGGATACCGGGTCCTTTAGTTGGATATATCTATGGTTCCGAACCATCTCCCGTTGAAACTATCGAAATGAAAGGTAGCAATCCGCCAGAAATCAAGAGTCCTGGCAAGGTAGGTTATGAGAATAGCGCAGGTGCTTATGTTTCAGACAATTTCAGTACATTCGGCGGTGTCGATCAGCAGGTTTGCACCCTTGTCGTGCCCAAGGGCAGCAAGGAAGCCTACCTGAGCGCCGAAGGCTGGAAGGACTTCGTGAACATCGAGGAGTACGAGGACATCACCGACATCTCTGCCCTCGACAACGCCATCTACGTGGAGCAGATCGAGGGATGCGTCGGTGGCACGATGGACATCCCGGTGAAGCTGAAGAACAACTTTGCCGTTCGAGGCTTCCAATTCACGATGGAGCTGCCCGAAGGCGCCACCATCAACAGCTGGGCTTTGAGCGAAGAGCGTCTGCCTGAGGGTGCAACGCTCAGCAACCAGATGTCCACCGAAAAGATCGATGGTAACAAAATCCAGATAGCTTGCTCGCTGAATTATGGCGATGCCACCTTCACGGGCAACGAGGGCGAGATAGCCACCGTCAACGTCACCTTCGGTCCGGACATGGAGGTCGGCACCTATCCCATCTATCTGACCGATTGCGATGTGAGCACAGCCGACGGCACCGACATGGGCCTGAGTGACATCAAGGCCACACTTGTCCTCGAAGACTATCTGCAGGGCGATGCAAATGGCGATGGCAAGGTGCGCATCGGCGATGCCACTGCCATTCTCAACTACATCGTCGGCAGCGCCCCGGACAACTTCCAGGAGAAGGCAGCCGATGTGAATGGCGATGGCAAGATACGCATCGGCGATGTCGCAGCCGTTCTCAATATCATTGTCAATCAGTAATTCACTTCCTTATTCATTCAATCCTCGGGCCTTCGGGTTCGAGGATTTTTTCCAAAAAAATAATTCATGAAAAATTCGTGGTTAATTCATGGTAATTCGTGTTAAAGAAAAAAGATAATTCGTGTTGAAGAAACGAGGTATTTCGTTTTAACGAAAAAGTCCGATCAACCATTATTTGTATTTTGTGTGAAGAAGGTTGTGAGTAAAAAATGCTTGAAACCAGCCGTTTTTCGTTCGAAATGACCAAATCAGGCGCCTATCTTTCATTTTTTCAGCGATTTATTTGTCGGATTCGCAGATTTGTCTTATCTTTGTGCCATAAATTTAACTTTATTAAGCTATGAGATCCAGACTCCATCTCTCTTGGATTTTTTTCGCCAGCACCTTCCTTGGCTGGTTCATTCCTTGTGGTTTGTCAGCATCGGTGCAAGTGGACGGCATCTATTACGAACTGAACACGTCCGCCCGAACAGCAGCCGTGGCACCCAGTCCGGATTATTATTCGGGGGCTATCGACATCCCCTCTAACTTCGTCTATGAGGGCAATACCTACAGCGTGACCAGTATCGGCTATTGTGCATTTCTTGATTGCAACGACCTGACGGCGCTCAACATGCCGAGCAGTATCATCACCATCGAGAACAGTGCTTTCGAGCGCAGCAAAGGGCTCACCGAACTGATTATCGGCAGTGGTGTCACCACCATCAAGACCGAGTCTTTCCATAATTGCACCAGCCTGGTCAGTCTCACCCTGCCCAAGAGCTTGAAGACGATTGGCGTCGAATCCTTTGCCGGCTGCTCCGCGCTCTCCGAGATCATCGTCGAACGGACTACGCCTCCGACCATTCAGAGCAGCTCCTTCAATGGCGTCGATAAATCGACCTGCAAGCTCTGTGTGCCCGAAGGGTGCCGTTCGGCCTATGCCAGTGCCTCGAATTGGAAGGCATTCACCAACATCGAGGAGCGCACGGCTGTTACCACGGGCATCTGCGGCAGTAATGTGACCTATAGCATCTATCCCGATCTGACGATGGTAATCTCCGGTACGGGTGCGATTCGCGATTATGTGAACTCTGGTCTTCATCTGGGTTCCGGCTATTACCAGCAGATCAAGAAAGTCGTCATCGAAGACGGTGTGACCTCCATCGGCCAGTTTGCATTCTCCGATTGTGTCTGCCTGACCTCGGTACGAATCCCGAGCAGCGTGACCACCATCGGTAATGCAGCGTTCTACGGCTGCTCCAGTCTGACTTCGGTGAACATTCCGAGCAGCGTGACCCGGATTGGCAATGCCGCCTTCTACAACTGTCCGAAGCTCGACGCTGTCGTCATTCCAGGTAGTGTGACGTCCCTCAGCTATAGCCTTTTCTATGGGTGCACCGGCCTGACCTCGGTGTCGATTCCCAATAGCGTGACCTCCATCGGCGAGGCTGCCTTCGAGGGCTGCTCCAGCCTGGCTGCTGTTACGATTCCCGAAAGCGTGACCACGATTGGCGAAGCTGCCTTCGAATGGTGCACCAGCCTGACCTCTGTGTCGATTCCTGCCCAGGTGGACGAGATCGGCAAGGGAGCCTTCAGCAGTTGTTCGAACCTGGCTTCGATTTCGGTCGATGCCGGCAATTCGACCTACGATTCGCGCGACAATTGCAATGCCATCATCGCGACGGCTACAAATACGTTGCTCGCAGGATGCGTGAACACGGAAATCCCAGCTGGAGTGACCGCAATCGGCGAGGCTGCATTCCGTTCCTGCACGGGTCTGAACTCGGTGAGCATCCCCGATGAAGTTACGTCCATCGACGACTTCGCGTTCTATGGATGCACAGGCCTGACTTCCGCCGCCATCGGCGACGATGTGGCCGCCATCGGCGCATTCGCCTTCCACAATTGCACCGGACTGAGTTCCGTGACTATCCCTGGCTCTGTGACCATTCTTGGCGATTACGCATTTGCCAATTGCAGTGGTCTCGCTTCAATCACGACCGAAAATGCCACACCGGCCGTTCTCGGCAACAGGGCGTTCGTCAATGTCGATAAGGAAGCCTGCACGCTCTATGTCCCCGTTGGCAGCAAGTCGGCCTACGAGGAGGCTGCGGGATGGAGCGACTTCCTGAACATCAAGGAGGCTGACGAGGAGCCCGATACCGACATCTCGGCCCTCGACAACGCCATCTATGTGGAGCAGACCGAAGGTAACGTCGGTGCCACGATGAACATTCCTGTCAAGCTGAAGAACAGCTATCCCGTCCATGGCTTCCAGTTCACGTTGAAGCTGCCCGAAGGCACTACTGTCAACAGTTGGGCTTTGAGCGAAGAGCGTCTGCCCGAGGGTGTAACCCTTAGCGACCAGATGTCTACCGAGAAGATCGATGGCAACCGGTTTGTCGTAGCCTGCACGCTGTACAAGGGCGACGCCACCTTCACGGGCAGCGATGGTGTGATAGCCACCGTCAACGTCACCTTCGGCTCCGACATGGCAGCTGGCACTTATCCCATCTATCTGACGAATTGCGACGTGACGGATGTCGACAGCCGGGATGAGGACTTGAGCAACATCAAGGCCACCCTCGTCCTCGAAGACTATCTGCCAGGCGATGTCAATGGCGACGGCAAGGTGCTCATCGGCGATGTGATTGCCATCCTGAACTACATAGTAGGGGATAGGCCCGAGAACTTCAATGTGAAGGCAGCTGATGTGAACAGCGACGGCCTGATTGTCATCGGCGATGTGATTGCCGTGCTCAACATCATTTTGGGAGAATAACAACTTGACACGATTCATCGAAAAAAATCATGATAATTCGTGTTAAGAGAAAAGATATATTATTAACTCTAATTTTGGTTTTATTTTGAAAATGAAAAAGAAAATCTTTTCTACTCTTGTGCTCGCTGGCTTGTTTGCCTTCGGAGCGCATGCTGAAACCTTCGAGGGAGGCCTCACCATCGGCGATGCAGTTATCGCACCCGGTGGCACGGCAACGCTTTCTGTTCAGGTGAAGAACAACATCCCGGTTCGTGGATTCGATTTCAAGATGTTCCTGCCGGAGGGTGTAACTGTTACGGGTTGTACGATGAATGAAGACCGTTTTCCTGAGGGAAATATTGCCCTTGGCGGAGCCAAGCTGGAAGAAGACGGAGGTTATAGAATCGCTTATGCGATACAAGAACAAGTAACCTTTTCGGGAACTTCGGGCGAAATCGCTTCCATCAAGATCAAGGCTGACGAATCGGTTGCTGAAAGGAAGTACAAGGTGGAGCTGAAGGATGTCTATCTCTTCGATATTGCGGATGCCGCTCCCATGTACAGCAAGGAAACGGATGAATTCACCCTTACAGTCGCAGTCCCCAACTACACCGAAGGTTATGCTGTTGAGATACTGCCTTTCGCCTATAATGGAAACGTTAAACGTCAATCTATTTTATTGGCAAATAAAACTGCCATAACAAATATTGAATTTGATATTGAAGTTCCCTCGTATTTCTCTGAAATTAGCTTGTGTAAGGCAACATCTTCGTTGGATGATCTTGAATTCACTACTGAGATTGTTACAAATTCAAACACGATGCATGTTACAATAGAAAGTAACGATCCGGAGTATTTTATTGCAGAAGGAAATGAAAATGCAATTGCTAGTTTTAACATGGTAAAGAAGACTAGTGGAGTAACTACAGGCGTCTATCCCATTACCATCACTAACATCCAGATGACCGATGCCGATGGCGTCAGCTATCTTGCTGAACCCTACACCACCGAAATCTTCGTTGGAACATCGCCGAAGGTCACTGTGACCAATGGCGTAGCAGCCTTCCACGGCAACTATGGCGGAGCTGACGAGTATGCCCTGCTGACTGCTGCACTGCCCGAAGGCGCCACCATCGACCTGACGAAAGTGAGTGCCATGAAAGGCGACCCAACCTCCCTCAAGATGAACAATGTGTTCGTGACCAACGATGTCCTTGCCTATGGTCGCACGCTGGCAAACGAATGGGGCACCCTTTGCCTGCCATTTGCTGTCGAGACGAGCGATGACTTCCAGGTTTACGAGATGGTAGCCGCCAGCAGCGAAGCCCTGACCTTCGAGAAGGTGGCTTCGGCCGCAGCCAACACCCCGCTGCTCTTCAGGGCTAAGGGAAGTGATATTTCGCTCCAGGCCACCAACGATGGCACGTTCGACGTGAACGATGTTGCTCAGAATCCTACCTCCTCAATGACCACAATTGACCGGTGGGAAATCTTTGGCTCCTTCATCAACCAGTCGATCGACGTAAGCAGCCTCCAGGTCTATGCACTCAGCGATGGAGAGTTCCACAAGGTGCTCAGCAAGCTCAACGTTGCCGCGTTCCATGCATGGCTCCAGAACAACGGTGATTCGTTGGGAGCATCCTTCCGCATCTTCGACGGCACAGAAGGCATCCAGGTCATCGAGCAGGAGGATGGTTCGGTCAAGCTGATCTATGACCTCCAGGGCCGTTCGCTCAAGAGTGGCGAGCATCAGCAGATGCGTATCGAGAATGGCAGGAAAGTGATTTCTGTCAATAAGTAACCATTATCAGACAACATTTAATTTCGTTGAAAATACTACATAAAAATGAAAAAGAAGTATTCGAATCCTATCATCCGTCTCCATAATGTTCATGTGTCGAATATTATTGCCACCTCTGATATTAAGCTTGGTGACGATGTGAACGAGACCACCACCCAGGCTCCTCGTCAAAATGGCGACTGGGCAGAATATAACAATTGATTGTTTTTCACTCGTTTAAATAACTATGAGCGGCAGCCTCTCGGGGTTGCCGCTCATTTTATTCATGTTTGTCTGATGAGAGAAATTTAATATTCAATATTAAATAATTAAATTTTTAAATAAATGGGCAATTCCTGAATTCCAGCGTCTTGTGGTACACTTTGGATTACCATACAATTTAAAATTAAATATTAAATAATTAAATAAATCGGATTCGGTGAAACCTTTGACGGGGAAGCCGTAGTTTAAGATATTATACAATCACCCTGAACGACAGTTCAGTGTGGGCGACATCCATCATGCATATCTGCTCGGCGAGGAGGTTCATGTTGTGGAAGCGGTCGTAGTCGGAAGGAACCGAAGGGTTAAGAGGGGTTAAGAGAGGTGAAGAAGGGTGAAGAGGGGTTGAGAGGCCATGGTTCATGGCGCCAACGAGCTGCGAAGGCATGGCGTCAAGATCCTCAGGCCAAGGGGCGAGGATGAGGAGGGAGCCTTCAGTGCAAGCGAAGAAGCGCTCACCTTCGGGCTTCTTCGTGATGGGTTCCTTCTGGAGGTGGATGAGGGGGAGGCGGGAGTTGATGGCAATGTTCTTCATGTCGCGCTCGCCAGGGGAGATGCCTGGGGTGACGAGGACGGTGTCGTTCTGGGCGGCTTTGATCCATGCATCGCGATCACGCTGCCATGCCTGGGTGTTGGTGTAGGGGACCTTGGTACGCGTGCCGGGTGGATAGGGAAGGGCGGAGTAGCCATATTGGAGGCGCTCGTCAAGGGTGAGCTGCTCCATACGTGCATACCGATGGCAGAAGACCTGCACCTTCAGCGGCCTGCGCAGCAGCAGGAAGTTGCCGAAGGCAGAGTAGCGCACACCAGCGATGGTGAGGCATAGGCAGCTTTGCATGAACTGCGGCACGCGCACCTTCAGGATGGCACGCCGCGGGTTGTCCTTCACATAGGCCAGCATGGCCTCCAGCTGGTTCGGTGCGTAGAGCACCGAGTCGTCATAGTTATCATCGAACAGCGGCTGCTGCTCGCGAGGTGTAGGCGGGATGATATGGCGTTTAATGCCGCAAAGATACATCTTTTCGTCGAAAACACCAAAATAATCGTCTTTATTTATTCGAAATCGAGGCATTTTAGCCGATAATATGCGCCGAAAGGTAGCTATTTTGGAGCAAAATGGGGTCTTTTTTGATGCATTTTTGGGGCCTGTTTTTTTGCCCTTGATTAACTATTTTTGCTGATTTATTAAATTTTTCAATTTCTAATGAAAATATTAACCATTGTGTATCAAGCACTTGCGAAATCAATTATTTAATTATTTAATATTTAATCTTTATTTGCAAGGGGGCAATTAGGTTAGGGGGTCTTTGTTTGCAAAATATTTTTATATAAATATATATAAATAATAATATATAATATATATAAATAACGCGCGATGACGGGACTCCTTTTTTTAATTTTTAATATTAAATAATTAAATTTTTCAATAAATTGCACAGTGTGAATTTTTTAGGAACCGATGCGGAATATTCCAGGTGTTGTCCCCTAAATATGTGGGCATTTTGGAGGAGAAAAATATAATTTTTTATATTAAAATCCGTTAAATTCACACCCGAAAGCACCTTTTTTGGCGAATTTGCCGGAAAAATGAGTAACTTTGCACCGTCGATCTTTGATATGAGACGTGGAATTCTCCAGAAAAAGGCGAAAAATGGATTTCATTAGGATATAATTCTGCTCGAACGGATTAGCAGATCACGGATAACCAGGATTAAACGGATATCAGTGGGTCGAAAGGGATTGCTGAGTGCATTACTGCGTCGCACTCAGCGCGGATAACACGGATGCTGGTCCGTATTAGGGCACACAGATAGAAGAAGGTCAAGGCGTCCGTGAGTTCCGCTCCAGTGGTCGGCGCAGCAATGGCCACTGGTCTCCTTTGGACAAGCTAATCATCCGTAATATTAGAGAAATCCGTGATCTTATAAAACCATGTTCAACGAATCCTCTACCAAACTGCAATCTGACGGCCGACCTGTATCCTCCTCGGTTGGAGATGGTACCTTATCGGCCGACAGCGTGAAATCCGATCTGAACCCGTCTGCATCCTCTTGTCCCGTGAAATATCTGCTTCAACGTCTTTGTTTCCTCTTTTGGTCATCGAAGTGCATCCCTGCCGAGAACACGCATCCCACGGCCGAGGAACAGCCTGCCTCCGAATTCGCATGCATGACACGGGCCGACAGAGTGTCCGGCCATAGTACTGCCTCCCAATCTGACGTCTCGAAAAATGATCGAGCAAAAGAGGGTACCGCATCGTCACGGCTCAGACAATACATGCCCCAAGGTGCACCCGCATCCTCCGGGCCGAAAGGGTGCAAGTCCCCGTCGCAAGGAGCATCATCGGGGCCGAGAGAATGAAAAATGTTTCAAAAAGCACGTCAAATGGAATAATTGGGACAATTCCTTTGGTTTTTTCAGAAATAATATGTAACTTTGCGCCCGTTTATTTATATAAAACCCATTTATTTGGAACGATATGAAAAAAGAGTTTTCTTGATGATTGCCCTGTTGTGGACGGTTGCACAGGGGGCATGGGCAAAAACTGACATCACCACCGTCTCGACGGAGGAGGAACTGCGCACTGCGGTACAAACCAATGGTGCGATCATTCGACTTGGAGCTGAAATTCAGCTCAGCAAGTACCTCGACATCAACAACCAAGTCCATGTGACCATCGACCTGTACGGCCACAAGCTTAGCCGCAGTCTTACCGAGTACGACAGAGCCGGCCACGTGATTTGGGTGCACGGCAACAGCGAACTTACGCTGAAGAGCTCCATTGACGGTGGCAGCATCAAGGCCTTCGTGCTGAACTTCGGCGAGGAGACGGGAATTCGCGAAATCTCTAAGGAGTCAAGGAGTTGCTGGCCACTGGTTCACCCTCGATGGCCGTCGCTTAGGCTCCAAGCCTACGGATGCAGGCATCTACATCCACAACGGTCGAAAGGTGCTGATCAAGTAACGCTCTCTTTCTATCAAGAATTTGCGACAAGTAACATGAAACGGATTGTGAATCTGCTGATAAGCAGCGTGCTGGCCGGCGTGTGCATCGGGCTGGGCGGGTATGTGAATATGGTGATGGGCGGTATCATCGGTGCTGTGATGTTCAGCTTCGGACTGCTCAGCGTGGTGCATTACGGACTTGCCCTCTATACGGGCAAGTCGGGCTTCTTCACCAACCAAAGGGAACTGACCGACCTGCTGTACATCATTGCCGGCAACTTCGTTGGCTGCTGGCTGGTGGGCTTGCTTTTCAACTATGCGTCGCCCCAGTATGTGGAGAACGCACAGAAGGTGGTGGATGTGATTGCAGGGAAGAGCCTGCTGGTTGTGTTCCTGCTTGCCATCCCCTGCGGCTTCATCATGAGCACAGCGGTGAAATTTGCACGTGAGGGTCGTTTCCTGCCGCTGCTCTTCGGTGTGCCCCTCTTCATCGTGTGCGGCTTCCGGCACAGCATCGCGGATATCTTCTTCTATTGCGCGGCGATGGACTTCAGGATGCTGCCCTGGCTGATGGCTATCCTCGGCAACTTCGTGGGATGCAATGTGCACCGCGCGCTGGAGATTGCTCGGGAGAAGTAGTTTTTTTATGAAGAAGATGTTCATAGCAATCGTTTGCATCCTTGTGGCAATTCCCCTTGGTGTCTATGCCTTTGTGCACAGCAAGCCTTTTGGGGCTTTGCCGAAGGGTGAAAGGCTGGAGCGCGTGCTCCGTTCGCCCAACTATCGGGATGGATCGTTCCAGAACGAGGAGCCCACGACGCTCATGGTGCAGACCGATAAAGGCGGAGGCCAGGGCCGATTCAAGACGATGTGGAACTTCGTCTTCGGCAAGAAGCCCGAGGGACGCGTGCCCCAGGAGGGTGAAGTGACGTTGGTGAAAAGCGACCTTCGTGGGCTTGATCCGCAGGAAGATGTGTATGTGTGGCTGGGACACAGCAGTTATCTGCTGCAACTGTCGGGCAAGACGTTCCTGGTGGATCCCGTGTTCTATCAGGGTTCACCCGTGTCGTTTGTCAACAGGATGTTCCCGGGCACCGACTACTACAAGCCCGAACACATGCCCGAAGTCATCGACTACCTGGTCATCACGCACGACCATTGGGACCATCTCGACTATCGGGTAGTGAAGGAACTGAGGACGCGCGTCCGCCATGTGGTGTGCGGACTGGGTGTCGGTGCGCACTTCGAGCGTTGGGGATATGCTCCCGAACAACTCATCGAACTGGATTGGAACGAGGAGGCTCCGCTCGACGAATATCAGGCCTTGACACCCGACAGCACGGAGGCACGCGTCGTCTGTCTGCCTACGCGGCATTTTTCGGGACGCGGTCTCAAGTCCAATCAGTCGCTCTGGGCATCGTTCCTGCTCGAAACACCTTCGCTCCGCGTGTTTGTCGGGGGAGATGGAGGATATGACGGACGTTTCAAGCGATTCGGAGAACGTTTCCCGAACATCGACCTGGCTATCCTCGAAAATGGCCAGTACGACAAGCGATGGGCACAGATACACACGCTGCCCGAACAGCTTGGCAAGGAGATGGCCGAGATGGGGGCACGCCGATATATTACGGTGCATCATTCGAAGTTCTGCCTCGCCAATCATCCGTGGAAGGAGCCACTCGACAATGAGCAACAGGCTGCCCGGGAATCGGGCAAGGATCTGGTGGTCTGTCAGATCGGCGAAATTGTAAAACTCTAAGGTTTGAATGAAAACGACGAAGATACTGTTTGTCTGCCACGGCAACATCTGCCGCAGCCCCATGGCCGAATTCGTGATGAAATGGCTGGTTCGGGAAGCGGGTAGGGAAGGGGAGTTCGAAATCGCTTCGGCTGCCACAAGCACCGAGGAGATCGGCAACCCCGTCTATCCACCTGCACGGCGCAAACTGGCGGAACACGGCATCGCTTCGGATGGCAAGTATGCGCGGCAGATCACGCGCCGCGACTATTCATACTACGACTTGATTGTGGGCATGGATGAGTGGAATCTCCGCAACATGCGCCGCATGCTGGGTGGCGATCCGGACGGCAAGATTTGCTTGCTGATGGATTACACCAATCGGCCCGGGGAGGTGGCTGACCCGTGGTACACGGGGGACTTCGAGGCCACCTGGCGCGATGTGCTGGAGGGGTGCCGGGGGCTGCTGGCGGTTCTTTAGGGGCGGCCAAGGATGGCCGCCACGTGAACATGAGAGACAAGGCGGGCACTGGGGCCGAAGGGGCGCCGAAGGGCGACGCTAGCCCCGAAGGGGCGGCCAAAGGGGGCGGCCAAGCTTGGCCGCGACGAAACACGAGGGACAAGGCGGGTGCTGTCCGAAGGGGCGGCCAGGGCAATGAAAAAAGAGGGCGGAGGCCCTCTTTTTTATTTTTTTTGGTCGATCTTGGTGAGCGTGTCTTGGAGGATTTCGTTGCGCAGGGCGGTGAGCCAGGGGGAGAAGGCGACGGTGTCGAAGGCGTAGGTCTTGTTGAGGTCGTATTCGTTGGCTGACCAGGTGTCGAGGGGCGATTCGTTGTGCTGGATGAGGGCCTCGAGCTTGTCGAGCGATTTGTAGAGCCTGGCTTCCAGCGTTGTCTGTGCGTCCATCTCGGCATAGAGCGCGAGCATCGTTTCGGCGATATTCGTGGGCAAGGACTTCACCCATTGGGTGAGCAGGGAATCCTCGGTCTCGCGGTCGCTATTGGTCTTGAGGAAGGTGGGGATGTCGCCGGTGAAACATTCGCCCAGGTCGTGGATGAGGCACATTGAGACAACCTTGTTGATGTCGGCTTCGGGAAACTCATCCTTCAGCAGAAAGGCCATCAGCGAGATGCGCCAGCTGTGTTCGGCCACACTTTCCACACGGCGTTTTGAGGTCGTGCAATGGCGCGGGGTGTCCTTGAGACGTTCGGCAACGTGCAGGATATCGAGGTATTCTCTGGCGGTCATGGGGAAGGGGAATAAAAGGGGAGTAAAAGGGGAGTAAAAGGGGAGTAAAAAAGGAGAAAATGGGTAATAAAAGAGGAGTAAAAGGGTAGTAAAAAGGAAGTAAAAGGGACGTATGTATCTTGGGTCCCAATTTCTACAGGCGAAGGTGTCGTCCCTTAATATCCCCAAATATCCCATAATATCCCTTATTATCCCTTAATATCCATTTGTTGAGCAAATTATAGCGCGAGCTTGTAGATCTGCATTGTGGTTTCGGCATCGAGCGGGAAGTAGCCGGGCATGACAGCACCCTTGTTCTGGTGGAGGCGCTGGTTGAGCAGCTCGAGGTCGGGATTGGGAACGCCCAGCTGGGCGAAGGTGACGGGCATGTGCAGCACGTCGTGGAACCAGCTTTTGAGCCTCAGGGCGCCCTCCTTGGCAACACGCTTCTGTTCGTCGAGCGGCCAGGTACTTGGATTGTGGATGTCGGCATCGGACGGGAGATTGGGCTGCACGTCGAGCACCCGCATGGCAAGCTGGGCCACCTTGTGGGGATGCACATCGGACATATACAGCAGGAAGGCGGGGAAGATGACAGCAAGGCCGGCACCGTGCGTCACATCGTATTCGGCCGAGATCTCGTGTTCCATTGCATGGCTGTTCCAATCCTCCTGACGTCCCAGGGAGCAGGTGTCGTTGTGCGCAATGGTGCCGCACCACATGATGTTGGCACGCGCTTCGTAATCGTTCGGATTGGCGATGACCTTGGGAGCCTCTTCCATGATAGCCAGCAGGATACCTTCGGCCATACGGTCGCCGATCTGCACATCGGGAGTATTGCTGAGATAACGTTCGAGGATATGTGCCATCATGTCGGAGATGCCGCTGGCAGTCTGCCATTCGGGCAGCGTCATGGTCAGCTCGGGATTCATGATGGAGAATTTCGGACGCAATAGCATGGGCTGACGAATACCCAGCTTCTGGAGCGTCTTTTCGTTGGTAATGACCGCATTGCCCGAACCCTCGCTACCGGCAGCAGGGATGGTGAGCACGACACCGACGGGCAGGCAGTTGCCGACCTTGGCCTTGCCGATAAAGAAGTCCCAGAAGTCGCCTTCGTAATGGTATCCTGCAGCAATGGTCTTGGCGGTATCGATGACCGAACCGCCACCCACAGCGAGCATAAAGTCGGGTTTGAAACTGCGGGCAAGAGCCAGTCCTTCGTAAACCTTGGGGTCGGTGGGATTGGGGCGGACACCACCCATTTCGATATAGGGGATGGAAACGGCATCGAGCGAAGCCTTGACACGATCGAGGAGGCCACTGCGAACCACGGAGCCGCCACCATAGACAATCATGACACGACGGGCGCCGTATTTGACACAAAGCTCACCGGCTTCCTGTTCGCGTCCACGTCCGAAACAAAACTCAGTTGGGGAATAGAATGTGAAATTATTCATGCGTTGTAGATTGTTGTTTGTTGGTGCAAAGATAGCAATTGTTGCAGAATGCACCAAAAAAAATATCTAAAAAACCTAAAAAACTGCCGAAAAACATGTTTAACAACATAAAATTTGAAAAAAAGCGCTACAATAATGTGCAACCTATCGAAATTTCGATTATATTTGCACGCGATTTTGTCGAATTCTTACCCTAACGAGACCAAATCTTCGTCAAAACAAGCGAAAAACAAATCATTAAATATATACCTTAATATTTTTAGAGTCTATGAAAGTTTACTCTTCAAAAGAGATTAAGAACATTGCCTTGCTTGGCAATGATGGAGCTGGTAAGACCTCCCTTACCGAGTCTTTACTTTACGTGAGCGGACAGATCAACCGCAAGGGTCGCGTTTCGCAGCAGAGCACAGTGAGCGACTATTTCCCTGTTGAGAAGAATTACGGCTATTCGGTATTCAGCACCGTATTCCATGTTGAGTGGAACGGCAAGAAGCTGAACATGATCGACTGCCCCGGTATGGACGACTTCGTAGGTCAGGCCATCACCGCCATCTCGGTAACCGATACCACCGTTCTGCTGATCAATGGCGGTAACGGACTTGAGGTAGGTACCCAGAACCACTTCCGTCATACCGAGAAGATGAACAAGCCCGTGATCTTCCTCGTAAACCGTCTTGATGACACCGAGTGTGACTTCGAGACCCTGGTAGAGGACCTCAAGCTGACATACGGAAACAAGTGCGTGCCCGTACAGTATCCAGTTGAGACCGGCGAGAACTTCCATCAGATCATCGACGTGATCCTGATGAAGCAGCTCACCTACAAGGACAATAATCCTACTCCCGTCGTTGAAGAGATTCCAGCCAGCGAGATTGATAAGGCCACCGAGATGAACAAGGCCCTCATCGAAGCTGCTGCCGAGAACGATGATGCCTTGATGGAGAAGTTCTTCGAGACCGAGGAGCTCACCGAGGACGAGATGCGCGAAGGCATCCGCAAGGGCATGGTTACCCGCTCGATCTTCCCCGTGTTCTGCGTTTGCGCCACCCGTAACTATGGCGTGGGCCGCCTGATGGAGTTCCTGGGCAACGTTGTTCCTTTCGTGGACGAGATGCCAGCCGAGCACAACAGCCGTGGTGAGGAAGTGAAGCCCGATCCAGCTGGCCCAACCAGCCTCTTCTTCTTCAAGACGGGTGTCGAGCCACATATCGGCGAAGTACAGTACTTCAAGGTGATGAGCGGTACGGTTCATGAGGGTGATGACCTGCAGAATGCCGACCGTGGTTCCAGCGAACATATTTCAACGCTCTTCGTATGCTCGGGTGCCAACCGCGAGAAGGTCAGCGAACTCCAGGCAGGCGACATCGGCTGCACCACCAAGCTGAAGGACTGCCGCACCAGCAATGCCTTGAACCAGAACGGCATCGACTGGAAATACAACTTCGTGAAGTTCCCACAGTCGAAATATACCCGTGCCATCAGCGCCATCAACAAGCAGGAGACCGAGAAGATGATGTCGGCCCTGACCCGTATGCGTCTGGAGGATCCCACCTGGGTGGTTGAGCAGTCGAAGGAGCTTCGTCAGATCCTTGTTCATGGCCAGGGCGAGTTCCACCTCCGCACGTTGAAGTGGCGTCTGGAGAACCTCGACAAGGTACACGTAGAGTACGCTCCCCAGCGCATTCCTTATCGTGAGACCATCACCAAGATTGCCCGTGCCGACTATCGCCACAAGAAGCAGTCGGGTGGCGCCGGCCAGTTCGGTGAGGTTCACCTAATTGTCGAGCCTTACGTGGACGGCATGGCCGATCCCGAGGTTTACAACATCGCCGGTAAGGAGTATCGTGTGACCATGAAGGGCAAGGAAGAGATTGACCTCGCCTGGGGCGGCAAGCTCGTCTTCATCAACTCAGTTGTGGGCGGCGCCATCGATACACGCTTCATGCCTGCCATCCTCAAGGGTATCCAGCAGTGCCTCGAGCAGGGCCCATTGACCGGCTCTTATGCACGTGACGTACGCGTCGTAGTATATGATGGCAAGATGCACCCGGTTGATTCGAACGAACTTTCGTTCATGCTTGCTGCACGCAACGCCTTCAGCATGGCCTTCCGCCAGGCTGGCCCGAAGGTCCTCGAGCCAATCTATGACGTGGAAGTATTCGTTCCCGGTGACAAGATGGGTGATGTGATGAGCGACCTCCAGAACCATCGCGGCATGGTGGTTGGTATGCATGCCGAGGCCAACTATCAGAAGCTGCAGGCCAAGGTGCCCCTTTCGGAGATGGCCGACTATGCAACCACCCTTTCGAGCCTGACACAGGGCGCTGCCAGCTTCATCATGAAGTTCGCCAGCTACGAGCTCGTTCCTGCCGATATCCAGGCCAAGCTCATCGCTGCCCATGAGGCTGAGGAGGCTGCCGAAAAGTAATGCAAAAGCATACAATTCGGTAACATAATCCTTAATATTTGAAAAAAAAGTCCGAAAAATTGATTTTTTCGGGCTTTTTTTGTCTATTGTATTCAAAAAATGCGTATCTTTGCGCGCGATTTATACCCTTGATTATTGAACAATATCCGATATTCCTCGATTATGAGAAAAATAAGTTGTCTTTTAGCCCTTTCATTGGGTCTTGGCTCTCCAGCAATGCTTCATGCGCAGGCAACCAGCGCTACTACTGATACTTGTTTTGTCGCTATCTGCATCGATAGTGCTGAGAAACCGTACACTGTTGAATCTGCCAACGGACTCCTGAAGACTGAGGGCAGGAACTTAGTGCTATATACGACAAGTCCTATCATCAAGATTGTCAACAAGTCGACAAAGGATGCGAAGTCCCCCGAAGGTAATTATGCCATGATCAAGTTCGATAAGGGCAAAGCGACAGCTTATGACTATTCATCGAAGGGAGGAGATGGAAAGAAAAAGATTTTCCAGCCTGTAAAGACCGATAACTTTACGAATTTCATCTATTTCCGCTTGGACGGTGTCAAGAACGCAACGCTTACCTTCCGCCTGCCCAGCAACAAGGACTACAGCAAGGCAGGTCCCTTACAGGTACGTATTGCCGATGGAACGGCTCCTGCTGACGTGCTTGCCAAGTTCGGCATACCCGCTTCCGGAAACTCGTCGGATGGCGTCGCTTCGAACGAATCCGGCGAACAGGGAGAGGAAGTCGTTACGCCTTCGGAAGGAAGGTCTGGTAAGAACGCGATGGATCGTCGCAGCACCTGGGTGGATACCCTGAAGTCCATCCTGACTGCCCTCATCGCCCTGGCTATGGCCAGCATCATCTGCTATTACCTCTACAAGGAGTACAAGAAGAGGAAGGACAGGCCGAAGGATCCGACAGGCTCCCCTTATACGGAGAAGGGCGGTGAGAAGCCGGCTGTTCAGACCAAGAAGGATGACAAGATTGCCGAGAAGAAGGTCGCTCCTGCCAAGAAGGATGCCTTTGTGAAGGCAGAACCCACCAAGCCGGAAGGCGAGAAGAAGGGTGCCCAGGACGAGAAGAAGGATGCCGCAGTGGCTCCTCAGATCAAGGTTGTCGAGAAGATCGTGAAGGTCCCCGTCGAGAAGATTGTGAAGGTTCCTGTCGAGAAGATTGTCGAGAAGCGCGTCGAGGTTCCTGTCGAGAAGATTGTCGAAAAGCGTGTTGAGGTTCCCGTTGAGAAGATTGTCGAAAAGCGCGTCGAGGTGCCCGTCGAGAAGATTGTGGAGAAGATCGTCGAGAAGCCCGTCGAAAAGATTGTCGAGAAGATTGTCAAGGTGGAAGTGCCTGTCGAGAAGATCGTCGAGAAGATTGTCGAAAAGCCCGTTCCTGTTGCCGGGCAGGAGGTCAATGCCGAGATACAGCGTCAGATCGAATCGCTCCGCACCATCCTGCAGCAGAAGCAGCAGGAACTCATCGAGAAGCAGCAGGAGGTGAGCAATGCCAAGCAGATTGCAAGTTCGGCCATCGCAGAGGCACAGAAGAAGGCCTCCCAGCAGCTTGAGGCTGCCACCGCAGACATCCAGAAGAAGGCTGCTGCCGAGATTGTGTCTGCCAAGCAGGAGACCGAGGCCCTGCGTCTGAAGACCAATGTGGAGATCGAGAATCTGAAGAAGAAGGCTGCCGAAGGTCTGGCTGCCGCCAAGACCGAGAACGACACGCTCCGTGCCAAGGCTGCCGACGAACTGGCTGCCGTGAAGTCGGAGAAGGACTCGCTGCTCCAGAAGGCTGCTGCCGAACTGGCTGCTGCCGTGCAGAAGGCCGCCCGTGACCTGGCCAACGTCAAGCAGCAGCACAACGACGAGATGAATGCCGTGCGCCTCAAGGCAGATAATGATGTGAACGAGGCCCAGCAGAAGGCCGATGCCGCTGTTGCTGCCGCCCAGCAGAAGGCTGCCAACGATATGGCTGCTGCCCGTCAGCGTGCCGACCAGCAGATTTCGGCCTACAAGCAGCAGGCCGACCAGCAGATTGCCGCCTTCAAGCAGCAGGCCGACGAAAAGATTGCCGCCATACAGCGCAATGCCGACGAGACTGTTGCTGCCACCCGCCAGAAGGCTGCAGCCGATGTGGATGCGATGCGCCAGCAGCTGGCTGCCGTCCAGAACGAGCTGGAACAGAAGTCGGTCGAGGTGGAGAATACGCTTGCCCTCAAGACTGCAGAACTCGAGATCGAGTCCGAACAGAAGATCACGAATGCCGTGACTGCCGCCGAAACGAAGGCCCAGGCTGCCATCGACGAAGCCACAGCGAGGGTGAACACCATCCAGGAAGAGATGCAGAACCTGGAGTACCAGCTGCAGCAGCCTCTGCAGATCCAGCGCAATGGCCTGCAGTCGTCGCTTGCCCTCATCCAGGAACATATCCAGCTGATGAAGGAGGGCGTGGAGGCATTCAATGCCGACAACAACTACCACAACACCACCATGCACATGGCTCAGAAGTTCACGAGCTTCATGAACTGGTTTGACCGCAACATCCTCCAGTGCGAGGCTGAGGAATCGCGCAATGTGGACGGGCTCTACAACCTGATGCAGGACACCTTCCGCCGCGATCTTGACAACTCCTATTCGTGGATTGCCGAGCTGCTGCGTATCTCGTCCTACAGCGCCATCTCGCCACTGTTCCTCAACGAATTCAAGCGTTCGGGCGTCCCGATTGACAGCATGAAGATTGCGGCTTCGGAGACCGTCGCCCTGCTGGGTCGCTACGGCATTTCGCTCATCATGCCGCATCTCTTTGTCGATGACTTCGAGCGCGACAACTTCAAGCTCAACAATGCTCCTCTGATCAACGCCTTCTATCCACAGGGCTTCAACGAGCAGGAGGTTGCCCGGCGTGGCGTCATCTACGACATGATTCGTCCCGGCTATGCCATCGGCGGACAGGTGCAGAAGGTGCCTGAGGTCAGCGCGATGAGGGCCATCAGCGACTAACAAATACAAGCATCCATTCCCTCCCCACGTATGCGGGGAGGGAATCGTGAAATAATACTGCAATCGCCCGGTTTGAGAGGAAGGGCGAAAGCAACCATTTAAGCGAAGATTACTGGACAGTAATTGCCATTTCCGATTCGAAGAATCTATCTGTTTGTCCTCTCTTATATTTATTATTAAGGTATTCTGTTATGATTAATTATCCCGTAATGACTGCCGACGAGGCAGCACGACTCATCAAGAATGACTATGTCCTGGGCATCGGCGGCTTCTCTTCGGTAGGTGTTCCGAAGGCTGTTCCTTCTGCCCTTGCCCGTTATGCTATCGAGGAGCACGAGGCAGGCCGTCCGTTCAAGGTGGGCCTGATTACAGGTGGTGCCACGGGCCCAGCTGTCGATACAGAACTTGCGCTTGCGAAAGCAGTCAAGTTCCGTACCCCTTTCCAGTCGAACTCAAATATGCGCAACGCCATCAATGCTGGCGAGGTGGACTACTTTGACTGCCATCTGTCGATGATTGGCCAGGATGTGTTCTATGGCTTCCTGGGCAAGATGGATGTTGCTATCATCGAGGCTTCGGAGATAACACCCGAAGGAAGTTTCATCCTGACCACTTCGGTGGGCATTGCACCATCGCTGGCAGCCCATGCCGAGCACATCATCATTGAGCTGAACGAGGTACATGCAGGCAAGCTTACCGGCATGCACGACATCTATCTGCCCGAGATGCCCCCTTATCGCAAGCCTTTCCAGCTTGTGAAGGTGAACGACCGAATCGGCACCATCGACCTCAAGATTGATCCTAAGAAGGTCATCGCCGTAGTGCATACGAATTCCTACGACAAGCAGGCCGGCTTCAAGCCGCTCGACAACGACACAAGGGCCATCGGCGCCCACATCTCGAACTTCCTCGTCAACGAACTGAAGCGCGGTGGCATCCCCAAGGAGTTCCTGCCCCTGCAGTCGGGCGTGGGTAATGTCGCCAATGCGGTGCTGGGTGCACTGGGTGACAATCCGGAAGTGCCTCCTTTCTCGATGTTTACGGAGGTGATCCAGAATTCTGCCATCGACCTCATCATGAAAGGTCGTTGCCTGGGTGCCACGGGTTCGTCGTTGAGCCTGACGGATGACTACGTGGACAAGATGTACGCCAATATGGACATCTTCGGCAAGCGCATCATCCTGCGTCCACAGGAGATCACCAATCACCCCGAGTGCATTCGCCGACTGGGTGTCATCGCTCTCAACACAGCCCTCGAGGCCGACATCTTCGGCAATATCAATTCCACCCATGTGCTGGGCACCAAGATGATGAACGGCATCGGCGGATCGGGCGACTTCACGCGCAATGCCTTCCTTTCGATCTTCTCGACTCCCTCGTTGGCCAAGGGAGGTGCCATCTCCTCGATTGTGCCGATGGTTACACACGTCGATTCGAACGAACACAGCGTGCGCGTACTCGTCACCGAACAGGGTGTTGCCGACCTTCGCGGCAAGTCTCCTTCGCAGCGTGCCCGGCTCATCATCGAGAACTGTGTGCATCCCGACTACAAGCAGCTGCTCTGGGATTATCTCAAGCTCTCGGAGGGCAAGAGCCTGCACACGCCTCATTCGCTGCGCCATGCCTTCGCCATGCACATTGCCTACGAGGAGACCGGCGACATGCACAATGCAAAATTCTAAATCGTAGATCTTGGACTGTTTCAAAGTAACTATTCTGGGCTGCGGGAGTGCGAAGCCGACGCTTCGCCATGCTCCGACGGCCCAGGTTGTCAATTTCAGGGGCAATCTCTTCCTGGTGGATTGCGGCGAGGGCGTACAGATCGGCCTCGCCCGTAATCGTGTTCCCGTAGGAAAAATCGGACACATCCTGCTGAGTCATCTGCATGGTGACCATTGCCTGGGACTTGTCGGCCTGATTGCATCGCTTGGATTAGGACAACGTACGGGCGAAATAGTCATCCATGCCCATCGGGATGCGGAACGGATCTTCCAGCCCTTGTTCGACTTTTTTTCCCCAGATCTTTCGATGAAGGTCAGCTTCCAGTCGTTCGACCCTGGTAGATCTTCCGTGATCTATGAGGACGATTCGCTTCTGATCAAGACCATTCCCCTGTGTCATCGTGTCCCGACAGCGGGATTCCTGTTCCAGGAGAAGCCGCGCGACAGGCATCTGCTCGCCGAGAAGTGCGATGCCCTCGGCATTCCTTTCGCCTATTTCCGGGGCATCAAGAAGGGCCTTGACTGGACCAATCCCGAGACGGGGGAGGTCATTCCCAACAAGGAGCTGACCACCGACCCGACTCCCAGCAAGTCGTATGCCTTCTGTTCGGACACGATGTATTCCGAGAAAGTTATTCCGATCATCAAGGGCTGCGATGTGCTCTATCATGAGTCAACCTACAGCAATGTCGATACCCTCAAGGCGCATCTGCGCGGACATAGCACATCGGTGGAAGCAGCAACGATAGCCTTGAAGGCTGAGGTAGGCAGGCTCCTGCTGGGTCATTACTCCTCGCAATTCATGTCCAACGAGGATGAGGAAATCCTGCTCGATGAGGCAAGGCAGATTTTCCCGAATACAACACTGTCCCGGGAACAGATGGTTGTCGAGATCTAAACCCATAACAAGAGGCCAATCCGCGTGAACAGGATTGGCCTCTTGTTTCGATTATGCCATCGGAAGGAAAACTATTCGCCTCAGGGCCTGATGATCCATAAGGCCAGGCTGTCGCGCGACAGGTCGCCGGGATTGGTGCCCGGCATTCCCTCGGGCACGGGGATGCCTCGTTCGGCATAGAGCTTTCTCCAATAGGGTGCGATATCGCCCGAACTGTCCGAGAAGGACATCGGCCGAGTGCGGAAGATAGGTGTGCCGTCGGGACGCAGGTAGCTGAGCTGGACGAGTTCGCTGCAATAGATCTGCTTGTCGTCGGGGGCGTAGAGCGTGTCATAGGGCAACCCGATGAACTGCTTAGCTCGCTGGACCGATGCTGCCAGACCCAGCGTGTCGCGGAGCCGGCCCACGAAGACACATGGATTGCCCTCGTCGTCGTATTCTGCCTCCTCGAAGAACTTGTCGATGGGCGTGAGCCAGACGCCATGGCTGGGAGTGGCTTCGAGCACCATCATCCTGCCATTCTGCTGGCAGGCAATGCCGACATGGACCACCTGCGAACCATCAATGCCTTCGGTGACGTTGGCAATGGCATCGCTCAACCCATCCCCCGAAGGCTCTTCGACGCAGAAAAGCAGGTCGCCGTGGAAGATTTCGAGGCTGAAGTTGACCGATGCGGGTTGCGAGGGCACGTCGCACGAGACTGCTGATGCGAGGAGACTGGCCAGCGATGCAAGGAAGACAAATTGTTTCATATTTATTATTTATAAGGTGGTTTTCGGGGAGATTTTCCGACAAGTCGGGAAACCTTCGAGCTTGTTCTTCTATTGTGGTGGCAAAGATAGGGAAAAACTCGATGCCCTCCAAGAAAAGCAGGTCAAAAAGAACTGTAATACCCATTTTTTCGACATAAAACATTGCAATTTGGCGTATTTGAACCTGCTATAATGCAGTTTTTGGACCAAATATTTGGAATTAATCGAAAAATACATTAATTTTGCGCCCTAAAAATAGTACTATATTATGAAATTTGCAGAATATAATCAGTTCAATCTTTCAGAAATCAACAAGGAGGTTCTGGAAAAATGGGACGCTAACGACGTCTTTGTAAAATCGATGACTACACGCGAGGGTCATCCTTCTTTCGTGTTTTATGAAGGTCCCCCGTCGGCCAATGGCATGCCGGGTATCCATCACGTGATGGCTCGTTCGATTAAGGATATATTCTGCCGTTTCAAGACGATGCAGGGCTTCCAGGTGAAGCGCAAGGCTGGCTGGGATACACACGGCCTGCCGGTCGAGCTGGGTGTCGAGAAGATGCTGGACATCACCAAGGAGGACATCGGCAAGAAGATTTCGGTGGAGGACTACAATGCTGCCTGCCGCAAGGAAGTGATGAAGTACACCAGGGAATGGACCGACCTGACCCGCAAGATGGGCTATTGGGTCGATCTGGATGATCCGTATATCACCTACGACAATCGTTACATCGAGACCCTGTGGTGGCTCCTCAAGCAGCTCTACAACAAGGGCCTGCTCTATAAAGGCTACACCATCCAGCCCTATTCGCCTGGTGCAGGTACGGGTCTTTCGAGCCACGAGCTCAACCAGCCCGGCTGCTATCGCGATGTGAAGGACACCACCGTGACTGCCATCTTCAAAGCTCTCGACCCCAAGCCTGAGATGACGGAGTGGGGACAGCCTGCCTTTGTGGCATGGACCACCACACCGTGGACCTTGCCTTCGAATACGGCACTTTGCGTTGGCCCGAACATCGACTACGTGGCCGTCCAGACCTTCAATCCATACAATGGCGACAAGCTCACCATCGTGATGGCTGAAGCACGCCTTGCTGCCTATTGTGCCGGCGAGGAACTTCAAACGCTCACCGAGATGGAGGCGCTCGACCTCAACAAGGTGGACGGACGCAAGCTCCCTTATCGTATCGTGGGCCACTACAAGGGCAGTGAGCTTGTGGGTATGCGCTACGAGCAGCTTTATCCCTGGGTGAAACCCTGCGAGAAGGTGGACGACCTTGCCGCTTCGTACATCAAGGTGTATGCCGCCCAGCATCCAGAGAACGTTTTCGAATATGGCCAGGACCAGTTTGTCGAGATCGCAGAGAAGGCTTTCCGGGTTATTCCCGGCGACTATGTGACCACCGAAGATGGTACGGGTATCGTTCATATTGCACCTACGTTCGGTGCAGATGATGCCAAGGTAGCCAAGGCTGCCGAGGTGCCGGCCCTCTACATGGTCAATCTCATGGGCGAAACTCGTCCGATGGTTGACTTGACAGGCAAGTACTACAAGCGCGAGGATCTGGCTCCTGCCTTCGTCGAGAAGTGTATGGACCTCGAGGCCTACAGCGTTCACGAGGGCTGCTTTGTCAAGAATGCCTATGCTCCCGAGTTCAACAAGGACGGCAAGTACGATGCCATAGCTGCCGAGAAGGCCGATGACCTAAACGTCATCATGAGCCTGGGCCTCAAGAAGGCTCGCAAGGCCTTCAAGATCGAGAAGCATGTCCACAACTATCCCCATTGCTGGCGCACGGACAAGCCCATCCTCTATTATCCCCTCGATTCCTGGTTCATTCGCTCCACCGCATGTCGTGACCGCATGATCGAGCTTAACAAGACCATCAACTGGAAACCCAAATCGACCGGTACAGGCCGTTTTGGCGCATGGCTTGAAAACCTCAACGACTGGAACCTCAGCCGTTCGCGCTACTGGGGAACGCCTCTGCCAATCTGGCGCAATCGTGATACCCGCGAGGAAATTTGCATCGGTTCGGTCGAGGAGCTCTACAATGAGATCGAAAAGGCTGTTGCGGCTGGTGTTATGGAGAAGAACCCGCTGAAGGAGAAGGGCTTTGTGCCACGACTGATGCAGAAGGACAACTACGACAAGATCGACCTCCATCGTCCCTATGTTGACAGCATCATGCTTGTCAGCGAGACGGGCCATGTCCTGACCCGCGAACTCGACCTTATTGACGTCTGGTTTGATTCTGGTGCTATGCCATACGCCCAGATTCACTATCCTTTCGAGAACAAGGAGGCGTTCGACAATGGCAGCGTCTTCCCGGCCGACTTCATCGCCGAAGGTGTGGATCAGACTCGTGGCTGGTTCTTCACCCTGCATGCCATTGCTACGATGGTGTTTGATTCGGTGTCGTACAAGGCAGTTGTTTCGAATGGACTTGTCCTTGCAAAGGACGGTCAGAAGATGTCGAAGCGCAAGGGCAATGCCATCGACCCATTCGGAGCTATCGAGACGTTTGGTTCCGACCCACTTCGTTGGTATATGATCACCAATGCTTCGCCCTGGGAGAATCTGAAGTTCGACACGGATGGTGTGATTGAGGTGAGCCGCAAGTTCTTCGGCACCCTCTTCAACACCTACAAGCTCTTTGCCCTTTATGCCAACATCGATGGCTTCACAGGCCAGGAGCCTGAGGTTGCCTTGGAGCAGCGACCCGAGATCGACCGCTGGATTCTGTCGTCCCTGAATACGCTCATCAAGGGCGTCGAAAGCAACCTCGAGAATTATGAACCGACGATAGCAGGACGCCTGATCGAGACCTTTGTCTGCGACAACCTCTCCAACTGGTATGTCCGTCTGAACCGCAAGCGTTTCTGGGGCGGCGAGATGAACGATGACAAGCTGGCAGCCTACCAAACCCTGTACACTTGTCTGGAGACCGTAGCCAAGCTGATGGCTCCGATTGCACCCTTCTATAGCGACAAGCTGTTCCTCGACCTGAATGCTGTTTCCGGGTGCGACAAGAGCGAGTCGGTACACCTCTCGACCTTCCCGAAGGCTGGAGGAACCGAAGCTGTCCTTGAGCGCAAGATGCAGCTGGCACAGACCGTCACCTCTCTGATCCTCAGTATTCGCAAGGCTTCGCAGATCAATGTGCGCCAGCCTTTGCAGACCGTCCTCTTCCCGGCTGTCGATGCCGAGCAGGCTGCTGACATCGAGGACGTGAAGGACCTCATTCTCGGCGAGACTAACATCAAGGAACTGAAGATAGCTGGCAGCGACAGCCATGTGCTCGTCAAGAAGGTGAAACCAAACTTCCGCGAACTGGGCAAGCGCTATGGCAAGCTGATGAAGCCGCTGGCTGCTACGCTTGGCAGCCTTGAGCAGGAAAAGATAGCCGAACTTGAGAACACCGGCAAGCTGTCTCTACTGATTGAGGGCACGGAGGTCGAAATCACAACGGCCGATATCGAAATCATCAGCGAGGATATGCCGGGCTGGAGCGTAGCCAGCGAGGGACGTGTCACCGTGGCTCTCGATGTCACCGTTACCGAAGAACTTCGCAAAGAGGGCGTTGCCCGTGAGCTTATCAAGCGCATTCAGAACTATCGTAAGGAAGCAGGCTTTGAAGTCACCGACCGCATCCAGATTGTATTCGAACCGAATGAAAAAACGGATGCCGTGGTCGAGCAATTCAAGGACTATATTGCAGGCCAGGTTCTCGCCACCAGCATCTCCATTGGCGCCGTTGGTACTGATGCGACGAAGCTTCCTATGGCAGACTATGAGATCAATGTATCTATCACCAAATAAAAAACACGATTTATAAGTTATGGCAAACGAAGACAACATCAAAGTCCGTTACTCCGACGAGGAACTTGCTGAGTTTAAGGTTCTCGTTGAGCAGAAGCTCAAGGGAGCTTTGGAGGAGTACAATGAGATTCGCGAGAGCATGCGTCATGCCGACAATGACGACCGTGACACTGCTCCAATGTTCAAGAACATGGAGGATGGCGCCGAAACACTGTCGCGCGAGGAGCTGGGCCTCAAGGCTTCCCGTCTTGAGAAGTTCATCAAGGGCCTGCAGGGTGCCCTGGTGCGCATCGAGAACAAGACCTATGGCATCTGCCGCGTCACGCATCAGCTCATCCCCAAAGAGCGTTTGCGCGCCGTGCCTCATGCTACCCTCAGCGTTGAGGCTAAGGAGAAACGCTTCGGTCAATAAGTAGTATGTAGTGAATACCCGCAAGAAGCAAAGCCTACTGGCCATCGTTCTCTTTCTGGCCCTCGTCCTTATTGACCAGGTCATAAAGATTTACATCAAGACGCACTTCTACCTTCGCGAGTCGGTAGAAGTGACGTCGTGGTTCTACCTCTCCTTCATCGAGAACAATGGCATGGCCTATGGCATGGAGTTTGTCGACAAGTACGTGCTTACGGGCTTTCGCATCCTCATGACGGTGCTTTTCGCCGGGGTGCTCTACAAGGCCATCGGAAAGCGCCTTGTCTCGACAGCCTTCGTCGTTGTCGTCACATTGATTCTTGCTGGTGCCGTCGGCAACATCATTGACTGTATCTTCTACGGACGTTGGTTTACCGACAGCTACGGACACGTTGCCCAATGGGCAGACCCTGCTGCAGGCCTGATGCCCCAGGGCGAATGGTTCAAGGGACGGGTGGTCGATATGCTCTATTTCCCATTGATCAATTTCGATTGGCCCGACTCTTTTCCGGTGGCCGGACAGCTGGTCAACGTCTTGGGATTCTCGTTCCAGTATCCTTCCTGGCTGCCCACCAGCGACGAGCCGTTCATGTTCTTCAAACCAGTATTCAATTTCGCTGATTCCTGCATTTCGGTGGGTGTCGTGCTGCTGATTCTCTTCTTCCGCAAGGATTTTGCTCGCCTTGAGGAAGCCTATAAATCCCAGAAGACGGAAAACAAGAAATAACTTGGCATGCGTAAGCTTCTGTACCTTGTTCTGGCTATACTCTCCCTATCGGTCGTTGCTTCCTGCATCGACCGCCCTGATATTGTGCTTGATGAGGAGCAGATGATCGATTTGCTTGTCGATGTGCACCGTGCAGAAGGCCTGCTCGAGATGCAGCAGCAACTGGGAATGGGACATGGAGAAGATCTCGACACCTATCAGAAGGAGGTGATTGCTGCAGTGCTGCAGAAACATGGGGTGTCGCGTGCCCGTTATGATTCGACATTGATGTGGTATGCCCAGCATCTGAAGCTCCTGACTCGAGTCTATGGCCATGTTGATGAAAGACTGCAGGAGGAGCATGAGATGTGGAGTCTGCAAATCACCGAGTCACGTGATTTCGGCATCAGCATGACCGGTGATTCAGTCGATCTATGGACATTGCGCCGACACCTGATTCTCGATCGTCATCGTCATTCCGATATACTCTTCTGGGAGATTCCGTCCGACAGCAATTTTGTGGACGGAGATACTCTCAGCTGGCGATTCTGCGTAAGTCAGCTTTTACCAGGCCAGAAGGTCCTTGCCTCGATTGCCCTTACCAGGAAGGAACTGACCGAGGAACAATTGCGCCAGATGGGGAAGCGACCCCAATCCGAACCCTTGGGCAATCCGATTGGCTTTGAAGCCCGCACCATCACTGGAAATGGCGGTTACATTTTGAAGGCCAAGGCCGATTCCTTGCAGCCCATCGGCAGCGCCATTTTGGGTCTCGTTCTCCTGAACGACTCCAATAGGGTTTCCCCGGTCTTTGTCGATAGTATAGCCTTGTTACGTACGCACAAATCAAATGAATAAGACTCTAAGATTTTTCCTTTGTACATTTCTCCTGTTCACGGTTTGTGCGATGGGATATGCACAAATGCGTCAGCTGCCAAACGCCTTCAAGGAGTGGATTCATTCCGATGGCTTGAAGCATGCCACTGTGAGCCTTGAGATTGTGCGATTACCGCGCACAGCACCCCAGCAGACGCCTGACTCTCTCAATCCTGCCATCAATCGTTGTCGCGTGCTCTATAGTTATGATCCGGAGCGTCTGATGACGCCTGCTTCGGTGCTGAAGCTGGTCACTGCAGCCACAGGCTTCCGGCTCCTTGGCCCCAACTATGTCTGGCCGGATAGTGTACCGATGATCGATACGGCAGCTGTCGCCCTGCCAGGCCTTGAGCGTTTCAATCCTGACCTTCTTGTCGAAGACATTGAGGAGTATATGCCTGGTCTGGACAATCTGTTGCCCGATAGTGGGCAGCTGTTGATGGATGTGATGGACCGCACACTCGCCGAGAGTCTAAACTTGCAGGCCGAGACGATGCTGCATCTGCTCACCCCTTCCTGCCGCCTCGACAGCGGGCTTTATACGGTGCAGAACTATTGGCGAGCCCGAGGTCTCGACATGGAGTCGCTTGTGATGTATGATGGCTGTGGCATTTCGCCCAGCAATCGTGTCACCGCCCACTTCATCAATTCTCTGCTCGCCGACATGCAGTTCGATGCACCATTCCGCAAGGCGATGGCCGACATAGCCTTGGAGGGAACAGTAAAAGAATTCCTGAAGGGGACACGCCTTTCGGGCCAGGGACAACTGAAGACCGGCACCCTTAAGAATGTCGTTGCATACGCAGGATATATCCGTGGATCGGATGGGCGAACCTACGCGGTCACCTTCTTCGTTTCAAACCATACTTGCAAGCATAAAGAGGTGCGCAAAGACATCGAAAAGCTTCTGCTTTCGCTTATTCCATAATGCAATTCTTTGGTTTTTATCGACATTTTCATTTTTTTAAGCCTCAAAGTAATTGATTTATCCCGGAAAAGCGTTAACTTTGCAGCCAACTTGTGCACATACTAATAAAGTTTGAACTATGGCAAAACTGTTTGTTGTTCCCACACCTGTCGGCAATCTGGAGGATATGACCTTCCGTGCCATCAGTGTGCTCAAACAGGTCGACCTCATCTTGGCCGAGGACACACGCACATCGAGTGTCCTGATGCAGCATTACGACATCCATATGCCGATGCAGAGCCACCATAAGTTCAACGAGCACGAGACATCCGCCCAGATGGCCGAGAAGATTGCAGGTGGACTCAATGTGGCGCTAGTGAGCGATGCCGGCACGCCTGGCATCAGCGATCCTGGCTTCATGCTGGTGCGCGAATGTGTGAAACGCGGCATCGAGGTGGAGTGTCTGCCGGGCGCGACGGCCTTTGTTCCGGCCCTTGTCCAGAGCGGATTACCCACCGAGAAGTTCTGCTTCGAAGGATTTCTCCCACAGAAGAAGGGCCGCGAGACGCGACTGCGTGAAATCGCCCAGGAGACTCGAACGATGATTATCTATGAGAGTCCCTATCGGCTTTTGAAGACCTTGCAGCAGCTGGCCCAGGTGATGGGAGAGGAGCGACCTGCTGCCGTCTGCCGAGAGATCAGCAAGCGATTTGCCGAAACGCAGCGTGGCACCCTCGCCGAATTGATCGGCCACTTCGCTGAAGTTGAACCGAAGGGAGAGATAGTTCTCCTTGTCGGTGGTGCTTCCGAAGGTCCCAAGGAAAAGAAGATACATAGAAACAAATACAAGAACATTAATCAAAACGAAGATCAAGATGAAGAAGATTAGTGCAATGCTCGCAGTCGTAGCGGCTGTGATTCTCGCAGGTTGTAACCAGGTGAGCAAGGAAGAGTATCAGCAGGCTACCAATACCAATGACAGCCTCATGTATGTAGCCCTTCAGCAGGGTAATGAGATTTACGAGCTTTCGACCACGTTGAATGCCGTGAGCGACGAGCTCGACCAGATCAACGGACAGATTGCACTCTCCAACGGAGAGAACCAGGACCTCCTGTCCAAGCGTGAGCGTTTGCTCCAGCAGATTGCTATGGTCAAGCAGACCATCGAAGAGAAGCAGAAGGCGCTTGACGAACTCCAGAAGAAATACAGTGCACAGCTCAGCCAGAACAAGGTGCTCAAGCAGACCATCGATCGCTTGCAGAGCGAGGTGGCAGGCTATGAAACCAAGGTTGCTGAACTCAACGAGGCTGTGGCCAACAAGGAGCAGCAGATCGTTGGTTTGACCGAAACACTGACTGAAGCCCAGGAGACGCTTGCTACCACTGTTGCACAAAATGAGCAGCAGCAGGAGGTCATCAACACACAGGACGAAATGCTCAACACCGGTTTTTATATCGTAGGTGACAAGAAAAAGCTGAAGGATCTCGGCCTGCTCGAAGGTAGCTTGCTCAGCAAGAAGCGCCTGACCAGCAAGGGATTCTCGACCAAGGGCTTCACCAAGATTGATATCCGCGAACTTCATCAGCTTCCTACGGGTTCCAAGAAAGTCGATATCCTTTCCACGCATCCTACCAATTCCTACGAAATGAGTGTGCGTTCCGATGGTACGAAGGTGATTGTCATCAAGGATCCGACTGAGTTCTGGCGCCACTCTCGTTTCCTCGTTGTAAAGACCAAGTAAGAATGCCTTTAATACTTCCCAAGAACCTCCCGGCTATCGAAGCTCTCAAGCAGGAGAATATCTTCGTGATGGACTACGATCGGGCCGATATGCAGCGGATTCGTCCGTTGCGTATCTGTGTGCTCAATCTGATGCCCATCAAGGAGCAGACCGAAAACGACCTCATCCGTTTGCTGTCGAATACGCCATTGCAGGTCGAGATTATCTTCATGATGCTCTCTACCCACGTGTCGAAGAATACGTCGAGCGAACACATGGAGCGTTTCTATACTCCATTCAGTGAGCTGAAATATCGCAAGTTCGACGGCATGATCATCACAGGTGCCCCTGTCGAACAGCTTGAATACGAGGAGGTCAACTATTGGAAGGAGCTTACCGAGATCTTCGACTGGACACGCACCAACGTGCAATCGACCATGTTCATCTGCTGGGCTGCCCAGGCGGGACTCTATCATTTCCACAAGGTTCCCAAGTATCCGCTCGACCATAAGATGTTCGGCATCTTCAAGCACGGCAAGGCCGATCCCAAGTGCCCCATCTTCCGTGGGTTCGACGATGAGTTCTACGTGCCCCATAGCCGTCATTCCGAAGTGCGTCGCGAGGATATCCTGAAGCATCCTGAACTCGAGATTATGGCCGAAAGCCGCGAGAGCGGTGTCTATATGGTGATGGAACGCGATGGACGCGAAATCTATGTCACCGGGCACTCCGAATATGCGCCAGACACGCTGGACAAGGAGTATAAGCGCGACCTCGCCAAGGGCCTTCCCATCGACATGCCTGTCAACTATTATCGCGACGGAAACCCCAATAATGGACCTCTAGTGCGATGGCGTTCGGTAGCCAATCTTTTGTTTACCAATTGGCTGAATTACTACGTATATCAGGCCACTCCATTCGACATCAATGAAATTCAGTAGTTAAAAATTAACAAAAAAGCGCCGATTTAACTGAAATTAAATCGGCGTTTAACATTTTTAAAATTACATCTCTTGCATATATCGCCGAAATAAACTATCTTTGCACCCGATTTTAAGGAATTCAAATGTAAAAAAGACATATAGAAATGGAAAGAGTTGACATTCGTGAGCTCAATGAGCTCATTGAGAGCAAAAGCGCCTTTGTTGGCGTCCTGACCCAAGGTATGGATCAGGTCATTGTGGGACAGAAGCATCTTGTTGAATCGTTGCTGATTGGTCTTCTGGCCGATGGTCATATCCTGCTCGAAGGTGTGCCGGGTTTGGCCAAGACCCTCGCCATCAAGACCCTCGCTCAGCTGATCGAGGCCAAGTACAGCCGCATCCAGTTCACCCCCGATCTGCTCCCCGCCGACGTTATCGGTACGATGGTCTATTCGCAGAAGAACGAACAGTTTTCCGTCAAGAAAGGCCCGATTTTTGCCAATTTCGTCCTTGCTGACGAAATCAACCGTGCTCCAGCCAAGGTTCAGTCGGCACTCCTTGAAGCGATGCAGGAACATCAGGTTACCATCGGCTCCGAGACCTTCAAACTCGACCGTCCCTTCCTCGTGATGGCCACCCAGAACCCCATCGAGCAGGAGGGAACCTATCCGCTCCCTGAGGCACAGTGCGACCGTTTCATGCTCAAGGTTAAGATTGACTATCCCAAGAAGGAGGAGGAGATGAAGATTGTTGCCAACCACCTCGTCGGCATGAAGACCGACATCGCTCCCGTGATGAGCAGCGCCGAGATTCTCGATGCCCGCAAGGTGGTTCGTCAGGTGTATATCGACGAGAAGATCCAGAAGTACATCATCGATATCGTCTTTGCATCCCGCTATCCCGAAACCTACGGCATGGAGTCGCTCAAGGATATGATTGCCTACGGCGCATCGCCACGTGCTTCCATCAACCTAGCTCTTGCTGCGCGTGCCTTCGCCTTCCTCAAGCATCGTGGCTACGTCATTCCCGAGGATGTGCGTGCCATCTGCCCCGATGTCATGCGTCATCGTATTGGCCTTTCCTACGAGGCCGAAGCCAACAACCTTACCACCGAAGAAGTTATCGCCGAGATCCTCAACAAGGTCGAAGTGCCGTAATTATGGAAACCACCGAGTTAATCAAGAAAGTCCGACAAATCGAGATCAAGTCGCGTGGCTTGAGCGCCAACATCTTTGCGGGATCCTACAAGACGGCGTTCAAGGGCCATGGTATGTCGTTTGCCGAGGTGCGCGAGTACCAGTATGGCGACGATGTACGCGACATCGACTGGAATGTGACGGCACGCCAGAACAAGCCGCACATCAAGATCTTCGAGGAGGAGCGTGAACTGACCATCATGCTGATGATCGACGTGAGCGGAAGCCGTGAGTTCGGTACTGCCACGCAGACCAAGCAGGAGCAGATCACCCAGATTGCTGCCACCTTGGCGATGTCGGGCATTCAGAACAACGATAAGATTGGAGTGATATTCTTCTCCGACCGTATCGAGAAATACATTCCTCCGCAGAAGGGCAAGAAGCACGTGCTCGCCATCATTTCCGAGATGCTCAAGTTCGAGCCTGTTCAGCGCGGAACCGACATCAATCGTGCCATCCAGTATGTCTCGAATGCCCAGAAGAAGCGCTGCACCACCATCATCATCAGCGATTTCTTCGATGCGAGGTCCTTCAAGCAGTCGCTTCAGATTGCCAGCTCGAAGCACGACGTCATCGCCATCCAGGTCTATGACCCGCGCGAGACCGAGCTTCCCGATGTCGGGTTTATGAAGGTGCGTGATGCCGAGACGGGTGCCGAGCGTTGGATTGACACCAGTTCGCGTCGGGTTCGTCAGGCCTATTCCGACTGGTGGGCCAGGACACAGGCCCAGATGCAGGATGCGTTCCTCCATTCTCGTGTCGATAGTGTTTCGATACGCACCGACGAGGATTTTGTTCCTGCCCTGCTTTCCCTCTTCAAGCGTCGCAGCTAATATTTTACCCAATAATGAATCGATTATTCAAAACAGCCGCTCTTGTTCTCAGCCTTCTTGGAAGTGTCGCTGCCGGTAGCGCCCAGCAGCCCAAGGTGAGTGTCGAGATGGACTCGACCTACGTCACCTTCGGTTGCCCGATGACGTTCCACCTGCAGGCCATCGTGCCTGAGGGACAGCAGATCATCTTCCCACAGGATGTGCTCAAGCATGGCGGCATCGTGGCCTATGGCGATTCTGCGCAGTACCTGCTGGAGCTCGATACGTTCAAGCCCCTTTCGGTCGATACCGTGCAGCAGGAAAGCGGCTATGTGACTCTCCGTGAGGATGTCACTGTCTTTGCCTTCGATTCGGCCACATTCTATATTCCCCCGTTCGAATTCCTCAGCCAGTCGGGCGATACGCTTCGCACCAACTCCCTTGCCCTCAAGGTCTTTGTGCCCTTTGAGAGCGTGGAGGTCGATCCACAGAAGTTTGTGGGCATCAAGGATGTCGAGGAGCCGGAGTTCGTATTCATGGACTACATCTGGTACTTCCTCATCCCGCTCTTCGTTCTGGCATTGCTCGCTGCAGCATGGTTCGGATGGCAGTATTACAGGAAACACAAGACGAATGCCCCTGTCGTCGTGCACAAGGCGAAGCCGCTTCCTCCGCACGTCATTGCCATGACCGCTCTCGACAACCTCGCCGAGAAGAAGCTTTGGCAGAATGGTCGCGACAAGGAGTTCCACACCGAACTGACCGATATTCTTCGCCAGTACATCGAGGCACGTTTCGGCGTGGCTGCCATGGAGAAGACCTCCGACGAGATTCTCGACGAACTCTACGAGCTTGCCGAGAGCCAGAAGGCTTCGCTCGCCAACCTCAAGCAGATTCTTTCGATTGCCGACCTGGTCAAGTTCGCCAAGTATCATCCGTATGCCGACGAGAACCAGCTTTCGTTTGTCAACTCCAGGATGTTTGTCGAGCAGACCAAGAAGGTCGAAGTCGAAGAACCCGGGAAAGAGAAACCCGAAGAAGAATCGGCAGAAGAGGAGCAGAACAAATCAACAATGGCTGAATAATAATCCATATCAAAAATGCAGTTTGCCAATCCGGGATATTTATTCCTTCTGATATCGCTGATACCCGCCATAGCGTGGTACGTCTGGAAGCAGTCCGAGGCGCAGGCCTCGCTGCAGGTCTCTTCGACCAGCGCCTTCCAGAAGCTGCCCCGTTCGTGGAAGGAGTATCTGCGTCATGTCAACTTTGCGCTGCTCTGTGGAGCTGCTGCCATGACCATTGTTGCCCTGGCCCGTCCGCAGAGCTCCGACAGCTGGAGCCAGTCCAATACGGAGGGCATCGACATCGTCCTTTCGCTCGACGTGTCCAACTCCATGCATTTCGAGGACTTCCGTCCCGACCGACTGGAGGCTTCTAAGGAGGTGGCTTCGCGTTTCGTGGCAGGTCGTCCCAACGACAACATCGGCTTGGTGCTCTTCGGTAGCGAATCCTATACGATGTGCCCGATGACCAGCGACCATGCCGTGGTGTCGAATATGATCAACTCGGTGACATTCGACCTCATCGACGGCGGTTCAACAGCCATTGGTGATGGTCTTGTCACAGCGGTCAATCGCATTCGTTCAGGGCAGGCCAAGTCGAAGGTCATCATCCTTCTGACCGATGGCTCCAACAACTCGGGCGACGTATCCCCCAAGGATGCTGCCCAGGTTGCCCATACCATGGGCGTTCGCCTCTATACCATTGGTGTGGGTTCGAAAGGCGAGTTCGAGACGACCGTAGGCTACGATCCGTTCGGACGTCCGGTTCGCCAGAAGGTCAAGGCCGACATCGACGAGGAGACGCTCAAGGCGATGGCACAGTTCACGGGCGGTCGCTATTTCCGTGCCACCAACAAGAATTCGCTGTCTGAGATCTTCGACGAAATCGACAAGATGGAGAAGACCAAGATGTCGGTGCGTGAGTTCTCGCGCAAGGAGGAGGAGTTCCTGCCCTTTGCCTTGGCTGCCATCGCCCTGCTGCTCCTGCATGTCATTCTTCGCAATACTGTTCTTCGCAATATACCCTAAGCAATGGATAACTTTCGATTTGCCAATCCAAATATACTCTGGCTGCTGCTTGTGATTGTGGCTCTCGTGGTCCTGTTCCTCGTGAGCCGTATGGGCAGTCACAAGGCCTTGCGTCGTTTTGGCGACCTTCGCCTGCTGCGTCCGTTGATGCAGGGAGTCAGCGAAGGGAAACTGCGCGTCAAGTTCGCGATCGAGATGTTTGCCCTTTTCTGTCTCATTATTGCTGCAGCCCGTCCCCAGTTCGGTTCGAAGCTCGAGACTGTCAAGAAGGAGGGCATCGAGGTGATGGTCTGCCTCGATATCTCCAATTCCATGCTGGCCGAGGACATCCAGCCCAATCGCCTCGAGAAGGCCAAGCGAATGTTGTCACGACTGGTCGATAATCTCGACAACGACCAGGTAGGACTCATCGTCTTCGCAGGCGAAGCCTATACCCAGCTTCCCATCACCAACGATTTCGTGTCGGCCAAGATGTTCCTCCAGAGCATCGACCCGCGTATGGTGTCGTTGCAGGGCACGGCCATCGGTGCTGCCATCAATCTGGCGGTGCGCAGTTTCACGCCTAACGAATCATCTGAGAAGGCAATCGTCCTCATCACCGATGGCGAAAACCACGAGGATGATGCCCAGGGAGCTGCAGCCAATGCGCTGGCCAAGGGCATTCATACCAACGTCATCGGAATCGGTTCGACACAGGGTGCTCTTGTCCCCGACGATTCGGGTCGCCCGGGTTCCTATCGCAAGGATGCATCGGGCAATCCCGTCACCACACGTCTCGACGAGCAGATGGCGCAGGCCATTGCCGCTGCCGGACAGGGCATCTATGCCCATGCCGACAACACCAATTCTGCTGTGCAGACGCTCACCGAAAGCCTCGGACAGCTCAAGACCACCGAACTCGAGAGTCATGTCTATGCCGACTACGACGACAAGTTCATGCCTTTCCTCATCCTTGCACTTATCCTTCTTCTGATTGATATGTTCCTCCTTGATAAGGCGAATGCCTTGATTCGCAAGATCCGCATCTTTGCCCTCATCGGTCTTTGCATGACGATGTTCGACCCCGCTTCGGCCCAGTCGGCACGCAAGGCACGTTCTGCCACACGCCAGGGCAATGCGTTCTACCACGATAGTCTCTGGCACGATGCCGAGATGCAGTATCGCCGTGCCCAGGAGCAGATGCCCGCCGATTCCATTTCGCAGTACAACCTGGCCAATGCCCTCCTCCAGCAGCAGGAGCAGGAGAAGGCACAGGATGCCATGTCGTTCTATGGCAAGGTGATCGAGAGTTCCGAGCGCGGTGGCAACCATCGCCTGGCTTCGCTCGCAGCCTTCAATGCCGGCGACATCTGCATGGCCAGCCAGCAGTATGAGCAGGCCATCAACTTCTTCAAGCGTGCGCTGCGTAACAATCCCCTCGACGACGAGGCCCGTTACAACCTCATCCTGGCCAAGAAGCTTCTGCAGCAGCAGGAGAACGAGAATCAGGACCAAGAGCAGCAACAGGAGCAGCAGCAACAGCAGCAGGAGCAGCAACAGCAGCAACCTCCGAAGCAGGATCAACCTCAGCAGGATCAGCAGCAACAGGATCAACAGCAGCAG